>ERZ802830.493-NODE-493-length-39330-cov-19.8892_pt1 | contig 39330 bp, 45 predicted proteins | sample MGYA00345654_ERZ802830 | MGnify/ENA primary metagenome ERZ802830 (study PRJEB30503, sample SAMEA104212375) | marine metagenome | biome: Westerlies Biome; feature: [SRF] surface water layer (ENVO:00010504) within the epipelagic zone...; material: water... | reverse complement strand
TTCTAAGCCAAACCAATGGATTCATAGACTTTGTAAAGCGAATGCAATAGCTAGCACTGCCGCGGCACATCGTAAGAAAGAAAATTCACTGTACATTTACCTACATATCGATATTTATTGTATCAATGAACAAGATGATAGATAGGACTGGACTAATAGGTCTTCAGAAGATACCCTACACCATGTAAGGTGATCAAATGACGAGGTTCATCGGGTTGGCTTTCAATTTTTGCCCTAAGCTTAGATATATGGACATCAACGGTTCTTGTGTTGGTACTGTACTCATATCGCCAAACTTTTTCTAATAATTCGTCCCGTGATACTGGTTCACCACCTGCCTGTAGTAGGTAGCGGATGAGTTCGATTTCTCTAGCGGTAAGTTCATTGGTTTTGCCATCGGCGAAAATAGCTTTCGATTCTAGCAGATCTATCTTGGTAGTACCCAATTGCAAGACTTCGATGTTATTGGAAGAAGAATAGGTTCCAGCTCTTCGCAGGCGCGCCTGAATTCTAGCTAGTAGTTCTTTCACCCCAAACGGTTTGGTGATGTAATCATCGGCGCCTATATCCAAGCCCTTCACTTTATCCAACTCCTGATCTTTTGCGGTAAGCATGATAATGGGAAAAGTAAATTTTAGAGATCGTATTTCTTGGCAAATTTCATAGCCATTTTTGCCGGGAAGCATAATATCTAAAATCATAATGTCCGGCTTATGTTCCTGAGCCAATCCCACGGCTTGTTCGCCATCTTCACTTACAATCACCTCATATCCTTCGCTCTCTAATGTATCTCGTAAGGTAAAAATAAGACTGGGTTCATCTTCAACAAGTAATATTCGAATTTCTTTATTTGCCATAATTAAACGATTGTCTCCGATGCGAGGGTACTGGTTTCTCTGGTTGATGTCACTGCTACACCATCCCTTTGAGTGGGATTATTTATCTCCGTTGGTTGTACATTATACTCTGGAAAAAATAAGGTGAAGGTGCTGCCTTTTTGCCATTCACTTTTTACGGTGACGGTACCTTTATTTAATTCCATAAGTCCTTGTACAATACTAAGTCCTAGTCCGTGACCTTTGGTTTTTGCTGAAAGTGAATCCTCGACACGGTAGAATTTTTTGAAAATGTTTTTAATGTGAGATCGTGGGATACCAATGCCTTGATCCTTTACGTGTAAAATAAACCCATCATTAGTAACGGACAATTGTACATCTATAGTAGAAGGTCCGCTGGAATATTTTACTGCATTGTCTATTAAATTGGTAAGAATAACCTTGATGTGATCTGGGTCAACCAAGATGATAGCGTTATCCGTATCATAGGAGTAGTCAATAGAATGCCCTTTTTTCTTTGCTAATGGATGCTGCTGGTGGATAATATTTTTAACCAACAAATGTAGGTTATGCGGACTGGCGTGTATGAGGGTAGTACCGTAGTCCGAACGTGCGACATCCAAAAGCATTTCAATCATTTTGTTCAAACGAATAGACTCCTGGTAAATATGGGTGCCGTATTCCTTCAACCGCTTGGGTTGTGTTACTCTTCCATCGGCAATGTTTTCTCCCGCAGCTTGCATAACAGCTAAGGGTGTTTTTAGTTCATGGGTCACATTCGCTAAAAAGTCGGCTTGTTGTTGGACTATACTACGTTCTTTTTGAGCGGTGTAGAATATATAGAACAACGCACCTAACAATAGAATAACTGAAAAACCCAACACCACGATATTTTTTGTAAAGGTAGCGTGATATAGACTAACTGAGGCGTTATCTAAGAAGGCGATTTTCAGGTTCCAGTTTTCAAACATTCGCCCAAAATCTACACGCTGCTGAACCTCCTCTATTTGGAAGGGTATCTCGTTGTTGTTGGTTGCTAATACGACGTCATTTGCCCAATCATGTAACCAAACTACCGATGTGGTTTTACTAGAATCAAAATACTGTTGTATTTCAGGTGAAATAACTTCATTTATGAGGTAATCCCTATCTATGGTTGCTGTTAAGTATCCAATGACAGAGTTTTCATGTAAATTAATGAACCCAATATTCATTGAACGATGGGCATCAAACTCGGTATTGGTATTCCAGCGATAATCAAAGTTATTCAGCTCAATTCTAGCTTTAGTTCGCACCAAACCAACACCGTCACATAAATTCTGAGGATACTGGTTGGTGAGATTTAATAGGGACGTTTCGCGATCTAACACGTAAATTTGACTTCCCTCAGTGCAGGGATCTACATTCGCTGGAGTATAATAAACTCCACTAAAGACAGGACTCATAGCCACTTGGACTATTTTTTCTCGAACTTGTTCTGGAAATTGACCACGCTCTTCAATACTTCTTTCTATGGGCTCTAACTCAAGGGTGTTAAATCCTCTATAAGGTCGATAAATAGTTCTACGAACATTGAGTACTACTTCATCTAAAAGGGCTATTTGCTTTTTTTGCTCTCCCTGGATAAGTGTGTCCCGCACATCGTATAACATATATACGTTCATAGCGGTTAGAGTTAGAATAGCTATTAAACTCGTTGATAATAGACCCCATCTTATAACTTTATTTATAAGCATAATCTTTGCGTACTAATATGTATTGGCTTTTTCAATTCTAACGCGGCCAGTAGTAATTATAAATATTCTATAGATGACTATTATAAACATTATTTAATTTAACTAAAGACTAGTAAGAAACATTAAAACAAAATTTAACAACAGCTTTCAATGAGTTGTATAAAGAAATTAAATTCTTGATATAAACTTAGTTAAAATGTATATTTTCACCCTTTATTATAATAAATATACAGCTTGAAGGATAAGCAGAAAGAAATAAACGAAGTAATTGATCTTGCAAAAAGAGAGTTGCATGATTTCATATCTCCCTTAAACGCACTAGACTATTATATCGATAGTATAAGAGTTGGTAATGAAGATGATAAAAACTTTGAAGAGAAATATTTAAAGACACAAGAGTGTTTGGAGAGTTTGTATTCTAGAATTAATCGTTTGAATGAACTTTTAAGAAATATTTAAGTCTTTTGAATAGGTTAGGGCAAACATAACATAATGCTAAATTCATCCTTCAAAGTATTAGTATTATAGTGTAGTATACCATTGATGCTCTGACATAATATAGTTGCAAGTGTTAATCCTAAACCCATTCTATCTGCTTTTGAGCTGACAAATGGCTGAAAGAGATCATCTTTTATTTCCAAATCTTTGTCGATTTTGTTTGTTATTTGTAACCAATTATTATGTATTTCAACATGAATATTTTTTGAAATGTCACCATGAATAAGACAATTTTCGAGAAGTATTTTAATTATTAGATTAAGCTCATTTTTCTGATAAGTTCTAATGGCATCATTTTTCCTTGAATTAAGGATAATATTTGAATCTTCGAATTCATTGAATGTACTCAACATCGAATAAGTTGCAGCTTCTAAGTCTGTAACTTCCTCATTGATCTTAATATTATTGTCAATTTTTACTAACTCCTCAATTTCTTCCAAAAGATCAATAATTTTATTTATACCCAGTTCGACAGCATTAATTTTTTTTAATGCTGCTTCGTCATCAATATTTGTGGGTAGTAGTTCTAAGTAGCCACTTACTCCAGTTAGGGGCGATCTGAGTCTATGTAATATCATTGATACCATTCTTTTCCAACTAGATATCATTTCATCAGTGAATGGCGGTTTATATGGAATAAATTCGATTTGGTTTAAAGATCCAAGATAATTTTCTTTTAACCTGTACCATGAGTTATCCATCAACACTAATTTTACTCTCAAGTTTTTACTTGAAATAGTAAAAAAGCAATCCTCAAATTGTTTTTCACTGGACTTAGTTTTGAAATTAGGCAAATTATGATCGGCAATTTTACCGCTTATACTATCGATAATGACACTGGAATAATCACTTTTTTGATAAATCACATCAAAAACATTGTTTAGTCTAATTTTATTAAAGCCCTTTACATGGTCATTTAAAAAATTCACCTCCATCTCTGGTGGTGTGTAATATTTATATGCTACTTGTTTTAATGCCATTTGATCAAAGAATTTAATAGTGTATTACAGTTATCAGCAAAATATTTAAACACAATACCAAATTGCAATCTTTTCCTATTCGAGGCACTATTTTCCTCAAGACTATGAATTATGAATGCTCAAGTTTCTGCACGTTATTCTAATTTTAGGCTTATTGACTTAATCTGCCAGCAAAATGATTGGTGGCATAGGGTTTGCATTAATTGATGTGAAAACAATAAAATAATTGATATGGATACAGGATTAAGCAAACTTTCAACAGCATTAGATGCACTAGTATTGAGGCAAAATATAACTGCTTCAAACATTGCAAATATAGATACTGAAGGATACACCAAAAGAAAGGTAGAATTTGAAAAGCACCTACAAGAAGCAAAATTAAATGGTAACGATACAGATGTTAAACCATCAATTGAAGTGACCGACCAAAAAGTTGATCTTGATACTGAATTAATTGAAATGGCTGAAACCCAGATGAAAGTTCAATTTGTGACTAGAATGATTAGAAGCCAGTTAGAATTAACAAAAATGGGAATAACTGGTAATCCAAATTCTAGACTATAACGGAATAAAAATTATGTCAATGATAACCTCAAATAGTTTATTTCAAACAGCAGCAAGTGGCCTTGAAGTCCAAAAAAAACGATTAGAAGCTGCAGCACAAAATATTGCAAATTCTAGAGTCTCGTCAGCGCCAGGCTCAATTGGATATCAAATTAAATCAGTTTCCAGTAAGGGTCCTGACGATATAAATTTTTTAAACGTTTTTGAAAGTCAACTAGAAGGTGCATCAAACCTGCAGAATGAAATAAATTCTTCTTCAAATTTAGGACCAACTTCTGAAATTGTTGAAACAGCAAAATATAGATATGAATACGAGCCAAACCACCCGGATGCAGACGAAAATGGTATGGTACAATACCCTGATGTAGATATGGTTGGTGAAATGGCAGCAATGGTAAGCGCAAATAGATTGTATGAGGCAAATTTGAGCGTGATTGAAGCTGCTAAACAAATTATGAAAAGATCATTGGAGATATAATGAAAATAAATTTTAACATTCCCACTAGTTTTAATAAAAAAGATAATTTAGAGCAGCGAAATATTAATCCACCTAAAGATCTACCGGCTCTGACTAAAAATGAAAGTGAAACGATAGAAAAGTCGTTTAAAAATGATTTTGCTTACCAAAGTTATGATTACTCCGGAAGTAAAAGTACCAATACCAGCCAATCAGGTAGTTTACTTGATATTAGAGGTTAATTGTTAAATTTATCTTAAATAAATAATTAGATGATAATAAATAATATACCAACAATTGAATCCTCCCTAACTGGCGAAGTTTCAAAAGTAAAAAATGAACAAGAGTCAACTTACGGAGACGCCTTCGGTGATATGTTGTCAAATACTTTAGATACATTGAATGACAGTATAAATGCTGCAAATGAAGGTACTGAATCATTTTTATCAGGTGAAACAGAAAATGTACATGAGGTTATGCTGAAAATGCAAGATGCACATATTCAATTCCAGCTTATTACAGAAGTAAGGAATAAAATGGTAGAGGTTTATCAAGAAATTAGTCGCATGCAAATTTAATTTAATTTAGAGGATATTAATGGCAACTTCGGACAGTCAGATTCAAGAATTTTTTGGGGTAATGAATAGTGCCCAAAAAGTAATGTTTGGTTTACTACTAAGCTTAGTTATAATTATTTCAGGAGCGATTTTCTTTTGGGCTCAACAAGATGAGCAAGTTCTATTATTTGGGAATTTAAATTCAGATAATGCCAATGCAATAGTCCAAAAACTAGACGAAAAAAATATTGACTACCAAATTAGCAATGGTGGAAATGCGATATATGTACCAAGTGATAAGGTTCACGCACTTAGACTTGAATTAGCATCGTATGGAGGTGGAAATACTGATAGTAAAGGATATGAATTATTTGACTCACAATCGCTTGGTATGACTGACTTTATGCAACAAGTCAATCAGAAAAGAGCCTTAGAAGGAGAATTACAACGTTCAATAAATAGTTTAACTCAAGTTAAAAATTCAAGGATTCATTTAGTTTTACAGGAAAGATCGCCATTCGAAGAATCATCTGTTGAAGCTTCTGCTTCAGTTATATTAACATTAGAACCAGGAAATCGACTCTCTAACAATCAAACAGCAGGTATAGCCTCACTAATTTCTGGTAGTGTTGAAGGATTATCACCAAATAGTGTGGTTATTTTAGACCAACTGGGTAATCGGTTAAGTGACGATGCTGATCGAGACTCGGGTGGGGATATGGGTAATATTCAGATGCAAATTAAGCAAAAATCCGAAGCATATCTGACAGAGAAAGGGCAATCAATGCTAGATAGAGTGTTAGGAGCTGGTAATAGTATTGTACGGGTCTCAGTTGAACATGATTTCCAAAAAGTAATGAGAGAGATAGATTCCTTTGATCCAGATTCTAGAATAATTATTTCTGAAACAAATAGTGATCAAACAACAGAAGATATTGACAGAGAACAAATCAATGCAACTGACTACACACCTGTTGAATATATGGATGAGGCTTTGGTCATTGGGCAAAACAATATTGAGTCATCAACCCAATCTAGAAATTATGAAGTGAGTCGAGAAAAGGAGTATATAGAAGAAACTCAAGGTGAGATTATCGACATAACAGCTTCAATATTACTTAATCAAAAAGTAGAACAGTCATTAGATGGTAATGGTGAGCCTGTTTTAGATGGTAATGGTGAACCCGTTACAGTTCCTATCCCTTACACCGATATTCAATTAGAAGATTTTAGAAAACTACTAGCAATGGCTTTGGGCATAGAAGCTGATGATGGCGGTTCACTTGAAGATAAAATAGCTGTTTCACAAATAGAATTTGAATATAGTCCATATAGGGAAAATATTGATTATCAAAACAATCAACCTAGTGATTTTAGTGATATTATTAGGTGGTCATTAATTGCTGTTAGTATGTTGTTGGTAGCATTTTTAACAAATAATGTAAGAAAGAATTTTACTGGAACGGTCATGCAAACCACTAGTGATTTTCAAATGGCTAATAATGAAATAGGAGGAGCTCCTGATGTAGCATCATTGCCTGAACAGAATCTAGATCAACCTCAACAAATGGAACAACCAGCATTAGAAGGTGAGAGTCAAGTTTCAAAACAAAATACAGATGTAATCAAGGACGAAATAGAAAAACTCTTTGTTAGTCAACCATCAAAAGCTTCTGAAGTAGCTCGTATGATGTTTGAAAATGGATAAATAAAAATCATGAAAAATTTTAAATCCCTATCTGGTTCAGAAAAACTAGCCATTTTAGTAATGAGTATTGGCCTTGATGCTGCAAAAGAGGCACTTAAAGGGTTAAAACCAAAAGAAATATCTAAAATCATTGTCGATGTCTCAAGGCTAGGTAAGATTCCAAAAGAAGTAGTGGCTCAAGTTTTAGAAGAGTATTACAAACTTATGAATACATCAAATGAAACTGTTAAAGGTGGTTCTGAGCAAGCTCAGAAAATGATAGTTTCTTTAGGAGAAGATCATAATACAGATCAAATTAATACACTGATAAAAAAGGATACAGCATTATCAATATTTGATGAATTCCAACAGACCAAAGTAGCAAGTATTTCGGATTTTCTAAAAAATGAACATCCACAGGTAATTGCTCTAATTTTTTCACAATTAAAGTCTGATAAGGCTGCTCAATTACTATCAACTTTTGAAAAAGAAAAACAAGCTGATATAATGAATAGACTGGTTGTAATGAATGAAATATCACCAGATGTTATAGTAGAAATTAGTGAGGTAATTCAAGAAAACTTTGGATTTATGAATATTGAGGGTGAAGAAACCTTATCAGGTACCTCAATGGTTGCACAAATATTAAATAATACAGATCAAGATGTAGAAGAAAATATACTTGGTTCTATATCCAAATATGATGAGGATCTTTCAACTCAAGTTAGAGATCAAATGTTTTTATTTACTGATATTCTAAATATTGACAAAGATGCAATGCAAGCAATAAATCTTGAAATAGATAAAGCTGATTTAGCTAAGGCTCTAAAAGGTCAAGCTATAGAACTAGCAGACAAATTTTTCAATAATATGTCGGGCCGAGCTGCTGAGATGATAAAGGAGGATATGGAGAACTTAGGGCCTCTAAAGGCTGCCGATGTTAAAGAGGCGCAACAAAATATTATCCGGAAAATACGTGACTTAGAAGCTAAAGGTGAGATTGTATTAAATTCGGATGAGGAAGATTTTATAGAGTAATGAATTTAGAGTCAGATAAAAATATGACACACAAAAAAGATTCCTACGAGATTTTAAATTATCAGAAAATTTTTGACAAGGATAATCAATTAACAGAATTAAATCGTTTAAGAAATAACGAAAATGTAAACTTGATTATAGAGGAAGAGAAAATTAAATGGGAAAAAGATACATCAGTCAAAATTCAAGAAGCTTTTGAGAAAGGATATGAAAAGAGTTCTCTTGAAGGGAAATTAGAACTAGACGAACAATCTATTCTCTTCAAAAAAATGTACAATGAGTTGAATGATTATTGGTACAAAGATAAAGAAGAATTCACATCATTTTTGATGGAAGTAGCAATCAATTTGGCTCAAGAAATCGTGGGAACAATTGAAGTCTCCGATGAATATGTCGATGAACAAAATGATAAATTGATGGAAATTATTGATAAAGTTGAAAAAAATCTAAAACCTAACATTGAAGTATCTAGTAATGATATAGATTCGGTTAAAAGTTTAATCAATAATTCAGGATTAGAACATATGGTTTCATTAAGACCAAATTCAGAATTATTACCTGGAGAATTTGTGATTGATACCAATAAAGAGAGATGGATTAACACTAGAAAAGGCCTTTTAGAGGCATTTGGTAGAAAAGACTAAAAATGGTGAATAAATTAGAGCAAACACTTTCTGATTTGATTATTAAGAAGAAAGAAAAATTCGGAACCATTCTTCAAAAACCCTATAAAGTTGGTAAACTTCAGTCAATTGTTGGGACAGTTATAGAATGTATAGGTATCGATGCAACAGTTGGTGAGTTATTTGGTATCGAAAATATTGATGGAAATGTAATTAAAGCAGAGGCTATTGGAATTAAAGATGGTAAGGCACTTCTTCTTCCATTTGATAAGATAGTTGGTCTAAAGGAAGGTTGTATTGTATACTCATTGGGTAACTCTTTAACTATAAAGGTTGGTGAAGGGTTAATGGGCAGGGTATTAGATGCTAATGCTCAACCTATAGATGGTAAAGGTAAAATTGCAAAATCGGATGAAGAAGATTTATACAAAAATGCACCTACTCCATTAGAGCGAGAACCAATTCGAGACGTTTTTAATTCTGGAATAAGATCAATAGATGCTTTCAATACAATAGGAATAGGTCAAAGATTAGGTCTTTTTGCTGGATCTGGTGTTGGTAAAAGTGTTTTAATGGGCATGATCGCAAAAAATTCTTCTGCAGATATAAATATCATTGGTTTAATCGGTGAAAGGGGAAGAGAAGTCCAAGAATTTGTATCCGATACTCTTGGACCTGATGGGTTGAAGAAATCAGTTGTTATAGCTTCTACTTCCGATACTTCAGCAATGAGTAGAATTAAAGCAGTATTTACTGCTACAGCCATTGCGGAATATTATAGAGATAAAGGGTTAAATGTATTACTAATGATTGATTCTATTACTCGGGTTGCTATGGCCCAGCGTGAGATTGGTTTAGCTACAGGTGAACCACCTACAAGTAAAGGCTATACCCCTAGTGTATTTAGTCTTTTACCCAAACTACTTGAAAGGCCAGGAAAAACAAAGAAAGGTAGTATTACAGCGTTGTATACAGTATTGGTAGATAATGATGATATGAATGAGCCAATAGCAGATGCAGTCCGGTCTATTTTGGACGGTCATATCGTCTTATCAAGAAAATTAGCACACAAAAACCATTATCCAGCGATTGATATCTTGGAAAGTATTTCCAGAGTTATGGCAAATATTGTAACAAAGGATCAAAGAAATATAATGATGAAGGCGCGAAGTTTGCTTGCTATTTACCAAGAAGCAGAGGATTTAATCAATATAGGGGCATATGTTAGTGGATCTTCCAAAAAAATTGATGAAGCAGTTGAAAAAAACGAAAAATTGGTATCGTTTTTGATACAAGACATAGAAGAAATATACGATCAAAACGGATATTGGTCTAAACTTGAAGAAATAGTGTCCTAAGAGTGAAAAAATTCAAATACAAATTAGAAGCAGTTTTAGAGCATAAAAAACTCACACTAAATCGTGTGCAAAAAAAACAATCTGATTTACTTCGTGAAAAAGCATTGATTGACGAAGAATTAAATTTAATTGCACAAACAAAGAGTGAATTATCAGAAAAAAGCAAGTTTAAAAACATTAACGATCTTAAAATCCATGACAATAAATTGTCAGGCTACAGACGTAGAGAAAGAGAATTAATAGAAAAAAAATCTCTTACTGAACTTGAGATTATAAAAAGCTCTAATGCTTTAAAAAAGGCACACATTGCAAAAAGAAGTATTGAAATAGATAAAGAACGCAAACAGAATACATATACTGAGGCATCGAATAAAAAAATTGAATCTACTTTATCAGACTTAGCAATACAAAACTTTGTTAGACAGTAATACTAAAAATGAAATTCACAAAAAAGAAAATCATAATACTAGTCGTTGTATCACTGAGTGTACTTATACTGGGTGCTGTAGCATTTTATTTATTGTACCCAAAAATGAATCCAGAAAAATATGAAGAAACAGTGCAACAGGTAGAAGAAGAAAATGCACTGAATGCTACTCTAAATAGTTCAGAATCTGAAAGTAGTAATTTGGAAAATAATCTTGATTCAGCTGACTCATCAATTAGAATAAGTTCAGTTGTAAAAATGCAAAAGGCTCAAATTGATTCACTAGAGTCCATAATTAGTGACCTAGAACGTTTAAGAGATGAGCTAATGACAGATAAATCAGACTTGAACGAAGTAATAAAAAAATTAGATGAAGAAGTAAATCAAAAGGCAACATTTGAAGAAGAATTAAAGGGAATTTTTAGTTTGGACGATAAACAATTGACTCCTATTCTCGAAAAAATGGATGACATGAAAGTCGCAGACATGTATCAAGGCTCGACTGTCAATCAAAAACAGAAAATTTTACGTTGTCTAGATCCGGAAAAAGCAGCAAAACTATTGGAGGCAGTAATCAAATGAGCATATTAGGTTTTAATATTGATACTAGCAATGTTCCAAAAATGGAATCATCTCAAACAATTGGCGGAAAGATTCAAGAGGCCACCAAAACGTTTAATGAATTTTTAAAAAGTAGTCCAGGAGATGAAAATACTCAAGAAGAATCTGTTAGTGAAGATAATAACTCAAATTTAGTTTTTGAAACTGCTGAAACTGCTGAAACTGCTGAAACAGAGAACTCTGAAAATATTGAAGAGACAGAGCAAATAGTAGGTGAAAATCTTTTGGTTGACAATCAAAATAAGATAATTACAAATCTATCTGAACAAAAGAGTAGTGTAAATGGACTGTCAGTAATGGCATCATCAGAGTTAAGTGATTCCATTTCACTTTCAAATGGTGTAGAAAAGAAACAATCATTAGATGCATTGAACAATTCTATATACAAAGGTGTCCTAATGGACGATCAAATTGATACTGACCAATTAGAATTAATAGATGAAGTAAACAACAAAAATATTAATGGGAATAAATTTCAAAACCACACCAATAAAGGTATTAAGAGTATCATGGGAGCTACTAATAAAGTTATTATAAATGACGAAATAACTTTAAATCCAACTACTGAAGGCACGCTCGAAGAGATAACAACAGTTTCTGAAATAAGTCAAGAAGATGTACAATTAAATATTGGAATTAAAGGGATTGAATCCAGTACTAAATCTAACAAAGGGTCAACATTTAATTTCAACTCAAACCAAAATAATCTTGAACAAATCAAGGAATTAGCAGCTGAGAGATTATCGACAAAGAATGAACTAATAGAAGAAAAATCTAAAGCTAATCTAGATGTAATTGCAGCCAAAGATTTAGGCAAAAATAACTTGAATCTGGACCAAATTATTTCATCCCCTCTTTTTCCAATTCAAATGGATCAACTTTCATGGAAAAATACTTCAAAAACTACAGAAAGTAACGATACAGTGGATCAAACATTTATCAACTCTACTTCTAAAGATTTGAATAATAATGTTCAAATGAATGAAATTTCGAAAGTGCAAAGAACCTCATTCAGTGAACATATAAGCAAGATTATGGATCAAAAAGAAATGATTTCAAAACTTTGGTCTAAATCTTATGTAGAATTTGAGAATGGCCAGAGAGTAGATGTATTTGCCAGAAAATATGAAAATGAGTTTCAGTTTAGAATTGAGACAAATCAATCTGAACTCCAGCAGAAAATTGAGAATGAAGTAGATAAAATTAAGGAAGGATTGCAGAGCAAATTTGAAACAGATATTAATTTCTTTTTTGGAAAAAATGATGATTCCCAATCGAATGAAGGTGCTAAGTCTACAACACAAAAATTAAATCCTATGAAAGATTCAGATCATACTAAAGACGAAGTTAGTAATGAAGGAATTAGTCAAAAAAGTCTTGGATATAACTCTAATGAATGGGTAGCGTAATGAATGTAAATGGAATACAAAGTACAAGTAATCCTTATGCGGGTAATAGCGCAGATAGGAATGCGATGGGTCAACAAGAATTTTTACAGTTGCTCGTTGCCCAAATGAAAAATCAAGATCCAATAAATCCAATGGATGGAACTGAATTCGCAAGTCAACTTGCTCAGTTTAACTCTGTAGAACAGTTGATAGGCGTTAATAGTGCACTTACAGATTTACAACAAAGTCAAAATATAATGAGTGCAGGGTTAACTAACTCAATGGCCGCATCATTGACAGGAAAAGAAGTTAAGGCCTTGTCCAATGAATTTAATTTGCAAGAAAATTCATCATTAGATTTTTCTTTTAAAATACCAAAAAGTGCTACTGAAGTTGAAATAGTTATAAAAGATGAGAATGGGAATCAAGTATTCACTGAAACTATGAAAGGAGTCCAAAAGGGTGAGCATGATTATTCTTGGGATGGCTCTAACGCTAACGGCGATAAAATGCCGAATGGCAAATATACTGTGGAAGTAAGACCAATGAGTGGTGACTCTCCCATGTCTGTTTTGACTTACACTAAAGGTATGGCTGAGAGAGTTAAATTTACCGGTTCAGGGGTATATCTTATTGTCAATGGACTTGAAGTAGCAATCGGTAATGTTGAAGAAATTGGTGTCAAAAACGACTAAAAGATTATAAATAAAACAAACAATAAAAAATAAATAATACTATGGCGTTACTAAAATCAATGAATTCTGGCGTAAGTGGCTTGAATGCATTTCAAAAAAAGATGGATGTAATTGGTAATAATATTGCTAATGTTGAAACAATTGGGTTTAAATCCTCAAGAGTTACTTTTTCACAATTAATGAGTAAAAATGAAGCAAGAAGTGGTGCAGGTTCAAACGCACCACAATTAACTGACCAAATTGGGTTAGGTGTGCGTGTTGGAAGTGTTGACAGGGATTTTTCTCAAGGAGCACTTCAATCAACAGGAATGAATACAGATTTAGCCATAGAAGGTGATGGTTTTTTTGTAGTTAATAATAATGGCCAAAATTATTACTCTCGTGCTGGAAATTTTTCTTTCAATAAGGATGGATTTTTAGTTTCAGGTGATGGAAACATGATTCAAGGTTTCATGGCTGATGCAAACGGAAATGTAAACACAGGTACTCTAGAAAATCTACAAGTAGATTTTGAAGGTACCGTACCACCAAAAAGGACAGAGACTGTAACAGTTGGTGGAAACTTAAATTCTGCTACCAGTACTTATAGAACCTTAAGGACCCAATCAAGTCTAAAAGTTAGTGGAACTTCTGCACAGAGTAGTGCACTACTCAATGACTTGGATCAAACTAGCACTCAATTTGTTGATGGAGATACGATTACTTTGGATATAGTATTACCTGATGGTACTAATCCAGTTACTCCTATAACATTTAACTTTGGGCCAACTGCTGATGGTGTTACATTAGAAGAGATGGTCAACTCATTTAATAGCCAGCTCAATGGTTTGGATGTAAATGTTAGTATAGTTGATGGTATAATTAATGTTAAATCAACAGTTATGGGTGAAACTGAATTAGAAGTGTCGGGTTTGAATATCGCGGGATCTGGTAGTATGAATTTCCCAGTATTTAATACTATCAATGAAGGAAGTACAGGATCACATACAATAAGTACTACTGTTTTTGATACACTTGGCAATCAACATTCATTAATAGTAAGAATTATTCAAGAAGCTGAGGATTCATGGAGCTATGAAGCAAGTTTCCTAGACGGTGAAACAATTACAAGCGGAAAGACTGGTAATATTAATTTTTTAGATGGGGATGTAATAGAGTCTAATTTTGAGATATCTTATGAAAGCTCAAATGGTACTGAAAATACAATAACTATAGGACTTGGCGATCCTCAGGAAGGTATATCATTCAATCAATATGGCGGTTCAACAACCTTGAAAGCGTTATCTCAAGATGGTTATGGTCAAGGTAAACTGATGGATGTTGGTATATCCGGTGATGGGAAAATAGAAGGTGTCTATGACAATGGTAATACGGTATCACTTGCATATTTAGCATTAGCAGATATTCAAAATGTAAATGGCTTAGAACAAGTTACAGGGGGACTATTCAAGGCATCCTCTGCAGCCGGTGAAATAATCACTGGTTTTGCAAATGAAATGGGTTCTTCTGTCGCTGCAGGGTTTTTAGAAACTTCTAACGTTGACTTGGCCCGAGAGTTCACTGAAATGATCACTTCACAGAGAGCTTATCAGTCTAATGCCCGAGTAATTACCACATCAGATGAAATGTTAGTTGAGGCAGTAAATCTGAAACGTTAAAGATAAGTTAACAGTTAATTATATGTGAACTACTTATTTTCAATTTTGTACCTTAAATTAATTAACACCTTACTAATTAATTATTTAATTAAGTGAGGTGTTTTTGTATATTTACCTAATTAATACTGTCATAAAGAGTAAAATTAATTAATTGTAATCTAAATGTTTAAAGATAAAGGATATGTAATCTCATTATTCACTGCAATATTGATAGTAGGTGCTACCTTTACGGATCCTTATCAGTTATTTCCTGGAATCCAAAAATTAGTGGATGGTAAGTTTTTCATTCAATTTCTGGATCCGCTTTCGCTCGTAATTGTTTTTGGTGGTTGCACTTGCGCAACTATAATGCACTTTAGTGCAAGTAAAGCAAAACTTGCCTTTGCGCAAGTAGGTAAATTAATGCAGTACGTCAATATGGATTTACGAACAGAACTTGAGATGTTAACGTTGTTTGCTAGAAGAGTCAGATCAAACGGATTATTAGCAATAGACGATGATGTGGATCATATGTATAGTGAGTATATGCAAATGGGGATGAGGATGGCTGTGGATGGTTACGACCCAGAAGTTTTAGAAAAGATACTGGAAGATGAAATAACTAATCTGAATTATAATTATGATCTATGCGTAGATGTCTTAAATGGCATTAAAGACTATGCACCAGGATACGGTATGATCGGTACCGTGGTAGGAATGGTTATTTGTTTAGCTAATGCGATGACGGGTGATGTCCCTTTAATTATTGCAGGTGTTAAGATTGCGTTACTCACCACTTTATGGGGATCAATTATAGCAAATGTAATTGCCTCACCATTAGCAGGTAAATTAGAATTTTTGGCTGCCGCGGTGGATAGAAGAAATCGTATGTATAAAGAAGCAATATTAGCCATGGTGACAAAAGTTAACCCTAGACAATTAGAAGAACGGTTATTGACCTATATTGACGCCGGTGATAGAGTGGAATATCTAAAGCATCATCAAGAATTGAAAGGAATGAAAGAGAGGGATGCAAAATTATATTCAATCTGGAAAGAAACAACAGGATTAGAAACAACAGAATGGGAAAGTCTAAAGAAAAAAGTGCAAGTTGGTTAGTTACCTATTCGGACATGGTAACGCTACTTATGTCGTTTTTCCTAGTCCTTTGGATATTATCCCCTGGGGTAACTACAGTAACATATGACACAGTTATTGAATTGTTTGAAGAGCAAACGGGATTGCTTGAAGCTGCAAATAAGTCGCCTCAGTCAAACAGTGAAACACCAACACCTGAACGTATAGTTGACTATATTGAACAGACTAGGGCGGCATGGCAAGAACTTGCTGATGTTGTAAAAGAAGCCAATGTTACTGAACAAATGGATCTAGAGTTTCAACATCCTGATAAAGTATTAATCACACTTAATGACTCGCTAACATTCAATAGTGGGTCTGATGTTTTATTACCACTTGCTGAGTTGGTATTGAATTCTGTAGCAAACGTGATTAAAGCAGAGCAATCCTTAGTCGAAGTACAGGGTCATACAGATAGTGTGCCGATCTATAGTGAAAAATTTAATTCTAATTGGCACTTAGGTGCTGCAAGGGCAGTTACCGTAGTTCAATATTTAGTGAATGCTTCTGATATGCCATCAGAAGAGTTTAAGGCAAGTAGTTATGGTGAAAATAAACCTGTTGATACAAATATAACTGCAGAAGGTAGACTCCAAAACAGAAGGGTAGAGATTTACATAAGAAAGGAATGGAGTATGGTAGAAAGATACGTAATTGAAGAAATGTTTGAGGCTGAGTCATAAATGGCAGAAATCGAAGATATAAAAGAAGTTTCAGAAGAAAAAAGTGGAGACACCAAATCAAAATTAATTGAGTTTGGTATATATGGTACTTCTGCCTTAGTATTCTTAATTATTGCATACTTTTTAGTAAATAGCTTATATCCAGGGATATATAAACTTCAAAATCTAGAAAAACCAGACAATAGTGTAAAAACAGTAGATCAACCAGAAGCTGAATATGATTTGCTTATGCTAAAGACCGTTGTAAATCCAAAAGGGAGCGGTGCAAACAGGTTTTTGATGGTGGAAGTTGCTATAAATCCTTTATTAGACTTTTCATCAGAATTTGATAAGATGAATCCAATGTTGACCAGTTTAACAGGCGAATATTTTTCAAGTAAAACGGTTGAAGAATTATCTGAAGTAAAGAATAGAGAATTATTTAAAAGAGAATTAGCAGAACAGATCAATAGATATACGAAAGCAGAGACAGGTAATAATTTGGTTTACGAATTATATTTCGTACAATTTATTATGCAATAACTTAGGTAAAGTCGATTAATTGGTATTATGGAAACAGACAATTTAAAGAAAGAAGAATCAAATTCTGATAAACCTATCGTGAATTATGATTTTCAGCACCCCAGAATTGTATTTGGGAAAGAATACATGAGAATTGTTAGTGAAAATAGTCGAGAGCTAGCAAGGTCTTTAAGTCAATTCTTTGGAAATCTTTCTAAGATAGCTGTTGATTCGGCAATTAATAAAGTAAATGAGTATACAAGCGATCAATTTATAGAGACACTAAATGATTCGTTAACTGTCTCTCAAAATCTGTTGAATGAGTCCGAAGGGGCATTATTTGTTATGTTTCCAACAGGATACTGCCACCAATACATAAACAAAGAGAGTGGGGGTACTGGAGATATTAAGCCTGATAGAGTTGATTTGACTGCTATTGAGCAAAAGATTTTATCCAGACTTTCAAAAGGCGTATTAAATCAAATTTTTAAGGTTTGGGAACCCATTGTATCTATGTCTTTGAAAAGTTCAATCTTTGAAAAAGACTATGAACTATTAGCACTTAAGAAAGCTGACAAACTTGTTGTCGTTGAATTTGAGTTAAGTTTTGGTGAAGTAAAAGAAATAATTCAAATTGGATATACTTCTACCTTTCTAAAGGAAGTAGTCAGTGATAACTTTAATCAAAGCCAATCATTTGTTGCCACCACTTTAGATGATAGTGAAGTTAAATCATTTGAAGCAACAATAAAAAATATGCCACTCACATTAAAAGTGTTATTAGGTCAAATTAATATGGGAATTGATGACTTGAATCAAATACAAGAAGGTGATGTTTTACCATTAAAACAAAAAATCAGTCAACCGTTAAGTATATTAGCAGAAGACAAAATTAAATTTAAAGCTTACCCAGGTCAAAGTGATGGTCATAGATCAGTTAAACTCGTAGAGATTGTAAAAGAAACAATTACAAAACAAACTATTTAATATTATGAATGAAGAAGAACTTGAAGATGAAAATGTACTTGGAGATACTGAGTCTGAAACAGAATCAACAATAGATGAATCTGTAGATCAGGCACCTAAAGAAAATGAAAATGTAACTTCAGATGAGGATACTAAAGCTGAAAAAGTTGATTTCCATGAATTTGATGACGTAGAAAAAACAAATATTGATTCATCAAATAATCTTGATATGCTCAAGGATGTTAATGTTGAGGTATCAGTAGAATTGGGCCGTATCACGATGCCACTAGGTGATGTATTAAACTTGTCCAAGGGATCAGTTGTAGAGCTAGAAAATTTGGCAGGTGAACAAATTAATGTATTAGTCAATGGACTAAATATTGCTATGGGTGAAGTTGTTGTTATAGGTGAACATTTTGGGGTTAGAATCTCTAAACTAATTTCTACTAAACTGAAAAATCATTAATGAGCAATATTCAACCTAATACTTTTAAATCTAAAGCCAAATCTGGAAAATATTTGAGGTACATCTCATTTTTTGGTATTGGAGTCATGGTAATCTGGTTGCTACTAGTATTAAGCATGGATAGTAATGTCGGGACAAGTGGTGATTCCGAAGAAACACGATCAAACCTTGGAGTATACATAACATTTATTGGTTTAGTAAGTTCATTGGTGTATGTCTACTGGCTATCTTTAAAGAAAACATCGCTGAATTTAGATGAGGTTTCATCCGAAAATATGAAGATTATAGAGAGACTAGACATTGATGAGAATTCTAGAATTATAGTCATTGAAGTTAACAATGAAGTTTGGATTCTTTCAGCTAGTCAATCCAACATGAATATGTTAGGTAAGTTCCAGAAAAGTGACTGGCTAAATAACGATAAAACACTGAGTTTTGAATAATAATTTCTGTAATAAATCGCTTATTTATAAAATTAATCGATGAAATTAAAGTCATTTAAAATCCCTTATCTAATTCTAGTATTTTTTTTTACTAGCCCGTCAACCACTTATGGTTTTGATGCGCCCTTACTGGGTATGAATTTTTCGCAGACTCTAGTTCAATTTCAAACACCCATTTTTGCCCAAATACCCCCAATTGGTATACAAATTGGAAATCAAGATGATTCAGATGAAGATGAACTAGCGCTTGCAATCCAAGCTTTATTACTGATTACCATATTATCTTTTGGTACGGCAATAATTACAATGATGACTAGCTTTACTAGGATAGTGATCGTTTTTTTCTTTTTAAGAATGGGGCTTGGAACTCAGCAATCCCCGCCAAACCAAGTATTGATTGGTCTAGCCTTGTTTCTTACTATTTTCATAATGAAGCCAACAATTGATCAAATAAATGAAGAAGCTTATCAACCATATGTACAAGAAGAAATGAATCAAATTGAAGCATTAGCTGCAGCTTCAATCCCAATCAAAGAATTTATGATTAAGCAAACAGATGAGGATAACTTATTATACTTCATGGATATGGCGGGTATATCTAGTGTTGATGCTATCAATGAACTACCAATTTTTGTTGTAGTACCAGCATATACATTAAGCGAACTTACCGTTGCTTTCCAAATAGGATTTATGATTTATCTACCATTTATGATAATCGATTTAGTAGTTGCATCAATATTACTATCCGTAGGAATTATGTTTTTGCCGCCAGTTATGGTTTCACTACCATTCAAAATACTAGTATTTGTACTAGTAGATGGTTGGTTTCTATTGGTACAATCATTAATTGAGAGTTTTAACTAGCAGATTATGAATATTGAAACTTCGCTTTACTGGGTACAAGAAATGCTTCAAGCGGTTGTTATTTTGACTTCCCCAGCAATGCTAGCTGCATTAGTTTTAGGTCTTATGGTAGCAGTATTTCAAGCTGCTACATCAATTCAAGAAATGACTTTAAGTTATATACCAAAAATGGCAGCAGTTGTGGTGGTATTATTTTTTAGCTTTTCATTCATGCTGCAATTTATGGTTGATTTTATGATAAACATCTTTAACGCTATAGCAAATCTTTAGTGTGCTATTGCTAGCAAATATATTTTTTGTCTCTTAGTTTAAACATAATATTATCAGCGTTTTTTATCTTTCTAAGAGTCACGGGATTCTTTTTATCAGCACCGTTCTTTAATGGTAATTCGATACCAAATCAAATAAAACTATATGCAGCAATAATATTCTCTTTTTTAATTTTAAATGTACTTGTATTACAAGGTTTTAATCCAACTCTGGAATTGTCAATACTTGAAATATCTACAATAGTAATTAGGGAAATATTAATAGGTGTAGCACTAGGTTTTACTGGACAGATCATATTTGCGGGTTTAGACTTAGCTGGATCACTTATTAGTTATCAGACTTCCCTTAGTTTTGCAAATATGGTTGACGCCTCGACTCAGCAACAAAATAGTGTACTTAGTAATTTACTCACTACGTTAGGAGTATTAATATTTCTTGGGATAGGTGGGGAAAAAATACTACTAAACGGACTTATTAAAAGCTTTGAGATAGTGCCGCTTGGGACGGGTAATGTGTACTACATAGGTCCCTACTTATTAGAAATAGCAACATTTCTATTTCTAATAGGATTACAGATAACTATACCATTTATTTTAGTGATTCTTCTTATAGACGTCTCACTTGCTATTTTTGCTAGGATAATGCCTCAAGTGAATCTAATGTTCATTTCACTGCCAATAAAATTTGGGGTCGGTCTAGTTCTGTTAATCTTATTAATTCCATACTTACCGACTATTTACGAGATAATTTTCGCTCGAATTCCGGAATATTTAATGGAAATGATAGAGGTAATTAGCAGGTAGAGGACTATTTTTAAATAGTAAAATCGATATTTCTACCGATGTTCGTATCACTTTTTAGATGACTAACTTGCTTCTGCTCTGATTCTTTTTCTAACGAAAATTTTTTCCGGGCACTGTCATATTCTTCTTTTGTCGATGAATTCATATTTAGTAAAATTTCTCTTGATTTATACTGCTTGTTAGCTTCATTATTTTCATCATTGGTATTATTTTTTGCCGGTTCGACTCGTGATACAGGACTAGTCTCATCGATATCTTGTCTGAATCGATCAATGAAGCTTAGATAAGAATATTTTGACAGTTTTTTTAAACGCATAAGTACAGTTTGTTAACTTATCGGCAAATTTCAAAAAAACTTTAAAGATTCTGTTTTAGTTTAAGCTTAAGTCAGCTTTTAGCTGTATTAATAACTTACCAATAATTTGAGAAATTCTGGCTTCTGATATATCTAATAGTAAACCAATTTCTGTCATTGTCATATTTTCATAATAATATAACATCAGAATTAATCGGTCTCTGTTTTTGAGTTTATTAATCTTATTTAAGATTTGATCTGTTTTCTCTCTAGATTCTATTTCTTCATCTGGTCTTTGATTGGATACATCTTCTAACGTTTGATAGGGATTAAAAGAATCATCATCATTATCAAAATTATCTAATGATAGGACATGTCTTTGATGAACATTGGCCATCAAGTCGTTATAATCATCGATATTCATTTGAAGCCTTTCAGATAATTCACTGTCAGTAGGCTCTCTGCCTAATTCTTGACTTAGTATTGATATAGCTTCTTGAATTCTACCATAATCAACTCTGTGTTTTCGTGGTAACTGATCTACGCTTCTTAAATAATCAATTATACTACCTTTAATTCTGTAATAAGCATATGTACTAAATTGTACATTTTTTTGGCAGTCAAAACTATCTAAAGCTTGGATTAAACCAACTATAGCTGAGTTTTCAAGATCTTCAAATTGAGTATGTAAAGTATTGGGTTTATTTATTTTACCTATAATACTTCTAACTAATGGAAGAGATTTACTTATTATTAGATCTCGTAAACTTGGTTTTTTTTCTTCGCAGTAAAGTTTTGTGAGTTCTTCTAAGTTTTTTTCTTCTATCATTGTTAAAAATGTATTTCTAAACTAGGTGTAGTTTTAAAATAATATTTATTCATTAAATAAACTTAGTTAGTATCTAAATGATATGAAATTTATTTTTCAATGTTATCATTTTGTCTAATTACTTTAATCAAATACATAGAAAAATAAAACACCGCAAAAAGAACCATAAATGTAAATATACTTCTATACAGTGCCATTTCTATACTTAGACCAGCTAGAAGCAATAATGCGAAAGTGACTAAAGTAATAATTAGTATTATGGTTAATATCATTTTTTCTCTATAGCGTTATTAACGGGGTACTAGTCTTTATTAAGTTTAATAATTTGATTACTTAATATATCAAATTGCATTCGAATATCATCGTCAACATTAGTTATTCGTATACATTGGTTACTTTTCATTAATTCTGTGATAATATTTTTTTTGACAACTTGCCCAAAATATGGAATGTCTTTCTTTAGAAAGTTTTTAATTAGATGTTTAAACTTAGAATAAGTCTCTAATCCGTCTTCTTCGTTTTCTGACTGGTTTATTATTGCATTAAATTTATAATCATCTGTTACATTAAAAACATATTTACAAAGTCTGTATACGTCAGATATTGAAGTAGGTTCATCGATAAGAACTAAATTAGAATAATCTGAAACATCAAGTATCCAAAATGCAATAGGTGGTGAACCAGCAGGTGAGTCAATCAACACAAAATCGTAATTCTTCTTGAGATATTTGATTACTTGATCTAATGCATTAAATAGAATCTCATTATTAACAGTATTGTGTTCAAAATTGTTACTCACTGTTAGTAATGTAAATTGTGGTGCTTTATCACAAATATCATTCAAAGAAGCTTGTTGATTAATCCAATCAATTACAGTGAAATTTACTTTTCTATTAATTAGTGTAGATAAATTTGAAAAACCAAGGTCACAGTCAATTACAGCGGTTTTATAACCTTTCTTTGTAAGCTGGATGGCAATATTCGTTGTGATAAAACTTTTACCCACACCTCCTTTGCCACTTAAAAAGCTAGTAATTATACCTTCATTCATGTTTATAGTTGACCTAGTAATTTACCGATGAACCATTTTGGTTCAAACAATTTAATTTTATCATTTAAGACATTATCAATATGCAACAGCTTACAATTCGCATTTAATCCGTTTAAAAAGGAAAGTAAGCTGCCTAACCTATCTATTTGATCGAAATGTGAGAAAGCAATTTGTGTCGCTCTAATATGTTCATTAATCCATTCCACACGGCTTTTATTATCATTACATATTGCAGAATTTTGAACCCAAATATTTTCAACTACGTCATCAAGCTTAATTAACCAATTTTGGATGGTATCACAGGTCAATTCTGTGTTTCCATTATTTGCATAAATATCTGGAGTATCTATAAGGATATAATCAAAATGATGCCAAGATTGAAGAGACTCTTGGAATACATCAAAGGTATTTATTATTGCAGATTGGATCGAATATTTATTACAATAGTATTCAAGTTCCATTCCTCTTTGATAGTTTTGATCTGGATCTAGAATGATAACTCCTATAGTTGAAGTAGGTGATTTAATTTTAATTGATTGAATTAAATCACTAATTAGAGCTCTTTTATTACATGTAGTACCTCCAAAATAAATACTTCGTGATCGTATAAATTCTGCTGAATCTCTTCCAACTATATGTGCGATATAATTGGATATTTGCTCATTAAATTTTTCAGGATTTTCAAATGGATCTATGCCAGTATTCATTATTCGAAGAAACCATTCACTAACATTATTTACAGTAATTCCAGCTTTTAGTAATTGAAGAAAAATGGGGTGATTATAAAAATTTAGGTTTTTTGAATGATTTAATCTTTTTAATGCATTTTCAATTGATTCGAGCCTTCCGATTATGTTTTGTTCATTTATTTGTTCATCGCCTGTTTCTGCAAATTGAAAATTTGAAGATGCTTGTACATTATCTCTTTTTAAACTTCTATTAGGTCTTTTTGATCGATTACTGTATTCGACCTCGTAGTTTAGTGCTAATTTTCTAAGTGTACTTAGTGACGATTTAGAATCGGTAGTATTAGTTTTATCGATTTCTGGATAGGCATCATCCAGTGCCTCTTCATTTGGAATAATTGAAACACCAACAAATCCATTCGCCAGATTCTTAGGAGCTTCGTTGAGAATATAGATATCCTTACCATATTCTGATATGGCTTTATTAACAGCTTCTTTCCGGGTTTGACCGTAATAGTGGATAATATCCATTGATAGGAATTATTAGAGAAGAAACTTGTTGAGTAACAATATTGTCAAATAATGTTTACGCAAAAGCATTAGTAAAATTAGAATTAGATTTTTTGTTCGCTTCACTTGAGAGTTCAATTTTAATTCTATCAATAGTTTTAAATTGAACTCTTGGTGTTATATCATTATAAGATAATACCACAATTTCTGGAAGTATTGGTGCGAAAAATTCATAGATAGTAAATCTAAGTATAGGAGAGGTTAGTAATATGGGTTTTAACCCTGATTGAATCATTTTACTGAATCCTAAGGATGCACTTTCGTAAATATTTTCAATATTTGTTGGTGTCATACTTAGAGTAGAGCTATCTAACTTACCTAATTGAGCCTGGCTAAGTAAATGTGACTCTAATGAAGAGTCTAGCATTAATACTTCGATTTCATCATTATCATTAGTAAACTGTTTTGTTATTGTATCAGCTAATGCAGCTCTACAATATTCATTTAAAACATCAGTATTCTTTGTTTGATGACAATAATCTGCAAGAGTTTCTAGTATAGTAACCAAGTCACGAATAGGTACACCTTCTTTTAGTAATCTTTTCAGAACTTTTTGAATTGCGCCTATTTTTAGCCCGTCTGGTATTAACTCCTCTACAACAGCTGGGGCCTGTTCTTTTGCTTTGTCAACTAGTTTTTGGACCATTTGTCTATCCACCAGTTTAAACGCATTTTTCTTTAAAAGTTCCATTAAATGGGTGGTTAAAACAGCGCCACTTTCTATAATAGTTAAGCCATATTTTTCAGCTTGATATTTATTTTTCGTACTAACCCACATAGCATCCATTCCAAATGCAGGGTCTTTTGTAGGTATTCCTTGAATATCTGGTTTAATATTCGCAGGCAATAGAACTAAATGGTAACCTGGTAATATTTCACCTTGAGCCTGTACTATTCCACGCATTTTTATACTGTATGCGTTAGCATTTAATTGAACATTATCTCGTATTCTAATAGAAGGAATTACGATACCAAGTTCATTGGCTAATTGTTTTCTTATAGATTTCATTCTGTCCAATAAATCACCACCTTGTTGTTTTTCTACTAGTGGTATTAAGCTGTATCCTATTTCCAATTCAAGAGTTTCTGCTAAAAGATAATTCTCAGGTTTGTCTTCCTCTTGAGCATTTACTTGAGAAAGTAATTTTGCTTCTTCTTCTACTGTTTTAGCATCCTCGTCACTATTATATCTTTTATATGCCTGATATAACATGGCACCAGCAATTAAAGTAAATGGTAAAAAGGGTAGGCCAGGGATAAGCCCTACTAAGAATATAAAGAAACTTGCAATTGTTACAGTTTTGGGATTTCCAAGCAATTGCTCTGAAAGATCATTACTTAAATTACCCTCAGATGCTACTCGTGAAACTATTATACCAGATGCAGTAGAAATCAAAAGAGCAGGTATTTGGGATACTAAACCATCACCCACAGTAAGTAATGTATACTGTGAAGCTGCATCAGCAATACTAAGACCATTTTGAGCTGTTCCAATTATCAATCCACCCACTATATTTATAACAGTGATTAAAAGCCCTGCAATTACATCTCCCCGAACAAATTTACTAGCACCATCCATAGCTCCATAAAAATCTGCTTCACTGGATATTTCTTCTCTTCTTTTTTTGGCTTCTTCATCTGTAATAAGTCCAGCAGTTAAATCAGCATCTATAGACATTTGTTTACCAGGCATAGCATCTAGTGTAAATCTAGCGCCAACTTCAGCAATCCTTGATGCACCTTTTGTAATTACAATAAAATTAATAATTACTAATACAGTGAAAATAATAATACCTATTACATAGTTGCCTTGGACAATAAAACCACCAAATGTTTCAATAATTGATCCTGCGTCACCTTCACTCAAAATTAGTCGCGTTGTACTAACATTTAACGCAAGTCGAAATAAGGTCAATATGAGTAGCATCCCTGGAAATACAGCAAACTGTAGTGGTTTAAGTGTATAAAAAGCAACCAATATAACAATTAGTGAAAGAGAAATATTTACGGCAAGTAAAAAATCCATTACAATAGTAGGAACTGGAAGTATCATTATCAGAAGTATTGAAATAACTCCTGATGAAATAAGTACATCCTTTTGTAAGAAAATATTGCTTAATGTTTGGCGGGTAATATTTTGTGTTGCCATAAATTTAAGATGCTAGTTTATTTTTTTGTTCAAATATGAATGCAAGAATTTCTGCTACAGCTTTAAATAAATCAGATGGAATGGTTTCTCCTTCCTCAGAAGTAGCAAATAAGGCTCGTGCAACTGGTTTATTTTCAACAACCGGCGTTCCATAGTGAGCTGCCAGTTCTTTAATTTTTAATGCTCTAAGTCGTTGCCCTTTTGCTAATACAATTGGTGCAGAATGTACATCTGGGTTATACATTAAACAGACAGCAAAATGAGTAGGGTTAGTAACAATAACATCAGCACTTAAAACAGCATGGTCTAATCGCGGTCGACGTCGTAGCTTTAAACCAAACTGTCTTCTTTCTGCTTTTAACCTTGGATCACCTTCCATTTCCTTAAATTCATCTTTTACTTCCTGTTTGGTCATTTTCAAGTCTTTTTTGTATTGAAACCTTTGAAAAATTGCATCACCAATAGAGAGTAGGAACAGAGCTAGCAGAATGTATACTACAAATTCAATTATATAAGGCCCTATATCTTGTGTACTAAATTTTATGTCACTGGTAACGTAAGAGACAAAGTAATCTATCTGATTGGCGATAAAAAAGAATACGATAGTCGTTACAATAGTCAATTTTAAAATGCTTTTTAGTAATTCAACCAAACCTTTAATTGATATAATTTTTTTAACACCACTTATAGGATTTAATTTATTGAATTTAGGTTCTAGTAATTTAAATGAGAATAAACCGCCAGTTTGACCAAGATTGGTAATTAATGCTGTGATCATTAGGACTATAAAAAAAGGAATCAAAAGCTGAAAAGAACTAGATAATGAATCTTTAAATACTGCATCAGCTTGGTCAATATTGTTTATTAGTAGCGACGAATTTTTAAAAAAATATTGAAATTCCTCAACGATACCTCTAGCCACCTTGCTACCTAAGCCTACTAAACCTGCGAGTGAAGCAAAAAGTAAAGCTATAGAGGAGACCTCTTTGCTTAAACTAACATTACCTTCTTCACGAGCCTTTTTCAGCTTCTTTGCTGTAGGTTCTTCCGTTTTATCTTGACTTGTATCTTTTTCTGCCATGTTCAATAAAGGTCAAAAATGATACCAAAGTTTGCTTACTTCATGGCTATGTATTTAATACTCATAAAGGCCTCATTTCTTGAACAATCAAAATAGACGCAGAAAAAAAATTCCTCTTAATAGGAAAATTATTCTAGAAAAAATCCACTCCTGATTTGATTCGTTATTTATAAAACACTCTTACAAAGTCCAAATAAATGGCTTAAAGAGTCATTAATCGTCGAAATTCTATTAATCATTTTACTTCTAACATTATTATGCAAATAAGCGGCATAACAATTGTTTATTAAAATATGTCGAAGACAATATTAAACACATAATTCTTATGGTCGAGCAAATTCATTTACAAATGCGGGCAATGCAGGCTCTCAGTAAGTCACAAGATATGACCGCTGATAATCTAGCGAATCTGAATACGCCTGGATTTAAAGGAAATAAGATTTTTTATGAGCTTTACACAGAAGAAGTAGATGGCAAAAGAATCTCACAAGGTCTACCAATGCAGACTATTGATATGAGTCAAGGTGTACTAGAGGGCACTGGGAATTCATTTGATATAGCTATTGAAGGAGAAGGTTTTTTTACAGTTCAGGAAGGAGATCGTACATATTTAACCAGAAATGGTCGCTTTCATTTAGATAATGATGGAGTTCTAGTCGATGATAAAGGTAATCCAGTATTGGGAACAAATGGTCTAATTGAATTAAAGGAATTGGTAAATGGGTCTGAAAATAGTGATATATCAGATTTTAAAGTAAGTCAAGACGGGACTATATATATAAATGGTAATGAAAAATCTAAAATTGCCATACTAAAACCTGCAAAAACCTCGGATTTAGAGAGACACGGTAATGGATATTTTAAAGTAGATACGATAGCAAGTTTATCGCCGGATGAATCCTCAAAAGTTCATCAGGGATTTTATGAGAAAGGTAATGTACAACCATTAAATGAAATGGTGGATATGATGCAGACAATGCAACTATTCGAGTCTCAGCAAAAAGCTATGAGAACTACCGACGAATTACTTGGTAAAATTACTTCACAGTTAGGAAGATATTAAATAAGGAGAAAAGATATGTTTAGAGCATTAAGTACAGCAGCACTCGGAATGAGTGCACAGCAACGATCAGTGGATAACATTGCCAATAACTTGGCTAATGTAGGTACAACTGGATTTAAAAGAACTACTATTGCTTTTCAAGACTTATTCTATGAAAATATGGTGCAGTCTCAACAAGGGAACTCAAATGGTCAAGAGAATTATGCTCCAGAACTTCAAATAGGTCATGGAGCTCGAGCAGTAGCAACAATAAGAAATTTTATGCAAGGATCTGTCTCAGAGACAGGTAATGCATTAGATCTTGCAATTAGTGGTTCAGGATTTTTTCAAGTGGAAATGCCAGATGGTGGTATTGGCTATACGCGTGATGGTAATTTTAATTTAAGTGCAGATGGGTTAATAATTAATAACTCAGGTCTAGCTTTAGCAGGTCAGTTCGAAGTCCCTTCAGATGCAATAGCAGTTGAAATTTCTCAAGATGGAACAGTTAGAGCGCTTTTACAAGATAGTTCTTCCAAGATAGAACTAGGTCAAATTGAATTAGCGAGATTTACAAATGACGGAGGATTAAGCGCATTAGGTGATAATCTATTTGGTGAGAGTGATTCATCCGGATCTCCATTTTTTGGAAATCCAGGTAGTGATGGTTTTGGAGTCGTAAGACAAGGATTTTTAGAACAATCCAATGTTGATGTAGTAACTGAAATGGTTCGTCTGATAGAGGCACAAAGAGCTTATGAAACTAATTCAAAAATGGTTCAGACAGCTGAGGAAATGATGTCAGTCACTAATTCAATAAAACGTTAATACTTAACTATATAAATTGAAGACTAGAGCACTAAATATTGTTTTACTAATTCTAACATTTGTTATGTCACCTTCCATTGAGAAGGTATTCGCTAATGATCTGGAAGATTATATTTTAGAATTAAGTAAAAAAGCCATCTATAATATTCTAGATCAAGAAGCCTTTGATTTATATCTAGAAAAAAAATGGTTTCCAAGCCAATTAAATGGAATAAAATCAGAATCGATTTTGTCTGTGAATTTGATAGGGCAGATTAGAACATATACCAATCTGTCTGTTTTATTTTTAGATGAGAATGAAGTGCCAGTTGAAAAACAAATCCAAGTCAAGCTTGCTGGCCGAATGAGGGTATTTATAGCTAAAATTGATTTTGATCGAGGTGCTACGTTCAAACCTGAAGACATACAAGAATCTTGGATTGCACTTCAACCAAATTTTGAAAAAAGTATGATGCAATTAAATGATTTGATTGGATTTGAATCCAATAAGGCTATTAAAGCAGGAAAAATAATTTACTCTCATAATGTTATAGCACCTACAATAGTGAAAAAAGGTCAATCAATACAATTATACAAGAGATCTGGAAATTTAGAATTAACAATAGATTGTGTCACAGGATCGGATAGTAATATTGGAGAAGTAATTATGATTAATTGTGTAAATCTAAGAAAAAAATACTTAGGTGAAGTTATATCAGAAAGTAAAGCAATATGGAGAAAAAGTTTATGAAATTATCAAGTACAATGAACAACATTAGAAATATAATTTTTCTAACAATATTTTCATTTATGTCAATAAACTTGAATGCTCAGTATTCTCTATTCAGTGATGTCAAAGCAAAAAAAGTTGGAGACATAATTACTGTAGTCTTACAAGAGAGCTCTCAAGGAAGTTCTACGACGGATAATAGAAATGTTTCAACAAATTCACTTAACGCTAGTGGGGGATTATCAGGTAATTTTCTGCCATTTGAGCCTTTATTTGGCTCTGATGCACAATTTCAATCAAATAATGACGCATCAAACTTGGCTACTCAAAGACAATTACTTGAAGGGTTTTTAAGTGTTCAAGTTACAGAATTAACACCAGTGGGCGATTTATATGTTCAAGGTAATCGTGTAACAGAGGTTAATGGTGAAATTCATGAAATGAAAATTTCAGGTATAGTGAGACAGAACGATATCCATGGTGACAATCAAGTCTACTCATATCGTATTGCTAATGCATCTATATCTTATCAAAAGATGGGGGGTTTAAGAGATAAAAAAAGAGCCTCCAAGTTTATAAACAAAGTAATTGTTACAGGTATAACAGGTGGTCTAGCTGCTGTTGCAGTGTTGAACGCGGTAAAGAAGTAAGTGAACCAATCAAAATAATTCAATAATGAAAAAATCTAAGCTCATAGGTCTATTTATACTGTTCATTGCTAGTTTAAGTAATGATGCCCAATCTCAACAGCTCACAAAAATAAGTGATCTGGTCTACATACAAAATGCAGAGCCAATTGACTTAATTGGCTATGGCTTAGTTACTGGTTTGGAACGAACAGGGGATAGAGTCACTAGTGGACAGTCTGCTAATTTCACCGTACAGTCCATTTCTAATATGCTTGAAAATTTTGGTATCAATGTAGATCCATCGGGTTTAAGAACAAGAAATGTTGCAGCAGTGATGGTAACTGCACGCTTAGATCCATACTCTGCTACTGGTAGTAGATTGGACGTAACTATTTCGTCATTAGGCGATGCATCTAGTCTTCAAGGTGGAGTTTTGTTACTAACTCCATTGATGGAGCCCAACAGTAAAACAATACATGCAAGTGCGCAAGGCCCCATTTTAGTTGGTGGAATTTCAGCTAATAATGAAGCAGGGGGTTCATTTAGAGTTAATCAATCATTAACGGGTACTATTCCTAATGGAGCAGTGGTAAGTAAAAGTAAGGAACTAAATATATCGTTAGATGAGTCATTGAGACTAGTTCTTAGAAACCCTAACTATACAAATGCACGTTCAATGGTTGAAGTGGTGAATGATCGATTTGACCAAGAATTAGCTACAATAATACATGCCGGTTTAGTGGAAGTAAATTGGCCAGACAGTTTATTGGATGATGGAATGATGAATATATTTACAAGCATCTTATTAGAAGAATCTGTTTCAGTTCAAAATGATGCTAGAGTGGTGATCAATGAAAGAACAGGTACTATAGTAGCAGGAGGAGCTGTCATTATTGATGAAGTAATGATATCACATGGAAATTTACGAATTAGTACTACTCAAATTCCTGTAGTAAGCCAGCCTGGTGCATTATCCGGTGGTGAGACGGTTACTTTGAATATACCACAAACACAGGTCTCGGAGGATGTAGCAGAATCTATTATTCTTCCTTCAGAAACGACGGTGGGTCAGTTAAGTCAAACTCTTAATACTCTAAACTTAACACCTAGAGATATAATTTCAATTTTTCAATCCTTAGACCGGGCAGGTGTTCTCCGCGGAGAATTAATCGTCCTATAAATTGAGCTACCATGATAGATAACAAGCCCATTAACATATCATTTAGTAAAGTAGAAGATCTTATTTCTTTAAAGAAAGATAATCGAAAATCTATAGAGGAAGTAGGTAAAGAATTTGAATTAATTTTTGCAAAAAAATTGGTCAATGAGATGACCAAGAACAGTTTTGATATTGGGGGAAAGGATGCCCCAATGAATTCTGGTAACAGTATGTATAGACACCATATAACTGATACCCTAGCAAAAGAATTAGCTGATCAGGGGAGTCTCGGTCTTGCAGATTTAATAAAAGAATTTGGAAAATAAATTAATCAATACAGTTATGTCACAAGAAAGAACGTATAAAGAATTGATGGTAGGACTGCAGAAGCTGAATCAACAGATTCTCGTTATGCATGAAGTAATCGATAAGTATGTAGAAGTATTATTGGACTTAGATCCAAATACCCTAGAAAGTATGACTGATACTTATCATAATGAGTCCCTAACCTATTCAAATCTACAAAAAGAACTCATCCATTTGATGAAAACGATTGAACTAGATGGTCAGGATAGTACAATCAAATTTATCGTGGGAAAATGTAAAAGCCTTGGCTTTGAGATTATAGCTAATAGTCTTGAAGAATTAAGGGTAGCTACAAAAGAAAATGCAAGCATAATGGACGATAAACAATCTAGGATGATTAACCTGTTACTTTTTGCATCTAGTTGTAATTCAGACACATTAAAGGATATTTACAGTTTGGCTGATCCAGACTATAAAGCGTACAACTCAAATGGACGGGTTGATAGAAGCGGTGTCGGAATAGGTTTAAATCACCAGGTTTAGATTAATTGAGTGAAATAATATGAGAACATTACTAGAAATAACAAAGAGTGGAATGGATGTGGCTCAACGTGGGCTTGAGACGACATCCAATAACATTGCCAATGTAAATACTGAGGGTTATGCCAGACAACGATTGGTAACCAATTCACTTTTTTCACGTAATGGTCAATTTTTTGATGGATTAGGGGTAAGGGTAACCGATGTTCAACAATTACGCGACTTTCGTCTTAATAATCTCATCTATGAAAAAAATCAAGAGCTTAGTTTTTTAAATGTTAAATCAAATACATACTCACAATTAGAAACATCGTTTACCACTGAATCAGGTAATGATTTAGATAGCCGAATAAGTACTTTTTTAAATACTTTTGGCGATTTAGCAGCTAATCCAGTTTCGCTAGATATTAGAAGAAAAGTTGTTAGTGATGCCGAACAATTGATTGATACGTTTAATAATCTACATACCAGTATATCCAGCCAAAAAAATATGATTGCTGAAGATGTAGAATCATTGGTTGGTGTTGTAAATCAACAACTTAATGATATTGCTTCATTAAATGCGCAAATAAAGCAGTCATACGTCAATAAACGATCTACTAATGGATTAATTGATCAACAAGCTCTAAAAATAAATGAATTATCAAAATTAATGAATCTTGATGTTCATAGAAATGAAGAAGGGCAAGTTGATTTAACCATTAAAGGTATTAGTGTGTTGGCTGGTACGAAAGTTCATGAACTATATCTAGCTAATGATACTTCGTCTGACGTTATAAATGTAAGGCTTACACAAGGCGGGCAAGGGGTAGATTTGGATACGGGTGAATTAGGGGCATTCATAGAGCTACACAATACTGATTTACCAAAATTAGAGGCAGATTTAAATGATTTTTCCACCCAAATTCTTGAACGTGTCAATAATTTGCATACCTCAGGGGTAGGCCGAAATGATGACATAAGACGTTCATTTTTTGAATTAGATGGTACAAATCCAAATAAATTGATTATAAATCAAGATATACTCAGTGATATTAGAAACATAGCTGCAGAGGATCCTAATAGTAGTAATGCAAGTGGTAATGGTATCATAGCCCAACAAATTGCAGACTTGAAAGATGTAGAATTTTTAAAAGGGTATAAACCAACAGAATTTGCTATTCAATTCATCTCAGAACCAGGTACCAAACTTCATGCGTTGGAAAGCAATGTAGAGCTCAGAAGCTCTGAACTTGATTTATTAAAAAATCAGGATCAGCAAGTTTCTGGTGTAAACATGGATGAGGAGCTTAGTAAGATGATTCAATATCAACAGGGTTATCAAGGAGCAGCAAAAATTATGCAATCTGCTCAATTAATGTATCAGAGTTTAATGTCAATTTTAGGTTAAGATGAGAATAACACAACAAACAATCTTTGATGGATTTATGAAGCATATCAACGAAAATCGTGCTGAAATGCATGATTTACAGCAAGATATAGCTTCTGGAAAAAAAATTACAAAAGCATCAGATGATCCATTAAAGTTTAAAAAAGCACGATTACTGGAAAATCAAATTAGAGAGCAAGAAGTGTATCAAGATAGGATTGGAGCGGCAAAAAATACGCTAGACTTAGCAGAACAAAGTTTGCAAGAAATTGTAAATGGCTTAATTGAAATTAAATCAAATGTGACCAGAGCTGTAAATGGTACTCATGATAGTGCAAGTTTCACCGCGATAAAACAAGAGCTTGAATCTTTAAAAGAAGAATTGGTGAGTTCCTTCAATGCAAAAGATATAAATGGATATATATTTGGTGGTGCAGGGAGTGATTCATTACCGTTTAGTATAGATGCAGATACGGGCTCGGTTACCTTTAATGGTAGTAATGATGCATTAAGTTTAAAAGTTGACAGTAACTTATCTATTGATGTTACACAAGATGGAAATTTTGTTAGAACGACAAATTATGATGATGATTTAGCATCGAATCCAAGTTCATACCGATCATATCTAACGCCGACATTATTAGACGATCAAGGAAATACTGCTACAGGAGATACGGCCTTTACAAGTCTAGAAGCAGTGGATAATTATTTAGAAGGGTTTGACAATCTAGAGTTAGATATCACTCTACCAGATGGCACTAATCCAAATCCAGCACTAATGTACAATTATGCAAATAATGATACAGTTAATGATATGATTAGTGCATTTAATACTCAGCTGGATCCATTAGGTGTTAACATGACCTTTGAAAATGGAACCGTTTTTGTAAAATCACAAAATATGGGAACCAGTCAATTGAGTGTTAACAGGTTTGGTGATAATGGAAGTAATGTTTTTACAACTAACTTCCCTGCATTTACACAACAGGCCAGTGGAGAGGTAGACCAAGGGATAGATTTATTTGATAGTATTGATGAGGCTATTGTAAATCTAGAAAGCCAAAATGTAGACGCTCTATCAGGTCAAATAGACCAATTTGACGAACTCATCTCGCATGTAACTACTCATATCACAGAGATTGGACTTACCAATAACAGACTGAATTTTCTTGAAGAAAAGCATGAAAACTCTAAAATCTTATTAAACGCTGAATTAAGTGGTTGGGTAGATACTGATTATGCAGAAACGGTATCAAAACTTCAACGAACAGAAATTGCCTTTCAGTCAGCAATGACTATTCACACTAAAATGTTTAATCAATCACTAATTGAATACTTATAACCAATAGATTGAAATAATTATGGATTCTAAAAAACTACCCATCACCTTATATTTATATAATCAGCCAATTAGTGAGAGAATTTCTAATCTATTGGAATCATATAATGAATTATTTGAAAAAGTAGAGGTAATAGATACAAATTTATTAGTAATGGCAGGTGATGATAAAACCAGTCATTGGAATTATCTAGCATGTCATTCAGAAACACCATGGGTTCTATTTCTTGATAATAATGAATATTTTGAATCTTTAGATCTATCCTTTTTACACCAAATTGATCAAAATACTTGGTGTTCCTGCATTATAAATATTAATACAGATAAAGGAATAGAATCATATCATCAAGTTAGACTGGTCCCATCAGGGTTTGAAGGTATTTACCAAGGTGTAGAGTTACCCGATGCTTCGAATTATATCTTAGATAATAATATTCAATTTTTGAATGAATCAATAAACATTCAAGGCGATATAGTACCGTGGGAGTATATTGATATTAGCAAGGAACGTATTGGACTCTCTTCTCCAGTAAATCTTTTTTTACATGAAGCTAGGAATTATATAGCAGATCAAAAATTTACTCAAGCTGCTTCTGCATATAGAGTTGCTCTAAAAAAAGAGCGTTTGTTACCTTTTGACTATCTAGCTGCATTGAATGGGTTGGCACGATGTTATGTTGAACAACACAAATGGGTAAGGGCATTAGAATTAATGGAATATTCTATAGAACTAGAACCCCAACAACATTTACCATATTTGATACAATATAAAGTGTATCAATTAGGTAAGAATTGGGAGGCTGCTGTAACATCGTTGAATTCATATCTAGCAAATTATGAATCTTTTTCTAAAAGTAGTCATGATGTGAAAATTCCGTATCACGAGACTGTTTTAGAGCTTAGTAATTTACATTTAGATTTAGGCAAGAAAGATCTAGCATATGAGTACTATTGCGATTTTTTAAATACTTCTTTAGAAGAGGTCAGAGAAAGTCATCATCTAGCTTTAAAAATGGCAATAGGTTTGGAAAAGAAAAGAGAGGCAAGTAGACATTTTAAATTTTTATATCCAAACATCCTGGAATTGGATTTAGATATAATCGAGACAAAACAGTTTCATGATTATATGGAGATGTTTTTAGAAAATAATTGGCACTCGATTGTAGAAAAGGTGTATACAAGATTATATGAAGCTAATCCAACAAATAGAATGTATCGAAGAAAACTCATTGCTACGTTGGTCAGGGCAGATAAATTAGAATTAGCAAGAGAAATTATGCAAAAAGTTGCCTAGTTAATCTTTCTCTTTTAGTTTATTTCTTATTGTACGATCCGATATACCTAATAATTTAGCAGCTTCTTTTTGATTTCCATTTGTCTTTTCTAAGGCTTTATTGATAAGATGGAGCTCCATATCCTCTATAGTCATTAGAGGGATATTATTTATGTCTTCATCATCATCATTAATGCCAAGACTTGTAAATATGGAATTTTCAATATGATCAACCTTAAAAAGCCCATCTTCTTGAGCTAATATGACGCCCCTGTGAATTTTATTGTTTAACTCACGCACATTGCCTCTCCAATTTTGATCTCTAAGATAAGTGTGCATTTCTTCGTCAATAGCTAGATCAGGATAGTCATATTTAAGACAGTACTGATCAACAAAGTATTTGGTCAGAATGGGTATATCTGACTTTCTATCTCTTAAGGGTGGGATTTCAACTGGGAAGACATTTAATCTAAAGTATAAATCTTCCCTAAACTCTTTATTTTTAATGGCCTGTCCAATATTTCTATTAGATGTAGCCAGTATTCGGACATCCGCTTTAACAGGTTTTTGACTACCTACTTTATAAAATTCGTTTTCTTGAAGTACGCGTAGAAGCTTTGCTTGCACTTGTATATCAATTTCGGTGATTTCATCTAAGAGTAACGTACCACCTTGAGCTGCATGAAAAGCCCCATCCCTATCTGCAATGGCTCCCGTAAATGCTCCTTTGACATGACCAAATAATGTACTTTCTACGAGTTCTGAAGGAAGATTAGCACAATTTATTTTTATATACGGTTTATTGGCGCGTTTACTTTTGTTGTGTACTAAACTTGCAAATACTTCTTTACCAGTGCCACTTTCACCTTGGATTAGTATGGGCGCCATATTATTTGCAATTTGAGGTAAGATATTAAGTAATCTTTGAATAGCAGGTGCTTCCCCGATAAAATTAACCTCATTATTAGTATCTGTAAGAGGACTTCTGGACTCTTTTAGTGCTTTTGATCTAGTTTTATCCGAAATGTTATCACTCAACTTAGATTGAAGGGTGTCGGCACTACTGATTTCCGAATTAGCCCCTTCAAAAAATCGACGGACCCGTTGTATTATTTCTTTGGCTTTAAAAGGCTTAGTAATATAATCGAAAGCACCTTTTTGAAGAGAACGAACGGCATGGCTTACATTGCCAAAACCTGTTATAATAATGACGCCGGTTTCAGGTCTATTTTTTTTTACGTAGTTGAGGATATCATCACCGGTCATTTCATTCATTTGAACGTCGGTGATGACTAGATCTACCTCATTTTCGTCAATATGCGTAATGGCTTTATTAGCTGACGAAAATATTTCAACATCATACTCTTCGTTTGCCAAAACATCTTTAAGAAAACCTAAGATGAGTACTTCATCATCTATTACTACGATCCGATTTGACATGTAAACCTAGTTTAATTAATACTAGGGGATAATACTGTAAAGAATAAATAATAGCTAGAGCAATGGAATCTTAATTTAAAGTTAAAACTCCTTTTAATACATGTAGCTAAGGAAGAAGGGGCGTCGAATTATCCTAATTGAATTTGTTTGGCAATCATTTCCCAAACTTCAGGATCATTCATATTTTTAACTAAGAAATTATTTTCCAATTTCTTGTCTAGCATGTCAATCTGCTGATCAGTTACTTCTTCGAATTCTTGAATCATCTCTCTATAGTTTGAGAGTTGCTCCATGGTTACTCTATTCAGTTTCGATAACTCAACTTTGGCAAATTCAAACTCATCCTGGGAAACATTGGATATGTTAAGGGAATCGTTATTCAGCGCATCTTTAGCTGATTCAGCTTTTGCTGTACTAGTATTGGAAACCTTATTGTCAGAATGTTCAATCTTCTTGACTTGGTTTTTATCGATATGTGATAAGTTTCTAATTGACATAACTAAATGTAATTAATATCTACTTATTATGCCATTAATGTTTGTTGGTAACCTTGTATAGCATGCCTTTGCTTAGAAATAGATTCAAGTTCGACTTTATTGCGGGCTTGTAAATTTTCTAGCTGTGTCCTAATTACTTGACTTGTGTCAACAAAACGTTTCTTTAAAGCAGAAATAAGTTCGTTAGTGACTTTATCCGATGTGTTTAGTTTATCATAACTAGTAATGAAATCGACTAAATGCTGCCGGTTATCAAACTCTTTTTGGACATCATTAAGCGAAACTTCTTCTTCAGATAACATC
>ERZ802830.490-NODE-490-length-39376-cov-8.84693_pt1 | contig 39376 bp, 34 predicted proteins | sample MGYA00345654_ERZ802830 | MGnify/ENA primary metagenome ERZ802830 (study PRJEB30503, sample SAMEA104212375) | marine metagenome | biome: Westerlies Biome; feature: [SRF] surface water layer (ENVO:00010504) within the epipelagic zone...; material: water... | reverse complement strand
TCATCAAACAACGCAGTTGGAAACGGACCAGCGCCGACGCGCGTAGTGTAGGCCTTGGTGATCCCCAGCACATAGTCAAGATACAAGGGGCCAAATCCGGAACCCGTGGCAGTACCGCCCGCCGTGGTATTGGAACTCGTAACAAAAGGATACGTACCGTGATCAATATCGAGTAGCGATCCCTGTGCACCTTCGAACATGATGTTGGCGCCGTTCTCACGATACTCATGAAGGCGAGAAGTCACATCAGCCATCATTGGCAAAAGCTGCTGGCCTTCCTCCAATGTAGTTGCGAGCACCTCTTCAAAATCGAGTGCCTCGGCGCCGTAGTAATGAACCAGGGCGTGGTTGTGGTACTCAAGCACCTCTCGCATTGCATCTGCAAACTTGGCCGGCTCCTTCAGATCGCCAAGCCGCAACCCGCGCCGAGCCACTTTATCTTCATAGGCGGGACCGATACCGCGCCCCGTCGTACCGATTTTCATCTTGCCGCGGCGGGCCTCTCGTGCCTGATCAAGCGCCACGTGATACGGCAAAATAAGGGGGCATGCAGATGAAATTCGCAGACGATCACGCACGGGAACCCCGCGTGCCTCAAGTTGATGAATCTCTTTCAGCAAGGCCGGTGCAGAGAGAACAACACCATTACCAATCAGACACTCGACATCGTCGCGCAAAATGCCCGAGGGAATGACATGGAGAACCGTTTTTTCACCGTCAATAACGAGCGTATGCCCCGCGTTATGGCCACCTTGAAATCGGACGACAGCAGCGGCTTGCTCTGTTAGCAAGTCGACGATTTTACCCTTGCCCTCATCGCCCCATTGCGTGCCTAGTACGACGACATTTCGACCCATTATTGCTTCTCCAGTGGCTCGACTAGCCATTCGTTATTACGTTCTACAAGTTGCTGCGTACAGCGGTCATCCACCTCACCACCTGCCGCCTTGATCACTATGACACCCGAGGCGCGAAGTTCGGACTCTTTTGCGGCCAATTGAGTGGACGCATCGACGGGTGAAGTAACGTATGTCTTGGGAGCTGATTCCAACGTCGCCAATGCAGACCACGCCTTTAAGTCGATGGCAAAACCCGTGGCGGGGCGTCGCCGACCGAAGACTTCACCGACACCATCATATCGACCGCCTTTGGCTACGGGTGCACCAAGTTCTTTTGCGTAAAGGGCAAACACCACACCCGAGTGGTATCGATAACCATGAGCCTCGGTCATGTCGACGTATACATTTACCCGTCCCTCAAGACGCTGGCAACACACAAGAACCGCTTCGACCTCTCCGATGACAGCATCGAGCCCTGAGATGTCCGCGAATTCAGCTCGCGCACGATCCAGCACCTCGATGCCGCCGTGCATCGTAGCCAGGACTGCTATTTTCTCCGCCTGCTCGCTAGAGAATGTGGCTAGCAGACGATCGAGATCCGAGTTTGCCTTTCGCGCCAGGAGCTCGAGCACCGTATTCTGCTGCTCGGTCGAGAGACCGACATGGGCCATGACCAGCTCGCAAAATGCCACATGTCCAATATCGAAGGTAATGTCTGACAAACCGCTCCGGGACACCAACGAGAGCAACAAATCAACCACTTCGATATCTGCCTCGATACCGCCGCACCCGAAGATCTCAGCACCCAGTTGAACCGGGCTCCTATCGGCTGGAATGGCATTAGCAATGGTCTTCAGTGTCGATCCAGCGTAGCAAAGACGATTGACGCCTTGTCGCCCCATGCTGTGAGCATCGATTCGCGCGACTTGAGGGGTAATATCAGCCCTCACCGCGAGTGTCTTCCCCGTCTCATGGTCGGTAAATTTACAACTGAGCAATTCGAGATCGGCACCTAGGCCGACGTGAAGGGAATCGGTAAATTCAACAAGTGGCGGTACAACATACTCATACCCCCAGCTAGCGCAGGTGTTAAGCAACAGTCGTCGACAGTCTTCGACACGGCCTGCCTGCTCAGGCAGAAGCTCATCGATCCCATTCGGGAGCAACCATCGTGTTGTATCACCCATGTTTTTGCCCAAGCTATGAAGGTAGGCGTTGAACCGCCCTGTAACCGTACCGGCGCATTATCGCCGGTACGGTCTCAGAGATACAGTGGAAGATTACTTACCCGCTTTCGGATCTCTCAAGTACTGGAAGAACTGACTATCAGGCTGGAGCAACATGATGTCGTTACCATTGGCAAACGTCTGCTGATAGGCATTCAAACTACGAGTGAATGCGTAGAACTCAGGATCGCGGTTGAAGGAGTCGGCGTAGATGCCCGTCGCCGTTGCATCACCATCACCTCGGATAATTTCCGCATCTCTTACAGCTTCCGCTTCGATGACCGTTACTTTCCTGTCGGCCTCAGCCCGCATCCCTTCGGCAATTTCCTTACCTTCAGATCGTAGCTCGCGCGCTTCTTTCTCTCGCTCGGCATTCATTCGACGGTATACCGATTGTGAAACTTCGTTAGGCAGATCAATCTTCTTCACACGGACATCGATCACCTCGACACCCAGCTCGGCAAGCACAGTTTCGTTCAGACGTGCTTTTACCGCCTCCATCAGCTGATCTCGCTCACCGGAAACGACTTCCTGAACGCTGCGACCTGCGACCTGGTTACGGAGGTCATCATTAATCCGCTGAGATAACAGTGCCGCCGCTCGGAACTCCTCGCCACTCGTAGCTGTGTAGTACTTGGCCGTGTCGACGATACGAAACTTGGCGTAGGAGTCAACGATTAACTGCTTCTGCTCTTGCGTGAAAAAGCGCTCTGGTGTGGAGTCAACCGTCAATATACGACCGTCAAACTTTCTCACCGAGTCAACGAAAGGAACTTTCCAACCAAGCCCCGGCTTTAGGTCGGCTTCAACAACCTCACCGAACTTTAATTTCACACCGCGCTGAGTCTCGTCGATAACGAATACAGCGTTGCTCAACATGACGAAACCAAAGAATAGGATTGTTCCCAGTAGGTTAGATCTAGACATGATTAACGACCTCCCCGTGTGTTGCGATTACCCAAGTCTCTTCTGAGCTGCTCCGTCACGGCATCGGTGACTTCCCGGAGCTGTTGAGACGTCAGACCACGACTCATAAGATTGCCGGGCATGGCATTGTTGCCTCCCGCAGGCGCCAACTTATCGAGTGGCAAATACATCATGTTATTGCCTCCCTCAACGTCAACCATCACCTTGCTCGTGTTAGCCAACACGGATTCCAGCGCGTCGATATAGAGACGCTCACGAGTCACCTCAGGCGCCTTTTCGTACTCTGCAAGAAGCTGGTCAAAGCGCTGCGCCTCACCCGTTGCTTTGGCGATCACTTGCTGACGGTAGGCTTCCGCCTCCTCCTTGATTCGCTGAGCACGACCACGAGCCTCGGGCACAATGCCGTTCGCGTACGATTCAGCCTCGTTCTTGACGCGCTCCTCGTCCTCTCGGGCTTTAATAACGTCATCGAATGCTTCCTGCACCTGCGAAGGTGGACTGGCGTCATCGATATTGACCTTTTGCACATTAATACCGGTGGTATAGGCAACTAGATATTGCTGCAGACGTTCACGAACGTTGAGCGCAATCTCAGCTCGACCTTCCGTCAAAACCAAGCCCATGGTGCTTTCACCTACCACGTGGCGAAGGGCACTTTGTGCGGCGTGCTGAAGTGAGCGCTCGGGATCACGCACCTCGAGGACGAAATTTATCGGATCATCGATGACGTACTGGACTGACATGCTGACGTCCACAATGTTCTCGTCTTGCGTCAGCATCGTTTCGCGGAACTGCGCCGATCGCACCTGAGTGATGTTGATTCGGGTCAATGTATCTATACCTCGCGGATACCAGAACAGTCCGGGTTGAGCAGTCCTGTCGTATTCACCGAGGCGAAGCACGACAGCACGCTCTTGTTCACCGATCTGCGTAAGGCCCAGCAGACCCCAAACCGTAATCGCCGCAATGGCTGCAATGCTCAATAGGCCACCAGCACCGCGACCACTCTTGCCGCTCCCGCCGCCGGACCGACCACCGAACAGGCCATTCAGCTGATCCTGCAATTTACGAAGTGCCTCGTCGAGATCAGGTGGACCCTGGTCCTTACCGCCCCAAGGATCGCGCGGGCCATTACCGCCACCGGGCTCATTCCATGACATATCTTCTTCCTCGATAGTTAACAGCGATAGTCTAACAAAACCTGCTACGTTAGGGGGGCATCAGCCCTCCTAAAGTCAAAAATCATGTTGGCGCTTCAAACGCGTCCAATCAGATTCAGGGAGATGGATGTCAAGCTCACTGCCACCTGCCTCCAGCCAATCCTCGGACTTTACTGCACCCATAGCATACAGCGCCGCGCGCAGCTTTCCGTGGGAGGGTGTTAACTCGACGCACCCCTTAAAGAAGTTGCCCGCGAGTCGCTCGCCTATTGCATCTCTTAACAAATCGAGCCCCGCGCCTGTCTTTGCAGAGACAGACACCGAATCAGGTCGACCCTCACTATCTCGCGTCATGCGCGGCTCGCGCTCCAAGAGATCGATTTTATTGAAAACGATCAACTGAGGTATGTCCCCGGCGCCAATCTCATCGAGAACCAGCTCTACCTCCGTTTTTAAGAACTCGCGATCATCTGCGGCGACGTCAATAACATGAATAAGCAACGAAGCATTGAGTGTCTCCTCAAGCGTTGCCCGAAACGCCTCCACCAAAGAGTGGGGGAGATCCGCAATAAACCCAACAGTGTCGGCAATTATAACGCCGCCCAAGCCCTCGATTTCGACACGTGCAAGGGTCGGGTCCAGGGTGGCGAACAGTTGATCAGCAACGTACACACCCGATTCGGACCAAGCGTTAAACAAGGTCGACTTCCCCGCATTGGTGTAACCAACCAGCGAGACCAAAGGCACCTCCGCCCTCTGTCGAGCCCGCCGGTTCTGCGACCTCTGTTGTCGCACTTTGTCCAATCGTGACTCGATCGTACTGACGCGGACACGCAATAGCCTTCGGTCGGTCTCTAACTGGGTTTCACCCGGCCCGCGCAGTCCGATACCCCCCTTCTGTCGCTCAAGGTGGGTCCAGCCACGTATCAACCGAGTACTGATGTGCTTCAGCTGAGCTAACTCAACCTGCAGCTTGCCCTCGTGCGTTCGAGCTCGCTGGGCAAAAATATCAAGAATCAAGCCCGTTCGAGCGATAACACGGCACTTCAAAAAGGCCTCGAGGTTGCGCTCCTGGCTGGGCGACAGCGCATGATTAAAGACCACCAGCTCAGCCTCTACACGCTCAACTTCCGAGGCAATTTCTTCAAGCTTACCCTTGCCGACAAAATATTTTGCAGCGGGAGACCGCCGTGAACCTCGCACGACCGCGGCAGGATCACCACCAGCCGACCTTACAAGCTCAATAAACTCGCCAAGATCGGGCTCATTAGCGCCACCATCGATTGCAATCTGGACAAGCACAGTTCGCTCGCCACCACTGTGGAGTTCAAAGAACATCGTTTGTCTCTACGCGTATTACTACAGCGCGCTGACTGCCGATATTAGGCGGCCTCTTCCTCGACTGGCGCAATAGGGATGCGCACGTTGCGCGCAGGCACAACCGTTGAAATCGCGTGCTTATATACCATCTGCGATACAGTGTTCTTCAAAAGAACGACAAATTGATCGAATGACTCAATCTGGCCCTGAAGCTTAATACCGTTTACGAGATAGATTGAAACCTGAACGCGTTCTTTTCTCAGCGCGTTGAGGTAAGGGTCTTGTAGCGTTTGCCCTTTTGACATGGGAGCTCCTTAAAATGTCAACGGCCGCAAAAAACGAGGCGGCCCAATATCCCCAAAAATCGGGGATGTGTATTTTACTACGACAGCGGAGCTTCTAGGTAGTTCCTAAGACAGTTCTTGACCTGCTCTTGACCATCTTTTGCTTCGCTGTTTATCCAGTGTAGACCAGACCAGCCGCGAAGCCACGTTATTTGGCGCTTGGCTAATTGCCGTGTCGCCGCAATGCCTTTATCTCTCGCATCTTCGAGCGAACACTCACCCGACAAATGTGACCAAATCTGTCGGTAACCTACTGCACGGATAGCGGGAAGGTCCGCATGTAAGTCTCCTCGCTCAAAAAGCGCTTTGACCTCCTCTACAAAACCGGACTTCAGCATGAGGTCAAAGCGAGCCTCAATGCGGGCGTGTAGCGTGGCTCGGTCACTGGGCGCAAGTGCTACACAAATCGCCGCACGCCGCTCTTGAGAACCCGCGCGTTGCCAGTGACTCATAGGCGTGCCCGTCTGGCGAAAAATCTCCAGGGCACGCGAGATGCGCTGACTGTGGTTAGGGTGCAAGCTACTGGCCGTATCGGGATCCACTGCCACCAGCTCACGGTGCATCTCGGGCCACCCCGCTCGCGACGCCTCTGCCTCTATCTCGGCACGGATAGCCGGATCTGAGGCCGGCATGTCGGACAGTCCCTCGATGAGTGAGCGGTAGTACATCATAGTCCCACCCACCAACACGGCGCGGCGCCCACGCGATCGCGCATCTGCAATACAGCTCAGCGTATCCTCGACGAAATTTGCCGCTGTATACACATCCGCAGGATCCCGAATATCAATAAGATGGTGAGGGTAATCAGGTTGTGCCGCCCCAATACACAACCCTCGGTAGACCAGTGCAGAGTCGACACTGATCAGTTCAACATCAAAAGAGTCAGCCAGGGCAATAGCGGCGTCTGTCTTGCCGGCAGCCGTGGGCCCCATAAGACAAATCAAGGGTTCACCCACGTCAACGCCCTCGCAGGAATAACTTGTCTAACTCGTCATGTCCTAACTGGACCCACGTAGGACGACCATGATTACACTGGCCCGAGTTTTCAGTAATTTCCATATCCCGGAGTAGCGCGTTCATCTCGGCAATAGACAACGAGCGGTTCGCGCGCACAGAACCGTGGCAGGCCATGGTTGCCAGTATCTCATCCATGCGGGCAGACAACCGATCACTATGACCTACCTCTGCGAGGTCACACAGCACATCGCGCACCAGGTTACCCGCATTGTCTCTCGCGAGGATGACCGGCACCTCCCTAATCAAAACGGTGTAATCACCAGCAGCATCAACCACCAACCCCAATTGCGAAAAGAGGTCAGAGAATTCCTCGTAAGCGCCCATCTCTGCGGTCGTGAGTGTCAATGGCATGGGAACGAGGAGAGGCTGACTTGCAATGGATGCAGTCGCCCGCGCCGCTTTCAAGCGCTCATAGGTGATGCGCTCATGTGCCGCATGCGCATCGACCAAGATCATGCCCGCCGCATTTTGCGCCACGATGTAGGTTCCATGAAGATGGGCAATCGCGAAGCCCAGGGGTGGGACATCACTGCCATGTGGTGCAGCGCCTGACTGCAGAGACGTTTGTCCCATATCAGACCTGAGTGCGCCTCTGTCAGAGCCGCCGGCTATGAAGGCAGCAGGTAGGGGAAGTGATTCATGGAAAGGGTTTGCACCGACTGCAGGCTCGCTCAAGCTATCGGTGCCTCTGGGGATTTCAAGCCCCATCGAGACCTGCTGAAACTGAGTGTCGAATACCTGTGGCTCTGAGACTTGATCGAGATTGACAGGATTTGCAATATCCGCGGGCCTGACATCAGCCAGTGCTCGCCCCAAAGTGCTAAAGACAAAACCGTGAACCGCTCGACTGTCCCGGAACCTCACTTCGTGTTTTGTCGGATGGACATTGACGTCTACACGATTCGCGTCCAACTCAAGGAACAAGACGTACGCCGGGTGGCGTCCACCATAGAGGACATCACGGTACGCTTGCCGGACGGCATGGGTAATGACCTTGTCTTTGACCACGCGACCATTGACGAAGAAGTACTGCAGATCCGCTTGTGATCGTGAAAAGGTGGGCAACCCTACCCAGCCACGCAGTGACAGACCATGCGCGACCCGATCGACAACGACACTCGCGCGCGCAAAGGGCTCACCGCAAATACCGATGACCCGGCGCTGAAGATCGTGCTCTGACGTACCCGCGGTGAGACGGTGAAGTACCTTCCCATTACGTGACAGCACAAAGGTCACGTCGGGGCGAGCCAACGCGGTCCGTTTCACAACCTCCTCAACGCGCCCTAACTCTGTTCGCTCCGTGCGCAGAAACTTTCGGCGCGCGGGCGTGTTGTAAAACAGATCTCGAATTTCAAGGGTTGTCCCCCTGGGGTGTGCGGCGGGCGATACCGTGACTTGCATCTCGCGTCCTTCGCAGCGCGCCACCTGTCCCTGACTAGGATTCTCTGCAGTGTTTGATGTCACCGATAACTTGGAGACAGAGGCAATAGAGGCAAGCGCCTCACCCCTAAAACCCAACGTTACCACCGCCTCCAGGTCGTCAATCGATGCTATTTTGCTGGTCGCATGTCGAGCCAATGCCAGAGGCAATTCATCGGCCGCAATCCCCGTTCCATTGTCAGTGATACGTATGCTTTTAACGCCACCTTCATCGACATCGATGGTGATGACCGTTGCACCTGCATCGAGTGCATTCTCCAACAACTCTTTAACCACAGAGGCGGGGCGCTCAACCACCTCACCTGCCGCTATCTGATTGGCCAGACGATTGTCGAGTTGTTTGATCTTCCCAATCGACATCAACCGGACTCCGGAATGACTAAAACCTGACCGACTTTAATCGTTTTGGAAGGCAACGAATTACTGCGGACCAACTCGTCGACTGACACTGCGTATTTCGCTGCAATCCCTGACAAGGTATCGCCTCTCACCACCTTCACTGTCCGTTCGGTCACCGTTGCATCGGGGTTGGCTCTCGCAAAGACAGTCCCGGGGGGCGGGTTAGATTTAAACCATCGCTGAACCCCGCGAAAAATAGCAGTCGCCATTTTGTCCTGATAGCTGGGCGTTGCGAGTAGTGACGACTCTTTAGGGTTCGATATAAAGCCGGTCTCTACGAGAATCGAGGGAATATCAGGGGACTTCAAAACCAAAAACGCCGCCTGCTCCACCTTTGTCTTGTGGAGTCGCGGTGCCACCTTGCCCATTTCCCCCAGCACCTCAGCACCGACACTTAAACTGGAATCAAGTGTTCCTGTCATAGAGAGGTCGGTTAAAACACCGGCTAACACGTCGTCCATATCTGACACCGCTACGCCGCCTACCAAGTCGGCCGCATTCTCTTTATCCGCCAGGAACTGCGCCGTTGTTGAGGTGGCTCCTCGGGTCGAAAGCGCATAAACCGATGCTCCATTTGCCGATGGATGATTGAAAGCATCGGCGTGAATAGAGATAAACAGATCGGCCTGGTTTTTCCTCGCAAGATCTCGTCGGCCCTTGTGGGTAATGTAGTAATCCCCCGTTCGAATCATCACGGGCCGAAACTCAGGTGATGCATCTAATTTTGATTTCAGACGGTTAGCGATTTGCAGGACGACATGTTTCTCGCGCAATTTCTTGGGTCCCGAAGCTCCCGGATCCTCTCCGCCATGCCCGGCATCAATCGCCACCACCACGGGGCGCCGGGCGTCCGCCGTCTTAACGGTCTTCTTGGGTGGCGCGATCGCGGGTTGGCTGGACGACTCCGCGTCGAATAAATCCAATACCAAGCGGTGGCCGGTTCGTTCATTAGGCGCCAACTGAAAGCTCTTGGGTTTCACGTTCGCCGAGAGATCAAACACCACCCTTAAATCTTGTCCCTCGCGTATGCCTGATCTAACGCGAGCAATCGGCGTTCCTTCGAGCGGCAAATCGGTTAGCGCTTCCGCCAGCGCGGCGTCGTTGAGATCAAGTACCAAACGCGAGGGGTTTTTTAGTTCCAATACCTTATGAGTGGTTGGGCCTGAGAGATCCAGCACCACTCGGGTGTGGTCGGGGGCGCGCCAGAGACGAACATCTTCAACTTGCACACTCGCCAGCGCCCGAGGGCCTAACAGGATCATCAAGCAACCTGTCGCCAACAGAAGGCTACGGATCTTACGCATGGCCATCCCCCATGCGACTCAGCAAGTCCTGACCATCAGCGGTCAGTGCGGAGATTTCGAGTTGGCGGCCAGTATCTGTGGCCTGCAAGGCAACCTGTAGGTCGGGGGCCGGTAACCAACCCTCTCCTTTTGATGGCCATTCGATAAACAAAATAGCACCGCTCGCCACATAGTCTCGGATTCCGAGGAACTCCAATTCCTCAGGGTTCGACAGTCGATATAAATCTAAGTGGCAGAGCTGCGCCTCATCGGCGAGGTCGTAGGGTTCACAAAGGGTATAGGTTGGACTCTTCACAGAGCCCGCATGCCCCAGTGCACGAAGAGCGCCTCGCGTGAATGTTGTTTTCCCGGCACCAAGCTCACCGACTAAGAAAACCACGCAGCCCGTATTTAGCGCCCGTCCAATCTTCGCGCCTGCAGCTACTGTCGCTGCCTCGTCGGGAAGAAACCGCGTAAATGAACCGAAACTACTCATGCGCAGAGTGTACCTTGGTCAGCCACCTATCTGTCACAATGTTGTGGTGAATAACGCAGAGCACAATGAATTAGTCGATACCATCCGCGATTGGGCGAAGGCGTTGGGTTTTCAGGATATTGGGTTCACGGGCATCGAGCTCAATGAACACGAGGCCTATCTTCAAAAATGGTTGGATGCGGGCTATCACGGCACCATGGACTGGATGGACCGCCATGGCACCAAACGGAGTCGTCCCTCTGAGCTCGTTCCGGGCACCTGCACCGTTATCTCGTGCAGGATGGATTATCAGCCTGAGGCCAAAGATGCCTGGCAGGTCTTGGATACCTCGGACAAAGGCTTCGTCTCTCGCTATGCCGTAGGGCGGGACTACCACAAGATCATCCGGTCACGACTCGCCAAACTTGCCGATCGCATTCGGTCGGAGTTGGGTTCGGGGGACTTCAGAGCCTTCGTCGACAGCGCCCCTGTTCTCGAGCGTGCCATTGCAGAACAATCAGGGCTCGGCTGGATAGCAAAAAACACCATGCTGATTAATGAGTCTGCTGGCTCCTACTTCTTCCTCGGGGAGATCTACACGGACATCCCGCTACCACGCTCCGAGCCTAAACAGGAAAAGCACTGCGGTAGCTGCTCCGCGTGTCTGACTGCCTGTCCAACGGATGCGTTCGTCGGACCTTTTGTCCTCGATGCACGACGGTGTATTTCCTATCTCACGATCGAACACGAAGGCTCGATCGCAGAGGAGCTCAGGGAAAAAATGGGCAATCGCATTTACGGCTGTGACGACTGTCAGTTGGTATGTCCATGGAATAAGTTCGCCGCTATTTCGAACGAAGCGGACTTTGCGCCGCGCTGGGATTTGGATAACCCTAATCTGGTCGAGCTTTTTTCCTGGACGGAAGTCGAGTTCCTGGACCGGCTTCAGGGTTCCCCTATCCGACGCATCGGGTACGAAAAATGGCTTCGTAACATTGCGGTGGCTTTGGGCAATGCTGAAACCTCACCTGAAATACTCCAGGCGCTCAAGTCTCGCGAGCATCATGCCTCTTCTCTGGTAAGAGAACACGTGACCTGGGCGCTCAGTCAACACGGCTGAGCTCACCGAACACTTGGCCCTGAATCTACAGTCGGATGAGGTGCTCCCTGAAATACCGAAGCTCCTCAATGGACTCCCTGATATCAGCTAAGGCTTCGTGGACGTTCCTTTTCGGGACTGGCGGCAAGTCAGGCCGCCAGTAATTGGCGAGCAACTTCAAGGTCGACACATCGAGATTGCGGTAGTGGAAAAATGTCTCAAGGCTGGTTAGGTGACGGGCCATGAAGCGGCGATCCTGACAGATCGAATTACCGCACATGGGTGATCGGTTCGGTATTACCCAATCATCGAGAAACCGCAGAGTTTCTTGTGCCGCCGCGGCCTCATCCACTGTGCTGGCTCTGACACGATCGACCAACCCTGAATTCGTGTGCGTTCGCGTGTTCCACTCATCCATTTTGGCGAGCACGTCATCGCTCTGATGTATAGCAATGACTGGCCCCTCAGCCAGTACGTCAAGATCGAGAGAAGTAACAATCGTTGCAATTTCGATGACCCGATCGGAATCCGGATCCAACCCCGTCATCTCCATATCGACCCAAATCAGTCGCTTATCTTTATCCATTGTGCGCCGTCCTTAACAAAGCAAACTGCATCGTTTCGCGAGCTGACAGGGTACACTGACTTGATGGGAAATAGACGACTGACAGACCAGCAGCGACGGCGCATTGAAGAAAATGCAGCAAAGCGGCGTGAGAGTGCTAGTGCTGGATTCAGTGATGACCTCGAGGGCATGATCGTTGCGCGCTACAGCAAAACAGCGATTGTCAGAGCGAATGATGGAGAAACACATACCTGTCACTTGCGCCCAAATCTCTCCCATTTGGTCGCTGGCGACCGAGTGCTTTGGTCTAACGAGGAGACAGGCGCCTACATTACAAGTCAGCTGGAACGACGAACTGAACTTAAACGACCTGACGCCCGAGGTCAGCTTAAGGCGGTAGCCGCCAATGTCGACCTCATTGCCATAGTGTTCGCACCGGAACCGGAGCCCCATGCCAATCTGATTGACCGCTATCTCGTCGCAGCGCACATGGCGAGCATCGACACCCTTATCATCCTTAATAAATCAGACTTGCTGGGTAAGCACCCCGAGTGCAGATCATTGCTAGAGAGTTACCGGAGTATTGGCTACGAGGTAATAACCAGCGGACCAACACCTGACGAAACGAAGGCCCTTAGTGACCGGCTAGGGATACGGACATCAGTGTTTGTTGGGCAGAGTGGTGTTGGGAAATCGTCCATGATCAACCGCTTGCTACCCGGAGAAGAACTGCGGGTTGGTGCCTTGTCAGAGGGCGTGCTTAAAGGTCGTCATACAACAACGACAGCCGAAGTGTTTGAGCGTCCAAGCGGAGGCTTCATTATCGACTCACCGGGGATCCGAGAGTTCGGACTGCAGCACGTCGATCCCACGCTGGTGGCACCCGGTTTCATCGAGTTCAGACCCTTCCTAGATCAATGTCGATTTAGAGATTGCAGTCACCTCGTTGAAAAAGACTGCGCTGTACTCGCAGCGGTCGAGAGCAATGAAATCAGTTCGGAGCGCTACCAAAGCTTTGTCAATATCGTCAGAGACGTCGACACACAAAGCTATTAGAACCCTTGGCTCGCAACGCCGCAGATAGTGCGCCACCGATTAAATCTCGGCCCACAATAGATCGCTGAAAACACTACTGGAAGGTCGGTTTCTGGCTTAGACTAAAACGATGAACTTCGTTAGAGCCATATTGGGCCTCTTACTGAGCTTTTGCTTTGCTCTGAATTCATACGCGGCCGAAAAACCCCTTGCGGACGCATCATCGCCAGAACTTCAGTCCGAGAACGTGACTTCCGAGGCACGCTCGAGGGCCGAGCGATGGGTTGACTCCAGCCATCGATTTGCGACCGACCGAACCATGGCGCTGACTCGGTGGGTAGACGGATTTTTTGGTGACGTGGATGCTGACGCAGAAATCGCCGAGTCCCGTCTACGACTCAAAATCACAACCGACTGGGATGAGCGGCTAGGAACAGAAACCCGTATGAGTCTCGGCGGAAAGGTCAACCTGCCTCGACTGGCGGATCGCGTAGATCTTGTCTTTCGCGGTGACGACCCCGATGAACTTGTACCAGGCGATGAGGACGATCCATCGCAGAGTCAAGTGGGCTTACAGGTTCTGCTCGACGAAAGCGCGAGTGGCAATCACAGGACCGATTTTACTGTGGGATTATCCGGTGCCGGCCCTAAACCGGGCGTAAAGTACCGCTACAAGACCCTGTGGGGGCCAAATACATCCTTCCGGTTTTCCCAGCGCGCGCAGTACGATTTCGATGATGGCGCCTTCGCGACCACTAAACTGGATATCGACCACGCGCTCTCGAGGCGATCACTCATAAGAACGCAAAACCGCGTGTTGTACGGCGAGAAATCAGATGGGATGGAGTGGTCCTCGAACCTCGGTGTCGTCCGCCAGTGGGCTGTGGAAAATGGATTTGAACGAGCGGCTTATTTGTACGCTGGCGTCAAAGGTCAGACCGAGCCCGATAGCTACAGAGAGAACTATCAGGTCGGACTCCGGCTGAGAGCGCAGGCCATTCGCGAGTTTCTGTTTTTTGAGCTTGAGCCCACGCTCAACCAACGCATAGATGCGCCAGATCTGCCAAGAGATACCGCCTGGGCTGTGGAGGCCCGCGTCGAGTTTCTCCTGTTCGACTAACGAGTCGGCCCTCGCTTCTCAGACTAACGCGCTGTCAATGAACGTTGCCTGTTAGAGGTTTTCCTCTGCAAACGCCGCCAACCTGGACCTTACGATCCCGTTGATGTGCATGATCCCAGCATGTGGGTAGGGCTTTACGCGCTCAACCAGATAGGTGAGGCCCGATGTCAGGGGTGAAATGTATTTGTTATCGATCTGAGCCAGGTTCCCCAAAACCACAATCTTCGAGTCCGACCCCACGCGACTGATAATCGACTTTAGCTGAAACTGCGTTAAACCCTGGGATTCATCAATGATGATATAGGCGCCGTTAAACGACCTACCGCGCATAAAATTCAGTGACTTGAACTGGAGGTTAGCGCGTTCCTTCACGTACTCGATGCTGCCGTTTGAGCACTCGTCCGCCCCATGAAGAATTTCGAGATTGTCATCAAATGCCGCAAGCCACGGCGCCATTTTCTCTTCTTCGGTACCGGGTAGGAAGCCAATCTCTTCGGCCATAGGCGGTGTTGACCGGGCAACAATGAGTTTTTTGTATTTTTTCTGCTCCAGAATGGCGTGCAGTCCATAAGCCAAGGCCAGCAAGGTTTTGCCCGACCCCGCGGGTCCCGTTAGGACCGTCATATCTAAATCATCATTCTCGAGCAGTCGCATCGCCATGGCTTGCTCTAGATTCCGGGGCGCTAAGCCCCAGAAGCGTTGATTCATCAAATTATCTCGGCTGTCGACCGCAAGGTAGACGAAGTCCTCATCGACGTGATCCACAAAAGCGATAAAGCCATTATCGTCATAGAAAAACTGATTGGGATAAGCCTCTGGCAACTCTGATCGTGGAATCCTGTGAAGCGTCATGTCGTCTTCACGCACCGTATCGACGCGATCGATACTGTCCCAGAACTCGCCCTCACTTTTCTTGTAACCGGTAGCGAGGAGATCAATATCATCAAGTACGCGGTCGTGACGGTAATCCTCGACATGTAACAAGCCGGAACCCTTGGCCTTGATGCGCATATTGATGTCTTTGGTGACCAGACACACGAACTCACCAGCGTGTTCCACTTGGTATTTAAGCGCCACATTGATAATGCGGTTGTCGTTAGCCTGATCCTGAGTGCTATCGAGAAAAGGCACATGCTCATTAGCACCCAATAGCTGATCCGGAAAGATCGCCAGGCGCCCCAATGCGCCGGACAAGGTCGAACCCGGAATCTCAACACCGTCCTGAATCGCCTGTGGCGTTGATGAACCCACCACCTTGTCGATCATTTGAATCGCAATTCGCGCTTCCCGACTGACCGATTTGTCCCGTCGATCCTTGATGTGATCCAGCTCTTCCAGGACGGTCATTGGGATAACGACCCGATGCTCTGCGAACGCTGCAATTGCCGTTGGGTCATGAAGCAACACATTGGTATCCAAGACATATGTCTTTACTTCTGCGGGCGTTAGTTGTGTGACTTCGTTAGGCAAGCTTGCAGATTGCGTCATGTGATCTCCGGCTATTGTCCAAACATGAAATGACGGCCACCTCGCTCTTGTTAAAGGGGCGAGTGCTAGGCACTAATACAGGGGATAAAGGATAGGCGGATGCAGGTGCGCAACACAGTGGTGTGGTATATGGTGTCAAGGCCGAGCCGACAAACGTCATTACCAGTAAACCGTCCTACTCTTACTATTTCGGGCACTTTCAGTAAAGCCATCGAAACCCCGCATGTCAATTACCGGTTGATGAATTTTTTTGGTCACCACAAAAGCGTGAAAAATCGGGGGCGCTCAGCTAGGATTTACGCTGCGATGGCAATGACCATCTTAGCGGTGCCAACCTTTTCAAGAGATTCCTCGGTGTATGTTAGATAAAAATGCCCTAAGCCAGCTTCAGGGCCTTAAAAACAAAATAGAAGCGGAAAAAGAAATCGCCGAGGGAACTGTTAAAGCAACACGCAGCCGATTTGGTTTCGTGGTGCTAAACGACAACCGAGAAATATTTTTGCCTCCGGACGAGATGCAGCGTGTACTCCCCGGCGATCGTGTTTCCATCGTCATCAAACCCGCACCTGCAAAGGACAAATCAGGCAAGCCCCAGAGTACAGCAGAGGTAGAAACATTACTCTCTACCTCAGTTGATCACTTCGTCGGCGAAGTGGTTCAAAAGGGCAAAGCTTTCTTCGTTGCGCCAGATGTCCCCGAACTCATGCATTTCACCCGGTGGCTTTTTATACCGCCCAATGCTCGCTCTGGCGCCAAGGTCGGCGACCTCGTTCAGTGTCGACTCCAAAGGCATCCGTTTGCCGACGGTAAGCCCTCGGTAAAGGTGTTACAGACATTCGGACCTACAGGAACGCCGGGGCTTGAAAATGACTACTGCGCCGCGCGGGCGGGCATTGAGAAGATGCTTCCCAAGGAGCAGTTCAAAACGATCGAAGGACTTGTTGGCGACGGTATCGCTATCGACGAGACACGAGAGGACCTGCGTCACCTACCACTGGTCAGCATCGATTCTCCATACACGATGGATATAGACGATGCGCTATGCGCTGAACCCGATAAAAATGGCTGGAAGCTGACGGTAGCCATTGCCGACCCCACCACCTGTATTTCAGAGACTGCGGACCTGACAACGCTGATTGCCACTCGAGGCACCTCGCATTACTTCCATGGCCTAGCCATTCCTATGCTGCCGGAGGTTCTGTCACAGAGCGCCGCATTGAGACCGCTGGAAGACAGGCACGCTCTGGTGTGTTGTCTGACGGTTTCACCGGAGGGAAGCATCACTGACTCACGCATCCAGCTCGCCATTGTTCGATCCAAAGCCAAGCTTAGTTATCAAGAAGTGGAAGACGTATTAACCCAGGGAGCTGAGCACGAGTTTGCTGAGCCGTTAAAACACCTTAATGACTGCTATAGCGCACTTCGCACCTGGCGCGAATCGCGAGAGCTCGTTATCGAGCATCGTCCCGAGCATCGCTGGTGGTTAGATGAAAACAAACAGATCGATCGCATCGAAGAGGTGCAAAAGAAAGGGTCACAGTTGCTAGTCGAGGAGTGCATGGTTGCTGCCAATCGGTGCATTGCCCAAGCGCTGAAGGATGCGGAACTTCCGGGTCCATTTGTTACGCATGCTGGCATACGACGCGATCGAGCTGACGAGGCAAAAGAGTTTTTAACGCGGTTTCTCCCAGAACAAAGCAGCCTCGATTTCTCGACACTCGACGGGTTTCGTACGCTGATAACCGAGTTAACCGGGGCGTCTGACGAGAGACCCCTGCGTTCAATGATTAATCGCTTGATGTCCCGAGCAAGCTTCAGCGTCAAACCCGCGCCACACATGGGTATGGCTTTGCCCGTCTACACAACCGGGACATCACCCCTGCGCAAAGCACTTGATTTTTGCGTGCACCTTCAGCTCAAAGCCATGCTAGGCGACACCAGTGTTAAGACAGCACCGGCCACGGTATTCGATCTTATCAATCAGGCCAGCGCCAAGAATCGTCAGGCGGTTACTGCTGCTAATAACTGGTTAAGCTGTAATTTCCTTAACGCACGAGCAGCTGAGGGTGAGTCTGACTATGACTCCGAGATTGTTCACATCAATACCTCGGGCTTCACGGTAAAAATCAACGGTCTCGGTCTTGAAGGCACCGTTGATCTCAGAAAAGACGAGGAAAAATTTAGCTTTGATAAATGGGAGATGGCATTGGCGAGCAAGACGCGGCGCTACCAACTGAGGCAGCAGGTCCGCGTGCAATACCAGCCCGTCGATAAGCCGCGCGGTGAAAGCGCCTGCTTTACCCTGATCTAGGGTACCCCCGAGCACGGAACACCCAGTGTCTCAACGCAGTACAGTATGTTTCCACAACACGATAGTTAGGATGAAGTCATCATGTCGCAAACCCACTCTGTAAAAAAGCTCCTCGGTGATGAGGCACTGATTGGTAGTCACGTAACCGTTCAGGGGTGGCTGAGGAGCAAGCGCGACTCGAAAGCTGGCATCTCATTTCTGGCAGTAAACGATGGTAGTCACTTCGATAGCCTGCAATGTGTTGCACCCAATGAGCTCTCAAATTACGAAGAAGAGGTTTTGAAGCTGTCCACAGGCTGTGCCGTTATCGTGTCGGGTGAGTTGGTGACATCGCAGGGCGGTGGTCAGAACGTGGAAATTCAGGCGACCAAGGTCGAACTGGTCGGTGATATTGACGACCCTGAGTCCTACCCAATCGCCAAAAAGCGTCACACCTTTGAATACCTTCGCACGCAAGCGCACCTGCGCACTCGAACCAACACTTTCGGTGCGGTTACCCGGATCCGCCACACGTTAGCGAATGCGATTCATGACTTCTTTCACTCAGAAGATTTCTACTGGGTGAACACGCCTATTATCACCGCCAGTGACTGTGAGGGGGCTGGAGAGCTGTTTCGCGTCAGTACGCTCGATCTCACCAACCTGCCACGAGATGACAAAGGGCAGGTCGACACCTCTCAGGACTTCTTCGGTAGCGATGCCTATCTGACCGTATCGGGGCAGCTCGCCGTCGAGTCCTACTGCCTGTCCATGAGCAAGGTGTATACCTTTGGACCCACCTTCCGGGCCGAAAATTCGAATACTTCAAGACATCTAGCAGAGTTCTGGATGGTTGAGCCGGAGGTCGCATTTGCAGACCTTGCCGATAACGCCGCACTGGCTGAACACCTACTGAAGTCGGTCACGCAGCGCGTATTGAACGACTGCGAGACAGACCTTGGCTTCTTCCAACAACGAATCGATAACACTGTGCTCGAACGACTGACCAATATTGTCGATCAACCGTTCGTCAGGGTTACCTACTCCGATGCCATCGATATCTTGCTCAAGTCAGGCAAGAAATTCGAGTTTCCCGTCGAATGGGGTATCGACATGGCCTCAGAACACGAGCGCTTCCTCTCGGAAGTGCATTTCAAAGCCCCTGTGGTAGTGACCGATTACCCTCGCGACATCAAGGCATTCTACATGCGTCTTAACGATGATGAGCGCACCGTGGCAGCGATGGATGTGCTGGCACCCGGCATTGGGGAAATCATCGGAGGTAGCCAGCGCGAGGAACGCCTCGATGTGTTGGATGCGCGAATGGATGAGGCGCTCAAAGACACCTTGTGGTGGTACCGCGACCTTCGCCGCTACGGCACCGTCCCACATGCCGGCTTCGGATTAGGATTTGAGCGATTGGTTGCCTACATCACGGGAATGGAGAACGTGAGAGACGTTATCCCATTCCCGCGCACCCCCGGCAATGCCGAGTTTTAATGACTTCGTATGAGTAAGCGAGTGCAGGTCGCCCTGCTCCTAACGGGCAACGAGTTGATGAGTGGGGACATAGTTGATAGTAATTCCTCGCGCATCGCGCATGCGTTGGCTGCCCATAAAATTGGCGTTGGGAAAAAGATCACCGTCGGCGACGACCCACAGCTACTCAGCGACAGCCTCATTGAGCTATGTGCGAATGCAGAGGTGGTCATTATTAACGGTGGCCTTGGACCCACGGAAGACGATCTTACGGCTGATATCGTGGCGGACGTCGCGGGTAAAGCTCTGGTTGATCACCCCAAGGCCATTGAGCATCTCGAGGCATGGTGTGAGCGACGCGGGTTGGATCTTAATCCAAGCAACCTGAAGCAGGCCTTGCTCCCTGACGGGGCTGACTTGGTCGCAAACCCCATTGGCAGCGCCGTCGGCTTTGCTCTAGAAGTTAATGGCGCGCTGGTAATGACCACACCGGGTGTGCCGGTTGAACTTACGGCAATGCTTCCCGAAATCTGTGACCGCGTTGCAACACGTGTTGGCGCGGGTACGGCCTTCATACGAAGACTGCAAACCTTTGGTATTGGCGAGTCCACCATTCAAGAGCTTGTGAATGCGCGCAGCGACGATTGGCCAGAAGGAGTGACCTTGGGCTTTCGGTCGGGACTGCCTCAACTGGAATTAAAGTTGCAAGTCGATGATGCCGCCCTGCTCGATAACCGAGACGATGCCGAGACGTTGCTAAACGAATTAATCGGCGACCATATTCTCGGCAATGACGATGATCAGCTCGCCATGGCCTTTCAACGGGCGCTCCTCGAAAAAAAGATGTCGGTAACCACTGCCGAGTCCTGCACTGGCGGCTTGATTGCTTCGCTCATCACGCGCGAGGCCGGTTCATCGCAGGTCTTCGGTAGCGGCTTCGTCACCTACTCCAATACAGCCAAGAACAGCGTGCTGGGGGTTCCAGAAGCGACATTGATCAAACACGGCGCGGTAAGCGAGCCTGTTGTCCTCGCTATGCTGAGCGGCGCACTGGAAAAGAGCGGCGCGACGATTGGCATTGCCGTCTCTGGCATTGCCGGTCCCGGTGGCGGATCAGACGACAAACCGGTAGGGACGGTTTGGATGGCGTGGGGTACCAAAGATAGTCATCGCGCCATTAGACTCCAAATACCAGGCTCTCGAGAGCGTTTCCAGATCCTGGTCGCGGCGATTGGTCTGGACACCATGCGTCGACAGGTATTAGATCTCCCCGCGATCCCACATTACATCCAACGCTTTATTCATCGTCCAAGCTGACTTAGGGCTGCAGGCGTGAGCGGCTCCAGCCGTCACAAAATTGGTAAACGTAGCGGTCGTGTAACCGATCCTCCCCACCTTGCCAAAACTCAATTCGCTCAGGAACCAGCTTGAAACCACCCCAATGCGGTGGCCTCGGCACATCGCTCCCATCAAACCGCTGAAGCGTCTCGCGATACTGCAACTCCAGCGCCCCACGGCTGGCGATTGGCTGACTTTGCTGAGAGGTCCAAGCGGCAATCTGACTGGCGCGCGGCCTGGCCGCGAAATAGGCATCGGACTCGGCCTCCGGGATCTTTTCCACTGCTCCAGAGAGACTCACCTGCCGATCCAGTTCATTCCATGGAAACAGCATCGACGCTCGATCGTTGTGGGTCAGCGCGACTGCTTTATCACTGTTGTAATTAGTGTAGAAAATAAAACTGCGCTCACTGACACCCTTTAACAAAACAAACCGCTGACGGATGGATCCGTCAGAGTGAGCCGTGGCTACCACCACGCCCGTGGGATCGGCTAACCCCGCGTCACTGGCGTCTCGTTGCCACTGCTCGAACAGCACCATTGGATCATCCGGCATTGACTCATCGCGCAGGCCGCCCTTGGTGTATTGCCGGCGATAATCTTTTAGTTCCATGACTCCTCCTAAGATCCCTATGGTAATCGAAGTCTGGGGTACTCTGCCTAAACTCGATGATGTGATAGCGTTGCACCCAACTTGCTGCACCGAAAATTTTGGAGACTACTTCATGCGCTTTGCCAGCCTAGTCATAGCCGTTGCGATGACATTCAACGCTTCCCCTGTTTTTGCTCAAACCGAAGATCAGGGCGGACCGCTGATTGACTATGGGACGCGTTTTATTCCCGCCATTTCGTCCAGAGGCATGGTGTCTGGCCCCGAGAGGCTCGCATCGGAAGCTGGGCTAGACATGCTCAAGCGAGGTGGAAATGCGATTGATGCGGCAGTAGCGACAGGGTTCGCTTTGGCCGTCACGCTTCCGCGCGCGGGCAATATTGCGGGTGGTGGTTTCATGCTGGTGCATCTCGCAGAGTCAGATGAGCAGGTGTTTATTGACTACCGAGAGATGGCACCGGCCAGTGCCTCGAGAGACATGTTCCTCAACGAAGATGGATCCGTGAATAAGCAGATGGCCTACAACAGTGTTAACGCTGCCGGCATCCCGGGTACCGTAGCCGGGATGATTCATGCACTGGAAACGTATGGATCACTCGATCTCAAAACGGTGATTCAACCCGCCATTGATCTCGCGGAAAATGGTTTCGAGGTTCCCGCAGCCTTGCATCTCAATTTGCGTTCAGCGTCAAAACGCCTGTCGAAAAACGATGAAGCAAATCGTGTCTACCTCGGTGGTAACGGAACCGCACCTGCGATGGGGACGGTGTTCAAGCAACCTGATTTGGCCGAGACCCTGAAGCGTATTCGCGATAAGGGGGGCGATGGATTCTACAAAGGTAAGACCGCCGAGTTAATCGTCGCCGAGATGCAGCGCCAGGGCGGTCTAATAACGGAGGCTGATCTCGCCAGCTACCGCGCAATAGAGCGCACACCCGTCAGATCGACCTTTCGTGACTATGCAATAGTGAGTGCGCCACCCCCTTCCTCAGGTGGCGTCCATGTTTCTCAGATATTGAAATTGCTCGAGCCATTTCCGCTCAAAGACCTTGGTCACAATAGCGCTGGATACCTGCATCTCCTTATCGAAGCTATGAAGCTCGCGTACGCCGATCGCAGCGAGTATCTAGGTGACCCCGATCGAACCGCTATTCCCGTGGCTCAACTAACGGATGAGGCGTATCTGGATCAACGACGGACAATCATCCGTGACTCAGTTGCAACACCTTCTGCTGATATTCGGCCCGGCAGTCTCAAAGACCTGGAGAGCACTGAGACCACTCACTACTCGATTGTCGACCAATTCGGCAACGTGGTATCGAATACCTACACCATTAATTTCAGCTTCGGCTCCGGCATCGTGGTACCGGGTACCGGCATGCTGTTAAACAACGAGATGGACGACTTTGCCGCCAAACCGGGCTTCCCCAACGGCTATGGCCTGGTGCAGGGTGAAGCCAATGCCGTGGCTGCGGGCAGCCGACCGTTGTCTTCGATGACACCGACACTCGTATTCAAGGATGGAAAGCCCTGGATTGCTGCGGGTAGCCCTGGTGGGTCGCGCATCATTACGGCGGTAGCGCAAACACTGCTCAACGTGATGGCGTTTGACATGACACTGGGCATGGCGACATCGGCGCCCCGAATTCACCATCAATGGATGCCCGATATGGCTATGGTTGAACCCGGCATTTCACCCGACACCACCAATATTCTCGAGGCTAGTAAGCACAAAATACTTCGCTCAAATAGCACTATCGGTCGCGTGAACTCGGTACAGATCGATGATGGCTGGTTCTATGGTTATGCTGATCCGAGACGCCCCGGAGGCCATGTCGCCGTCTGGTGACTTAGGTCTGCGACCGTACTTTCATTGTCTGGCGACCCACGGCGACGAGGTCGCCATTGCTGTCCCAGATCTCACAATCCTGCTCTGTGACACCCTTAATCAGAGTATGCGATCTGGCCCTGCATAAAATGGGACCGGGCGCAGGCTTCCCGCGTAATTGCACTGTCATTTCTACGGTCGGTACCCAACCGACGTTGGGTACCAATGTGAACGACGGTGGGGGCATCATGTCGCCAAACATCAAAAGATCAATCGCACCAATTTCGGCGTCATCAGCGTATTGCATGTAGGCAATGAACTCACCTGTGTTGGTAGGCTGTTGATCCGCAAAGAACGCGGCGCCCTCAACAATGCGGGTATCAATCGTGTTGTGAATTTCCAATACGTTGTGCTTCGGCACGTCGATAGACTCAAAGGGTGGGACGACTGGCGGCGTCAGTATCGTATTGGTCGGACCCTTCAATCGGTCAAGATCGGTGTACGCCGCGTTGGCTACGATCTTCAGATTGCCTTCCTGATAAAGCCGGGCTGATGCGAATTGTGTGCCCTTACCTAGCCGCAGGACTTCGACCTCGACCTCAGCCTCACCCAACTGGGTTGGTTCTAGATAAAACGCGTTGATCGATAACGGATCCGCATGATTCAGGGACTCTGATATGGCGCGACCAACAATCGCAAGCACGTAACCACCATTGGGAACACGTCCAATGCGCCATCCCTTTTGCAGATTGGCTCGCCATCGATTTTCACCGAGCGCTTCAAGCGCCGTGTCTTCTAAAAATTTGCCCATTTGATTACCCAGTGTTATCACCTGTCCAGATCACGCCCAATCCCGGGTCGCGGCAGAAGTGTACATCCCTTGTGTTAAGACGTAGAGATTATGTGAACACTATCCCTATACTTGGGTAGAACAAGAGGACTGACTCGTGAAAGTGTTTTCGGCAGGTCTCGTAATATCGACCGCATTGACAGCAGCAGCACTCGCACTGGCTACGCCATCGGTGTTGGCACAAAACCTCATGTTCGGTGCCTACGACCCGCGTCAACAGGAGACACTCTGGAGCGAGGCCATAAGCCTGCAGGACAGCGGGCAACATAGCGAGGCAATCGAAAAGCTCAAGCGCGCCGGACACCTCAGTCGCATCAATGAAGGACTCAATGCCAAGAGTCAGCTCCCCTATTTACGTGCCGAAATTGCTAGCCATCGCGCCCTGAACCAGTTAGCCCTCGCGGATGAGCGTCAGGCTTATCTTTCGCGCATTGAATCGACAACCATACCGTCGGGCCCGGAAAAGGTGGAAGCACTGCTGGCGCAGGCCGAATGGCATCAATATGCATTGCTGCAGGATATTGATGAAGAAGAAGAAAGCACCGCCCGCATGGGCAAGGCATGGAATTTTTATCGTCGCGCGCTCAATGAATCGATCGCAACCTATGGTGAAGATTCTGAGGAGTTGATTCCCGCACTTGAAGGTATGGTTCGAGCGCAATACCTGCTGGCCAGTCACCGAGGTATTGGTGCGGCTATGCCGGGGAAAATGGATCGCGATCTACGTAACTACGCTGCAGGTAAAAGCACCTTCAAACGCGGGCTTTCCGTTCTCGTCGCTATGCAGCACCTCAACAGAGATCGACTGGGTGTCAGCCGGGAAATTCAGGCAGACGACCTGATTCGGATGGGTGACTGGGCCTGGTGGACCGGTAATAGGATGAACGCAATCAGCTTTTACCAGGATGCTCTCACCCTCGCCAATGGGGAGACTTTAGCCGTAGATACAGGAGAAGTGTCCGTATCTGAACAGGCAGAGGTAGCGGTAGAGAGTGATGCGGTTGAGGGCGACATTGACTCATCGATTGAGGTTACAGAGGCAACAGGTGATATGGTCGATGCCGTCGCACCACAAGCGCCGATAACCAGTAAAGACGAGGAATCAAGCCCATCTGAGTTGGTGACTACCGATAATCTCGCCCTCGAGCTAGCAGAAACTGATGGCGAGCCGTCGGAAAATGCGCTTGCAGAATTACCGACGGAACTCTTTCCAACATTCCGTATACTGAATGCACCGGTTGCATTGCCCGCCGTACCTGGCTTTGGACCTGTGCTCGATATCAAACAGGGTGAACCTGCAGAAGGCGACCTCGTTGTGAGTTTCAACATTAGTGCGACCGGAAAAGCGATAAATTTGGAGCGTATTCAGTTCCCTGTGACCGAGGGGGCCAGAGGTCCGGAGCGCGTGATTCGCCGACTGAGAAAGATGCGTTTTAGGCCCGTGTTCGAGGATGGTGAGCCGGTAGAAAGCGAGAGAATGACCTGGGTATTTGAGCCAAAACACTGGGCGATGCCGAGAGCAACTGCGACGGAGAGTTCGACATGAGTGGGAAAGCGATCAAAGGCCTTATTGTAACGGCTGTTATGTTGCCGCTACTCGCGGGCTGCCCATCAGCCAGTATGCCGACGACACCGTCCACCCCTTCTGCATCCATGCCCCCTGGCGGCAGTGCGGGCTCTAGCGGCTCATCAGGGAGCTCTTCCTCAAGTAGTGGTGGCTCGAGTGGTTCGTCTAGCTCGTCGGGCGGAGGCTCGTCGGGCGGGGGCGCGCAAGGCGGAAGTTCTTCGGGTGGAAGTTCATCAGGCGGTGGTGCTTCGGGTGGAGGCTCATCAAGCTCCGGCGGCTCAGCGGGTAGTGGTAGCACTGGTAGCGGTTCCGCGGGTGCCGGTATGCCCGGCGGAAGCCAGGGTGGCGGCTCCGGCGGCATGGAAAGCGGAGGCTCTAGTTCCGGTGAAGGGGCTATGGCAGGAGGCGACCCGGGTTTCGGTGACTCAGCCGGTGGAGATCTCTCACTGCCCAGTCTTGTCGATGAAGAACCGGTCTACAGTGCTGCGTCGAGTAGCAGCGGGAGTGGCAGTGGTTCGAGCAATGGCTCCAGCGATGGAGGCAGTAGCTCATCGGGCAGTGCATCGAGTGGAACGAGCGATGGCAGCGCATCATCTGGCGCTGCGGGCGGGCAAGTAGCATCGAACTCCGCGTCAGATTCAGGTCAAGGCGAGGGCACGCGAGCAGCAGGAGGTATGGAATCCGACTGGGGTGCCACTGACACCATGACAAGCGCAGAGCGTGTTGCGGTGCTCGATAGGCAGCTGGAAGAGAGCACAGGCGTATTTGACGCCATCATTCGAGAGGAGCAACGTCAGCAGCGAGCAAGCCGGCGAGAACAAGGCGCAAACGCTCAAAGCTCGGGTGAGTCGGGAACCGAGCAAAGTTCCAGTGGTCGAAACCCTTATGAAGCAGACGAAGAAGGTGGTTATGGCTCTGTCGGTGGTGGCATGGGTGGTCGCTCAGGAGGCGCGCCCGATGCGCCGGCCGTGTACGAGGCACCTGAAGACATCCCGTCGGGTAACGACGACGACATCGTCGCTCGTCAGCTTCGCGAGGCCGCAATGCGAGAACCCGATCCGGATATTCGCGAAGCGCTGTGGAACGAATATCGAAAATACAAAGGTATTGAGATACCTGAAGCATGATTAATCGTCTAACGACACTCGTGACTCTGCTGGCTGTGCTCAGTGGTTGCGTCACCGAGACCGTGAAAACAACCGCGGTCCCGGCACTCAGCACCTATGAGACGTCACTCCCTAGTGATGAGGTTCTCGATATTGCTGTCGTCGTTTTTGATCCCGGCATCGCAGAGGTGGACCCGGAGGAAGGTATTTACCCCGAAATTCGGCGTGCCGAGGCGACCTTTATGGCCAGAGAGCTATCGCTTGTGCTGGATGATCAGGGTGTCTGGGGAGCTAGTCGAGTGGTACCTTCCTCCGAACACATCACAGATGTTCTGGTCACGGGGACGATAGAACAATCGGATGGTGAGGCGCTCGCCCTCGCGATCAAGGCTGTGGATGCTCAGGGACGCACTTGGCTTAATAAGCGATACGCTGGAACAACCAGTCGCTATGCTTATCAACAAACTCAGAGGGTTAAAAAAGACCCGTTTCTCGCCATTTATCGAGATATCGCCAACGACTTAATCGTCGTTTTCAAATCGTTAACACGAACTGATCGCATCGCAATTAGAGACGTATCGAAGCTGAAATTTGCGCAAAGCTTTGCGCCAGAAGCGTTTGAAGGCTACCTGCGCGAGGAAGAGGGAGCGCTAACGCGCGCAATCAGACTGCCGGCGGAAACCGATCCGATGATGGCTCGTATTGGCGCCATACAGCAGCGGAACCATATCTTCGTCGATACGCTTCAAGGTCATTACGATAACTTTTCCGGCTCGATGGATGGCCCTTACAACGAATGGCGACGATTGAGCTATGAAGAAACCGTCGCATTACGTGAGCTGCAAAATGAGGCGCAGACCCAGTTAATTATGGGTGGTATTTCACTGTTGGCAGGCATCGCCGCGGCCACGTCCGATGATCGTAATGTAAGAACCGCTGGCGCTGTGGGTATGTACGCCGGTGGCGGTTTGATCAAAAGCGGTTTAGAGCGTCGGGCAGAAGCCAATATTCACTCACTGGCGCTGGAGGAGCTCGGCCAATCCTTAGAGGCGGAGATCACACCACAAGTCATCGAGCTGGAAGACCGAACTATTCAGCTTTCCGGTACCATTGACGATCAGTATGGCCAGTGGCGTGAGATCCTTAGCGATATCTACGCCGCCGAAATTGCTGAGCTTCCCACAGATTTAAGCCAGCCATCTCCATAAACGAGTCTTGCCGATAGATGACAAACGATAGCAAAGACACGTTGCGCGCGGCGTCCTTTGAACCCAGGACCGACTCCCAAAGTGTTCACGAGGTGTCGGATAACCCCCGGCAGAACGGCACCTGGATAGCACTGGCTGTTGGGGCCGTTTTGCTCGGGTTGGTCGTATTCGTCTTACCTCAATTCGCACCCACACCGCAGAGTCAGTCTTCATCAGCACCGAGTGCGGCAGCTTCCGCTGCGCCAGCAGCCTCAACGTCATCTACCACGGCGTCGCCGGAAAACACCTCCGAGCGAAGTCCATTCGCAGAAGCACAACTTGCCAAAGTCAGGCGCTCGGCTCAGGAAGTACTGCAATCATTGCTGGAGACACAGTCCCGACTCGAATCGCGCGGTGTTGATCAGTGGGCAGCTGATGACTTTTTGACAGCGAGTGGCATTGCCGTGGAAGGTGATGCCTTATATCGCGCACAAAATTTTGATGAGGCCGAGGCTTTATATCAGCAAGCACTCGATTCTTTAATCGCACTAGAAGCTCGGCTGAGCGACGAAATAGATAGCAGACTGGCACTGCTACTCGAGGCGATTGAATCGGGCGATGAGACTACCGCTGGCGCTATCGCTCCCCTGGTTCAACAAATGGCACCTGACAGCGACGCCATGTTCGATGCCGTCGAACGCGTCCCTCTAATGCCGGACATTGCAGATCTAGAAGCGGCCGCTAAGGCGAGCTTCGAGCAAGGTCGTTTCAGCACAGCGGTATCTCAAATCGACGAGGCACTGGGGCTCGACCCCGCACACCAGCGGTTGGCAAAAGTAGCTCGACTATACAAATCGGCACTGACAACCCAGCGTTTTGAAGATGCGATGACGACGGGCTTCAGATTATTGGGTGATAGTGATTTCGCTGGCGCACGGGCGTCCTTCCAATCGGCGAAACGAATTCTTCCCGCCGCCGATGGGCCCGGTGCCGCACTGGCACAGCTCGAGGAGGCAGAGACCCTGTCACGCCTCAATGCACTTCTGGGTGAGGCCGCTAAATTATCTGCAGAGGAACAATGGACTGAAGTGGTAGCCGTACTAGAGCAAGCGCTGGCGATTGATGCCACTCTCGTTGAAGCCTCGGAGGGCCTGGAACAAGCGCGTCCGTTGGCAGAGCTCTTCGCGAAACTTGACACGATCGTTGAGAGACAAGCACGTCTTGTCGATCCCGTGGTGCTCAGCGAGGCCGAAGCCTCCTTATCGGAGGCAGAGGTTGCGCTGAGAACCAACCCTCAGACATGGCCGGTACTAAAGCGGAAGTTGGTGGCGGTTCGATCAGCTGTGGATACTGCGAGTACACCGTTACTGGTAGTTATCACCTCCGACGGTTTGACTGAAATAACCATCAAGCGGGTTGCGCGTCTTGGCACCGTCTCATCGAGAACGGTCTCGCTGCGACCTGGCCAATATCAATTCCTGGGTAGCCGTAACGGCTATCGTGACGTTCTGATCACAGCCAATATCAATGCGGCATCCGATAACCGTATTGACGTTCGATGTGAAGAGGCGATCATTCGCTAATGTCCGACGAACGCAGACACGACGAGTCCTTATCACCCGCCGCATTTGAGCCTCGCACCGAGATCACCGTGGCGACACGCCCGCGCATAAAGCCTGCGACGGCGTTGTTGCTGGTGGCCGGCCTACTCGTCGCCTACACCCTGTTTTTCCTGCTCACCGCCCGCTCGGTGTCCATTACCGTTGAATCAGAAACAGCCCCTAGCATCGACATCTCTGGCCTTCATTTACCCTTCGGCGAACGTTTTCTCATGAGACCCGGCACCTATGAGCTGATGGTTGCGGCCGAGGGATACCAAACCTTCTCTGGTCCTCTGCTGGTCGATCATGCCGAAGTGCAGACGCTTGCGCTGTCATTGACTCCCTTGCCGGGCACTCTGGTAATCGATTCGGCGCCCGTTTCCGCCACCGTATCACTGAATGGCTCGGTCATCGGTACGACACCACTGACCATCGATGCAGTGGACGCAGGTGAAGCGACGTTGAGTGTGTCGGCCGAGCGGTATTTACCCTATGAAACAGTGATAGACGTGACTGGGCGAGCCCAAACACAGCGATTCTCAGCCAGCCTGACTCCGGGGTGGGCGAGGGTGTTGGTCCAAACCGCACCCGCGGACGTTTCGGTGCAGATTGATCAACTCCGCGTTGATGAACCGTCGGTCACACTGAATGGAATGGTTCTCGAGGTGATGCAAGGCTCGCGCGAAATAACCTTCAGTGCGCCAGGGTATATTGACGAGGTTATTGAGCTCGATGCGGTTGCTGATACCGATGTCGATCTGGGTATTGTCGAACTCACGCCGGCAGCGGGTATGCTGCGCCTGACATCCGTTCCTGCGGGCGCCGTAGTGACGCGCGACGGTCGGTTTGTTGGTGCGACACCCACAGAAGTTGCGATGGAACCATCTACACGCCATCGTATTCAGGTAAGCCGAGCAGGCTATTTAACCGAATCCTTTAGCCTCTCTTTGGAGAAAGGCGCCAACGTCAATCGTCAAGTCGTTTTGTCACCAGCACTTGGAGAGGTCGACATCCAGGTCACTCCCCGTAATGCCACCATTCAGATCAATGGAGATGATCGTGGCAAAGGTAGCCAGGTACTCTCGTTGCCGGGCGTAGAGCAAGTAATCACCATCAGAGCGCCCGGGTACGCCAGTGTAGAACGACGCGTGACACCCCGGGCAGGGCTAAAGCAGCGCATCAGTGTGGCACTGCTAACAGACGAAGAAGCCAGAAAAGCAGCGATCAGGCCGGAAATCACCTCGTCAGTGGGTCAGACATTGGTGCTCATTGATCCTCAGGTGAGTCCGGTGAACGAATTCACGATGGGCGCGCCAAGGCGCGATGCCGGAAGAGGTGCCAACGAGGTCGAGCGGCCGGTACGACTAACGCGCGCGTTTTACATGGCGACCACTGAAGTAACAAATGCCCAATTCCGTCAGTTCACGCAAAACCATGAGTCAGGACAAGCCGGAGGGAAAAGCTTAAACCGCGAGCACCAACCTGCAGTGCAGCTCTCTTGGCAGCAGGCAGCCAGCTTCTGTAATTGGCTCAGCGTGCGCGAGGGTCTCGCACCCTTCTACACCGAGCGCGATGGAATTATCACGGGATTCAATAGCGCTTCCACCGGCTACCGACTCCCAACCGAGGCAGAGTGGGCGTTTGCTGGCCGCATACAAGGAGACGATGTTTGGCGGTTTGCCTGGGGCGAGGCGTGGCCACCCGAAGACGGAAGCGCCAACCTCGCTGACGCCTCTTCCGCATTAGTCACAGGACGCATCCTCAACGGCTACACTGATAAGGTGGTTGTTAGCGCCGAAGTTGGAAAGTTTCCGCCCAACCCCAGAGGCCTATACGATATGGGTGGTAATGTCGCCGAGTGGGTCAATGATGTGTATCGGGTTCCTGTACCAAACGAAGCGATTGAAGAAAATCCGTTAGGGGATCCACAGGGCGATAACTACACTATCCGGGGTGCGAGTTGGAGTTTGAGCCGTTTGCGAGAGCTCCGACTCACCTACCGCGATTACGGTGAACGTGGACGTGATGATGTTGGATTTAGGGTGGCACGGTATGCAGAGTAAGGTTTGGATTGGCGTTTTTGCCCTTGCAGGTTGCACCCTCTTTGCGGTGGCGCAGGATGATGTTGCGCCGTCATCCGATGCGTCGAGTGATGCGGCACAAACGGCTGCAGCCAATGCCGTAGTGACGTCTGATGGAGTCGACGACAGTGCGTTGGAAGCGTCGATCGGTGGTCTTGAAGAAATCTCCGCTGACGCACCTGAGCAAGCGATAGCAGAAATACCAGCGGGCGAAACGATAAATGACAACTACACGCCCACTGAACGCATCAGTGAAGACCGATCCGTGTCTTTTCCGGTTGATATCTAAGGTGAACGCTCATGTCTAAACCGAGAATCCCGTCAGAGTTTGCGTTTCAAGTCCTAGCACTGCTCGCAGCCGTGATCGTTGTGCATGCCTTCTATGTCGGCTTAATACGACCCTCGGCCGATGTGCAACTGGCAGCCCAAGCAGCGCTGCAAGCATCGGGAGAAGCCTTTGTCCCCGAGCGCTCGTTCTATGTCGTTATTCGAGATTTTGAGCAGGAAGCCTGTTTCATTCTGATGATTTGGGCCCTGGCGATCATGGGCCTCAAAGCGTGGACGACGCGGCAAGAAACCACCATGCTCGAACGCAACCTAATTCACGTCACTGAGGGCACAACCCTACTACCTCAGGATGCAAGAAATTATGCTCGGGGCATCGAAGCGCTTCCCGAGGCCGAGCAGGAACTCTTGCTGCCACGAACGCTGCTTAACGCACTCAGTCGCTTCTCGACCACAGCCAGCATTCCAGCCGTATCTGAAGCAGTGCGTGAGCAATGCGACATCGAGGCCGACAAACTCGACTCCGAATTATCAATGGTTCGGTACATCAGCTGGGCCATCCCGTCGATTGGCTTTATTGGGACAGTACGCGGAATCGGCGATGCACTCGGACAGGCCTACAAGGCGGTGGAAGGTGACATCTCCGGTGTGACCGTCAGCCTAGGTGTCGCATTCAACAGCACCTTCGTAGCGCTGGTCCTATCCATCATCATCATGTTTGCACTGCACCAGTTACAGCTCTCGCAGGAGCGACTCGTACTCAGCACCCAGCGTTATGTGGATAAAAAGCTCGTTCGTCATCTGGCGGCGCCTAAATGACCCGCGCCTTCCTTGACCTTACCGATGCAAGCCTGACCCTCAGCGATGGCCAACGCATTCTTCGATCCCCTGGCATTGTCCTATCGCAGGCAAACGGTTTTGTGTTCGGGGATGCGGCCTTTGCGCAACTTAAACGCAGACCACTGGATGTCCGAACAGACATCCTGAATCAGCTCTCCACCACCCCTCTGGGCGGCGTGTTTGGCAACGCGCGCCACACGGCCGATCTCGTCTACGAACATCTGAAAAGTCTATTCGGATCGACGGATAACGTAGACGATCTTTGTCTTATTGCTCCCGGCAACCTCGAGCAGAGCCAGCTTGAGCTGTTACTCGGCATACTGAGCTCGCTGGGCGTGAGTCCTGGGACGGTGGTCGACAGAGCGCTTCTAGCGCATCCCTCGCAGCTAGGCTCTGGCCTCAATGTAAGCCTGCAGTGGCGGCAATTGGTTGTCAGCGAAGTCACCGTTGAGTCCGGTCAATGCCGAGTCGAGAAAGTCACGGCGGTTCCGGGTGTTGGCTATCTCGATTTACTGGAGTTGTGTCTTGAAGAATGCGCAGATGCCTGTATCGATCAGACTAGGTTCGATCCGCGGCGAAGTGCTGAGTCTGAGCAAACACTGCTCGATACTCTACCCGGCGTACTGGCCTCGCTAAAAGAACGCCCCGAGGTATCGGTTGAGCTTGGAACAACCTCATTCAAAATCTCGAGGAGTCGTCTTGAGACAGCGGGACAAAAGGTCGCGTCGGCGGTCAGTGGTAAGACGGGTGCTATCAGCATAGACGAATCGCTGTCGGTATTTCCGGGAATCCTCTTCGATGCAGTTGCCTCAGTTGAATCCTTAACAAGGGCTGCAGAGGATCTCTCGCGTGATCATCAGAGCGATCAGCCATTGACGCGAATTTCCCACCGAAACATGGGTAATGACGCGTCACCTATTGATGCTTCTCCGGACTCAAGCAACCCGAGAGAAGAGACAACCGCTCCTCACCCGGCAGACGAAACTGATAAAGCGCAGGGCATTGCGACGAATGTAGCAACTGATCAGCCGACCCATATTCTGATCGATGCGGTGGCGCATCGTATCACCGAGACGGACGCGAAGGATCTGGGCTTTGGCGTCATCACGCGCGAAGGTATTGCCTGCATCGACGAATCAGTGCGCGATCGAGTGAATGTGCTGTCGGTCTCAGGTTCGCATGACCGACTTACCGTCGGCAGCCGTTTGTACCGCAATGACGGCAAGGAAGCCGTTCTCATCGTCGTTGAGTCGTAAACCATGGCCCGGCGGAAACGACAAGCCAACACATTCAACCTCAGCTTTCTCGACATCATGTCCTGCGGCTTTGGCGCAGTCGTTCTGGTATTCCTAATCATCGACCACTCGATCGAGATTCAAATTCAGTCGGTCAATGCGGAGGTTCTGTCTGAGGTCGATCTGCTCGAAGAAGACATACGAGAGGGCGAAGAGGGTCTCGTGCGACTCCGCAATGCAATTAGCAGTACTGACCTTGATATTGTTGAAGCTCAGGGGCGTGCGCGCGTCGTCACCGATGAGCTAGATCGTCTTGAGGCATTGATAGCCTCATTAGAAGAATCGGATGTCAGTGAAACCACCGACCTTGAGGCACTGAAAGCTGAGATCAACTCACTGGAAGAGCGAATACAGCAATTGCGCGAAGCGGCCGAGGCAGACGGTGGTCGCAGCGCGCGGGAGTTTCAGGGGGAAGGTAATCGTCAGTACCTGACAGGCCTGAAACTGGGCGGCAACCGAATAGCGATCATGATCGATGCCTCAGCCAGCATGTTGGCGCCAAAGGTCGTCAACGTTATTCGCCTGCGAAATCAATCGAGTGATCGTCAGCGCGCTGCGCGAAAATGGGTGCAAGCGCTGGATACCGTTGACTGGCTGACGGCACAACTGCCTACAGGGTCGCGCTATCAAATCATTCTGTTTAATACAGAGGCACGCTTCGCCCTACCCGAGACCCAAGGGAGATGGCTTGAAGTGGCTAACAGCGATCAGGTGGAGCGGGTGATCACCTCAGTTCGAGACACACTGCCGTCGGGTGGCACCTCGCTCTATAACGCGTTCGCTTTCCTCAATGAGCTCGACAGCAAGCCGGATAATATTTTTATCATCACCGATGGATTACCAACCCAAGGAAAAGACACACCCCGCAAGAACACGGTGTCGGGACCCGCTCGACTAAAACACTATCGAGACGCTATCGATAACCTGCCCGCCAACGTGCCGGTCAACGTGGTGCTCTCGCCCATGGAAGGCGATCCCTTGGCGGCATCGGAATTTTGGAAGCTGGCGCAAAATACGGGCGGGAGTTTCATGGCGCCTGCAGAGGACTGGCCGTAATGCCCAAGCGAAGAGCCGCCCCCGAAATTTCGCTGTCGTTCTTGGACGTCATTTGCTGTGGCTTTGGCGCGGTCATCTTGCTTCTGATGATCACCAAGACCGTGGAGCCTCAGGTCCTGGAGGAGTCCACTGTGATAGCCGAGGGTCGCGTTGCGGAACTGACGGAGCAGCTTTTTGAACTCAGAGGTGAAACGACCGTACTCAATCGAGATTTGGCGGCAAAGCGAGAGCAAATATCTGAATTTGAAGAGCAGATTGCTATTCTGCAAGGCTCGCTAGCCTCATCGAAGTCACGCCATGACTCGCTGCAAACCACACGAAATTCGAACAGCATTGTCGCTGAGCAACTTGCCATTGCGCGGCAGGAGTTAAGCGATGAAGAGGAGCGACTACTCGGACGCGATGCTGAAAAAAAGAACCAGCTCATTGGCGGGATTCCGGTCGACAGCGAGTACATCATCTTCATCATCGACACCTCGGGCTCCATGTTCTCCTATGCTTGGCAACGCATGTTGGGAGAAATGGAAGCGACACTGAACATCTACCCCAACGTAAAAGGCATTCAGGTCATGAACGACATGGGGAATTATCTATTCTCCCGATACGCGGGTCAATGGATTCCAGATACCCCCGCGCGCCGACAGCTGATCCTGCGTAATCTTGCGAACTGGAATGCATTTTCTAACTCATCACCTGTCGAGGGTATTACGCAGGCCGTCCGGTCGTTTTATGACCGAGATAAGAAAATATCAATCTACGTTTTTGGCGATGAATTTACAGGTAGATCGATTGAAGAAGTGGTGCTCACGGTGGATCGACTGAATGCAGAAGCCGGGACCGGCGAGCGGCGCGTGCGCATCCATGCGGTAGGCTTCCCCGTACAGTTTATCAGGCCGCCCGAATTGCAGGACACTGGCATTCGTTTTGCTACACTCATGAGAGAACTTACGCATCGGAATGGTGGGACGTTTGTTGGACTCAATGACTTTAGGCCGTAAGGCCCAGCGTCTGGTGACGCTGATTATCCTGATCGTACTGACGGCATGTTCTAGCCGCGAAGTCGTTGTGGAAGGCTCATTTCCAACACCACTGGTAGATCCTGTACCCGTATCCGTCGGCATTCTATTTACAAAAGAATTCAAAGAACACGAGCTAATCGACGATGCCACCGGGCGTGGCGAGGTCAGTTGGCGAGTGAGCACGGGCACAGCACAAGTTCTGTTCTGGTCCACCCTGTTTCCCGCATTTTTTCAGGATGTGGTCTTCATTGAGAACTATGAAGACCTGCAGACGTACGACGTCGATGCAGTATTGATCCCTCAGGTTGCTGACGTGCAGTACGCCATTCCTCTGTACACCAACGTAAAGGTGTATGAGATCTGGATGCGATACAACCTGGCGCTGGTCGAGCCCGAGCAACTCGTCGACGAGGAAAGTGCCGCGATCACATTGGAGAATTTACAGCCATTTGCCGAGTGGCCGCTGACCGCCTATGGAAAAACACCCACCGCTTTCATGCAGTCAGACGTTGATGCGGTGAACCTGGCAGCCGTCATGGCATTACGCGATGCAGGTGCCAACTTTATTACCAGCTTCTTGCGTGTGCCGGGCGTGATGGATTGGGTTGAAAATCCAGAGGAGGCTCAATGAAGCGCGCAGTTCCCGCTATCGTATTGCTGACTACCCTACTCGGTGGCTGTGTCACCGCCAATGTCGATGAAATGACATTCGATGCGCCGGTTGCGGGCATGGCGGATGGCAGTATCGTCATACTCGGCAGGCGCCACGCGCCCGACTACGATACCGAGCCCGACTTTATTGATTGTATTGGCAATCACATAAGCCGCGGCAGCGAAAGCATTAGCGTCATTCCAGAGAGACAATTTGTTGATGCCCTATACCCCTGGTTCGAGCCGCGCACGGCGCCGCTGAGCATCGAGAGTGTCGGTCGATTAATGGTGCTTCCGAGCGTCGCCAATAAGCTGGCGGAGCTGGGTCTCAACTACATGATCTGGATTGACGGGCGAACGCAGGATACCAACAGTAGCGGCTCCATGACCTGTGGAGTGGGACCTACCGGTGCCGGGTGCTTCGGCTTTGGCACCTGGGGTACCGAATCCGAGTACGAAGCCACTATATGGAACTTTGATGACGGGGCTGAGGTCGGAAAGATGAGTGCCTTAACCAGTGGACAAAGTTACATGCCTGCCGTAGTAGTCCCGATCCCCATCATTGCGCCAGTCCAGGATACTGCCTGCGACAGCCTGGGCACCCAGCTGTTGCAGTACCTGTCTGCCGGGTCATAAGCCATGAAGCGACTTATCGCCGCAGTTTGCTTTGCTGCCCTGATCGCGGGCTGTGCCGGCTCGTCGACGGTCACGGTTGGTGGCCGTCCGGTGAGCATTCCCAGTGACGCCGCCGAAGAACACGAGAAACTCATTGAGAATGTCGGCGTCTACGACGATCCCGAGTTACAGGCATACATCGATGAAATCGGCGCACGGTTGGTTGCCAACTCGAGCATGCCCAACCAGGAGTTCACCTTCACCCTGCTGGACTCACCCGATATCAACGCCTTTGCACTGCCTGGCGGCCTCATCTACATCAACCGGGGCTTACTCGCCTACCTCGATAGCGAGGCAGAGCTTGCGGGTGTGATTGCTCATGAGATTGGACATATCACCGAGCGGCACCACTCTCGCCGGCGTACACAAACCATTACCAATCAGGTGGCAGCGGTATCGGCCCTCATTCTGACGGGATCGGGCGATCTGTATGACGCCACGAGCATGTACGGCGCCGAACTCATTTCAGGCTTCGGCCGCGATATGGAACTCGAAGCTGACGCGGCCGGCGCTGAATTCATGCATAAAAGCGGCTATGACGCCGATGCCTTGCTGTCCGTGATCGGTGTACTGAAAGATCAGGAGCGTTACCGTAAGGCTGTTGCAAAAGCCTCGGGAAAACCCTCTGGTACCTATCACGGGCTCTACGCGAGTCACCCAAGAAATGATCTCCGGCTACAAACAGTGATCAAGACCGCAAACACCCTGGATCTCGACACTATGGCCGAGAACCCGGAAATGCCGGGCCGCTTCAGGCGCGAAACTGAGGGTATGGTTATCGGTGCGAGCGCAGAGGCACAAAGTGACCCACTGCGTTACTACCACAACAAACTGGATTTTACGTTTGAACACCCCGAGGGTTGGGTCGTCACCGCCACTACGCGGGAAATTGTTGCTAGAGCACCCGACTCGGATGCGGCGCTCAAAATCAAAATCGCGAAAGTCGATCCGAATAAAAGTCCCGATGACGCACTCCCGGAACTTGCCTCCGGTGAGGTCAGTGGACAGGAGTCCATTGAGAATGAAGGCTTAAAAGGCGCGACAGGACTGGCCAGCGCTGGGGGGGTTCGGAAGCGTCTTGGGATTGTTGATCACCGCTTCCGTTTTCTGTTTGAGGGCGAGGCGAGTAACTTTAGTGCTGCGGACGAGGGATTCAAAACCATCATCACCTCGTTCCGGCCCTTATTCGCTAAAGAGAAAAAGCGTGGTGAAAGCCATGTCTTGAAATACGTACAAGTGCCTCGAGGTGCCACTTTCGGGTCGCTGAGCTCCGGCGTTCGAGTACCCGACTCGGAGAATCAGTTGCGCCTGATTAACGGCTACTACCCAAGCGGCGAGCCTCGCACCGGTGATTGGTTAAAAGTCCTTCGATAGGCCCACTGCTGTAACACCGTATTTCATGACATCATGGCCTGGCGATGAAGGGAGATCTCATGCGCTCACTAAAAATAATAGTTGCTCTGTTACTACTGTCAGTCACGTTCCCAATACACGCCGAAACTGTCGTCTATACGGCGAAGTTGATTCGGACGATGGAACCGGCGCTACCAGAGGCAACGGCCGTAGCAGTCGAAGATGGAAAGATCTTAGCCGTGGGGTCACTGGAGAATCTGAGCTCACTGATTGCCACACGCGGTGCTCGGATCGATCGACAATTCGAAGACAGCGTTATCACACCCGGCTTCATTGATCCTCATGTTCACCCGACCCTGCCTGCGGTCTTGACCCAGTTCCCGTTTCTCGCACCCGACGACTGGTATCTCCCCACTGGAGATTTTCCCGGCGCAACAACACCTGAGGGCTACCGGAGCGCGCTTCAAAATCTCGTCGATAAACATGATGATGCGTCGGCGCCCGCTCTTGCCGTTGGCCCTCACCCAC
>ERZ802830.489-NODE-489-length-39376-cov-10.1058_pt1 | contig 39376 bp, 46 predicted proteins | sample MGYA00345654_ERZ802830 | MGnify/ENA primary metagenome ERZ802830 (study PRJEB30503, sample SAMEA104212375) | marine metagenome | biome: Westerlies Biome; feature: [SRF] surface water layer (ENVO:00010504) within the epipelagic zone...; material: water... | reverse complement strand
AGACTATATCTGCAATGTAAGCGATTAGATACATACATCCATGAGATTCAAACTCATCTATTTTATCAAAAACTTCATTTTTAATTCCAACAAGAGGTTTACTAAGATATACATCTTTAGGTATTGATGTGATAGCTGATATTTTATCTAATTTCTTATCTAAATCCTTCTGATCGTTACCAATTATTACATTTGTATGAAGAGTTCTTCCAATTTCTTGATAATCACGATTCTGATTATCACAGTGTTCTTCTAATACATTAGATTTATGTATAAAATCCTCAACATCTACATCCCAATTACCGTAATCACCGTATTTAGCTAATAATTTTAATGTTACTTTTTCACCGCCACCACAAACCCAAAGAGGGGGATATGGTTTTTGTATCGGTTTAGGCTGATTTATTGCATTATTAATTTGATAATATTCTCCTTGAAAAGATGCTTTATCTTCTGTTGTCATCTTTTGATATATTATTAAAGATTCTTCAAGCATTTTAAGGCGTACTCCAGCTGAAGGATATTCATATCCATATGCATTATATTCTTGGTCGTACCAGCCGGCACCAATAGCATACTCAAGCCGACCAGAAGACATAACATCAATAGTTGAAGCAACTTTGGTTAAATATGATGGATTACGATATGAGTTACATGTACACATCTGACCAAGTCGTATTTTAGAAGTAGTTTGGGATAGAGCCGCCATAAGCGACCAGCATTCATATGTAGGATCCTGGGTAGGTGTTGGTACTGTATGAAAGTGATCATATACCCATAGTGATTCATATCCAAGATTTTCGATCTTTTTTGCTGAGTCTAATATAGTCTGCCACTGATCTTCTAGAGCTATTCCAGATAGATCCATTCTCCATCCTTGAGGTATAAATGCTCCAATTTTCATAACATGATTATAGAGATTTATTATTTCTTCGTCTTAAAATAGCTAAAAGCGAATTCATGTCTTCGTAATCATCTTTAGATTTAAATATTCTAAAGCTGTAAAAAAATAGTGAAAGTAAAAATATAATACTTAAAATAGAGGTAGTAAGGGTAACAATAGCTTGATTAACACATATTGATCTGTTCATACTCAGATTTTTATTGATAGAAAAATCTACATTATTAGTTAATAGATCATAAATTGTTCCGCATTCGATAGTAAATTTTTTAAAGCTATACAGTGATACTGTATTAAATTCTATCTGAACAATTGCAAAGATATTATATAAGCTTGTCCCTATTAAAAAGGCAATAAACCACAATGTGTACTTTGATTTAAACATATCTTCTATAAACTTTAATCTATGGATAAATTAAATGTTCTTAACAGCCAACTTAAGCGAATGAGGCAAATGAACAGGTACTATCACCAACAATTTTTGACAGATGTAAGACTGTTGCTGGGTTTGACTGTCTTAATGTTAACCTTCAAAAACTCATTAACATATTATATGATCCCATTTGTAAGTCTTTTTGGTGCTGTACTTTTATCATTTCATGCCCATTATCTTATTTTTTCAAGAAATTTTAGTGAATACCTTGAAAAGAAAATAAATAATTTATCTAATGAAAAATTAATGATTGCCCATGAGCTTGAAAATACATATTTTTTTCCAATTCAAAGTAAAAAAATTGTTGTTGCTGGCTTAGGCAAATCGTTTAGTTGGTTTGGATTCGTTACACTTTTTATTACCACGTATGGAGTTAGCTTATATATATATGGACTATTAAATATTAATTTTACAGATTCTTTTAGTTATTTATTAGTATTGATTTGTGCAACTATTATCACTTTCTCCATTGGAGTTTGGTGGTTTGTACTTGGTGAAGGCGAAAAAAGACTTAACGAGGTATATAAAAAATATGAATGATATGGATAAAAATTTTCAATTCGGTATTGGCACATTTGATGAATTATATGGTCATAAAATAATCGAAATCAAAGACAATTATATTAAATCAGAACTAGACATTAATACTAATCATCATCAACCAATGGGTTTAGTTCACGGAGGTGTATATGCGTCGATGTCTGAAGCAGCAATTTCGTATTGTGCGTTTTATACTCAGAAGGGGACCTGGGTAGGAATAAACAACAATACTGATTTTTTAAAATCTTCTCGTGAAGGAACACTCATTTGTGAAGCAGAACCTATTAAGCTTGGTAAAAGATCTCAACTTTGGGAGGCTAAGATTTATAATGGTGAAAACCTGTGTGCTATATCAAAAGTAAGGCTGAGTAACCTTGATGTATAGTATTAAAATTAAAAGTATACTTTTCATCTTGCTTTTAACAGCTTGTTCTGGGGAGAATACAGAAGAAACTATTAATGATACAACTAATGAAAACGATAAAGGAGAGATTACTATGAGCGAAGACAAAGTTTATGCAGCTATGCCGGAAATGACAATTGATACGGGTAAAAAATACACAGCGAATATTGAAACTTCTATGGGTGAAATGAAAGTTGAATTTTTTAGCGATACTGCACCAGTTACTGTAAATAACTTTATTTCACTGTCAAACGATGGATATTACGATAATATTATTTTTCACAGAGTTATATCTGGTTTTATGATTCAAGGTGGTGACCCAAGCGGTACAGGGCACGGTGAATATGGTAAATATCCTGGCTATACCTTTAATGATGAACTTGATAACCAGCAACCTTATGAAAAAGGTATCCTCGCTATGGCAAATGCTGGACCAAACACAAATGGTAGCCAATTCTTTATAATGCATGTAGATTATCCATTACCATATCAATACACAATTTTTGGAAAAGTGACTGAAGGTCTCGATGTTATTGATGCAATAGCTGCAGTTCAAACTGCTGAAGGTGACAGACCAGTCAATGACGTTACTATATTAGGAGTTACTGTCTCAAGTGACGAATAGATTTATTTGTTAGGACGCCACCAGAGATTCCTCGTTCGGAATGTTTTATAAAACCCATTTTAAAACATTCTTTTACAAGATTTTTTATATAACTTTTTGAGTAGGAGGTATCATTTGACAGTATATCGGAAACATTTGTCTCATAGGAGAGACAGGTTTTAATATATACGTAGGAAAACTTTGCAAGAAATATATTTCTATTTGGATTTAATGTAGTTTTATGTACTTCTTTAAGTATTTCTTGATACTTAATATCGGTAGAATATATAAAGTCCATACTTTTGAATGCAGTTTCTTTATCAAGATCTATAAATGAATTAATTAAGTTTATGCATCTTTTTGTGAGAGTGTGTATATTAATTTTTCTTAATTCTGTAGATGTAATATTCTTATATTTCTTTGATTTATTTTCAATTAAAAGTTTATTTAGTCCAATTTGAAAGACATTTATGCTTATAAATTCGCATACAATTCTATGATTTAAGAATACATCATTGAGTGAAACAGATATGAAGTCACTGTGTAACTCTATTTCAACCTTTTTTTTCATAATCTATTAAAACATAAATTTTATATGTTTTTTGAACTTGAAAATAATAGTTCGTAACATTCACTAATATTAAAGCAAATGAATATTGAGATTACCTTACCAGATAAATCTATCCGTAAATACAACAATCCAATTACAGGTGAAGCTATTGCACTTGACATTGGCCCAAAACTTGGAAAAGATGCAATTGGGATAGAGATTAATAAACAAATATTTGATACATCGTATGAAATTACAGAGAATGTATCAATTAATATACTAACAAGCAAGGATAGAGTTTCCTTATCCATATTAAGACACTCAACAGCACATCTATTAGCTCAAGCTGTTTTAAATCTATTCCCTGGTACTCAATATGGTGTTGGTCCTGATATTGAAGATGGATTTTATTATGATTTTCTCTTTGAGCAAACAATTAGTGACGAAGATTTGCCAAAAATAGAGAAAGAAATGAAAAGACTATCCGCGGAAAAACAATATTTCAGTAAATCTTTTATAGACAAATCACAAGCATTAAATATATTTAAAAACCAAAAATTTAAGATGGAATTAATAAACACAGCTGACGCTACTGAAGGAGTAGATGCCGACCAGGTATCGGTTTATTCCAATAATGATTTTCTTGATTTATGCAGAGGACCTCATGTACCACATACTGGATTTATAAAACATTTCAAACTTACTCGATTAGGCGGAGCTTATTGGAGAGGTGATGAGGATAATCCACAATTACAAAGGATATACGGAACAAGTTGGTTTACAGATGATGATCTTCAACAATATTTGACAAGGCGAATTGAAGCTGAAAAAAGAGATCATAGAAAAATTGGTAAAGAATTGGAATTATTTACTACTGCTGATGAACTTGGGCCAGGTCAGTTCTTATGGAAACCCAATGGAGCTCTTCTAAGAAATACAATTGAGAACTATAGCAAAAAAGCTCATATCCAAAACGGTTACGAATTTGTTAATACACCACATATTGGACGTTCAACTCTATGGGAAACATCCGGACATTTGGAACATTATGAAGAAGGTATGTATCCACCTCTCCAAAGTAAAGATAATGACGACAAATATTATCTAAAACCAATGAACTGTCCTTTCCATATTTTAATCTATAAAAGTGAACTTCGGTCATATAAAGAGCTTCCAGTAAGGCTATTTGAATTAGGCTCTGTTTACCGGTTTGAGAAGACAGGTGTTTTGCATGGATTATTGAGAGCCAGGGGTTTTACCCAAGATGATGCACATATTTTTTGTACCTTTGAACAAATTAATCAGGAGATTAATAGCCTTCTTAGGTTTTCTATTTCCCTTTTGAAATCATTTGGATTTAATGATATTGAAGCGGATTTATCCACTAAACCAAAAAAAGCAATTGGAGAAGATAAAGATTGGGATATAGCTACAGAGTCTTTAGAAAATGCACTTAATGATGAAGGTATTAACTTTATTACTGCCGAAGGTGAAGGAGCATTCTACGGACCAAAAATAGATTTACATGTTAAAGATGCAATTGGAAGACGTTGGCAGCTGTCTACAATACAGATTGATTTTGCACAACCTAACAATTTTAAATTAGAGTATGTAACTAGTAAAAATAATAAAGATAGACCTGTTATGGTTCATAGAGCTTTGCTCGGATCTATAGAACGATTTACTGGCATACTAATAGAACATTATTCAGGAGAGTTTCCTGGATGGTTAGCTCCGACACAATTAAAAATACTTACAATTGGAAATGTAGAAGACTATGTTCAAACCATTGTAGATAAATTGCCGAATGTTCGTCTAAAAGTTGATAATAGAAATATACGACTCGGTGAAAAAATTCATGATGCAAAAAAACAAAAGATACCTCTATCTCTAATTGTGGGTGAAAAAGATCTTTCTGAAAATACAGGATCATTAAATATCCTAAATTCAGAAAGCATTAATAATCAAAAAATATCACATCTTTTAAAAGAAATTAATAAACAAGTTAAAGAACCGAAATTTGAGTTTTAATGGTTGAAGGAATAGATATTTCCCAAGAAGATGCTGATAAGCAAATAGTTCCAGAGGATCTTAATTCTCTTGCAGTTGGAAGTTACATTGTACCTAGTCCAAAACGACGAAAGACTTATGGATTGATGTTAATAGTTACAGCTTTAATTTCTCAAGTAATTACATCTTTTTATGGTTGGATAAACATAACAGTTGGAGTAGTTCTTGTTATTTTAACTGGTATTTTCGTGCTATTTATTGACAACACTATCAATGTAAAGCAATCAGATGTAATTGAGAATGTTGTAAAACATATACCACACTCTATTGGATATTATTCGATTGCATTAACTTTCCAGTTTATAAAAAAATATTTATTTTTAAAACCAGTCTGGACAGTGATTGTATATGACCACAATAATCCACCAACTATGAAAACAATAATAGAAATAGATGCATCAACAGCTGAATTAGTTTCTGAAACGTATACAGAATCTATTACAAATGCTTGAAAAGTACTTAAAGTCTGCGTCTGAAAAATTCGCAATACCATTTGTGAAGATCTGTATAACTTTAAAAATCAAGCCGAATGTTTTATCAGTTATTGGAATTTTAATAGTCATTGTTGGTTCTTTATTTTTTCTCAGTAAAAATAAAGAACTTGGAATATTATTAATATTTATAGGTAGTGCAATAGACGGACTAGACGGCCCTTTAGCACGAACAATGGGTGAAACCAGTAACAAAGGTGCAGTTTTAGATTCGACAATTGATCGAATAGGTGAGTTATTTATTTGGGCAGTAATTGGTATCAATTATGCACATTCAAATATAGAAATTTTTACTGTATTTTCAATTCTTACTTCTTCAAGCTTAATTCCGTACTTACGAGCTAAATCTGAAATACATAATATAGAAAACAAAGTTGGTCTAGCTGCACGCCCAGAAAGAGTATTATTTGCAGTTTTTTATATGTATTTTGAATTTTCATTTAATTTTGTTTACATATTCGCAATTATTACTTGGATAACTGTTGCTCAGAGGTTTAATAGGTTATATAAACTTTTATGATCAAATCTTTACAGTATCAATTTATTCGCACGTTTCATTCAATACTTAATTCATTTAACATTGATACAATTCTGAACTTAGCTTATATTATTGGACCGCTGTATTATATTCTGTCCTTTAAAAATAGTTATAAGCTTTATAAACGAAAAAAGAAATTTAAAATTTATAAAAATATTAATTACAAACCAATGACTGTGAAGATAAATTACGTTAAATATTGGCTTGAAACTCTCTGGTTGACTAAAGATAATTTTAATAAAAATATTATGGATAAAGTCATAATAAAAAACCAAAAATATATAGACAATCTAATGAATTCCGAAAAAGGATTTATCTTCGCATTACCACATCTTGGTAACTGGGAAATGGCAATACCAGTTGGTAAAGCTATAGGGTTAGATCTTTTAGCTGTTGCAGAACCATTAGATAACAAAAAAGTATTGCACTGGTTTAAGTCACTTAGAGAACAACTAGGCTGTGAAATTATTCTCGGTGGTAAAGGTCAAAATACATTTGAACTGTTACAGGATAAAATAATTAAAGGAAAACATATTTGTTTACTATCTGAACGAAGTATTAATAAAAGCGGGGTTGGAGTTGAATTCTTTGGTGAAGTTGCTGCATTTCCTAAAGGTCCAGTAGCTCTAGCATTGAAAACAGAAGTACCTATAGTTCCAGCTGCATTTTTAAAACTAGAGGGGAAATACACACTTGTTTTTGACAAACCATTCTATGTCCCACTCTTTGATAATGAAGCACAAAGTATTCAGCAGGGCATGAAAGTTTTAGCAAAATCTTTTGAAGCACTAATAACATTAGATGTAAACCAATGGCACTCCATACAACCAGTTTGGACAAATGAGTACTAATTTATTACTAGTTTCACCTTACAGTTTAAATTATTTTGGAGGAGTACAGAATCAATTGCTTCTTATCAAAAAGTTTTTACCCAAAGAAGATTACAATTTAAAGTTTTTATGCCCTGATTCACCAGATTTCAACTTAGGGAAACCAATTAAGATGCCGTTTAATGGTTCTGTAGCGCCAATAGCATTATTTGCAAATAAAAAAACTATCTTAAAAGCTATATCCTGGGCTGATGTTGTTCATCTTCACGAACCTTTTATACCAATATTTTTTTGGCGTTTCCCTGTAGATAAACGAACTATTATAAGTCACCATGCATCTTTATCAATACTTTTAAGCTCGATACAAAAAAAGCTTATAAAAAAAGAACGTCATGCGCATGCCGTAACAGCTGTAAGTAAAGAAGCTTCCAAACACGTACTATCTTCAGTTGATGTTCAAATTGTTCCTAATGCTATTGAATTAACAAATAATTCTCAAAACTTTTCAGGTGGATCCGATATTCTCTTTATAGGTAGAAACGAAAAAAGGAAAAATTACGAGCTCTATGAACAGTTGTCGTTAGTGACTAAAAATAAAAATTATAACTTTAGAGCAATAACTAATCAAAACATTCATTCAGAGAATATATCTGTATTCGTAAATCCTGATAATGGAATAAAAGAAAGATTACTTAAAAAATCATCAATATATTTAGCAGTTAACACACATGGTGAAAGTTTTGGAATAACAATAGTTGAGGCAATTAATTCTGGGTGTATTGCAATTTGTAGTGATATTCAACCTTTTATAGAATTACTAGAAGAGAGTGGTGTTTATTTCAAGAATAATGATTTAGAATCTCTTACTCTTGCCGTAGAAGACATTATTTCTAATGATGTAACTAATATTTACTTAAAACAATTAAAACACATTCGAAAATATGACATCGATAAAGTAATCACTTCTTGGATTTCACTCTACTCACAGATATAGTTAAAATTAGATTATGAAAATAGAATCAACATTTAAAGTTAAAAAAGGTCTAGCTGAAATGCTTAAAGGCGGCGTTATTATGGATGTCGTAAACGCAGAACAAGCAAAAATCGCAGAAAAATCTGGTGCTGTAGCTGTAATGGCCCTTGAAAGAATTCCTGCTGATATAAGAGCAGAAGGTGGAGTATCCAGGATGTCATCTGTAGAAGTAATTCAAGAAGTAATGGAAACAGTCTCAATTCCAGTTATGGCTAAAGCTAGAATTGGACATTTTGTTGAAGCCCAAATGTTAGAAGAACTAGGTATTGACTTTATAGATGAAAGTGAAGTGCTCACTCCTGCAGATGATGTAAACCATATAAGTAAACATGATATTAAAACACCTTTTGTCAATGGTGCTACAAATATAGGCGAAGCCTGCAGACGTATTGGTGAGGGTGCTGCAATGATAAGAACTAAAGGAGAAGCAGGAACTGGGAACGTTATAGAAGCTGTTCGTCACATGAGAAGTATGACAAAGGGTATTAATAAAATAATTTCATCAGATGAAAATGAATTAATGGCAATAGCAAAAAATACTGGATCTCCATATGAAGTTGTCAAACAAATTAAAGAGTTAGGAAAATTACCAGTTGTTAATTTTGCAGCTGGGGGAATTGCTACTCCAGCAGATGCAGCTCTCATGATGCAATTAGGATGTGATGGTGTTTTCGTTGGTTCAGGTATCTTTAAAAGCGGTGACCCACTAGAAAGAGCAGAAGCAATTGTAGTGGCGACAACAAACTTTAATAATCCTTCAACTTTAGTTGAAGTTTCTAAAAATCTTGGTGAGGCCATGGTTGGTATTAACATTGATGATCTAGATGAATCGGAGAAACTAGCTAAAAGAGGGTGGTAATTGAAAACAGGTATACTAGCTTTACAAGGAAGTTTTCACGAACACGCTGAAACGTTAAAGTTATTACATCGAGATTTCATATTTGTTAAAAATATTGATGACTTAGAAGACATAAACTCTTTGATATTACCAGGGGGTGAATCTACTGCTATGTTAAAAATACAAGAACATACAGATTTATTTCAAAAATTGGAATCTTTAATTAAATCTGGAATTCCAACACTAGGTACTTGTGCAGGTTTAATATTACTTTCTGGTCAAAACATACAAGGCACAAATACTATTAATGCTTTAGATTGTATTGTTGAAAGAAATGGATATGGTCGCCAAAATCAATCATTTGAAGCTGAAGTACATTTTGAAGACTTTACTGCGGATTATTGTTTTATAAGGGCACCAAAAATTATTAGTTATAGTGATGACGTCAAGCCTATTGCATATCAAGATTCTGATGTTGTTGGTTTAAGACGAGATAATATAGTTGGATTGACTTATCATCCAGAATTGACAAATGATAATAATTATTTGAATTGGCTGGATTCATTTTTGAAAAAGGATTCTAATGTCGGGTCATTCTAAATGGTCAACTATAAAAAGAAAAAAAGGAGCGAATGATGCCAAAAGAGGTAAATTATTTGCTAAATTAATACGAGCTATTGAAGTAGCTGCCAAGAACGGTGGTCCTGATCCTGCCAATAATGCATCCTTATACCAAGCTATATCTAAAGCTAAATCTATGTCCGTACCGAATAGCAATATCGAAAATGCATTAAAACGTTTAAGTGGTCAACAGGATAGTGATGATTATGAGGAAGTCTTTTATGAAGGATATGGCCCCCATGGAGTAGCCATTCTTGTTGAATGCCTTACGGATAATAGAAACAGAACTTCATCGGATGTAAAATCAACATTTTCAAAATATAACGGATCAACGGGAGCGCCTGGCAGTGTCAATTATCTATTTGAAAGAAAAGCAATTTTTCAGTTTGATTCAATTAGTGATGAATTAATAAATATAGCTATTGAAAATTCATGCCTTGACTTTACGGAGAATACTTCTGGTGTAACTTTCGAGTTTAATCCAAAAGATTTTAAAAAAATGAACGAAGTATTTCGGAGTCATAGCTATGAAAGTAACATTTCAGAAGTCGCTTATGTAGCTTCAACACCAGTAATGATTAATCTAGATCAGTTTAAACAAGTTACAAATCTTATTGAAACTCTTGAAGATCTTGATGATATACAAAATGTCTATACCAATTTTGATATAGACGAGAAACTCCTAGATACTAAAATAATTTAAATAATATTGTTAAAATCATATGATGGTAAACAAAGCTAAGAAACAAGGCACAAATTACGAAACAAATATTGTAAATAGGCTTAATAAAGTTAACAATTTTAAAGCCCAACGTTTTGCTGAAGGTGGTTCTAATGACTTAGGTGATATTCAGCTATTTATAGATGATGAAGAGTTTTTTATTGAAGCGAAATCACGTCAAAATCTTAATTTACATCAAACCCTTGACAAAGCTATAAATAAATCGGGTGAACAAAATACCCTAGTATTTTGGAAGAAACTTAAAAGAAAAAATAACAACGAACGACGCACTAATGACGGGGTACCAGAAGTTATTTCAATGTCGTATGAATTATTTGTAAAGTTATTAGAAAAGTAATTGAACAAAACTCCTACAACAGATCTTGAATACGATTTAAAAGAATCTTCAATTGCTCAGGTTAGATATAAAAACCCAGGAAGTTCTAAGTTATTGATAGCTTCAACTAAACAAATATTAACTTTTGAAAAGTATATTAAAAACTTAAGTAACAAGTCTGTCTTTATATTTAATAAATCTAGCGTTCAAAATGTAAGAATCGAAACTAACAAACTTTATACAAATGGTAAGGTTGAATTTTTCATTTTAAGTCTACTTAGTACGAATACTGCTGAAGTTCTTATTAAAACATCATCCAATCTCTTACCGGGTGATGTAGTTAGTACTTATATTGCTGATGTACGTATAGTCGAAAAAAATAATAGTATTTTCACTGTCGATTTTAATACAGAAGTACAGCTCTTAATTGATGAATATGGAAAGGTGCCTTTACCTCCATATATTAAGGATGATGTTTCTAAATATGAAGATTATAAAAACCAGTTTTCAGATGGTGGCTTTTCAGTAGCTTCCTCAACTGCCGGATTACATTTCAGTTTAAGAATGATTTCAGATTTAATTAAGAATAATCATAAAGTTTTTTATGTTAACTTAGATATAAATTTAGGTACTTTTAAACAGATTGACACATCAAATGTAGAGGATTATAAAATTCATTCAGAGTATTACAATATGGATGAATCTGATTTTCATGAAATTCTTTCACTCAAAGAGGATGGATACAATATTGTAACTGTTGGTACTACAGTATTAAGAACTTTGGAAACTGTCGCAGCAAATAGTACATACAGAGGATTAACAAATCTTTTTATTACTCCAGGTTATAAATTTAAAGTTTCAAACACCTTGATAACTAATTTTCATGCACCTAGAAGTAGTTTATTAGCTATTGTACAAACTATTTTTGGTGATAATTGGAAAGATCTTTATTCATATGCACAAAGCAACCATCTTAAGTTTTTAAGTTTCGGTGATGCTGTATTATTTAACATAGATGAGTAAACTAAACTTTAAATTAATTCAACATGACGGTAAGGCTAGAGCTGGACTTCTCGAACTTAATGATAAAGAGGTTTTGACGCCAACATTTATGCCTGTAGCAACTAAAGGTGCTTTAAAATCCACTCCACACGAAATGCTAGATAAAACGTCTGTACTTCTAGCAAATACTTATCATCTTTTTCTAAGACCTGGTGCTAACGTTGTTAACGAACTTGGAGGTCTCCATAAATTTATGAATTGGGACAAGATAATTCTTACAGATTCTGGAGGTTTCCAGGGTTGGTCATTGCCAACAAAAAAAACTACAGATGGCATCATATTTAAAAATATCTACGATGGGTCGTCTTTTTTAATGACTCCGGAAATATCAATAAAAACTCAGAACCTTCTTGGGAGTGATATTGCAATGATTTTTGATTACGTTGTAGATATTGATGCTTCGCATGATATTCAAACTGATGCTATAAAAACTACTGACTCGTGGGCAAGGATAGCAAAAGAAACACATAATAATAACAATCAAGCAATGTTTGGGATTATTCAAGGAGGGTTAATCAAAAACCTAAGAGAACAATCTGCTTTGTCTATGGTTAAATTGGATTTTGACGGGTATGCGCTTGGAGGTCTTGCCCTTGGCGAAACTCGAGTAGAGAGAAAAAACATTGTTAATTTTACTACTGAATACCTACCAACAAATAAACCAAGATACGTTATGGGTCTGGGTGATACATTAGGTTTAATAGACTTGATTGAAGAAGGTATTGATATGTTCGATTGCGTATGGCCTGCTAGATTGGCAAGACATGGTAAATTAATAACTGGTAATAGTTATATAAATATTAAAAATCAAAAATACACAGAAGATTCAAGACCTATATATGAGTCGTGTCCATGTTTTACTTGTCAAAACTATTCCAGAGGATTTTTGAGACACCTTTTAAGAAATGAACAAACAAGCGCTTGGCTTTATTTAACAATTCATAATTTAATTCAGACTGAGATTATGCTTGATGAAGCGAGAAAAAGTATATTAGAATCAGATTTTGAAAATTTTAAGAAGAGATATATAAATGAATGAATTTTTAAGTGTTTTGCCTCTTATTATCGTACTTATTGTTTTTTACACTATTCTTTGGGTTCCACAAAGGAGACGCAACAAAAGACATACAAAAATGATTAACGATCTCAAAATAGGCAACAATGTGGTTACAGATTCTGGTATTTATGGAAGAATAGTTTCCTTGGATGACAACACTGTTACCCTTGTTTTGAAAAAGGGTGAATTAGTTGTTAGCAAAAATAAGATTGATGGTTTGACATGAGAAAATATTTTAAAATACTATTTTTGCCCATTATTTCAATAGCATTATTTTCTTTAGTTTACTATCAAAACCTTTCACCTAAGTTAGGTTTAGATCTTCAAGGTGGGATATCTGTAATTTTAACCGCTGAAGAAGGTACAGATCAGGAACTAATAGAACAAGCAGTAGAAATCATGAGAACAAGAATTGAAGCATTTGGCGACGTACAAGAACCTGAAATTTCAATAAGTGGAGAAAATTCAGTACTCGTTCAATTACCAGGTGTAACCGATCAAGAAAGAGCAATTGAGGCATTAGGTACAACTGGTTTATTAACTTTTAGACCTGTTCTAGATTCCTCAATGTCTACAGGTTACTCACCAGCGTTACAGATTATACCAAACCCAGATAATCCAGAAGAAGTAGCTACAGTAATTAAACCAGGTATTACTGGAGTTGATGAAGTTATTGGTGTTTCATTGGTTGATAATCCTGATTTTGAGTCTTATCTTCTATCCATTAATTCTGGATATCCTGTGATATACCAATTAGGACCTGCAGAATTAACTGGTAATGATATATCAGATGCTATTGCTGTATTTCCAGAAAATGAATGGATAGTATCACTCGAATTCAAAGATGAATCAGCAAATTCATTTACTGAGTTAACAAAAAGGTTAGCTAATGAAAATGGAGATAAAAGAAAACTTGCAATCGTATTAGATGGAGAAATTGTTTCGGCACCTGGAATAGCATTTGATGTTGATCCTGCAGTTGGTATTACCGGTGGAACAGCTGCTATTTCAATGGGAAATGCTGACGGGGGAGAAGCAGCTAACAATCTTGCAATAATTTTGAGGTATGGTGCGTTACCGGTATCCTTTGAAAGATCATCCATTCAAAAAGTTTCAGCAACATTAGGTGAAAATACTCTCAATCTTGGTTTACAAGCTGGGTTGATTGGATTAATTATAGTATCGATGTATCTGATTCTTTACTACAGAATATTAGGTCTAGTCGCTATATTGGGTCTTACATCTTTTGGATTGTTATTTTATTCAGTAATAAGTTTACTTGGTGAATACCAAGGGTTTACGCTAACTTTATCAGGTATAGCGGGAATAATTGTCTCGATAGGGCTGGCAGCAGATTCATATATAGTTACATTCGAAAAGTTTAAAGATGAAATCAAGATTGGAAGATCTTTTCAATTTGCAGCAGATAAAGCTGCGACAGACGCATGGAAAACAATTGTAACTGCAGACTTTGTATCACTTTCAGCAGCTCTGCTTCTTTATGTTTTAGCAATTGGACCAATCAGAGGATTTGCATTAGCTTTAGGGGTAGCAACAATTTTTGACCTATTCTTTACGAGACTGTACACAAGAAATACTGTTCCTCTTGTAAGTACTTTTTCTAAAAGTCCTAGAGGATATTTTCCTATAAAAATGAAGGATCTTGTAAATGATTAAAAAGCTATTCATTGGTTCAACTAATATAGATTTTCTTCAAGTTGGTAAATTATTTTATCGTATCTTTGTTGTTGAAGCGATAATTTTTATAAGTGTTGCTGTTTTATCTTTAACAGGAATTCTTAATGTGAATCTTTCAGTTGACTTTACTGGAGGAACAACTTATCAATTAGAAACTCCCTATACAACAGATGATATTGATGAGGTCATGGAAAGTACGATACTAGATGTATCTAGATATCAAACATTTGAGAATTCAAACTCTATAATATTTCGTGCAACAGAGAATACACAAGATAAAGAAACAGAATTTCTGTTTTACTTAGCAAATAAATTTGACTTACCTGATGAAAATATTGATTTTCAAAGGGTTGGACCTACATTTGGTGATGAGATAACTTCTAAAGGTCTTCAAGCATTGATTATCTTCCTAACATTAGTTGTATTATTAATCTCATATAGATATGAATTTAAATATTCCTTAATTGCACTCATAGCTTTAACTCACGATCTTTTACTCGTATTTAGTATTTATGTACTACTTGGACTTGAGATAACTCCTTCTACAGTTATAGCCTTGCTTACAATCTTAGGTTATTCTCTCTATGACACTGTTATCCTTTTTGATAAACTTAATGATTCAATTAAAACATCAAAATTTTCATATCTATCAGAAGATTCGTTAAATAAAACTTTTAATGAAGTTCTTATGAGAAGTTTAAATACTTCAATAACTTCAGCTATACCGATTGCTTCAATACTTTTCTTAGGTAACTATCTTGGTTTATCTGGAACGCTATCTGACTTTGCATTACCTCTATTTATTGGTATTTTGTCTGGTACATACAGTTCTATATTTGTAACTGTGCCATTTTTATCAAAGATAATTAATAAATAATTTCTTTACTACCATATAGATATGGTTGAAAAGGTAAAAAATACAGCTGTTGACGAGTTGATAAGCGTGTTAAAGTCTAGATACGTAGGTGATGAACTTATTAAAATAACATCTGCTTATGAAATGGCTGCCAAAGGTCACGTTGCACAGAAAAGAAAATCTGGTGAGCCATATATTGTTCACCCAATAAGTGTAGCTATTTATTTGTCAGATCTAAGTATGGATATAGATACCGTTATTGCTGCGTTACTTCACGACTTAATAGAAGATACAGAGATAACATACGAAGATATTAAAACCTCATTTGGTACTGATGTTGCCAATATTGTTGATGGTGTAACGAAATTAGATCGTATAAGATACAACACAAAAGAAGAAGCACAGGCCGATGCAATACGCAAAATGGTAGTAGCAATGTCAAAAGATATACGTGTACTAATTCTTAAACTTGCAGATCGATTACATAATATAGAGACACTTGAACACTTACATGACTGGAAGCAGGAAAAGATTGCTAATGAAACATTATATGTATATGCTCCGTTAGCACATAGGTTAGGTTTACAAAATATAAAACATACATTAGAAGATACTTCTTTTGAAATACTTTTTAAAAAACAGAACATAGAAATTGAAAAATTAATAGAAAAAACTTCCCCGCACAGAAATTCTGAAATTAAGAAAATTACAGAGATACTTTCTAAACTTTTAGGAGATAATTCTATTTCAGCTGATGTTGTTGGAAGACCAAAACATAATTATTCTATTTATAAAAAAATTATTAATAGTGGACTATCTTTTCATGAAATTAACGACCTTATTGGAGTTCGAATAATCACTGATGATGTTAAGAGCTGCTATTCAATCCTTGGTCTTGTACATGCTAATTTTCAACCAGTACTTGGAAGATTCAAAGATTTTATATCTATGCCAAAATTTAATTTGTACCAAAGTCTACATACTACAGTTTTAACTTCCGATGGAAATAAAGTAGAAATTCAAATACGAACAAGAGAAATGCACTATAGAGCTGAATTTGGTGTTGCTGCTCACTGGAAGTATAAAGAAAAACCATCTAATGATTTAAGCGAATGGACGAGCGAACTAAATAATATTTCTGCAGAGTATCCAGACCCAAATGAATTTTTACAGCATATGAAATTAGATTTATATGAAGATGAAATATTTTGTCTGACTCCTAACGGTGACGTAATTACACTTCCATCAGGTTCAACAGCTGTTGACTTTGCATTTGCGGTACATACTGAAGTTGGCGAAAAGATGATTGGTGCCAAAGTAAATGGAAAATTATCAAACCTTAGCAACATAATTAAAACAGGGGACACAATTGAGGTTCTTACAACTAATGATAATTCTAAAGGTCCTAGTCGTGACTGGCTAAACATTGTTAAAACTTCCAGAGCTAGATCAAAAATTAAACAGTGGTACCAAAAACAAATGAAAGACGAAGATATTCAAAAAGGTAAACAACTTTTAAATATATGGCTAGATGAAAATACTGACATATTGAACTTTTCATCAAAAGAAGATATATTGAAAAACCTTTTGAAAGAAACTTCATTGCCCAATTATGAGATGTTTTATCAAAAGTTAGGAATGGGGAATTTAAAAATTGAAAATATTGCTAATAAAATTAGAAAGTATGTGTTTCCTGAAGAGATTACAGCAGATGAAGATATTTTTACACCTGAAGAAAAGATTAACGAAAGCAGTGAATTAATAATTGTTGAAGGGTACGATGATATTCAAGTAAGAATTGCAAAGTGTTGCGTTCCTGTACCTGGTGATGACATTTTAGGTTTTGTTACAATTTCTAACGGAATTTCTGTTCACAGATCTGATTGTATGAATATACAAATTGATAGTACTAAGGGTGAAAGAATAATAGACGTTACCTGGGGTTTTAATACACATAGTGGTGACATAATATGGCTTGAGATAGAAGCAATTGATAGACCGTATCTTTTACGTGATGCAACAATTGCAATATCTGATAATGGCGGGAATATATTAGTTGCTAAATCGATAACTAATAGCAAACGAATAGTTAGTTTAGTGTTTCAAATCGAGATAAGTGATAGCAATCAATTAGATGAAATAATTAAGGATTCAAAAAATATAGAAAATGTTTTCGAGGCTGAGAGAATATTTCCAGGAACAAAATGATATCAGAAATTTATAAATTTACTAGCTTTACAACATCCAATTGTTATATATTGAGACCGTTTGATGATGAAATTTGTATTTTTGTAGATTTACCACCAGATTTAACTGAACCCTTAATATATGTAAAAGAAAATAATTTATCCATCGCTGGAGCATTAGTTACACATGGTCACTTTGATCATGCGTTAGGTATGGAAAGTTTTCAATCGAGTATATATATGAACTTAGAGGATGAATTCTTAGCCAGAAATCCTCAAGAACAGATATCTATGTTCACTAATAACGCTTTTAATGCTGAAAAATTTAATGGTGAGATTACTGACATAAAAGATCTCCCATACGAGTTTATTAAAACACACTATAATCCTGGTCATACCGCAGGTAGTGTGTCATATGAATTTCCTGAGTTGGGTACAATTTTTACAGGTGATTTTGTTTTTAAAGATAGTATTGGTAGGACTGATTTAAAGACAGGTAATCATAATGACATGATAAGCTCAATAAAGAATGTTTTCTCAAAGTTTAATCCTGATTATGAAGTACTACCAGGACACGGACCTTCTGAAAAAGTTAGTAATATTAGAAAAGAAAATGTATTGATAAAGGAGCATTTACATGATTGAACAGGTAAAAGGCACTCAAAATCTTTATTTAAATGATTCTGATAAATATCTATTTATTAGAAATTCTTTTTTTCAAGTCTTTAATGAGTCAGGTTACTCATATCTGCAAACTCCACATATTGAATACAGTGAATTGTTTGAAAAATCAATAGGTGAAAATTCTGAAATTGTTTCTAAACAGATGTACCAATTTAATGATAAAGGTGGTAGATCTTTAGTCTTAAGACCAGAAGGCACTTCAAGTATTGTTAGGTACCATTCTCAATATCAAAAAGATCTTACAAATAAATATTCTTATTTTGGTCAAATGTTTAGGTACGAAAATCCTCAGAAAAATAGATACAGAGAGTTTACACAGGGTGGAATAGAAATTGTTGGGAATCTAGACACATTTTCCGATTTTCAGATTATTAATGATTCAATTAATTTTTTAACCAAATTAGGACTTAATTTTACTTTAGAAATTAACACTATTGGTTCAATTGAGGATCGAAATAAATATAGCGAAGAGCTCTATCTTTACTTAAAGAAAAATGAACATGAACTTTCTGAAGAGAGTAAAGAAAAGCTTGAAGTTAATACACTAAGGATACTTGATTCGAATAACCCTAAAGATATAACGGTAATAAATAACGCACCAGAAATATCAACCTACATAAATAAAGATTCCTTAAGTAAATATGATTTATTAAAGTCAACAATGAATGAGAATGGTCTTCAATATAAAGAAAATACAAAGCTTGTTAGAGGACTTGATTATTACAATGATTTAACATTCGAATTTATTGACCAAGAAGGTCTGGTACTTGGCGGTGGTGGTAGGTATGATAAATTAGCTGAAATATTAAATATAGGCAAATTTAATGGTGTCGGTGTTGCTTTTGGCATTGAAAGAATTATGAATAATATTAATATTTCAAAGCATACTCCTAAAACTTATGTCATCGGAGCTAACTTAATGAAAGTTACAAAATATTGTAAACTATTAGACAATAATGAAATACCTTACTTTAAACCACCTCGTTTATCAAAAGTAAACACACAATTTAGGAATGCTAAAAGTCTTAATGTAAAATATATTATTAATACTGACGAAGATACAATTAAAGATTTGGAGCTCAACACTACAGTTGATTTCAATATAGGAGTGTTAATTGATAATTAAAGAACTTAATGGTTTAAAGGATGGATCAAACGTTCAAAATCTTTTTGGCTGGGTTGATAATGTTAGAGATCATGGTGGACTAACTTTCATTGACTTAAGGGATTTCGACTCCACTATCCAACTGGTTTTTGATAAAGAATCAAGTATTAATGTTGGAGTTAAAAATGAGTATTATATAAAGGTTTCTGGCGTTTTTAGTAAACGAGATGAGGGATTAGTAAATAATAAAACTGCTTATGGTCAATATGAAATTTTAATCAATTCACTTGATATTGTGAACGAAAGTAAAACTCTTCCTTTTCAAATTGAAGACAATATTGATACAGATGAAAGTATAAGGCTTAAATATAGATATCTAGATTTAAGAAGAAATGAAATGAAAAATAATATTGTTGCAAGATCTAAAACGTTTAAAAGCATCAGAAACATTATGAATAAATTGGAAATTTTAGAAATTGACACACCAACCCTTATAAAATCAACACCTGAAGGTGCTAAAGATTTTTTAGTACCATCAAGAAAATCTCCAGGTTCTTTTTATGCTCTGCCACAATCTCCGCAAATGTATAAACAATTATTCATGATGTCTGGCTTTCCAAACTATTACCAAATAGCAAAATGTTATAGAGATGAGGATTCTAGAAAAGACAGACAACCAGAGTTCACCCAATTAGATATTGAATTTTCAAATGCAAATCCTGAATTAGTAAAACATAACATTGAAATTATTGTTAAACATATATTTAAAGAAGCATTTGATATAAAGATAACTACTCCCTTTAATTCAATCACATATGAAGATTCGATGTCACTATATGGGACTGACAAACCTGATCTTAGAATTAAAGAGACACTCAGTGATATTACAGATATATTTTTGAATACAGATATTAAGTTTATTAAAGATACTATTAATAATTCAGGGAAGGTTCTTTCCCTTCATACAAAAAATACACTTAGTAGAAAAAATATTGACCTACTAGACGAATCTATAAAACTTCTAGGCTCTAATGGATTAGGTTGGTTCAAAATTGATAATAATGAAATATCAGGTCCATTAGCTAAGTTCCTAAATGATAAAGAGAAGTCAGAATTAGGTCTTTTTGGAGACGGCTTAATAGTATTTCAGGCTGGTAATTTATTAGAAATCGCAAAATATATGGACCATCTAAGACGTGAAATCTTTATCAATAATTCTGATGAGGTAATTAATTTTACCTGGGTCGAAGATTTTCCATATTTTGAAATAGAAAATGGAATTTTACAACCATCACACCATCCTTTCACAGCACCGAAAAGTCCGGATGATTTTGAAAAAAATCCAAAGAATTCAAAGGCTCTTCATTATGACTTAGTATTAAATGGAGTTGAATTAGGATCTGGATCGCAAAGAATTAATAATCCTAGATTACAAAAGCTTGTTCTTGAAAAATGGGGTTTAACAGAAATTGATATTGACCAAAGATTTGGATGGTTTATAGAAGCATTATCATATGGAACACCTCAACATGCTGGGTTTGCTATTGGGATAGATAGACTTGTTGCTGAAATTCTTAAACAACCATCTATTAGAGATGTTATACCTTTCCCTAAAACACAATCAGGTATGGATCCTTTAACAGACGCACCTTCTGAGATTAATGAGGATGATTTAATTGAATATAATTTAAGGTATGTAGACAATGAATAGCGATGATATAAGATCAAAATTTCTTAACTATTTTGAAAGTATAGATCATAAAATATTACCTTCTGCTTCTTTGATCCCTTTTGATGACACGCTGCTTTTCACCGCTGCTGGAATGGTCCCACTCAAAGATTTTTTTTCTGGTCATAAAGAACCTTCTAATCCAAATATGGTTTCCTCACAAAAATGTATCCGGACAGTTGATATTGATATTATTGGTGATACAGATAGACATCTCACATTCTTCGAAATGTTAGGAAACTTCAGCGTTGGTAAATATTTTAAAAAAGAAGCGATAACTCACTCATATAACTATATAACAAAAGAACTGAAAATATCACCAGAAAAATTATGGTTTACCGTTTATAAAGATGATGAAGAGTCATACGAAATATGGAAAGATATCATAGGTATTCCTGAGGATCGGATTCAAAGAGGAGATGAAGATAATTTTTGGCATATGAACATACCCGGTCCCTGTGGACCTTGTAGTGAGATTTTCATAGATAGAGGTGAGAAGTATGGTGAGGAAGGTGGCCCGATTGGCGGAGGTGAAGATAGATATGTAGAAATCTGGAATTTGGTATTCATGGAGTCTATTCAAGAAAAACCTTTCGAAGTAATCGGTGAATTACCTTCCAAAAATATTGATACTGGGATGGGCCTTGAAAGATTAGCAATGATTTTACAAGATAAAGATTCACCATTTGAAATTGATACCTTTTCTAATATGTACATAGCTTTGAAAAAAGTTATAGTAAATAACAATAAAAAATTAGAGAGAATTGTTCTAGATCATGTTAAAGCATCAACATTTATGATATCGGATGGGGTAGTTCCAACAAATGAAGGAAGAGGATACATCTTAAGAAGACTATTAAGAAGGGCTATAAGAGCAATTAATATTCTTTCCGATGACCTCATGTCGTTAGATTTCTTAGTAAGAATTGTTGTTGAAAATTATCAAAATAGTTATCCAGATTTAGTTAAGAATAAAGATAAAATTACAAAACTTATAAAATCTGAAGAGAAATTATTTCATAAAACATTATTAAAAGGAACAGCAGAGATAAACTCTAAGCTTAGTTCTGGTGAGAAATTTCTAACTAAAGATGCATTTCACTTATTTGAGACTTTTGGGTTTCCAATAGAATTGACAGAAGAAATTGTAAGTGAACATGGATACACTGTTAATAAAGATGAATTTAACAAACTCTTCGAAGAACATAAAATTAAATCTTCTAAAAATAAAAATACAACAATGGAGATAGCAATAGACACTGATCAAAATAATTTTGTTGGTTATGATTCATTGACAAATGAATCTGAAATTTATGATATTCAAAATATCAATGATAAAGACATAGTTCTCTTTACTAAGGATACTCCTTTTTATTTCGAGGCAGGAGGTCAGGTCTCAGATGAAGGTTCTATAGTTATTGACGACTCTGTAATACCTATTAAGAAATTAATACAAACTAATTCCGGTGCTGTTGGAGTTGTTATAGAATCTACACAAATAAACGTTGGTGATAAAATTTCACAAATGGTTAATCCTGACTTCAGGAATGCCGTTTCTAAAAGTCATACTGCTGCACATATAGTTCATGCATCGCTTAGAAATATTTTAGGTTCTCATGTTGCTCAAGCTGGCTCTCATGTGGCTCCAGGGAAGTTTCGTTTTGACTTTAGTCATACAAGCAAGGTATCTCAAGATGAACTAAATGTAATTTTTAAAGATAGTAACAAAAATGTTTTTAGTGACCTAGATATAAACACTAATGTAATGAACATTGAAAAAGCCAAAGATGAAGGAGCCCTAGCTTTCTTTGGTGACAAATATGAAGACGATGTAAGAGTAGTAAGTATTGGAAACTTTTCAAAAGAATTATGTGGTGGTACGCATGTTTCAAACTCTCATGACGTAGGTCTTATCGTACTTACTAGTGAATCATCAATTGGTTCTAACTTAAGAAGAGTTGAGATGTTATCAGGTGCAGAAGCATATAACTTTTTGACAGAAGCATACAGCTCATATGCGAATGTCAGTAATCTTTTAAAAACTACGGTTGAAGAAGTCCCCAAAAAACTTAAAAGCTTTCTAGAAGATTACGAAGAGTTAAATAATAAAATTTCAAAATTTAAACAAGAAGAGTTATCTGCTTTGACTAAATCAATATCTTCATCAGCAGAAAATAGAAAAGGAAAAAGAATATATGTAGGTAAGGTATCACTTGAATCCAATAACGATGTTAAAGATCTTGCATTGAAATGTATTGCAACACAAAAGGTCGATGTAATTGTTTTAGTATCGAATATAGGATCAAAAACATGTATTGTTGGTGCAACTGCTAAGAATATAGACATGGACATTTCAAAAATTGTAAGCGAAACATCAAATTTATATGGTGGAGGTGCTTCTAAAGATCCTTTCCTTTCTATTGGCGGTGGGCCGGGTACGTATAGCGAAGACAAAACAATTAAATTTATCGAAAATGCCCTTTTAGAATTAATTTAAATGAATGTGCTTGGAATAGACTTTGGTGAAAGATATATTGGCTGTGCAATTTCAACAACAAAAACAAAATTACCTTTTGCATTAAAAGTTATAGATACAAAATTATCTAATATTGTTGAAAGCTTAACTTCAATTATCGATAGTTATGAAGTAACTAAAATTGTTATAGGTTATCCTATAGGTTTAAATAATAATGAAACAAGAATGAGCAATCTAGTTGATATTTTTATAAATGAAATCCTAACTCCAAATTTTGGTTTAGACGTTATTAAGGTTGATGAAAGAATGACCTCAACTCTTATAACAAAATCGAAGAAAGATCGTATTGATGATATATCCGCAATACAAATATTAGAAACGTATCTTAACAATGTATAAAAAACAATATATTAAAAATAGAACACTGGCTTCAATTGTATTTACTTTAGTAGGATTGTTTTTTTTAATAATCTTAACTTCAAACTTTGCAGACAATATTAAAAAGAATGAACTATCAACTAGTAGTCAGAATATTTCTAATGTACAAGTCCTAGATATCTCTATTAATCAAGGTTCTTCAGCATCAGATATAGCATCGTTGCTTTCTGCAGAAGGAATTATTTCATCTCAATTGGCTTTTGAACTTTATTTAAGATCTGAGAATCTAACTGATAAACTTCGAGCAGGAGATTATGAAATTTCTAATAATCTTGAATTCGCAGAGATTGCAGAAATCTTACTTAAAGGACCGCCTTTAAAAACTTATACAATTACTGTTCCTGAGGGGCTGTGGATAACAGAAACCCTACTTTCTATTTCTTCTCAAACCGGCTTTGATTATGACTTGCTGGTGAATTCTTTAGTATCTGGCCAAGTCCAAAGTAATTATGTTTTCTTAAACGATCCTTCAGTATTGGATAATTGGGAAGGACTTTTATATCCTAATACGTACCAAATAGATTTAGATGCTAATGGTGAAGAGATCTTGCAAGTGATGGTTGATGAATTAGAAAAAGTGACAACCCGCCTTCTCAACGAACAGTCACTTCCGTTTTGGATTAATAGTTATAATGAATTCTTTACTGTAGCTAGTTTGGTTGAAGCTGAATCAAAACTTCAAGAAGATAGGCCTCTTGTATCATCTGTTATTAAAAATCGTCTTGAAGACAATATGTTAATTCAAATAGATGCAACAGTACTATATGCACTTCAGAAAAGAAAAACACAAGTACTGCTTGTAGACTTACAGATTGATTCGGTGTACAACACTTATAAATACCTTGGGTTACCGCCAACGCCAATATCTGGTTTTGGAGAAAGATCCCTCAAAGCTGTACTTGATACTCCTGAAAATGATTATCTATACTATCTATTGACGGATAAAAGTGGCAAAATGTCATTCACCTCCGATTATACAGAATTTATTAATATGAAAAATAAAGCTAAAGAAGAGGGAGTTATACCATAATGGTTTCAACAAATGACATTAGACCCGGCCAATCTATACTTGTAGACAATAATTTATATCTTATATTGGAATATCAACATGTTAAACCGGGAAAAGGAAGAGCTTTTGTAAAAACGAAGCTAAAAAATTTATCAAATGGGGGAGTTGTTGACAAAACTTTTAGAGCTGATGAAGATGTACAGCAAGCGTTCATTGATAAGCAAATTTTTCAGTTTCTATACAAAGATGGCGATAGCTATATATTTATGAATAATGATACATATGAACAAATTAATTTAAGAGAAAATATCGTGCAAGATAAACACCTATTCTTAACATCTAATCAAGAAGTAACGATACAAATGTACAACGAAATGCCGATTGATTTGGTTTTACCAGCTACTGTAAATTTAATCGTTACCAAAGCAGAACCAGCTGTAAAGGGAGACACTGTTTCGTCATCAACTAAATCAATTACTTGTGAAACTGGATTGGTCTTAAATGTTCCTATGTTTATAGAAGAAGATGAAGAAATCAAAGTTGATACTAAAAACTCATCATATGTCACAAGAACATGATTAAAGATTTCAGAACAGTATCATTTGAAACAATTTTTGACGCTAACTTGAACTTTGAAAAAGTTGAAGTTATTAAGAATAAACTCGCAGAAAATCAATTATTAAGATGCAATCAATTAATTGAGAATACTAAAAATAATTCCGAAAGAATTTTAAATTCGATAGAAACTTACAGTAAGAACTGGTCTTACAATCGTATAGGAAAAGTCGAAAAATGTACTTTAACCTTAGGTATTTCTGAATTAATTATGAATTTAACTCCAAAGAAAGTAATAATTTCTGAGTGGGTAAAATTAACAGATATACATTCTTCAGAAAGTGGTGCAAAGTTTGTAAATGGAATATTAAATTCAGTGAGTAAAGAAATTGAATAATTTTCAGAAAAGCGTAGAAGATATAAAAACAAAGAGAATTAATTTTATTAATAATTTCACTCCTGAACAAGATATTCTTGTTAGAAACTTAATCAAATCTTCATCTGATCCTGAACTTAATTCAATTAGAGTTCATAAATACTTAACCGCTACTAAATTCGTTGGTAAAGTAGAAACTGCTAGATATCTAGATAAAATAGGATTAGATGAAAAAACAACTCTTAGAAGTCTTGACGAAGAGAATATTAAAGAATTGCTTAAATTTTTTGAATTAAAATGATTTTTATTTTTTCTGGTCCATCAGGTGTAGGTAAATCAACCATTATTAATGCTTTGCGACAAAAAAGAGATTTCCAGTTTTCAGTTTCTTATACATCAAGAAATATAAGAGAAGGTGAATACAACGGAGAAGATTATAACTTTGTATCTGAGACCGAGTTTTTAAAACTTATAGATGAAGATTTTTTTATTGAATATGAAAAATATGGACGTAATTACTACGGAACAAGTAAAAATTCTGTAAATAATTCAACAAACTCCTTGATACTAGATTTAGAAGTTAATGGAGCAACAAAACTGTTAGCTTCTAATGAAGATTACATAGGCATATTTATAGATATTGATGATGAGGAATTAATCAGTAGATTACAAAAAAGAGGACATGACGAAACATTTATAGATGAAAGAATGAGGTTAGCTGAATATCAAAGAAGCTTTATGGATAAATTTAATTATAAGATTAATAATAAAGATATAAACACTACGGTTAATAAGATATTAGATATAATATACAGTCTGGAGGAAAAATGATTAAACCACCTATTGAAGAATTGCTTAAAGAAACACCGGGTAGATTTGCCCTTGTAATAACTTCTGCAAAAAGAGCTAAGGACATTAATTCATACTTTAATCAGCTAGGCGAAGGTATAGGAGCATATACACCTCCTCAAGTACAAAGTCTAAGTAGAAAACCATTGACTGTAGCTTTTGAAGAAATCGCAGCAGGCAAAGTTGAGGTTTCAGACAGCGAATAATTTCAATGAGTAAAAATATACTATTAGGAATTACTGGTAGTGTTGCTGCTTCTAAATCTGAAATATTATTTAAAAATTTATCTATTGATAATAACGTTAAAATCATTTGTACAGATGCAGGGTTACTTTATTTATCTGATGATTTTATAAAGAATGAGAAGATAATCTCTTCTTGGGAAGATTCTCCAGGTTCTCCACATATTGAACTTGCACGATGGGCAGATGAAATATTAATTTATCCAGCAACAGCTAATTTTATTTCTAAAATGAGCATGGGAATTGCTGATGATTTACTTCTTTCAACTATTCTAATGTCCAATAAACCAACTTATATTGCTCCTGCTATGCATGAAGAAATGTATCTAAACTCGATCATTCAGCAAAATATTGAAAAATTGTCAATAAATCATATTATTTGTGGTCCTAGATATGGGGAACTAGACATTGGAGATACAGGTTATGGTAGATTAATTGAACCGCACGAAATGATAAATCATTTTCAGAAAGATAAGTTTAAAGTTGTTGTTACTTCTGGAGGAACGATGGAGATGATTGACTCAGTACGAATGATATCAAATACTTCTTCTGGTAAGCAGGGGAGAGCATTGGGTATGGAGCTTTTATCAAGAGGATATAGTGTCACCTACGTGCATGCAAATAATATTAAAATCATCCCTCATGCAAAGAATATCTCTTTTACAGACTCAAAAAGTTTAAAAAATATACTTCAAGAAGAGCTTTCTGATTCAACTTACTTGTTTATGACAGCAGCAGTTTCTGATTTTATTCCTGATTATAAAGATACGAAATTAGATAGATCTGAAGGTTCACTTAATCTGTTATTAAGTCCTAATGAAGATATCGTGAAAGAAGTTGTAACTAATTTTCCTAATCTTACAACAGTAGCTTTTTCAGCTCAGGTTGAAGACAATTTGAATTTCGAAAAAATAAAAGATAAAGGTGTTAATTATCTAGTAATCAATAATATTTCTAAAAATAAAATAGGTTCAGACCACAATCAAGTATCGATAATCAATCAAACTGACCTGTTATATACTTCTGAAAAACTTAAAAAAGAAGAAATTGCTTCCTTGATAATTGACAACACTATGAATTAACCGTGTTTATCGATATAGAAATTATTTTCAATAATACTTATGGGTTCACTCAATTTACCTACAAAGTACCACCAAATTACAAACATAAAGTAGCTGTCGGTGACATAGTTGAAGTCCCATTTAGAAATGGTGTTAGAACTGCTATAGTACTTAAAGATCACTCAGAAAATACTCATGCACAAAAAATTAAATCAATTATTCGTAAAATTGGACATGTTGACCGCTTACAACTTAAATATTTAGAACAGCTTGCTATATCTAACAATATAAACATAGGCATGCTTCTACACAAATATGTGTCTCATCTTAACCTTTCTAAACAGCAAATTCTCGATAAGCATAGGTTCTCTATAAACAAAAACTCAGATTTACATTTAAGATTAAAAAAATTTAAAAATGTAATATTTGTTTCTTCATTACTTGAAGCTAAAGATATTGCTAAAAGACTGACACAAATGGGCAAAAAGGTTGATTTTTATCAAAAAACAGGAGGAGCAGATGAATTTAATCGATACTGGGGCTCAGTTAAGAATTTTCAAAATATCATAATATTATCAGTTAATTTTGAGAAAATTACTATCGACAATACACTAAATTTTCATTTTTATAACACAAACAGCTACAGCTATAATCTTCCAACGCTCAATAATATTAATATCATTGAGTCATCATTAATGAAGTTTAAGATTTTTAAAGGAAATTTCTTTTATTACAGTGAATTCCCATCACTAGAATTTTTCGATAAAGTAAATAATTATTTTATAGATATTCCTACTGTCGAATTTAAATATATTTATGGAAACAATTTACAAGACTGCCTTCAAGTTTTTGATAGAAAATTTAATGATAAAAAATTAGAAATTTATTCCATGAATCCTGACATTCAGACTATATCGCCAAAACATAAGATTAAATATGAAATGAGTATTGATAATTACGATACAGTCATAATGTTTAATCCAACAATATCACATAACGGTATTCTCAGTTCCAATCGCCTTATTAATTTTATAAAGAAAATAAAATATTTTGATGATAGAGATATCCAAATAATTGTTTTTTCTACAAAAAAGATTGACTTAAACAAGCAACTTACTTCTGAAAAAATTAATAAATGGGCGGAAAAAGAAAAAAAAGAACGTGCAAAATATGGACCAAATATGAATATTAAAGTATTTAAAATTATTTCAAGTGAAGAAATAGATATTACCGAATATTCTGAATATCTTATAGGACCACGATTCGTAAATGAGGAATTTCAATATGAGATGAAAATTCAAATAAACAAAAAATATAATTACAATGAAATTATGTCTATATATTCTATCTTTAAAAAAGCAAATTTTGATAGAGTTAGAAGTTTATAGATGAAAGAAATAGTTCAATTTGGCCATCCTTCTTTAAAAATTACCTCTTCAGAAGTTCTTAAATTTGACTCAGAATTAAAAACTTTAACAGATGAAATGATAGATATTATGTATAACGCACCAGGAGTTGGACTGGCGGCTCCTCAAATTGGAATTAATAAAAATATTTTTGTATTCGACGCTGGTGATGGACCTAAAGTTGCAGTTAATCCACATAACCTAAAACTAGATGGATCCGTTACATTTATGGAAGGTTGCTTATCCTTACCGGGTTATTATTGGGATATTGAACGGGCTGAATATGCTTCTCTCGATTGTTATGACATAAATGGTCGTCAAATAACTTACGAAGGTGATGATCTTACTGGAAGGGTTCTCCAGCACGAGTACGATCATCTAAAAGGTAAAGTTTTGCTTACTGCTTTAAAAAGGAAAGAAAGAAAAATTGCTCTCAAAAACATATCTCTAAACGGCTTCCCAGGTAAAGATGTTTAACTTTTTTTTTGGCTCGGATTCTAGAAGTATTGAATATTTGAATATAGTTAAAAACAATAACGATCAGCTAAGAGTTATAACCCTTCCTCCTAATGTTTCTGGGAGAGGAAGGAAATTAAAACAAAACCCTGTTGAAATTTTTTGTTTACAAAATAATATTCCTTACGATTATTTCGATCCTGATTCTGTATATAAAAATATGTCTAATGCATTATGTGTTAGTTTCGGAAAGATATTTTCAGAGTCATTTATTAACAATAATGGACCCATTTATAATATTCACCTAAGCCTATTACCAGCTTACAGAGGTCCATCACCTGTAGAAACATCAATATTAATGGGTGAGAAATTAGCTGGATATTCAATTTTTAAAATCGATAAAAATATTGATGCTGGAAACATTGTTTATCAGGATACTTTTAACATTCATCAAGACACATATGCTTCTGACGTTTATGAAAAAGTACTAATTTTATTTAATAAAAGTTATGATCATATATGTGGACAACTTAAGAAAGAAATAATTGTAAGCAATAACACTCATTCCAATACTAAAAAGTTTATAAAAAATGATTACAACATTCTTGGTCAAGATATTTTGACAGCTAAGAAAATGATACGTGCCTTCAATGTTATTGGGCCAGCTTTCATTAAACACAATGATAGATTATTTAAGATTCATGAATATACAGAAAATGAAAATGGATTTCCAATAGAATTATCAGATGGTACATTGTACCCGTCTATTATTACACCAGAAGGTAAAAATAAAATGAACATTGATGACTATTTAAGAGGACAACTATGAATATAGGCGAAACAGTTAAAACTATTCAAAAAGAATTCCCTTCTGTGACAATTTCTAGACTGCGTTTTATGGAAAGAGAAGGGTTAATAAATCCTAGAAGGTCAAAGGGAGGGACAAGGGATTATGTCAAAAAAGATATAGAAAGAATTATGAGTATTTTAGATCTTCAGGAAAATCAATTTTATTCACTGAAAGCTATAAAAAATAATCCTAAATTGATTACAAACTCGTCGAAAATACAACTTGTTATACGAGAATATTCTTTTCATGATGCATTAAAAAAATCAGGGTTATCGGATATAGAATTTAATGACTTATTAGATTTTAACTTAGAAGAAAAGAAAGATATCTACTCTCAACAGGATGTTAATAGATTTATAGGCTTTTCATATTTTTTCAATCTTGGCTTTTCGGCAAAGAACTTTACCATCTTTAAGTCAATGGCAGACAGGGGAGCTGGATTTATGGAGTTGGTAAAGAACAATATTGAGGATGAGAATGATCTCGATATTGCTATTGAAAATTTTACTTCTATTATTGGGAGTTTCATATCAGACGATATATAGTCGCTTTAGTAATCGTTCTTTTAATTCCTATATATCCGGCCTATGGGGCAGAGCTTAATCCTGGTGAGCTTTCTACAGAATATTATCTATCTTACGATATTGAAAATGAATTTATTATGTTTGCTAGTAATATTGACGAACAGATAGCTCCTGCATCAATAACTAAGGTACTTACTGCTCTTGTTGTTTTAGATTATTATGATATTACTGATTTAATTACAATATCTCTTCCTGACAACTACCAATACATCGGAAAAGTTGCTTATCTAGAAGAGGGAAAAGCAATAACTATTGAAGATTTATTAGAATTTCTTCTTATTTATTCGGCCAATGACGCAGCCTACATAGCTGCAATGGCTAGTACTGGAAGCATTGAATCATTCATCGTAGAAATGAACAACAAAGCTAAATCACTAGGAATGAACAACACTACATTCTTAAATCCAGATGGGTTAGATCAACTAGGGCATACAACAACTTTGAGGGACCTACTAAGCATGTCCTTAAATTTTATTGAGAATTATCGTCTTATGGCGATTGCTAGTAAAAATAGTTTTTCTTCTGACATAACAGGTATTGATAGAATATATTATTCAACAAATCAGCTTATAGATGAAGGATTTATAGGTATAAAGACAGGTTGGACATCAACAGCTGGGTTAACATTCATAGGATTAAATCTTGACAACAATCGTCAAATATTAACGATAGTAAATAAATCTAAAGTCGACGATAAAAGAATAACTCATTTCGAAGATACACAACTGCTGTATCAAAGTTCATTTAAATATTTTGGAAACTACGATAGTTTTCAAAGTGATACAGAAATATATAAAGTTAATAATCCATCAAGAACTTATGCGGTTTACGCAAATGAAACATGGAGAGACTTTGTTGACCTTAGGCAATTAGTGACCATAAATTTTATTGACTATGTAGATGGAAGGTTAAAATTTATTAATACCATTTCAGATAAGGAAATTAAAGTATCTGAAAGTGACTACAAAATCTTATGGGAATTTAACCCTTTAGATATATTTTCAATATTTGCAAATTGAAACAAGTATTATCGCCTTGTCTACTTCAATAATTTTTAAATTTTTATTACTCTTTGTCTATGACTAATAAGATTGAAGTTGCAGTTAACAGTATTAGGCTTGAAGAAAATTCTGATACGCCTATTATGATTCTCTCAGATCCTCTTACAAATAAAGTTCTTCCAATTTGGATTGGAACCATTGAAGCTGTATCTATAGCTTATGCACAAGAGGGAGTGCTCCACGAAAGACCCCAAACTCACGATTTGATTATTGATGTTATCGAATCTCTAAATGCGGTATTAAAAGAAGTTAGTATTTCAAACATCAAAGATAAAACTTACTACGCTGATTTGATACTAAGTACTATAAATGGTGATATTTCGCTTACAGCTAGACCAAGTGACGCAATAGCTCTTGCCCTTCGCTCAGAAGCCCCTATAACCGTAAATAAGGACGTTTTCGAGGCTAATTCAATAGATTTAATAGGTGATAAGGCTGAAGACATTCAAGAGTTTAAAGAGTTTATAGACAACATTACTCCAGATGATTTTCTCTAAAACCTTGATAAAAAAAATTATCATAGTAGATTAACAATATGCAACAGGGATATACAGGTCCTGAGGTTTGTAAAATAACCGGGATCTCTTACAGACAATTAGACCATTGGACGACTAGTAGTCTTATTCAAGCATCTATAAGAAATCTAAAGGGTTCAGGTTTTCACAGGATTTATTCATTTCAAGATATTATCCAAATAAAATTAGTTAACAAGCTCAGAGAAGCAGGCGTTAGTCTTCAGAAAATAAGAATTGCCCTAAAAAACATCGATAGTATTCTTGGAGACAATATAAATATTTCAGATGTTTCAGTTTTTTCTGATGGTAAGTCAATATATGTTATTTCGGATAATGACCAAATGATAGATTTACTAAAAAAGGGTCAAGCAGTTTTTGGAATTTCTCTAGGTCCAGTTCATACCGAAGCTGAAGCAGAGGTGTTCTCACTTTATCCTGATAAAGTATCTACAAAGAACGCATGATTTTTGCTCACAAATCAGAAGAAATATTTGCAGAACATTTAAATTTATTTGGAATTGATTGGGTCTATGAACCAGTAAGTTTCCCGTTGAAGTGGGGAAGTGGTTCAATAAAGATGATGTTTACCCCAGATTTCTATATACCTTCTTTAGACGTTTATGTTGAGATTACAACTATGAACCAAAACTTAATAACAAAAAAATCTAAGAAGATTAAAAAAGCAAAAAAACTTTACCCTGATAAAAACTTCAAACTTATAAATGAACAACAATTTTATAATTTTTTAGAGATAGATAACAGAGAATTAGTTCAAAAAACTATAGCCAGCTGACTTAACTAATAATTCTTCTGGATCAATAACACCTGACTGTTTTGCAACTTTTATTTCTTTATTAATAGATGTGTTGCTCATGAGTCTGTTGTCTGTATTTAAAGATACTTGAAAACCAAGTTTTACTAATGTACTAATAGGGTGATTCTCGGCATCTTTATACATATTTGTATGAAGATTTGATGTTATGCATATTTCTAGAGGTATCTCATTATCCAATATGTAACCAGCAGTTTTTCCAAACTTATGATTATCTAAGTCAATATCTTCAATTATACGAACGCCGTGACCGATTCTTTTGGCACCATTATCTAGAGCATCTTGGATTGATTCAACATTATCTCCTTCGCCTGCATGAATGGTAATGTTTATGCCTGAATGAGCAATGTTGGAAAATGTATCCGAAAACAGATTCGGTCTAAAAGTTAATTCGGGTCCAGCAATATCAAATCCAATAATCTTTTCTTTATTCTGTATTGCTAATTCTTCGACTAATTTAACATTATTTGCATCGTGCCTCATTCCACAGAGAATCAACCCTGATTGAATTCCATACAAATTTTCTGCCTGTTTAAATCCTGAATTTATAGCGTTTAATACCTGAACAGGGGACAAGTCTTCATTAACAGAAAAGAATGGAGCATATCTACTTTCATATAATGTAATTCCATTGTTGTGCATATCTTCAGCAGCTTCAAAAGAGATTCTTTCAAGGTTGTCATAAGTTTGCATTAAAGCGATAGTATGAGTGAATGCCTCAAGATATTCTTCAAGCGATTCACAGGCAGACCGATCAAAAAATTCAGAAGGATTCTCTATTTCAAGTAATGGGCCATAATTTGTAGCAAGAGCTAACTCTCTGGCTGTATCGGGTCTTAAACCACCATCTAAGTGATCATGAAGTACTGCCTTATTCATAACGCAACATAATATATATTATAGGACAAGTTATAAACCTTTAGACATGCTGTAGATTTCATCTAATACACTCTCCTTGTGTGTGTATGGCAGCCAGTGACCAGCTCCAGATATTTCCTTAATTTTAACAACATCAGCAACTTTATTTAGTCTTTGTCTCATATTTTCTGTTAACTTTACAGCCATATCCTTTTCTCCAAACATGAAAAGAATATTTTGAGTTAATTCATTGTTACCCCACTGTTCCGATATTTTTATATTTTCGTCTAAATTTGCGTACCAAGAGATGGGGCCATAAAATCCTGTTTTTTCATAATTATTCACTAGGCTATCTAATTCAACGTGACTAATTGCATACTCGATATGATTAGTGTCATTGAAGAGTGATTTGATTGATAAGCTTACATTGTTATTTGCATTCTTTATCCTGTAAGCACCTAAGATAGAATTTTTTATATCCCGATCAAGAAGATTTGCAGATTCTAATGGTTGCTGAAAAGATGTAATGTAATGATCTCCATCATAATAATTAAGATTTTTATAAACTTTATGGCTGGGAAATAAAGTTCCTCCACAGATTCCAATATAATTTTCGACTGATACTAGTTTTCGTTTTAGAACTGCCCAACCTACTACTGTCCCCCAGTCATGACTAACTATTGTTAAATTGTTGGACAAATCTAGACTATTAATCAAGGTTTCAATATCTATCGCTAATTTGTCAATTGTAAAGTCACTAATTTCCATTTTTTGTTTTGACGAGAGCGGGTAACCTCTTTGCTCTATAGAAGTAACTCTAAAATTATTTTTAACTAAATCCTCTGAAATTTCATCCCACATAAACATATTGGATGGAAAACCATGTAAAAAAAGTACATCATTACCTGAGCCTTTTGTTTTATATGAAATATTGAAATCGTTATTTTTAATTGTATTAATCATATTATTTTATTCTTCTTTAATACAACAACGCCTAGACATAAAGCAAAGAATAACCATTGAAACGTATATCCAAGATGTGGTGCAATATAGCCCTCATCATAAGTGATGCATGTTATTTGCTCACCACAATTATTTGTAAGTTGAATATAATACTTTGGCAAATTAAGTCCGAGTTCACTTTGTATAAAGTTTTTATCAATTCTAAATAAAAAATCAGAACCAGGTACGTCATCCTGTCCTATACGTGGCTTTTCATCATATTTATAAACTCTTCCTGTCAAGGTAGAGACGTCTACATTAATTAGTTCAGTAAATGAGATAGACAGAGGAACCCAACCATTGTTAACTAAAATATACTCATTAGATTGATTTAAATAAACTGTAATAAAATGATAACCACTTGAACCATTATTGACACGAGAACGCAGTAACCAGGACCTAACAGGTATTAAATTGTCTGAAATAAATACCATTGTGTACTCATCTAAATTTTTAATATCATCTACAGATGTATTTACTATAGAATCTCTTGTATCTATCTGAGAATTAATACTCTCCCTCTCTAAATGACTAGTAAATTGCCAATATGCCAATAATAAAAATATAATTATGAAGAATAATCCAAAATAGAATAAGTATTTATTAGGAAGTTCATTAAGCTTTTTAAACATTAGACCAACTTGAGTTACCTCTCCTAGGGTCGCCATATGAAAATAGTTTATCATAAAGTCCGGTAACACATACTCCACCAAAGTACATGTCATCAGGATTAGTCACTATTTCATTTTCAAATTTATTATCAGCACCCGGTTCACATCTAACAGTTCCATCAGAATTTATATGGAATCGAGGTTTATTTATTGATTGTCTCCAGTCATTAGTATGAGAAAAGTTTAAAATTACTTGGCCAAGTGCAGAACTAATTCTATCTGCTCCAGGAGATCCTATTGTTGATATTCCTTTGTTAGTTTCAATTATCATTGGACTCATATTTGATATAAGTCTTTCATTTTTAGTGTCACCAAGAAAACCTTGCGGGTTAAGTTCGATTTCACCTAAGGAGTTATTAAGATACATGCCAGTATTTTTACATTGAACACCAGACCCGTACCCACTAGAAAATGTAATAGAAAAATGATTATTTGAATCGTCAGAAGTATTCACTTGAATGGTTGAAGGTGATTGGGTTATCTTTGATATTTGATTATTAATAAATTGCTCTCTATTTCCAAAAAATTCAAAATGTTCTTTTCGTTCTTTGTAAACATTTATAAGATTTTCTTTTAAATTAGAGTTGTTTGTTTGTAGCGCATCAAGATATTTTAAAACCATGAGACCACCAATAGATGGTCCAGCATTTCCTATTAATTTTAAGTCTTTAGATTTAGTAATGAAATTATGGTCTTCAAGTAAGTTGTAGTCTTTAAAATCGTTTTTTGTAGCATGTCCACCTTCAGACATTATTGTTAATAGTAGTTCTTTGCTTATATCACCTATATAAAAATCATCCATTCCAACAAGACTCATGTGTTCAAGAGTATCTGCTAGTTTTGTAAGAACTACTACCCCACTGTCTAAGTTTTCATACACATCTGACAATGTTTGCTTAGACGTAAGGTTCCACATAAATAAAGGCTCTAATGAATGTCTTAAATAATCTTTTGATGGTTGAGGTAAGTTAAATCCCCTTTTTGCAAGTTCAATTGGATACTCAAATAGTTTGCTGAGTGGAATACTCCCGTATCTATCATGTATTGTTTTAAGTACTTTATAGATTCCAGGTATTGCAAATGTATTTACTCCCTTACATGTTTCAACATAACCACCATATGTCATAGATATTCTATGTTCTTCATGGTCATTACCTTTGAAATTCCTTGGTGAATTGAAATACCCGTCAATTGTATGGAAGGAAGAAGATGATCCATCGAAATATGACAATAATGCCCCTGAAGTAGGAGAAACTACTCCGATATCAGTGACCATAGATGTAATGACACTTGTTATGAGAACATCAGCTGCATTAGGATTAAGATCTATTAACGACTCTGCTGCTTCTACAGAATAATGTGCTGTGCTGGCTAAAGAAACTTTCACACAAATATTGTAGTTTATAGAGTTGATATGCAAAAATATATATATGGAACCATCTGTAATTAAATTTGATAACAACCTTTATCAAATTGATGTACTTATGGAAGGTAAACCTGGCAGAATGTCTTGCTACTACATTGATTCTGTTAACCCCATTTTAATTGAGGTTGGTCCGTCAAATTCTTTTCCATATTTAATATCAGCACTTGAAAGTTTAGGTATTCAAAATGTTAAAAGATCAGCAATAACACATCTACACCTTGATCATGTGGGCGGGATAGGCCATGTGGTAGAAAAATACAGAGACCATTTTGTGTATGTACACGAATTAGGTTTAAAACATTTACCTAATCCTGAAAAACTTTGGAATGCAGTAGCTTCTATTTACACGGAAGATTGGCTTAAGGAAAATTGGGGAAAAATAAAAGCAACTCCTATACAGAATATTAAATCTTTATCCGATGGTCATAGTTTTGACTTAGGAGATAAACGAAATTTAATATCACTATATAGCCCAGGTCATGCAAAACATCATTACACATTTTACGACACAAGTTCTAAAACAATATTTATGGGCGATACTCTAGGTCTAATCTATCCACATGGGGATTTTGTTCAACCTAATCTCCCACCTCCTGATTTTAATAAAGACCAGTTATTTAAATCACTTGAAGATATTAGCAAACTTGAATTAAATGCTGTAGCGATAGCACATTTTGGAATCCATGAAAAGCCATATGAACTAATTGAAAATTCAATTAAGAATATAGAAATGTGGATTGATTTTACGAAAGAGATAAATGATTTAAGCAATCAAGAAGCAGCTACTAAATTAAGCGTGTGGGTTAAAAATAATTATATGTCATTAAATATTGATACAGAAACTATTGACAACTATATGAAGAACTCAAATTTTGAAATGCAAATTGTTGGTATACGCAATAGCCTTAATTAGATTGACGTTCTACCATTTTTTTTAAATAGATTAGTATCGGACCTCCTAGATATTCAGGTATGAATGCAAGGATTGTAAAAGGAGTGATATAAAGACCAGATGTAATTATTCCAACAGTTCTCATGAATGCAATCAATATACAAAAAATAATTAGAGTATCAATGTATTTTAAATCATTTGAACCGAGGTATCTAAAGCATATATAGATTGAAAATAAATAAAATGCACTTGGATATGTAATAAAGTTATTTTGACCATGTTCTGAGCCAGGATTTAAGTCATAGAAATCATATGCAAAATCTGGAAAGAAATTAACAATTGAAAGCAATGTAAGAAATACTAATATTGCGAATATCATCAGATATCGTAGCATTTTTTCAAAATCTATATTTTTCATAAATAAAGTATAACTATGAAATAAAGAAAAACCCCTAGTTTCCTAGGGGTTCTTCAATAAAAGTCGGCAGTGTCCTACTCTCCCAGGGGGTTGCCCCCCAAGTACCATCGGC
>ERZ802830.488-NODE-488-length-39382-cov-9.69365_pt1 | contig 39382 bp, 37 predicted proteins | sample MGYA00345654_ERZ802830 | MGnify/ENA primary metagenome ERZ802830 (study PRJEB30503, sample SAMEA104212375) | marine metagenome | biome: Westerlies Biome; feature: [SRF] surface water layer (ENVO:00010504) within the epipelagic zone...; material: water... | reverse complement strand
GGTCCGTTACACTTTCAACAAAAGACCGATCCATCAACATAGAATCTGAAGAAGACACAATAAGAGGTTCAAAAGTTGTGTTTGTGTTGTCCAATTGACTAATGGCGCCGGCTGAAGATAAATTAATAGTCTCCAAGCGATTTGTGATGACGTCATCTTGCGCGAGGAAGTTTCCCTGAACCCCGAGCATACCTAAATGCGGCATAGGCCTTTGACCCTGCCCCATCATAACGCGTAGTGCAAGCTCGTTATCGGCTAGCACTTTAGTATTATCAAATTCTATACCCCAAGCTTCTAATAGACCTGGTAACTCAGAGCTCATCCCTGCAGGAATTAAATTTCCTTGTGGCGATCGCCCTACCATAGAGTCTGCATTGGGGTCCAAAAACACCAATGCGTCTCCCCCTTGGAGGACATATTGATCGACAGCATACAAAAACCGATCTGATAGCCCCTCCGGATGAACGATCATCAAAATATCAATATCTTCTTCAATGGAGTCACTGGTTAGATCTACCCTTCGCACTTCATAAAGCTGTCGAATTAAATCCATAATCATCCATTGTTGTGTTCCTTGCCCTGTCATCGGGTCAAATCCACCGTCGATATCTAATTGTGTTATTAAACCAATAATGGTCCTTTCAGGGTTAGTTACCTGAGTAATAATTTTCATGAATTCATACTCTAAAAACTCTTCCTGATCCGGGCGAATTAGCGGCATAGTTTCTGTTACTCGCAGAGCTTCAGGGACTCCTTCTTCGTCTTGAGCCGCGACTAAGCCAAAATACACACCCTCCCCTCCTTGAGTAACCGGAACCGCTCTGACACCGAACTGGGTCGCTAAATCCTCTTCTTCGGAAAAAGGCTCCGGGTCGATTACGCTGAGCCTAAGATTTCCTTCACTTGCAATGACTATTTCTCTCAGTAACTCTTGAACACGATTTCCATAAGTCCGGAGTTGTGGTACGTCTTCGGTAGCAGAATCGGAGTAAAAAAACATTAGCTCAACCGGCTGATTAAGACTAGCCAGAATATTTCGTGTTCCATCTGACAGTGAATATAACCTATCTTCAGTCAAATCGATTCGCAGGCTCGGCAGAAAACTTACGACCAGCACACTAAGAAGCAAGATAAGAGCAATAGCTGCTAATCCAAAGGAAGAAAAAAGTACCTTCTTATTCATTTGAATATTCTCCTAATTAGCTTTTTTGATTTCAATTATAATCGCGCTCGCCAAAAGCCAAGAGGCGATAAAGATAGCGAAGTACAAAAAGTCTCGGATATCTAAAACACCCTTAGAAATGGAATCGAAATGAGTTAAAAACCCGAGCGCAGAAAATGCGTCAACAAGAAACTGGGGAAACCACTCTGGAAATGAATTTAAGAGGATAGGCGATCCCATGATCACAAACAAGAAACAGATGGAAACCGTCAGAATGAAAGCGATCACCGAATTTTTTGTGCAAGCAGACATACACGAGCCAATAGCGAGAAAACCCCCAGCCATAAACCAACTACCAACATAGGCTGCTGTTATAACCCCATTATCAGGGTTTCCCAAATAATTCACGGTAACCCAGATTGGAAAAGTAAGCGCCAAAGCAATACCAGTCAGAAACCATGCTGCTAGAAATTTTCCGAAGACGGCTTCACCGAGCTTAACAGGTAAAGTTAACAACAATTCAATTGTCCCAGTTTTCCTCTCGTCTGCCCAAAGCGTCATTGCAATCGCTGGCACCATGAATAGATACAGCCATGGATGAAAGCTGAAAAACGGCAGGAGATCTGCCTGACCTCGCAAATAGAAGCCTCCAAGGTCAAAAGTGAAGATTCCGTTTGTAATCAAGAAGATCACCACAAAAATATAAGCAAGAGGTGTAGCAAAATAACTTGATAATTCTCTTCTAAAGATAATTCCCAAATTTTTCATTGACTAACCTCCTGCGAATTTTGCGTCACTGATCGGAAAACATCTTCCAGTTGTCCTCGTTTCACATGAAATTCAGAAATAGGCCAGTTATTCTCCCGAGCTAATTTTGAGATTTCTGAAAATATAGGTTGTCTATTTTTAGCAATTATTGTGAAATTCTTCTCTCCATCCTTCTGCAGCTCTAAGTCTTTGACTCCATCTAAATCATTTAATAAGTTATAGTTCGCCGAGAGCTCGATACTTACAGCATGATGAAATTTCGATTTGGATTCCAATTCTCCTGGTGTGCCATCGGCCACAATTTTACCGGAATTTATAATGATGGCTCTGCTGCAAACAGCAGTTACTTCTTCTAAAATATGAGTGGAAATAACAACAATTTTATCTTTTGCCAGATTCTTAATAAGTTCCCGCACATGGTGCTTTTGATTGGGGTCCAATCCGTCGGTAGGTTCGTCTAAAATCAAGACCTTAGGATCATGAATGATAGCCTGAGCCAACCCTACCCTCCTCTTAAACCCCTTAGAGAGCGTTTCTATCGATTGCATGCATACTGATTCCAAATCAACCTCTCTAATGACATGTCGAACACGATCGGCACACTCTTGCCCTCGATAACCTCGAATTTCAGCAATGAACTTCAAAAATTCTAGTGGAGTCATATCTCCATAACAGGGCGCACCCTCAGGTAAATAACCTATGAGTGCTTTAGCCTCTATCGGCTTGATGCTTATATCATTCCCATCGATAAGTACGGAGCCCAATGAAGGTGATAAGAAGCCCGTAATAACTTTCATGGTAGTCGATTTCCCCGCACCATTAGGTCCTAGGAACCCAAGCACCTCGCCTTCTCCCACACTAAAACTTAAGTCATCGACGGCAATAAACCGATCGAATTTCTTTGTTAAATTTTTTATCTCTATCATTTTCTTTGAACCCCTTCGAGATCAAGATTGTGTTGGCTTGACAGCACCCGCTCAACTCTTAAAACAAAGATTTTCAGCGTTAATTTCGAGCAGTGAAATATATGCGCAGTTTCGTGAATTTTCAAGGTAAGTCGTCATTATTAATCGAAAAGAATTCCAAACGATAAAGCTAATGAACCGATAAACGAGATGTTTTTGGGGTGGGTTTATTATAGTTGCAGCGGTATACTCTAACAATTGATGGCCACTCGATTAGGCATATTTAAATGAAGAGCTTGCTAAAAATTACGTTCATCATTTTACTAATCACGATTAACGCCCAATGCGGACAGAAAGGGGGATTGACTCGGCCGGAGCAGACTAATTTCGTAACTCCTGCGGGTTAGTTCGCCGTTACTTGACACTTTAAATTTTTGACTTCACCGGCGACCAATGGACTATTTTCACTACAACGAAGATCAATTACTCGCAGAAGATGTGCCGATTACATCCATAACCGAGAAATTTGGGACTCCCTGTTTCATTTATTCCAAAGCCGCGTTAGAGAATAATTATCTAGCATATAGGCAAGCTTTTGAAGGTCACCCCCATCTAATTTGCTTCGCGGTTAAAGCAAACTCTAACCTAGCCGTTCTAAATGTGCTCGCTAATTTAGGAGCGGGGTTCGATATTGTTTCTGGAGGAGAACTAAGTCGAGTTCTGGCTGCTGGAGGCAATCCCAATAAAGTTATATTCTCAGGACTTGGCAAAACCACCGCTGAAATTTGTGAAGGCCTGGATGCAGACATTCATTGTTTCAATGTTGAATCGGAAGCTGAGCTCGAAAGAATTAATGAGGTCGCATTAAGCAAGCATAAAATAGCGCCGGTGTCTATTCGGGTCAATCCCGACGTCGATGCGGAAACTCATCCTTATATTTCTACTGGCCTCAAGGAAAATAAATTCGGCGTATCCGCAGAACCAGCCTTCGAGCTTTATAAGCGCGCCATGATAATGAGAGGAATTAGGGTAACTGGAATCGATTTCCATGTTGGCTCTCAACTTACCAGCGTTGGTCCATTCTTGAATGCTTTAGATCGTGTCTTGCAAATGAATGCTCAACTTTCAAAGGAAGGTATTTCCATAAAGCATATAGACATCGGAGGGGGTTTGGGGGTTACCTACGAACATGAAGAGCCACCCACTCCTCATGAACTTGTTTCACTAATAAAGCGAAAATTTAGTGGTCTCGACCTGACAATAATTATTGAGCCTGGCCGCTCGATAGCGGCCAATGCCGGCATCCTAGTCAGTCGAGTTGAATACTTAAAAAGCCATGAAGGCAAAAACTTCGCAATAGTCGATGGCGCCATGAATGATTTAATTCGACCCGCTTTATATGGTGCTTGGCAGAAGATTATTACGGTCAACAAGGCTCCAAACAACAATGCATTACCATATGAAGTTGTTGGGCCAATATGTGAGTCCGCAGATTTTCTTGGCAAGAATCGCATTTTAGATATAAAACCTGGAGATTTACTAGCTGTGCAATCTGCTGGGGCGTATGGCTTTGTCATGAGTTCAAATTACAACTCTCGGCCACGAGCTCCGGAGATAATGGTTAGTGGAAATCAAATACATCTAATAAGGGATCGAGAAACCGTAACAGATCTATTTAGTAACGAATATCTACTGCCTGTTTAAAGCAAATGACGCTAATGAAAATTCCATTTACTAAAATGCACGGTCTTGGAAATGACTTTATGGTCCTAGACCTCACTGGGAAACAAGTAGAGCTCACGCCCGAAAAAATCAGGACACTTTCAGATAGGAACTTCGGCGTTGGATTCGACCAACTTCTACTTGTCGAAGAATCAGATTCAGACGCGGTGGACTTCCACTACCGAATCTTCAATACAGATGGAAGTGAAGTTGAGCACTGTGGTAACGGTGCCCGCTGTATTGCAATGTATGTTCATGACAAAGAACTATCACGGAAAAATCCCGTCAAAGTTAAAACCATTAATCGCTCTCTTTTATTGACGATTCATGATGATAAAGAGGTCTCCGTCGATATGGGAATACCGGAGTTTGATCCATCAGCGATCCCATTTTCAAACGATGCACAACTTAATATCTATAAAAGAACCATTAAAGTTTGTGGAAAATCCTGTGTAGTTGAGTTCATGGCTATGTCGATGGGAAACCCTCACGCGATAATTTGTGTTGAAGACCTGACTAAGACTGCCGTAAAAGATATTGGGGAGACTCTTGGTAGCCACCCTGATTTTCCAAAAGGAGTTAACGTTGGCTTCATGGAAATCCATTCAAGGGCCGAAATCGGACTTCGGGTATTCGAGAGAGGGGCTGGCGAAACTTTAGCTTGCGGTAGCGGGGCATGCGCGGCCGTTGTTGCGGGCAGAATACTCCAAAATTTGGATACTACGGTGAAAGTGAGATTGCCTGGTGGGCAATTAGAAGTATGTTGGAAAGGCTTAGGAGATTCAGTAGTCATGAAAGGACCAACTCAAACTGTTTATGAAGGGATGATAGAGTTATGAGCAAAGACTATTCAACCGCCGAAGATCTCTGCGATAGTGTTACTGAGGAACAGGTTGCCAATTACCTTCGGGATAACCCAGATTTTTTTAATAATCAACGGGAATTACTCGGAGGAATTAAGCTGCCTCACGAGAGTGGTAAAGCTATTTCTTTAGTCGAAAAACAAATCAACACCTTACGAGAGCAAAGGGTTGAAGCAAGAAAAAAGCTAAATGATTTAGTCGAGAATGCTCGCGAAAATGATAAGCTTTTTGATACCACCAGGTCGCTTATCCTATCCCTACTTAGAGCAAATAGCATTGAGGAAGCCGGCATTTCTGTTCAAGATCAGCTCATTGGCCTTGAAAACATAGACGCCTGCGAAATCATCTTCGTAGATCACACTTACATGAAAGTGCCTAAGACTATCAGGACCGAAGAACTCGCCACATTACAGAAAGAATTTCATGAGGTGTTTAGGTTAAACAGAGCTCACTGTGGTCAACTTAAAAACGAGCAAATCACTCATCTTTTCTCTTTAACAGAGGGGGCCATTAATTCGACAGCTCTATGCCCTGTAACGAACAACGGTGAATGTTTTGCGCTGCTTGCACTGGGAAACAAAACCGCAGATTACTTTAATATACATTTAGATACGCTCTTCATAGATTTCATTTGCCAAGTATTGGGTGCCGTACTAACCTTGCTTCTAAGCGATGCCCGCAAAGACCGCGTTATTCCGCGAGCATAAACACTCATCTGACGAGTAAAACCGCTACGCTGATGGCTAACAACAATGATTCAACAAAAGAACTCGTAACAGTTGTATGCCGCAGCACTGGTCGCCCGGAGCTCAAACAGGCCCTAAGATCAATTCACTGTCAGACCTATTCCTCAATTGAGGTTCTTCTGATAAATGCTGGGGGAATAGTTTTAGCTGAGCAGGAGGAAACCTGCTCACCAATTCCCTTGAAATTAATAGACTATGGGAGAAAATTAAGTCGCCCCCAAGCGGCTAATGCCGGTCTAGAAAATGCAACGGGGAGATTTATCACTTTCCTCGATGAAGATGATTGGATTGAAGAGGGCCATATTGAGACTTTGGTGAATGCTCTCACAGACAATCCCAATTTTAAGGCAACCTATACTAACGTCCAAAAAGCCACCAAAGATGGTGTAAGCAAAAATTTTACTTTTTCAACAGCATTTGACCCAATTCTTTTAATGAGAGACAACTATATTCCAATTCACGCGATGTTATTCGAGAGAAGCTTATTGAGTAAAGGTTGTCGTTTTGATGAGAATTTCGAAATATACGAGGATTGGGACTTTTGGCTTCAATTAAATCAGCATACAGAATTTTACCACAACAATATTATCACGGCTTACTATCGAGACGGCGGAGAGTCAGAGACTGCAGCCATAGATCCTGTTGAACGCTTTTCAGAACATACCAAAATCGGAAAGGCTAGATCGGCGTTATTCGCCAAATGGATGAAGCAGTGGTCAGGCGAAGATCTAAACAAAATGCTGGGGCAACTTAATGACTCTCTGCAGAGCTCTGTTGATGATCTTGAAAAGGCAATTCATCAGAGAAACATAAGTGACCAAAGTTTTTCTGAAGCAAGGAAAGACCTTGTAGAGGAACATAAAGTCAACCTAAATCATCAATCAGAAATAAGGGAACTCCTGCTCAATCTTGAAAAAGCAATTCATGAGCGTAATATCAGCACGCAAAAAATAGAGGAGCTTGAACAGCATTTAGCAGAACTTAAGTCTTCCAAAAGCTGGCGGGTAACAAGGCCTCTTCGTGACGTTGCTCGGACACTTCGCAAACTTTTAATCTTTTTTCTAAACAAAATCAAACTGAATCAATGACTGCGATATGACCGATAATACCTCAAACAACAATGACTTTAGCTGTTCATTGATTATTCCTACAAGAGACAATTACGCTTATTTGAAATCTTGTATCGATAGCATCCTAGAATCGAGCAATAATGAAAAACTGGACATTATTATCATCGATAACAGAAGCGAAGAAAAAGCAACACTTAATTATTTAGATTCTCTACGAAGAACGAAAAATTTTCAGGTTTTAAGTTGGCCCCATCCCTTTAATTATTCAGCGATAAATAATTTTGCGGCTAAAGCAGCCAAGAGCGAAGTCTTATGTTTTTTAAATAACGATGTAGTAATCACCGATAAAGAATGGCTTTCAAAGACACTGCCGCTGGTAAAGCGGCAAGATGTAGGCGCAGTTGGTTGCGTGCTGCTTTATCCAGATTCAACCATTCAGCATGCTGGCATCGCTCTTGACGAACAATCAATCGCAAAGCATATAGCATTGAATGAGGAATCCAAATTTTTGGAAAATCATGGTATTTCTGACCCCTTTGCTGTTGACTGCTCAACGGCGGCCTTTTTACTGACTAAGCGGGAGCTTTTTTTCAAGTTAGGTGGCTTCAATGAAGCAAAGTTATCCATAGCGTACAATGACGTTGATCTCTGCCTTCGAATGTCCGAAAAAGGTTTGCCGATACTGATCCATCCAGGTGTTAAATTGATACATCACGAATCGATGACAAGAGAGAGTGATGATTTACCGTCTAATCGTCCGAGAGCAGTTAATGAATTTAACTATACCAAGTACCGTTGGCGACATCGTCTCGTTGGAAAAAAATATGAAAGAGGTATTCCAAGAAGTATTAAGAAACTGGTAAGCGAATCGCTGGGCGAGCTTGATACAATGATATTGATGGCAACTAGTCTACTCTATGAAGACCAGGAGATTGACGAAAAAGATATTTTATCGACAGTGGCCCCACCTAGAAATTTAAATGATGCCCATTCTGCGAAGAATTATGCTAGTAACTGGGAGCAAAGATACAATGATCTTTCGATCGAACATTCGGCTTTAGAAGCCCATACTAAGCGACTCAAAATCGCTCACCAACAAATTGAAAAATCACTGTTTTGGCGCGTCACTTGGCCTGTGAGGTTATTCAGAGACAAAAGTTACATCGCTCTAACGCATCTGAAAACAATTTTTAAGAGAGCCTCCAGCAACCCAATGGCGGTTGAAGACCAAAGTGAAGATGGCAACACTCTTAATGAGAGGGATAGTAAAGGGCAACATGATGTTGAAGCTCAGTCATGCCTTGCTCATCACTTTCGTAATAAAAGGAAGATTCGTTTTCCAACCTCAGAACACCCTTCAGTATCAATAATACTGATATTCTATAATCAAGCCCATTTAAGTCTACTTTGTTTGAATTCTATTCTAGAAAACGCTGACGTGAACTATGAACTGATCATAGTAGACAACAAATCCACTGATTCCACATCTAATCTTCTTCAAAGTTTAGAGAATGTTGTCATCATAGAGAACAAGAGTAATCTAGGGTTTGTTAAAGCTGTGAATCTAGGAGCGAGTCGGGCAAGCGGAAAATATCTCCTGCTTTTAAATAATGACGCCACACTAGAGCCAAGGACTTTATCCAGTGCGATTGCTACGTTCGAAATGGATCAAAAAATCGGCGCCGTCGGCGGTAAAATAAAATTACTTGATGGGACTTTGCAAGAAGCAGGAAGCATAATCTGGGACGACGGTGCGTGCTTAGGCTATGGTCGAAATAGTAACCCAGAATCGCCAGAATTTAATTTCGTGCGCGATGTTGACTATTGTTCAGGAGCCTTCTTACTTACGTCCGTTGAGCTATTCCGTGATCTTGATGGCTTTGACGAGTCTTTTGCGCCCGCCTATTACGAGGAGTCGGATTTTTGCGTTCGTCTCAAACAAAAAGGTTTTCGGATAGTTTACGACCCGAGAGCAGAGATTACGCATTATGAGTTTGCAAGCATCGGCGGAATGGAAAACGCGCACTTTTTACAACTTGAGCATCAAAAGCTTTTTTGTTCGAAACATAGAAATTACTTACGGACTCGCCTGAAAAACAAAAGTTTCAATATCTTCAAAGCACGGATCGCAAATCAATATCCGAATTTACTTATGATCGATGACCGAGTACCACACCCAAGTTTAGGTGCCGGCTATCCACGCTGTAATGATATTTTAAGCGAGTTGAGCAAGATGCCAATCAATGTAAGCTTCTATCCCTTGCTTTTTCCGGACGACACTTGGGCAGAAATTCAATCGACATTGCCGGGAAATATAGAAGTCATTCGAGAAAAGGGCAAAAAAGCTCTGCTGGACTTCCTCTTAGAAAGAGTAGAACACTATCAATTCATTTTGATTAGTCGTATTCACAATATGGAATTCTTCAGGCAAATAATTTCGGGCAAGAGTGAATTGTTTGAGGGAGTAGACATTATTTATGACGCTGAAGCACTAACCGCACACAGAGAAATAATGAGACGATCCTTGACGCTAAAGCCATTAACACCGGAAGAGGAAAGCGAACTTATCAGAAATGAAGTGGAGCAAACCAAGATTGCTAGATCAGTCATCGCCGTGTCTCATAGAGAGGCCAAGACTTTTCTGAATAATGGTGTTAATAACGTGCATGTCCTTGGGCACACGATAAAAGCCACGCCAGGAGAGAACCTTTTTACTGAGCGTAAGGGCTTCCTTTTCGTTGGAGCCCTGAGAGACGATGGGTCACCTAATGTGGATTCTCTCTTATGGTTCATAATTAACGCGCTCCCTCTCATTGAAAGTCAGATCCCGGAAGCGAAACTTTATGTTGTCGGCGATTACTCGGCACCTTCCCTAACGATGGTTAGTAAAGCCAATGTTTTATTCGAAGGTAAGTCCGATAATTTGCAGGAAATATATAACAACTGCCGTGTCTTCATAGCACCTACCCGTTTCGCAGCAGGAATACCTCATAAGATTCATGAGGCCAGCTCAAACGGAGTCCCCTGTGTCTCAACGAGTTTGCTTGCCGAACAGCTTGAATGGAGTCATGAGCAGGAACTACTTGTTGGAGATACTGGGATGCAGTTCGCCAGCCAATGCGTTCGATTATATCAAGATGCTAAACTTTGGAAGAAAATTAGAGCAAGTAGTTTGAATGCTGTTCAGAGAGATTGTTCTAAAAATAAATTTAAGGGTACTCTCGAAACGCTTCTTTTAAAGAAATCTCGCTAATTTATATAGAGCCCTTTGCCAAATTCCACCTCCTCTGCTCATCATGGAGGAAATCCATAAACAAAAATGCGCCCTAGTGCTTAGAGAATTGCCGAAGCGGCCTCTGAATTCGAAAGCCTGCTCTGAAACTTGTATTAAATGTTCAATCCTTTTTTGAGCAAATAATTTCTCCCATAAACGATCTGGCGAACCGTTAAATTTCGAAAATTCTTTCGCACCTATCGTGTTACTGCCATGTTGGCGATAATTAACTAAAGGCTCATCGATAAAGATCAACTTCCCAAAAGCAGTTGCAGTTAACGCTAGCCACCAGTCATGCATTATCGCCTTCGCTGGGATCGGCAGGGCTTTTCGAGCAAGTTCTTCATTAAAAAATGAAGTGCATCCTGTCACAAGATTACTTAAAATTATATTCGTGAATCGATTACGATAAATCTCTAAACCCTGATATTTTATAAATGATTCAGCAATCAACATCTTTTCTGCATCGACTACCCTTAGGTTAGAATGAATTAGGATAGGCCATCCATCTGCTTCTTGCTCTGCGGAGAGCATCTCCGACACCTGGATTTCTATTTTTCTTTCCATCCAGATATCATCTTGATCACACAGCATCATATATATGCGGGAAAACCCAAAAGATTCTTTCTCTTCTAGAGCATATTGCATTAAAAGACAGAAACTCGCACTCGGGCCAATGTTACTTTGGTCAAAGGGTAAACTATAAATCTTGTTTCTATTGCGAGTAACATAATCAGTGATTATTTTTTGTGTCTCGTCAGATGAACCATCGTCTCTAATAATAATAACGAAGTTAGAGTAGCTCTGCTTAAGCAGGGACTCTAACTGCTCTACTAGGTACTTATCCCCATTATAGGTAGAAAGAAGGATTACAATTTCTGGCCGACTTTTCATTTAAGCTAACAATTTCGCATCCTTAATTCCAGAAACGATATTCTTACAATATAGTTTTCTATCGCGTGATGTAAGTATAAGCCAAGTAGCCTTGATCAGAAATCGAAGAATATCGCGATACTTCCAACCAGCTGGAGAGTAATCTACACCGTATAAGTGGACTCGGTTCCGAGAGGAATAGTAGGAACGTTTAGGATTGTGGTGAGCTATAATACCAGAACGAACTAAAGGATTTGAGCTTCTTTCACCTATTGCATGATACAAAATAGCTTCATCCGTACCGACCAGTTCATAACCTTTAGACTTCGCTCTGAAGCACCATTCTAAATCAATATTATCTATGAAATAACTTTCTTTCATATCACCAATAACCTCTATTGTTTCTAAAACAAGGAGTGTTCCCGATGTAATCAGAAAGTCAGCAACATAATGTGAGCTTTTTTCTGTTAGCTTTCTATCTGATCGAAAAATAAATTTATTAAATAGTTTAAAACTTGTTTGTCGCATGGTTTGAGGATTAATAATTCTTGGGCCCACGGCTGCGATAATCTTTCCAGCTTTTCCGCTCGCATCGAAAAAAGCGTTTATCATCCTGTCTATAAACAAATCACATAAACTGCTGTCTTGATCAAACAAGAATACGAATTCATATTCCTCCTTTAAGCACCAATGTATTCCAATATTTAAAGCCTTTGCCAATCCTTCGTTCTTTTTCAAACAAATAATTTCTCTACACCGATTGTACACGTTGATGGATTCCTCGATGTACGGAATGTCTAGAGTCCCATTATCAACTATGATGAAGTCGGTTTCTTTTTTGAGCTGACCAATTAATTTCAATAAAGCGGTAAAGTCCGGATTATAGGTGACTATAATAGCGCAACTTCTTGATTTGTTCAGAGCATGCATGACATTGTGTGCGTCTCAGCGTTCCTCTCTCTCTCCAGGGACATCGGAAGAAATTGAAATAGCCTCAGGTCTCCCGCGCGCATAGAATACAAAATAGACTATCGAAAAGCATCCTATAGTCAAACCTGTTACGACTCCAGCGTCTAGGATACCTCTCCAAGGCTGAGGAAGTAATCGCACCAAAACAACAAAAAAGACTATCAATCCGGTTAACCCCAAAGATAAAATCTGGCGCCGCCTAGTCGCATGTATGTATCCCATACAAAAAACAGGGGCAAATATAGCAAGATGCAGCTTAGGCTTTCTTATCAAGTAGAGCGCCCTTTTAACAACGCGCGGCGCAAACCCTAGATGAAACCCTTTATAACCTTCCGCATAAGCCATATAAATAACGCTGAATAACAATAATCCCCAATGAAGCAAGCTCATAGACACATGTTGAAGGGCCAGTGCCATAGGTGCGAGTCTATAGATAGCGAAAATCAATAGTAAAAGAACTCCCCCGACTCCCCACATATAAACAAAAGCTTTCATCACTCCACCATATTTTTAAATCTTGAGCAGTTGAGTATAAAACAGAATGCATTCGATGCGAAAAAGAAGTTAGGAAACAAATCAAGAGAGACGCTAAAATCGATAATAATAATAAAGTGAGATATGATTCTGAGGATAAGAATCGTTTAAACCCCATCTTTCTGAAGGCTACGACCGGATAGGTATTTTAATGGCAATACAAATTGGAATAATAATGGATCCTATTGAATCAATAAATTTTAAGAAGGATACCACGCTGGCTATTCTGCTAGCCGCTCAGAAGCGCGAGTGTGAGATTTTTTATATGCTCCAGTCTGACCTTTATGCAGAACAGGGTTCTCCAAGGGCTTCAGTGAAGCCTTTGACAGTGCGGGATGACGAGAACGAATGGTATAGCTTCGGTGATATGATCGATAAAGAATTAGCGGAACTAGATGTAATACTTATGAGGAAAGACCCTCCTTTTGACCTTAATTACATTTACTCAACTTATCTATTAGAAGCAGCACACGAGAAGGGAACACTAGTCGTAAATAACCCCCAAAGTTTACGAGACTGCAATGAAAAAGTCTTCGCTACGCAATTTCCTCAATGTTGCCCCCCTGTCCTTATAGCAAGTGCAGAAAAAAAACTTAGGGAGTTTCATCAAAAATATGAGGATGTGATATTCAAACCTTTAGATGGCATGGGCGGTAGTTCAATTTTCAGAGTAAAAAGTAGTGATACTAACCTGAGCGTTATTTTGGAGACTCTTACAGACGGTGGTAAGCGACAAATTATGGCCCAAAAGTTTCTACCGGAAATTGAAGAAGGGGACAAAAGAATATTGCTAATCGATGGTTCTCCATTAGAGTACTCTCTCGCGAGGGTCCCAGCTATTGGCGAGAACAGAGGAAACCTTGCGGCAGGCGGGAGCGGCAAAGTACGAGAATTGAGCGACCGGGACCTCTGGATTTGCGAGCAGATTGCTCCGATACTCCGTAAAAAAGGATTAATCTTTGTTGGAATAGATGTAATAGGAGACTATCTAACAGAGATTAATGTCACAAGCCCAACTTGTGTAAAAGAAATCGATCGAGCCTGCAATCTGGATATTCCAGGAAGACTGATTGACTGCATACTAGAGAAACTGCACTGACCCTTAACACCAATATTTTATGGTAGGAAGATACATTAATTAAGCTTTTATGCACTTAATAAAACGAGAAATAGTCAAAGATCGCCTCACCTTTACTATATTTCTGTCTTGTAGCTTGCATGCCGCAATATTAATAGGTCTTGGATTCGAATTTTTCCAAAAAAGGGAAAACGAACCAATACAAGTGACTCTTCTACAGAAAAAAATAAATCGACACCCCGTCTCCCCAAAAAATATGACAAGTCCCGCTACTATAAAGTTTAAGTCTCAGTCTGAAAGTTTGCACACTAATTCGAATGAATCTATGGACCTTGTGGAGATGATTGAAGACCTTCAAGCACAATTTACTCGTCAGAGAGAGGCGTATAACCAACGTCCCCAGCGTCATACTATTTCGACGGTTTCAGCACTAAACGGACAACAAAGGCTCTATTTAGAGAACTGGAGAGAGCAAATCGAAAAAATAGGGAATCTTAATTACCCGGAACAGGCTAGAAGAGATAAAATATTCGGAAGTCTGCGTATTCTGGTGGCAATTCAAGCTGATGGTCAATTGGAAGAAGTCCGTATTCTGAAGTCGTCAGGCTCAGAGGTGCTGGATAGCGCTGCAAAGAGCATTGTTCTTCTTGCAGCTCCTTTCGACCCCTTACCTGAGGCAATCCGCTCCGAAGCTGATATACTTGAGATCATCCGCACCTGGCGATTCCATGAAGGTAGTCCTATACAACATTTCTAGCTAATTCATATATGGCAAAACATAACTATATTAACTCGCTCGAAAACCAATTCCTTCTGGCAATGCCGCAATTAGACGGTTCTTATTTTGCAGATACAGTGACATATTTATGGAAGCACAACAATGAGGGGGCTCTCGGTATAGTGGTCAATAAGCCGCTTCAAGTAAGCTTAGCAGACATTTTTGACGAGCTAGAAATTACTTACGATACCAAAGAGAAAAGAACAAACCAACATCCGGTCCTATCGGGCGGCCCTGTTGAGAAGGACAAAGGCTTTATTATCTATGATTCCCAAAGTGAATGGGAATCATCGATTAGAATTACATCAGAGATAAAAGTTTGTACATCAAAGACTATCCTGCAAGATATAGCCTTAGGAAAGGGGCCCCAAAATTATTTGATCGCTCTTGGTTGCGCCGGCTGGCAAGCTGGGCAGCTTGAAAAAGAAATTAAAGAAAATTCTTGGCTTACAGTTCCAGCAATACCTGAGCTGATTTTTTCACAAGATCACTCCTCGAAACTAACTAAAGCGGCCGGAACTCTTGGTGTCGATATCCGACAGCTGCCCCAAGAAGCCGGACATTCGTGATAAGCCTTTTTATCAAAGTATGAACCTAAGTCTCTTTCCCAATGATTGCTCGAAACCAGTGAAAGTTATGTCTTTTGACTATGGCACTAAAAAGATAGGAGTAGCATTCGGACAAAGTATTTCTTCGACCGCTAAGGTAGTAACTATAATAGAAGCAAAGGATGGGATACCTAACTGGGGTGCTGTTGAACATCTGATTAAGAGCTGGACGCCAGATTTTTTAATTGTCGGCCTACCATACAATCTAGATGGAACCGAAAGCAAATTTCTTCAGAGAGCCGTTAAATTTGCGAATCGCCTTAATGGTCGATTTAACCTTCCTACGTTTGGAGTGGATGAGTGCTTATCATCCGAATCGGCAACCCAAAGGCTGTTAGATGAAGGCGATAGAAAACTTACTGGTACAAAAATCGATGGCGTCGCAGCACAGATTATTCTAGAAACATGGTTCTCAAGTTATGAAGCTAGAGGGGCAGAAAAAATTAACTGAAATTACTAAGCAAATTGGTAGCGATATTACTATCGCATCTAAAGCATTTAGAAACCTTTTTAGCCAAAGGTAAAATAGGTCGTGCCGAATAAATGGATTCAATCACATCAAGCATCAATAAAATTCGCAAGTTGGAAGCGCAGTATAATCGTCCAGACAAGTCAGTTTTCTTGCTAGCTGTCAGCAAGAGAAAATCAATTGAGCTAATCCAAGAAGCTGTAAAACGCGGAATCAAACATTTCGGAGAAAATTACTTACAAGAAGCGCTTGAGAAAATCAATGCATTGAGTGCTCTGAACCTCAAATGGCACTACATCGGCCCAATGCAATCAAATAAGACTCAAAAGATCGCGCAAATTTTTGATTGGGTGCAGAGCGTCGATAGGCAAAAAATTGCCGTTCGATTAAACGAGCATCGGGGTCAAAAATTAAAGGCCTTGAATGTATGTGTGCAAGTTAACCTCTCTAACGAGAAATCGAAGTCGGGCGTCTCCCTTAACGAAGTAGAGGCGCTCTGTGAGATCATTGAGGAATTGCCAAACTTAAAGCTAAGGGGACTAATGACTATACCCGCCCCGCAGTCAGATTTTGACCTCCAAAGAAAACAATTTGGCAAACTAGCGAGTAAATTCAAATACCTAAAGCAAAGTCACCCCCATCTCGACACATTATCAATGGGCATGAGTGATGATTTTGAGGCTGCGATCGCGGAAGGTTCCACTATGGTTCGACTCGGTACCGCTCTTTTTGGTGCCCGAGAGTAATTCAGATTATCCTGAACGAGTTGAATACGATAGAATCTGGAGATGTTAATTTGTATATTTCATCCTTAAGTGGACTGTTGAGGTTAGTTTGAAAGACAAAATCATTGGCTTTATAGGTGCTGGAAACATGGCCAGCAGCATAATCCGGGGCCTAATTAAGTCAGGCAAAGCACCAGCAACCATTTTAGTTAAAGATATCGACAAAGTTAAACTAGAGTATCTTGCGGACGAAACGGGTATTAAGCCGTCATCGGCCAATGATATATGCACAATCGCTGACGCAGTAGTCTTAGCGGTGAAGCCGCAATTAATGAAAACCGTTTGCTTGGAGATAAAAGCTTTTGATTCATCCAAGCTATTAGTTTCAGTTGCAGCTGGCGTAAAGGTAGCGCAATTAGAGGATTGGTTGGATAAACCTGCGGCACTTGTGCGCTGTATGCCCAACACACCAGCATTGATCGGGCAAGGCGCGAGCGGATTGTTCGCAAACAAGTTCACGAGTGAACAACAAAAAGAATTGGCACAATACATTATGGATTCAGTAGGATTAACTGTTTGGCTTAAAAGGGAAGATGATATTGATACGGTCACCGCCTTGTCAGGTAGTGGCCCTGCTTATTTCTTTTTGTTTATGGAAGCGATGCAAGAATTTGCTCAGGAATTTGGCTTGGAACAAGAGGTAGCAGAAACTCTGATTTGTCAAACAGCAGTCGGCGCAAGTGAGTTGGCTCGCCAAAGTGAAGATTCAACAATTGAATTACGTAAAAAGGTAACATCACCGGGAGGAACGACCGAAAGAGCTATAAGAAAGTTTGAAAACGGCAACTTGAAAGGACTAGTACGCGAAGCTCTCATTACAGCCCGAAACCGTTCGATTGAGTTATCAGAGGGTCGTTAACAAATAACGAGAATTAATTATGGGACAAGCTGGAAATGCAGTAGCACAGATATTTAACACGATAGCAGGCCTCTATCTATTATTTGTAGTTGCCAGATTTCTTTTACAATTGGCAAAAGCGGATTTTTATAATCCGATATCTCAAGCTGTATTTAAAATAACTGACCCGATGGTCAAAGTATTTAGAAGCTTTATTCCCGGATATCGAGGTATTGACTTTTCCAGCCTCATTCTTGCATTCTTCGTGCAATTTGCAGCTATCTCTCTAACTATATTGCTTTATGGCGGCTCTCTTCCTTCCATTAGTTTTATCGTTACCTGGAGCTTTGTTGGCGTATTAAACTTCATTATCCTGTTCTATTATTATGCCCTTATCGCATCGATTGTTATGTCGTTTGTCATGATGTTCTCAGGGAACATGAACCCTCATCCAATACTTTCGCTAGTTTGGCAAATAACGGAGCCAATAATGTCGCCAGTCAGAAAAGTCATTCCACCTATGGGGGGATTGGATTTTTCACCAATATTCATTTTCCTAGTTATCGGTTTGATTCGAAATTTTATTTATCAATCATTTGGTGTGAATGAACAGATAGCGGCAGTAGTAATCGGTTTGTAAAATTCCTCCAAATCTTAGAAAGAGAGCCCCATTAAAAAGTGGGAAAACCCTGACATCATGAGCGATTCTATTCCAAAAACTTCTGTCGGAATTGTTAAACCTAAGAAGTTTCACTTCGATGAGCCTCTCATTTTGAGCAGCGGAAAGGTTTTGCCCCATTTTGATTTAATTGTTGAGACTTATGGCAAACTCAATGAAAGTAAGTCCAACGCCATTCTTGTATGTCACGCGCTAAGCGGAGACCATCACGCTGCAGGATACCATTCTTCAGAAGATAAGAAAGCCGGGTGGTGGGAGTCTTGTATTGGTCCAGGAAGCGCAATAGACACCGATGTTTTTTTTGTCGTAAGCCTGAACAACCTGGGTGGCTGCGGAGGAAGCACTGGGCCTGCGTCCATAAATCCTGAAACCGGCAAATACTACGGACCAGATTTCCCAATCGTAACAGTTGGCGATTGGGTTGCCAGTCAAGTAATGCTGTCCGACAAACTCGGAATCGAAAAATGGGCTGCAATCGTTGGGGGTAGCTTGGGGGGTATGCAAGTGCTCAGATGGGCAATTAGTTATCCGGAACGGCTGCATAGTGCAGTTTGTATCGCCGCAGCAGCAAAGCTTTCCGCACAAAACATAGCGTTTAATGAAGTAGCACGTCAATCGATTACAAATGATCCAGATTTTTGTGAAGGCCATTATCTCGAAAAAGGAACCTATCCAAAAAGAGGTCTTACTCTCGCCCGCATGGTGGGGCATATAACCTACCTATCAGACAATGCTATGCGCGCAAAATTCGGGAAAACTGTATCTGATTTTGAAAAAGAGGGCGACAATTTTGGTCGAGATTTACGCGCTGGCACCTTGAGTTTCGGTTTTAATGTAGATTTTCAAGTAGAAAGCTATTTGCATTATCAAGGCGAGCGCTTTTCTGAAAACTTTGATGCAAATACATATTTATTAATGACCAAAGCTCTAGACTATTTTGATCCCTCTTTTGATTATGATGGTGATTTACGGGAAGCACTTTCTAACTCTACGTGTAAATTCCTTCTTGTATCGTTCAGTACCGACTGGCGTTTCCCACCACAACGCTCTCGTGAAATAGTTAACGCTCTATTAAACACAAATAAGGAAGTAAGCTATTTAGAAATAGAAGCAGATCAGGGACATGACGCATTCTTGATGCCCATACCCCGCTACATAAATGCGTTAAGATCTTATCTAAGCAGATTGAATACTGAGATAAATGACAATGCGTCCTGATCTGGAAATAATTCAAAGATGGATAGAACCTGAGAGTAGAGTTCTTGACCTAGGTTGCGGCGATGGAGCTTTACTTACATTCCTAGGGGCTTCAAAAAAAGTAAAAGGGATAGGACTTGAAATTGATACGTCCAATATACAACATTGCGTTGAGAACGGTATAAATGTTATCGAGCAAAACCTGGATAATGGACTCTCAAACTTTGAGACAAACAGTTTCGATACAGTTTTGCTAACTCAAACCCTGCAGGCCCTGAGCAAACCAGATAAGTTACTTGACGAAATGTTACGCATCGGGAAAAGAGGTATTGTAACGTTTCCAAATTTTGGTAACTGGAAAATTCGAGCTTACCTTGCATCTAAAGGGAAAATGCCTATTTTTAAATTTATGCCCTACCAATGGTACGATACTCCAAACATACATTTTTGTACCGTGAAAGACTTCGACGAATTGTGTTTGAGTAAAGGCATTGAGGTCATTACACGGATGGTCGTTGATTCAAAACATAAAAAGGGTTTAGGCGTCGGTGTACTACCAAATTTACTCGGTGAAACAGCAATTTATCATCTAACACGAAATAAGACGGAAAAATAGTGCGAAAAGTAGTCCTCGCGAGCGGGAATAAGGGTAAGTTGGAAGAGCTAAGGTCAATTCTCAATTTTCAAAATGTTCAATTAATAGCCCAGTCTGAATTTGACATAAAAGAAGCTGAGGAAACAGGCAACACCTTCGTGGAAAATGCGTTAATCAAAGCTAGACACGCTTGTATTGAGACAGGCTTACCCAGCATCGCCGATGACTCTGGGATAGAAGTTGACGCATTAAATGGCGACCCCGGGGTATTTTCGGCTCGTTACGCGGGGACTAAAGGCAATAACGCCGATTCCGCAAATAATGCGAAACTGTTAACTGCATTAAACCAAGTGCCCGACCAGGAACGCACGGCTCGGTTTCAGTGTGTCATAGTTTTTTTAAAACATCAGAAGGATCCAACACCGATTATATGCAACGGTACATGGGAAGGGCGAATTCTAACAACGCCATCTGGTTCGAACGGCTTTGGATATGACCCACTATTTTATGTTCCAACGCATAATTGCACTTCAGCGGCACTTGCTCCACAAATCAAAAATTCTCTAAGTCACCGCGGTCAAGCACTGCGAAAGTTTTTAAAATGTTGGAACAACCTCCCTTAGGCCTCTATATTCATATTCCATGGTGTATACGAAAGTGTCCTTACTGTGATTTTAATTCCCATCAAGCAAATGGCGCTATTCAAGAGCGTGACTATATTACAAAGCTCTTTGATGATTTTCTTTATGAGTACGAACGGCTAGGGGACCAAACTAGAGAGCTTCAGTCGATCTTTATTGGTGGAGGAACCCCGAGCTTATTCAGCGGTGAGTCCTATAAATTTTTAATACAAAATATAAGACAACACATTAGTTTTAGTGAGAATATAGAGATCACGATAGAAGCGAATCCTGGAGCTGTCGATAGTAAACAATTTCGTTCTTACATTGAAGCGGGTATAAATCGATTGTCTATTGGCGCACAAAGTTTCAACAATAAGCACTTAGAAAAACTTGGGCGTATACATAGCAAAGAAGAAACGATAACGGCAATTAATATAGCGAAATCCGTTGGTTTTAAAGACTTAAATGTAGATTTGATGCATGGCTTACCTGGACAATCAGTAGAATCGGCGATCGAAGATCTGAAAATTGCAGTGGACAACGCGCCGACTCATATAAGTTGGTACCAATTAACAATTGAACCAAACACCTATTTCTATAGTTACCCCCCTAATTTACCTGAAGATATAATTTTGCACACCATATATGAGAGAGGAATTGAAGTTTTAGAGAGCAATGGTTATTCGCAATATGAAGTCTCTGCATTTGCTCAAAAGTCCAAAAATTCTTCCCATAATTGCAATTATTGGAACTTTGGAGACTACATTGGGATTGGGGCTGGTGCTCATGGTAAATTAACCATGCCTATTGATAATAAACTTGTTAGAAGCAAAAAACTTAAACAACCCAATAATTATATGAATAAAGTTCAAAGCGAAGTGACTCAACTCAATGAAATATTAATTGAGGAAAGGACTGTCGAGTTTTTAATGAATGCACTTAGGCTAAGGAGAGGTTTTAGTCGACATTTGTTTGAAAAAAGAACTGGAATCGAATTCGGAGAGATATCAAAAACATTAACAACCCTGATAGAGAATGAGCTAATTCAGATAAAAAACATAAATGGAGAAAGTTTTTACTCTGCAACCAGAACAGGGTACAGGTTTTTAGATACACTGTTAGGAGAATTTTTATAGAGATGGAATTACATAGAATGTCTTGCGATAATCCTGGAACCTCGTCCCCCCCCGTCTCAGCAGACAACGCTAAAGACTTATTATTATTTATACCTCTATGGACTAGGAAATCCCAAGAAGGAAAACAAAAATTAGTCCGCGAATTCCGTTTCGAAAGTTTCAACGATGCATTTGAATTTACTTCAAAAATAGCTCGTCTGGCCGACGAAGAAGATCATCACCCTCTAATTATACTAGAATGGGGGAAAGTAAGTATTTCCTGGTGGACGCATAAAATCAACGCCCTTCATTTGAACGACTTTATAATGGCAGCCAAAACAGACATCATAGCGGAAGCAAGCTTAAAATAATTTATGTCAATCGAAAGCAAAAACCTTATTTCTCAACTTGACACTATCGTAAGTCTGCCCAGCGTAAGTTCGGCCATACCAGAGTTAGATACAAGCAATAGAGAAGTCATTGAATTCCTCGCAAACTCATTCGAATCTTTAGGGTTTTCCTGCGAGATCGTTCCTTGTAATTCGAATATCAATAAAATGAATTTAATTGCGACTCTAGGCTCGGGGCCCGGCGGTTTAGTTTTAGCGGGCCATACCGATACCGTTCCATTTGATGACAAATTATGGACATACAATCCTTTTAAAGTCACAGAGTCAGACGGAAAAATATACGGCTTAGGTGTCACAGACATGAAGGGTTTTTTCCCGATAATTTTAGAGAGTATAAAGCCGTTGCTTAGTGAAAATTTTAAAGAGCCTCTTATAGTCCTAGCGACAGCGGACGAAGAAACCTCAATGCAAGGCGCACGAACAATAGCGGAGCTCGGTCGACCCCGAGCTAGGGCGGCAATAATCGGGGAACCCACGGGATTAAAGCCAGTCAAGGCGCATAAAGGTATGATGATGGATTCCATTCATCTAAAAGGTAAGAGTGGTCACTCCTCCGATCCTACGCTCGGAAACAACGCTTTAGATGGAATGCATAAAGTTATTACCGAGTTAATGCTTTATAGAAGCGAGCTGAAAGAAAAATATAGTTCAGATCTTTTTTCCGTACCTTATCCTACGCTGAATCTCGGATGCATTCATGGTGGCGATAACCCAAATCGAATCTGTGGGGAATGTGAACTTAAGTTCGACATAAGATTAACGCCAGGGATGAATATTAATTCCGTTAGAGCTGAGATTAGAAAACGGCTAACGAAAATTACCGAGCCCTTAAATTTGACCTATGAAATGAGCGAAATCTTTACTGGAATACCTGCGTTTTTTGTTAGGGAAAATAGTGATCTCCTCAGAACTGCAGAAAGTCTAACTGGCCACAACGGAATAACTGTTGGTTTCGGGACAGAAGGCCCGTTTTTGCGCGATCTAGGTATGGATACCATAATCTTAGGACCGGGTAATATAGACCAGGCTCATAAACCAGACGAGTATATGTCAACAGATATGGTCAATCCAACTATAGAATTTTTGCGCAAAGTGATTTCACTTTACTGTCTAAATTAAAAGAGACTAACAAGAAGACTAACTCTTATAACGCGGACGTTGTAGTTCTGTCTGATAGTAGCTTCTACAAAACATCATCGCTTTTCTAAAATACAAATACTGTAGTTATGGCCTTCATGATCTGCGACATTAAAGGTTTCTCGGGAAATTTCTATCCAATCCTTTTCTTTGAAACCTTCTAAATAGGTGTCCCCCTCAACTTCTGAATGAACACGAGTCAGATACAATCGGTCTGCTAAAGGAAAAGCTTCCTTATATAGTTCAGCGCCACCAATCACAAAAACTTCCGATACGTTATCAGGCACAGCTACTTCTCGAGCTAGTTTGATCGCACCTGTCAGAGAGTCAGCAGTCTGCACTTGCTCGATTGTCAATTGGTTGTTTCTACTTACAACAATATTGCTTCGGCCAGGTAAGGGGCGGCCTATAGACTCCCATGTCTTTCTGCCCATTATAATAGGGCTACCTAATGTAGTTTGCTTGAAATATTTTAAATCCCCCGGAAGATGCCAAGGCAATTCATTACTTCTACCGATGATCCGGTTTTCACTCATTGCGCAGATAACAGCTAAATTCATAATCTTTATTCAAACCGAAAATGGATAGTTAATCGCCTCATGATGTTGATAACCTTCTATTGAAAAATCATCAAGGGAAACCCAAGTTTCGATGTCTTCAAGGGATTTTATTTCGGGATTAATGTGCAATTTTGGGGAAGGATAAGGCTTTCTTTTCAGCTGGACATCCCGCATAAGTGAGACTTGGTCTTCGTATATATGTGCATTAACAATCTTATGATAAGCCTTCCCTGCTTTTTTCCCTGTTACCTGCGCTATGAGCGCTAAAAGCGTAAACACCTGAATCTGATTGAAATTAAGGCCTAGGGGTACGTCGCAGGACCTTTGATAACTTGTAAGAAAAAGCTTATCTTTAATCAATGAAAATGTGTGTGTGTGCATACAAGGTCTTAGGCACCCTAAATCAAATTCTCCTGGATTGTAGAAAGAGAGTATCTCTCCTCTATCGTCGATACCTAACACAAGGTTGTCTACAATTTTTTTAAGTTGATCTAAATACGTTCCATCAGGCTTTTCCCAAGATCTACCCTGTACACCATAAACACGCCCCATATCATCCTTACCCTGTCTCGCAGGATTATTAAGCCATGAAACATTTTCATTAGCATTAGCGTCCCACGTCTTTGTGCCAAGTGACCTAAAGTCAGCAGCGTTATCATAACCGCGAATGTATCCGATAAGTTCAGCAATGGCCGCCTTCCAATAACTTTTTCTGGTAGTAATCAAAGGAAATTCATTTTTAGAAACGTCATACACCATGTCAGCATCAACTACCGTTAAACATTTTTTCCCAGTGCGTTTGTTATGGATCCATTCGCCCTCATCGATGACTCTTCGGCATAGTTTCAAATATTGGTTCATTAGTCAGAATGTCCTATGCGGCTAGAGGGCATTGGCTTTACGGTTTTTTTGATAAGCGAAAAGCAGAAGAAGAGAACCCACAACAAGCATAGGTAGGCAAAGAAGTTGACCCATTGTGAGCCAATTAAAAGCCACGAACCCTATATGCATATCTGGCTCTCTGAAAAACTCTATGAAAAATCTAAAGAAGCCATAGCACAGAGCGAACAAGCCGGACACTGCCATCCTAGGTCTTGGCTTAGATGAAAACCACCAAATGATGATGAAAAGTAGCAAGCCTTCCAAAGCAAGTTCATACAGTTGAGATGGATGTCTCGCTACACCATCAACATGAGGAAACACCATTCCCCAAGGCGCCTCCGTTGGGCGCCCCCAAAGTTCCCCTCCGATAAAATTTCCAAGACGCCCCGCACCAAGGCCAAAAGGCACGCAGGGAGCTACAAAATCAATTGTTTCCCAAAACTCTTTTTTGATTGATCTTGAGTAAAGATACACGGCGACCAAAACTCCAATAAAGCCTCCATGAAAGGACATGCCGCCCTCCCAGACACGGAATAACCAGATCGGGTCCTCTAAGAATCTTTCAAAATTATAAAAAAATACCGAGCCTGCTCGTCCACCCAAAACTGCGCCCATGGCGCCATAGAACACTAGATCTGAGATTTGTTCTTTTGACCATATGTTAAGAATTTTTGTTCGACGGTAGCTAGCAATTGCCCACGCACCACCAAATGCAATAATGTACATAATCCCATACCAATGAATACTAATAGGTCCTATGGCAACGGCAACTGGGTCGAATTGAGGAAAAACAAACATAGCCTGAGATATCCGATATTTGAAATGTTAAACTTTTCTGATATTTAATTCTGCAAGTATATCAAGTTTGAAACAGTTCTAGATTATTAGAATAATATTTAATTCAAGGATTTTCTATGTGTCTCATTGTTTTTGCGCATCAAATTAGCACTAACTACCCTCTTGTGTTATCCGCCAACCGAGATGAGTTTTTTAGCCGAGATACTAGGGAAGCAGCTTTTTGGGAGAAAGAGGCAGGATATGGCCATATTTTAGCTGGGAAAGACCTTAAAGCTGGCGGAACATGGCTTGGGGTTACATTAGATGGAAAATTTGCTGCAGTAACAAATCTCAGAAATGGCTTAGATGACACTAGAGCAAGATTCTCAAGAGGACATCTCTCCTTAAAATATCTAGTTGGAGGAAAATCTCCTAAGGATTTTGCGGAAATTATTGCTGAAGATCATACAAATTACTGTGGGTTTAACTTATTGTTAGGAAATAACAACGAAGCCGTTTTCTTCAGTAGTAAGGAAAAATCTATCTCAGTACTTAAACCAGGAATATATGGGTTTTCAAATGGCTCACTAAATTCGAATTGGCCTAAAGTTACCCAAGGTAAGAGAAAACTCTCTGAGCTTTTAGAAAACGATAAAAGATTTAACCTGGATATGCTTATACACGCGATGAATGACTGTGAGGTAGCTGCTGATGGGTTACTACCCAAGACAGGAATACCAAAAACCCTGGAGAAACAATTGTCCTCTATTTTCGTTTCTGACTCTGACCGCATTTATGGTACCCGATGTTCAACTGCACTGATGACCTCGCATACTGAGCCAACTCGATTTGCCGAACAAAATTATGACGAATATGGAAATCCCACGAATAGCCACTATTTTGAATTCCCAATCAGCAAATTCAAATCTTTTTGAAAACAGAAACTGTAATGGACAAATGCATATTTAAGATATGAACCAGGCAAAAGGAAATGGTTATATAGTCCCAGCCTTTCATGAACTTGGTATTTTAAGTCACTTCGTCCGCTGAAAGAATCAACGACAACGAAGACTATTCAATTAGTACGAGAAGATCTTAGTATTCTGTCCACCCCTGAGTTATAAAGCATAAGGTCTACTGCTTTTCGAATAGATTGGGTATTGTCCATTTCCATTACGCGCATTAAGAGTTCTTTTGCTGTAGACAGACTAACATTCCTTATAACTGATTTAACTCTTAGAAGTGCAGCACTATTCATGGATAAAATATCGAACCCCATAGCCATCAACAACACAGCTGCTCCTGGATCACCAGCCATTTCACCACAGATACTTACTGATCTTTTCTCCAAGTGAGACTCTTTTACAACATGATGTAAGGCGCCCAAAACAGCGGGGTGAAAAGCACTATAGATATCAGCGACTCGAGGATTATTTCTATCTACTGCAAGTAGATACTGGGTTAGATCATTACTGCCAACAGAAACAAAATCTACTATTTTTGCAAGTGCCCTGGTTTGATAAACCGCTGCTGGCAGTTCTATCATTACACCCACAGGCGGGAATTTAACAGGAAGGTTTTCCTCCAATAGCTCACTGTGAGCGCGCTTAATAAGTTTCATGGCTGAATATACCTCTCCAACACTGCTTATCATAGGTAGCATAATTTGAAGGTTTTCCAATTTATGGCTCGCCCGCAACATAGCCCTAACCTGCGATATAAATATTTCCGGATGGTCTAAAGTTACGCGAATTCCCCTCCATCCAAGAAAAGGGTTGGCTTCATTGATCGGAAAGTAAGGCAAATCTTTGTCCCCACCAACGTCCAAAGTACGCATGGTCACCTTTTTCGGCGCAAAAACTTCAAGCTGCCTCCGATAAATTTCGGTCTGCTCGATTTCTGATGGGAACCGTTCGTTAACGATAAACGGCACTTCCGTGCGAAACAAACCTACGCCTTCTGCGCCTTGATCCAGTGATGCCACTACATCAGACACCAAACCAGTGTTGACCCAAAGGGTCACTCGATGATTGTCTGTGGTTTCACAAGGCTTATATTTCAGATTCTCCAAGCCGGCGGCAAATTGATCCTGCTCTTTTATCGTGTCGGTATAATTTTTTAGTACCTCACTGGAGGGGTTGCTAATTACTACCCCGTCATATCCATCAATCACTATCTTTTTACCATCTAGTTGGCTTAAAGGTAGATCCGATACCCCCATGATAGTAGGTATACCCATCGTTCGAGCCAAAATCGCTACATGGGAATTCCCAGCTCCTTCAACTGAAATTAATCCTTTAAGCTTTTCTGTTGGCAATTCCGCGACCATAGAAGGCGTCAATTCATTGCTAACGAGAATAGTTTCCTCAGAGTATTCTGGAATGAATGGTTTCTTCTGTTGTAGATAAAGCAAGACCCGGCTGCATAAATCTTTTACATCAATTGAACGCGCCCGTAGGTACTCGTCATCAATCATCTCAAAGGCGTTGATATGTTCTCGCGCGACATATGCAAGCGCCCCTTGAGCCCACGAGCCCAACCTGATTCGCTCTACCACTTCATTGCCAAGGGCATCATCATCCAACATCTTTGCATATACATCAAAAAGCTGGCGCTCTTCTTCTGCTAATTGATTAGCTACTTTGACATGCAAAGCTCTCATGTCTTGTTGGACTGCATTAAGACACTCAGTGAAAAACTCTATCTCTTTTTCTACGTCTTCGACACGGCGTTCAGGGACCTGACTCAAATCCGACTGAGGAAATACAACCATAGCTCTACCGATAGCGACACCCGAAGAACCCGATACACCTTGAAATCTTGTGTCTGTTACTTTGTGCCCAGAAGGGCTGCGCCCGGCAATAGCGCCAGTAGCCTCAGCATGAGCAATCAAGCCTGCCAACTGAGCTGAAAGAGTCACTAGAAATGCCTCTTCAGACTCATCAAATCGACGGACCTCTTCATTTTGAACTATCAAGACACCAAGAACTTTTCGATGGTGAATGATTGGCACACCAAGAAACGCGTTAAAACGCTCCTCACCCGTCTCTTTTAAGTAATAGTAGCTTGGATGATTTGAAGCGTCTTTCAAATTAACCGGTTCGGCATTTTTTGCGACAAGACCTACCAATCCCTCGTCGGCTTGTAAGCTAACTTGCCGTATAGCTTCTTTGTTCAAGCCCTCAGATGCCATCAGCACATAGCCGTCTACATCTGCATCTAAAAGATAGACTGAACAAACATTCGTGTGGAGAGTTTCTCGCACACAACTAACTATAATACTGAGCGAAGTATCCAAATCGTTAGCTGCGCTCACCCTCTGAACAATGACTCGTAGTTCCCCAAGCATAGGTTACCTCGTCCACCGCCTAAAAATCAGTACTCCTTATCTACTTTTGACATAGCTATTAAGCGCGCTTTCCAACTCCGTTAAAGCCTTCCGATATACATCTCTCTTAAAGTTAATTACCTGATTAACAGGATGCCAATAATTTACCCAACACCAATCATCAAATTCAGGTTCGCAAGTCCTATTAAGGTGGACACTGTTGTCGTCACTTTGCAGAGCTAATAAAAACCATTTCTGTTTTTGACCTATACACACGGGCCCGCTGTGCTGGCGGATAAAGTTTTGGGGTAATCGGTATCGCAGCCAGTCAGAAGTCTCGTGTAAAATCTCCACATCATCCCGGCCTAAACCAACTTCTTCATTCAATTCTCTAAATAACGCTTGTTCTGGCGTTTCTGTCCTCTTAATACCACCTTGAGGAAATTGCCAAGCGTCCTGCCCAATCCTTTTCGCCCAAAATAATTTGCCCTCTCCGTTACAAAGAATAATACCAACGTTGGGTCTGAAACCATTTGAATCTAGCATTTATCTATGACCTAATGCACTCTATTTACTATTGTTTCACAATTTCTTTAATTCGACCAATAAGAAGCCGCGATAATTGTTATTGGTATATTTACTTTGGGAAACCAATTCAAATCTAAACGTTAAAATCTATTGAACTGAAAATTAAAATCTTCAAGTAGGTATCTGGTTTTATTCTCAAACAACATGATGTCACAGCGACTTGCTCTTTTCGATTTAGATAATACCCTTTTAAATGGTGATAGCGACCACGCTTGGGGTGAGTTTCTCATTCACCGAGGGTTAGTGGATGAAAATACACATCGCGACAAAAACAATCTGTTCTATGAGGATTACTTAAACGAAAATCTTGATATCCAAGCATATGTCTCATTCACGATTGAACCTATAATAAAGCTTACAAAAGAACAGAGAGATAGATTGCACGAAGATTTTATGGCTTTTACGATTAACTCTCTTATTCTACCTAAAGCAAAACGGCTGGTTCTTGATCACAAGTCAAAGGGAGACCTTTGTATAATAATCACCGCCACAAACAGTTTTATTACTAAACCAATCGCTGATATTTTCCAGGTAGATCACTTGCTTGCTACCGAATTAGAAGTTGAAGGAGGCCGCCTGACAGGCAGAGTTTCTGGAATTCCATGTTATCAGGAAGGCAAATTAAGCAGGCTTCAACAATGGCTTGAGAGGAGCATAGAAAATTTTAGTTTAGAAAATAGCACTTTTTATTCCGATTCAATAAATGATTTAATACTTTTGGAGGCTGTAGGAACGCCTATAGTGGTAGACCCAGACCAAAAACTACTTCAAATTAGTCAAGAACGCGGTTGGACCGGAATAAGCTTGAGGTAAAATCTCAAAGAGTCTCACTTCTTAAAAAAATTGCGTCAAATGTCCTTGAAAAGTAAAGGTTAAAGCAATTTAATTTCAACTATAAGATCATCCGCCAAATTTTCTAATGCTTCCTGCAAGACATCTATGCTTAAACCATCTGGAACCTTCAGGCTAGCCGAAGCTCTAAACAAAATATCGCCCGCCATGGGGGCGGGCATGCATTCAGTATTCAGTTGCTCAAAGTTTACTGATAATTCAGTTACGGTTTTTGAAATTTCCTTGATTATCCCAGGACGATCGTTTCCTAAAAGACTAAGTTCAATTATTTGATGTTTCGCATCATTCTGTTCATAAAAGACTCTCTCTATAATAATCCTAAGCTCGTCAGATAAACTATTTAGGGAATTAATCAGCGCTTCAGATTTGTCTTCGTCTACACCGACTCGTAATATTCCAGCAAATTTGCCAGCTAACTGGCTCATACTGCTTTCTAGCCAGTTGCCAGAGTGGTCGGCGATAACCTCAGCCAATGACTCAACAATACCTGGTTTATCTTCACCAATAATAGTAAGGATTAAGTATGTTTTCATTGAAAGCCTTTCAATTAGCCAGAACCAATTCAGTTGGAACTAATTTTTGGAGTGTAATTAATGAGCCAAACTATGTCATCCTGGGACATAGCATCGGCTGCGACATTTGATCAAGCTAGCAAAGGCTAAGTATCTTATATAGTTACTTCTCTTGGAAACTGGCCGAAATCTTCCCAAAAGCTAACTTTTTCTGGTAGCTCTTCATTCGTCGGCTGAACATTGCCATCAATGTCAGTAACTCTGGATACCAAAGTATGTGTGCCGCTGCTGGGTTCAATCCAGTCATATTGAAATAGTTTCCAGGAGTATTTCGTATTACGCGGGTTTAACTGAGCTCTCTGCCAAGGACCATCATCAATTTTGATTTCTACACTCTCAAGTGGCGTCCCATCATTAAGAACAAAACCCTGAATTCGATACGCTCCACCAGACTCAATCACTCTAACGATAGCCGACTTTAAGTTCATAGTCGTAACAGAGTTTTCAACCCAACGTTCGACACCGCCTACGCTCGTGCGCTTCAAGGTAACGTAATCCCTGCCCATGAATCGGCCCATATAACGAGTATCCTGGACATGTATTTGCGTCAGCCATTTAACATTAGCAACTCCGTACCAGCCAGGCACCAATAACCTTAACGGCTTGCCATGATAATGCGGCAATGGTTCCCCATTCATTTCAAAGGCCAACATGTTTTCTGGGCGCATTGCATCAGTAATTGACAAGCTTCTTGCAAAAGCTTTCTGGACTTCTCGGCCACGTATTTCCTCTGTAGCTACATCTTCAGCAAAAAAGACAATCTCTTTTGCACCTTCTTTAATACCTGCTTGGTTTAAAATAGAAGATAACGTAGTCCCTCTCCAGTTTGCGTTACCAATTAACCCGTATAACAATCGCTGGCTATTGCCACCACACTCAAAGCCGACCTGCTGCTCAATCACATCGCCCGCTTGCAGGTCATTTAAAGATAACTCCAATTCGTTTTCGACCATGCCAGTAACTTTCAATGTATAAGACTCATTATTAATCTCTGGCTGCCCGTAGTGTTGGACTAAATAAAAGTCTTCATTGCCAGTAAAAAAAGAATTGATTTCTCTAGTGTCTTGCCAATGAGTAGTATTGGGCTCAATTGGTCGCCATGAAAATGCATCAGACGCTTCATCCGTAAAAGGCACCAATCTCTCACCTTGCGCAAGAGCTGGGAATAGCAAATTGGAAGTAGTCGACATACCTGCGGCAAGTCCGCCAACAGTCAAGGCGCCTTTTAGAATATTCCGCCGACTTTGATCCTCTGGATTTTTAACTGTCATCTTAGACCCCCTCACTTTATATCAAATTAAATAGGAGTTTATTTCGAACTCCATCTCAAATTACCTTATCATAACGGGACTTATGAGGCATATAACTAAAGCGGGAAATAACCTCAAAAGTTTTCATAAGGGTTAATTTAAAGGAGAATATTGCGCGCTACTTACTTTGGCTTGATATCTTTTGGCACATGCGCGCGTCCAACTTTTATTTCCTCCTCGCTAGCATCTCTAATCAATTGGACCTGGACTTCGTAGTGTAAAACTCTACCCGCGAGGGGGTGATTGAAGTCAACATCAACATTAAACTTACCAGGCTTCAATATGATTCCATTGCGCCACCCGCTTTCTGACCGAACTCTAACTAACCCCCCAATAACAGGCTTTTTTGCACCTCTTGCTATTTGCAACTTCTTCAATGGAACCCTAAGAATGGCGGCAGGATCGCGAGCCCCATAAGCTTGGTCTGGCTCCAGAGTTATTTCTACCCTATCTCCGATTCTTTTGCCCTCCAAAGCTCTCTCCAAGCCGATTACCACATTATGGAATCCATGCAGATATAAAAGTAGGCCTTTATCTTTAGATTCTTCGAAACACTCCCCTTTATTACCTTCAGAATCGACTTCACAAAGCCGATAATGAAACCCGACTACTTTATTCATGGCAACGACGTTTTCTGACACCAAACTGGAATCATCTGCCAAGTCAGAAGCCATAGTCGATTTATTCATCTTTTTCTCCTAATTCAGCTAGAAAGTATACCAAAAGCAATTTGCATGAAAGCAAGCATTACATCCCGAATTAATAATTGAGTTAATCAAAGCGCAATATATATTCAGTCCCAGTTTTGTCAATTCAATTGGCTTTCGGTTGTTAATTGATACTCTTATCTGTAGGTTAAAGGAGCGTATTAGCAGACGGTCTGCGTTTGATGTATACTGCTGCCCCTTTGCGCTTATTGGAATCAAAACTTATGGCAAACAAGACTAAAAAAGGGGATGACGCAATCAGTTCCCGCGATGACTTGGCTGAGCATGTTGAGGCTTTTCTAAAGGCGGGTGGTAAAGTTCAACAAATACCTTCTGGAGTAAGTGGACAAACCTCTACTAGTGGTCCGCGACAAATTGTTTTAAGCCATAAATCTAGCTAATACTAGAGCTCTGCATCATCCATAAGCAAGAACTCATCTTCGGTTTTTTCCGGATGATGAATGATCTAGCGTTGACAATTGCTCGCCTATTTAACAAATAAATAGTCTATCTAGTGTCTAAGATAATATTCAGAATGAGGTATGTACCCCAAGACGAGGCGCAAGAAGTTCGAGATCTTCTTAAAGAGAATGATATTGATTTTTTTGAAACTTTCGCCGGGAATTGGAGTATTTCGGTTCCAGCACTTTGGGTCAAGCATGACGAGCAGTTCTCAAGGGCTCGTCGTATAATTGAAGATTACCAGATAGAGCGAACTAAAAAGGTAAAACAAGAATTCTCGGAGCACAAAAATACCGGCAAGAACATAACTGTTAGAAATATCTTTTCTAAGAGCCCCTCAAAATTTATTGGGAGCGTATTCGCAATTTTCATTGTCCTCTATATCTCTTTGCGGTTCTTTCTTAGTTTCTAAGAATTGACCAGTTTAATACTCCATCTTCAAGATTGTCTCGGTATTTTTTAGGGCTCAGTAAAAAAATCCTTTGAGCCTATTTATATCTAAATAACTAGCTACGACTAACTCTTTACTCTTAAAAGCGGCTGTTATATAACAATGTCTGGATTAGTTAGTGGTTCCAACAGGGGGGGCCTCCTAACGTTTTTGTCTACCCTGGCAACAAAAGGAGGTGATCCCATCAGTAGTCAATCTATTAAGGGAGCCTCCAGTTATATTAGTTAGGCTTACTAGCTATTTAGCTGGAGAAGAAAGTCAGATGTCTGACATTCTTTAGCTCCCATACGTGGTTGGCCCCGCTGTGTTGAAAACGCAGCGGGGTTTTTCTTTCTGAATTAACCATTAATGATGCCCGCACTGACAGGTGAGAGTTTAGGTCGATGTGATTTAAAGTTCTTCTTGGTTAGCATTTGTAAAATGTCCCAATGGGAAATCGAATCAAATTCTCTCAGATGCTTTACTCTACCGCTATCCAATACGGCTATCGGAATGCCACCTTGGTATAAAACACGATTTTTTTGAAGTCTAGGTAATTTCTGGCTCCCAGAAGTCAAATTCATTAAATTAAGAGGGTCCGCCGCGCTCAGGCAATAGAGTTTGTTTTTAGGCGCGGATTCTCGCGCTTTCTTAAACTTACGAATGGCATCAACGGTCTCCGGCAAAGAAAACTGTTCGCCACCTAGCCCCGCAATGAAACGCCCTCCTCGCAACACGCCACGAAGCTCCATCTTGCGAAGATGTATCAGAAGCTCTCTCCATGGCGGTGAAAAGCTTTCCTTTTCCAACAGCGCGCGAGTAATTATTCCCCAGCGCTGTAGATATATATGAATTAGTCTTTCCACCTGATCCTCATTCAATACATTCCTTCTATGGTCAAGCGCTTTCTTAGTTTGACTTTCGGCATCCGACCGCCGAAAAGTATCTTGCAAACTCCATCTCCCAGCACCTTCTATTGCTGATGAAGAGCCCCCTCTCTTACTTTTATAGAACCGTGGTCGTCTGGAATTACGTGTAAGCAGAGCTCGCATACCAGAAAAGCTATCACTGCTAACTCTTCCGCAGGCGACTAACTCTGCAAGGCATTCCTCCAACTGTATTTTTAGAAGCTTACTTCGATATAGGATATCTTCGAAGAAACTAGCCCCATTATGAGCTAGATCTTCTTCGATTAACTTTGTCTTATTGCTGCGATCACTGAGATCCTCTTTTCCTAATTTTGACCGCGCTAAAGCTAACCAAATATCCCTATTCTGCCTTGTTGAAAAAGTAAGGGGCATACTTTTTACAGGGCCGGGTATTCTTTTTTTATTTCTTTGCGACATGTTATTAGGAAGAAGATAGCGCCCCCATACTACTGCACCTTTGATGCAAAGATTATCTAACCAATTAGGGTCGTAATTTATCACTCTTGTGGGGAATAGGTCGCTCTCCCAAGATGCAGCTGGCGCGGTAATCCCATCTAGCAAATCCAGAGTATTTTGAAGACTAACTTCTCCTTCTACTCTAAGAGCATGATTTTCATGGCCTTGAAAGCTGTTCAACTTATGGCGATCGAAGATGAACTCTGTGAAAACTTCGACTGAAACCGGTTGTATCGCTTTACGATGAAAGTCGATTGAATATTTGTGAATGCGCTGTAGAAGCCGCCTTTCACACCATTCGAGCTCTTGACTATCGGTTGATTCCAATCGCTGGTTGGCAGCATTAAAGGAAAAATTGCCTTGGAAAACAAACCCTTCACCTTCAAGGCTTAATAATGCGGCCTGAACTTTACTTTGATCTATGGAAAGGTCCGCCGCGAGACGGCTAGCGCTTGTAGGACCGACGCTCTCCAACCTCGCGCGAATAACCTCTATAAGCGCATCACCAACTGGCCAGTCTACAAAATTTACCTCAGACGGAAGATTGATATCATTAGCTAGCTGAGGGAATATCGACTTATATAATGGCAGCGATTCCGCTGCGATCCAAATTCTTTTGTCATGGTCTAACAGCTGGAAAAGCCTTCTATCTTCTAAAAGTTTTCCCTTCCATTGATGATAGCCATGGTGTGAGAATTCATATTCAGTAATAAACCCCGCGGTGATAAGAGCGTCATGCAACTCTTCCGAATCTCTTACCTGAGGCCAAGCCTCTTCGCGAACCCGAGAAATAGCAGCTGCATCAAGCAGACTCAGGTCTTTAATTTCTGAAGGGTCACTCCAGCTTCTATTTCTGATTGCATTAGTTCGTCTCTCTTCAAATGGCGCATCATCGAGAAATGCATAGGGCCTCGCGTTAATTATCTCTTGTGAAAAAACTGAAGGCTCTCGTAAATCTCTCACCGTCATACCCGGTTCGTTATTTTCCAAGCTCAATATTAGCTTCTCAAGTTCTACAATATCCATCGCCTCCGACAAACAGTCATATACTGTCTGATTAACTAGAGGGTGGTCTGGAACTTCGCGCCTGCCAACAATGTTTTCTTGGCAGGCTATTTGGTCTGGGAATACATGAGCTATTAAATCTTCAGCATCCATTCGCTGGAACTGAGGTGGAACCCTTTTACCGGCCCGATTCCTTTGTATCGCAAGAGATCTAGTCGCGTTCCAACGCCATCTCACCTCAAACATTGGTGCATCGAGTAATGCTTGAATAAGAACTTCCCTTACGGTTGCACTCTTCAGATAGTTGAAAATATCTTCTAGAGGAAAGCTATGAACCGAACCTAAAGAAATCACGATGCTATCCTCATTTGCGGCGGCTTGAAGTTCAAAGTTAAACGATTTACAAAACCGCTTCCTTAAGGCTAGTCCCCAAGCGCGGTTAAGCCGGCTTCCAAAAGGGGAATGAATTACGACATGCATGTCTCCTACTTCATCAAAAAACCTTTCGATCACAAGGTTCTCTTGCGTAGGCATGATGCCGAGTTCACTCATAGCAGTTTGTAAATAATCAATTAACTGCACTGACGCAGATCTTGGTAATCCGATTTCCTCAGATGCAAACTGTATTGCAGAGTTAGCAGAGTCAGCTGTTAGTAAGTTAGCTATCGTTTCTCTTAGGCCCGAGACAGATTTTGATAACTCTCGAGTGCGACCTGGCCCCTCTCCAAACCAAAAAGGAACTGTAGGATGCATCCCTCCAGCATCTCGCACTCTCACTTTTAATCCGTCAACTCTTAGCATTTGCCAGCTATGCGTACCTAGTGTAAAAACGTCGCCTGGAATAGCCTCAAGGGCAAAATCTTCATTTAAACTACCAACAACAACATTTTCTGGGTCAAGCACAACCTGGTACTCAAACATATCTGGAATTGCGCCGCCATTAGTGAGTGAGGCCAAATTAGCTCCCCGTCTAGCCCGAACTTTCTGATTAATCTTATCAAGATGTAAATGAGCTCCGCGACGACCTCTTCTAGACGCGTATCCTTCCGATATCATTTTTATTACGGCATCAAACTCATCACGCGACAACTCTTTATATGGATAGGCTCTAGTCATCAGAACAAAGAGGTCGTCAAGGCGCCAAGCATCTTCAGAGATCTGAGACTCCATCGATTTGCAAGAAACCTCAGCAATGATCTGCTGGGCAAGAATATCCATTGGTTTATAAGGCAGTTCTATCAGGTCCAACTCCCCCCGAGACAAACTCCACATCAAAGCGGCGCACTCAACTAAATCATCCCGAGTCAGCGGAAATAAAATACCTTTAGGGGTCCCGTCAATACAATGGCCGCTTCTGCCAACACGCTGCAAAAATTTTGCTATGTTTTTAGGTGATGAAAACTGAACCACTAAATCCACTGAACCGATATCAATCCCCAACTCCATAGATGCAGTGGCCACTAATACCTTTAACCCACCATTTTTGAGCAATTGCTCAGCTTTATGTCTGTTTTCTTTACTCATGCTCCCATGGTGTGCACTGACCACATCTGTACCTAGCTTCTCCGCTAGAGCTAGCGCTAAACGTTCAGAAAGACGGCGTGTGTTGACAAAAATCAATGTGGTCTCGTGCTGAGCGATTGATTCAACCAACTGCGCATACACCTCTTCCCAAACTTCGTTGCTCATTATCGCGGTCAACGGCGATCGCGGCACCGCAAGAGTAAGATCCATCTTCCTAAGGGACCCTGAGTCAATTATTTCGCAGTTAATCTTCCCTTTCTGAACTCCCGAGCTTCCAACTAAATACTTTGCCACTAATTCAATTGGGTTTTGTGTTGCAGAGAGCCCAATCCGCTGTAGCTTATTCTCCGAGTCCGATTCCACCAAGTTGGTGAGCCTTTCAATCGACAATGCAAGGTGAGACCCTCTTTTATCGCCCAAAACCGCATGAATCTCGTCCACAATCAGAGTGGAAACACAAGAGAGCATTTCTCGACCGCTAGCACTAGTTAAAAGTAAGTACAACGACTCTGGCGTTGTAACTAGAATCTGTGGTGGACTCCTCCTCATTTTTTGTCGCTCGCTCGCGGGAGTATCACCGGTACGAACCCCTACCGAAATATCTATTGACTCGCCTTCCAAAAGAAATAGCTGCTCAGCTATGCCAGCTAGAGGGATTCTAAGATTTTTCTGAATATCATTGCTTAAAGCTTTCAAAGGTGAAACATATAAGACTTGAACACCTTTATTTTTTGATTCACTTAAACCTCTCTTCACGAGACGATCTATAGCAACATAAAATGCGGCCAAGGTCTTACCACTTCCAGTAGGCGCAGAAACTAATGTATGTTTTCTATTTTGAATGGCTTGCCAGGCATCAATTTGAGTCTTTGTTGGCTGCTTAAATTGCGTTATAAACCATCGTTCGCTGGCAGGGTGAAAGTTTTCGAATACCACTTAATGAACTCCAATTCTTCGAAGTCAGCGTAAAACATACTGTATGGATGTACAAGCAATTCTGCACCTCCTGAAAATGAAATAAACATTCCCATAATATTGACTTGCGAAAAATGTGCCGCTAAGTTTCGGGTTCACTTAGAGAGGATAAGATAGTGCTTCAAACAAACAGCCGAGACATTCCTGAACGCATTCGCAAATTCGTAAGGTTGTTCTGGAAAGAAAATCAACAATTTTTTGCACTCCTTTTATGTATTGTCTTCTTCAAGAGTGCCATTGCGGATCTAAGCTCTATATCAGGAGCCTCTATGCTACCAACTCTGCTTGATGGCGATAAAGTATGGGTTAATAAATTAGCTTATGATGTGAAGGTGCCTTTCACCGAGTTTTCCTTGGCACAGTTGTCGGACCCGAAGAGAGGAGACATTATTATAATAGACTCTAAGGTTGCGAATAAACGGCTAGTTAAGCGCATTGTTGGCTTACCAGGCGACACAATCTACATGCAAAATAATGCACTAGTAATAAACGGCGAATCTGCGGATTATGACATCCTAGAGCGCAACGAAAGAGGCACTATTATCGAAGAGCGCTTGCCTGATAAAACTCATCAGGTTCGTCTATCCAGTGGTCTTATGAACCGAAATGGTCGAAGCTACGGACCGACCCTTGTGCCAGAAGGTGAATATTTCGTGCTTGGTGACAATCGTGATAACAGCGCCGATAGCCGGGTATATAGCTTTGTCCCTCGCGGAGAAATTATTGGGCGTTCTTCCTCAGTAGTATTTTCTTTAGACAGTAATAACAGATACCTTCCAAGAGGTGAGAGATTCTTGTCGGAATTGAATTAACGCGACGAGTTCCCT
>ERZ802830.487-NODE-487-length-39422-cov-5.80557_pt1 | contig 39422 bp, 29 predicted proteins | sample MGYA00345654_ERZ802830 | MGnify/ENA primary metagenome ERZ802830 (study PRJEB30503, sample SAMEA104212375) | marine metagenome | biome: Westerlies Biome; feature: [SRF] surface water layer (ENVO:00010504) within the epipelagic zone...; material: water... | reverse complement strand
TGGCGACAACCAGTCTATTGAAAACCACTTAAGTACTTACTCTTATCGATTGAAGAACATGAAGGTTTTTCTTAAGAAATGTAATAACAAAACATTGTTTTTAATTGATGAATTTGGAACGGGTTCCGATCCCGAATTAGGGGGAGCACTCGCAGAAGTAATTTTAGAAGATTTTTATGAACGTCATGCCTTAGGATTAATCACCACCCACTATTCCAACTTAAAATTATTGGCCAATGAGCTTCCAGCCATGCAAAATGCCAATATGCAATTTGATAATAAAACCCTAGAGCCTATATTTAAACTAATCACTGGAGAAGCAGGGAGTTCGTTTACTTTTGAAGTGGCCCAAAAAAACGGTTTGCCCTACAGCCTAATCAATCGGGCTAAAAAGAAAATTGAACGAGGTAAGGTTCGTTTTGATGCTACGATTGCTAAACTGCAAAAAGAACGCAGTCAAATGGCTAAAACAGGGCAGTCTTTAAAGGAAAAGGAAAGCAAGGCACAAGTAGAATCAGAAAAGCTAGCGGCCCTGAATGAAAAAGTAAAATCCAAATTGACCAGCTATCAAGAGCTTTACGACCACAACCAACGCATGATTGTTCTTGGCAATCGTTTAAATAATTTAGCAGAACGTTATTTCACCAATAATAAAAAGCGCCCGCTAATTGCAGAGCTGCTTCGATTGGTAGAAACAGAAAATTCCAAGCGAAAAAAGAAGTCCTCGGCCTTGGCAAAAAAAGAGAAATCAGAAAAAAAGAAAGTCGACCTGGAAGTGCAACAAAAAATGGTTGCAATACGAAAAGAGAAGAAAAAAAAGAAGTTGAGCCCTCCCCCTCAACCTAAAGTCAAAGTAGTTTTTAAAGTGGGTGATAAAGTTCGTATTATAGACAGCAAGTCTATTGGCACTTTGGACGTGATTGAAAAGAAAAAGGGTATCGTAAATTACGGTCTTTTCACAACACAAGTCAATTTAGAGCAATTAGAACTCGCTCCATGAGTCCTGAAAATTCCTATCTGATTTTTTTCGATGGACACTGTGTTCTGTGTCACTTTTGGGTTCGTCAAGTGCTGAAATACGACCGAAAGAAAATCTTCTACTTTGCCGATTTGGAAGGCCCCACGGCAAAACGCTTTTTAGAGGATCGGAACCTGTCATCTACCGATTCCATTGTGCTCTGGAAAAAAGGAGAGGCCTATTGGTTGCGCTCCGAAGCAGTTTTTCGAATTGCCAAAGAATTGAATGGTGTTTTTTATTGGCTAGCCCTTTTTCGATTTTTACCAACCTTCCTTACCGATGCGGTTTACCTTCTTATTGCTAGGCAAAGAAAACGCTGGTTTGGCTCTTTTGCAGCATGTCCTCCCCCTCCTATTGGTTTTATGGAAAGGTTTTTATCCTAACTCCAGTTCGTTATATTACTAGTGATATAGAGCCTATTCACTTTTGTATACTGTGTGTTTTTCCAAAAAAGACAGAATAATAGCCAAAAAATACGCATCTATTGCCAATTGAAACTTTGCACTTGAGTAAAATTGGGTAAGCGACTACTTTAGTCCTACCCAAAATTACTATTATGCGACTATTACTTATTTTTTTGATTGCCCTTCCTAGTATTCAATGCAGCAAAGAACCCCTTTATGAGCCAGTCGAAAAACAATATTTTGATTTCGAGCTACAAACAAGCCATTACTATCAAATTCGAAGAGGAACTTTTCAAGTTCGCTTGATAGAGATTATTAGCGATGGAGTAAGCAAATCCAGTGTCATACAAATAGCTAACGATTCCTTTTTTGCAAACAAGCTTCCATTTAAGGGTTCCTTCTCGTTTACCCAAGCGGTTTGGGATTCACTAACAAAAAATAACAAAAGTTATTTTATTGATATTAAATGGGATTCCGATGGTAATGGAAGTTACTGCAATGGCGATTTAATCGTGGATTCACAATTGGAATTTCCTCAACTTAAATTAAGTGAAAAAAAGAAACGGTTCTATCTAAAAGAGAGAACACACGGGGTGCTATGCCATCCTGGTTTATAGAATAACTGTCGTTTTATTTTTTTTCTAGTGGAGCGTCTTTAACCTTTCCAAGGGAGGTTCCAACCAAAAGAGACACAGCAGCATCACCTGTAACATTGACAATAGTTCTACACATGTCAAGTGGACGATCAATGGCAAAAATAAGGGCTAACCCTGCTTCTGGAATACCTGCTTGTGCCAATACAATGACTAACATCACAATCCCAGCACTGGGAACCGCCGCAGTTCCTATTGAGGCTAAGGTGGCAGTGAATATGATACCGAGTTGTGCAGATAAACTTAAATCCAGGCCAAAAGCTTGCGCAATAAATACTGCCGCTACTCCTTGATACACACTCGTCCCATCCATATTGATTGTAGCCCCTATAGGCAAAACAAAACTAGCTACTTCCTCATCTACCCCAAGGTGCTCTTCCACTCGTTCCATCGTAACAGGTAGGGTTGCGGCGCTGGAGGAAGTAGAAAATGCTAAAAGTTGCGCTGGGGCAATCCCCTTAAAGAAAAAACTGGGACTCCGCTTGGCAAACACACGAACCAAAATGGCATACACAGCTATCATCAGTGCCAAACCCAACAGGAGTGTAATTGCATATAATGCTAGGGCTTGAAACAATTCCAAACTTGGTGCTTCTACAACTAGGGCAGACAATAGAGCAAAAACGCCATAAGGAGCCACAAGCATGATTAGATCAATCATTTTAAGAATAACTTCATTAAAAGCATCAAAAAAACCTTTGACACTTCTTGCCTTTTCTTCTGGAATCAGAATCATTCCAATTCCAAAAAAAAGAGCAAAAAAGATAACCTGAAGCATGTTGCGATTACTTGTGGTTGCGTTAAATATATTATCAGGAACAATATCTACTAGGGCTTGAAGCGGCCCTGCTTCCTGTTGTTTAGCCGCAGCTTGTCTTTTTTCGTCAGCATCATTAGCATAGGCTTCAACAAGTTCTTGTCGGGTGTCGGTACTTATTGACTTACCGGGTTGAATACTATTGACGAGAACCAGACCAATGCAAACGGCAATCAGTGTGGTGATTAAGTAAATTCCTATCGTTCTCCCTCCCATAGCAGAGAGCTTGGAAATGTCTTTAAGATCAGAAACACCTTTGATAAGAGAAGCCAATATTAAGGGAATGGCAATAAGTTTAAGAAGATTGATGAAAATGGTGCCAAATGGCTTGACATAATCTCGAACAATAAGATCTCCCGATTCCACGAAGGACATAAGTAGACCGAATAGGACGCCGAGGAACATACCAATCAATATTTTCCAATGGAGCGCTAATTTTTTCATACGGAGGTAATTCAATTTGGTGATAAGTAAAATACGGATAAATAAATTAAAGCCGAGTACTTCGATTAAGAAGTGTAAAGTCAGCCAAAACTAAAGCTGCCATGGCTTCAACAATTGGAACAGCTCTCGGTACTACACAGGGATCGTGTCTACCCTTTCCTTGCATTTCCACCATTTCTCCTTTTTTATTGAGTGTGGTTTGCGTTTGCATTATGGTAGCTACCGGCTTAAAAGCTACTTTAAAGTTGATGTCCATACCGTTAGAAATTCCTCCTTGTATCCCTCCAGAATGGTTGGTTTGAGTACTTCCATCTGGGTTAAAAAGATCGTTGTGTTCGCTGCCTTTTAGCTTTGCACCACCAAAACCACTGCCGTATTCAAATCCTTTTACCGCATTGATGGAAAGCATGGCTTTACCCAACTGAGCATGTAACTTATCAAAAACAGGCTCACCTAATCCTATGGGCACATTTGTGATCACACAACTGACAACACCGCCCACCGTATTACCTTCTTTTCTAATCTCACGAATATAGGCTTCCATTTCTTCTGCTTTTTGCGAGTCGGGGCAGCGCACAGGATTCTTTTCTATGAGGGTGAAATCAACTTCCTTATTGTCGTCCGACATCGCAATAGGGCCCACAGCAGAAACATAGGCTTGAATACGAATCGGTTGGAGCATCTGTTTGGCAATAGCCCCTGCAACCACTCGACTGGCCGTTTCACGAGCTGAACTTCTTCCTCCACCTCGATAGTCCCTTATACCGTATTTTTCATCATATACCCGATCGGCATGAGAAGGGCGATAACTATCCTTAATATGTGAGTAATCTTTAGATTTTTGGTTCGTATTGTGAATTGCAAAACCGATAGGTGTTCCCGTTGTTTTACCCTCAAAAATTCCAGAAAAGAAAACAACCTCGTCTGGTTCCTTACGTTGAGTAACCAATGAGGATTGCCCCGGTTTTCTTCGATTCAAGTCATTCTGAATGGCATCCATATCGAATTCAATACCTGATGGGCATCCATCGATTACACCACCAATTGCAGGGCCATGTGACTCTCCAAACGAGGTAATACGAAACAACTGTCCAAATGAATTTCCCGCCATAATCGAATGCAAATATACAGTAAACCACATTCAAAAATTAACATTTTAATAGGCATTCTTGTGGGTGTTGACGAGACGGTTTCGAAATGAAATTGCGTATTTTTACCAAAAGTATTCTATGAAAAAGCTTTTTGGGATTTGGTTTGTAGTAGTATTAGGATGTTCACAAAACCCTGATTTGGTTATCAACGGATCTATAGATACGCTGGAGCCTACTAAAATCATCCGTTATATTCCGGACACCAACAATCAACCAAGACCATATGATACGGTCGTCTCGAAGGAAGGAGAATTTTCCTTCAAAATAACCGTAGACGTTCCAACACTCAACTTTATTATGGTTGAAGGGCAAGCAGGTAATTTCCCTTTTATCTCCGAGAAAGGGGAATTACAAATGAGTATTGAAACTCAAAACCTAACCAATTCTAAAGTCGTGGGAACTCTTTCCAACGATGACTTGATCGCTTTTAAAGAAAAAAGTAATGAATTTGGAGTGGGTTTGAATTCACTAACCACTCAAATCAATGAAGCCCGTCAATTCAGTGATAACTTATTGGTAGAAGAATTACAGAAACAATACCTCCAATTACAAGAGGAAATAAAAGCCTATGAAGTCTCGTTGGTCAAGGAAAAGACAAATTCTTACCTAGCCGCCTTGATGCTTGACCGGATGTTGAATACCAAAACGATGGTACCCCTTCAAGCTAAGCCCATTTTTTCTAATTACACGTCACGCATAAAAAATACGGCTTTGGGGAGGGCAATTGAAGACAAACTCAACGCTCCCGTATCACCAACATCGATTGGCAATCAGGCTCCCAATTTTACGGCCCCCTCACCAGACGGAACACTTATTGAACTGAGTCAACAGCTCGGAAAAATCACCATTCTTGATTTTTGGGCTTCTTGGTGTCGCCCCTGTCGAGTCGAAAATCCAAATTTGGTTCGAACCTATAATAAATTAAAGAATAAAGGGCTGCATGTAGTGAGCGTTTCTTTGGATCGAGACAAAAAAAGATGGATTCAGGCGATTCAAGACGACGGATTGAATTGGGATCATGTATCTAACTTACAGTACTGGCGCGATCCCGTTGCTCAATTGTACAAGGTGTCTTCCATTCCTGCTACATTTATTTTGGATGAAAATGGAGTGATAATTGCTAAAAATCTTAGGGGGCCTCAACTCGAAGCAACTCTTTCACGTTTGCTTCAATAGAACCTATTATATAGGAACTTGGCCAAACCATTGACTGAGCAGTCCAGGAGAGATAATTAAGCTGGTCAATACACCGCCTATTGCACCACCCAAATGCGCGGAATGGCCTATTTGATCTCGTTGACTTTTCATTCCGTATACTGTGTAGGCTAAATATAGAATCACGAATAAATAACCTGGAATGGGTATGGGGAAAAACAAAAACCCAAGCTTCATTTCAGGAAAAGCCAAAAGAGCAGAAAACAAAACACCCACCACTCCCCCACTAGCACCAGCAGCAGTATAGTGAGATTTATCTCTATTGTAATACACCCCATAGAGGCTCCCGCTGAGAACACTGGCCAAATAAATGAACCAAAAAAGCAATCCTCCAAAATAGGAAACCACATAGTCTCCAAAGAAAAATAGAGTTAACATATTGAAAAGAAGGTGATTGGTGTCAACATGTAAAAAACTCGAGCTGATCAAACGGTAATATTCTCCTTGTTGAATGGCCTCTATCTTGAGGACATATTTTTGAAAAAAGGAGATTTCCCGAAACCCTTTTCTCGAAACATATACGTTAGCGATAAGAATAATTATGACGAAAAAACTCATGAGTATTGCCCTGTTTTAGCAATCGCAATGTAGTATATTTGCTTCAAAGACTTAACGATTGAACCGAATCTTATTTTATTTAATAGTCCCGTTTTTATACGGCTTTTCGTTACTCCCCTTTTGGTTTCTTTATAGATTTTCCAATGGTCTTTCTTTTTTCCTCTATCGTGTTGTTGGCTATAGAAAAAAAATGATCAATAACTACTTAGAAAGAATTTTCCCAGAAAAAAATTCCAAAGAACGAGCACAAATCATTGTCAAATTTTACACGAATCTCAGTGATATCATAGTGGAAACACTTAAGAGTATCACCCTGTCACCTTCCAACATCCAAAAACGTTTTAAAGTGGTCAACGTAGAAGCACTAACGCAATATGAAAAAAAAAATCGCTCTGTTTTTATTTTGTGTGGTCATTTCTCCAATTGGGAATGGATGGCTTCTTTAGGACTTCAATTTGAAAAGCTACACCCTTATCTAATTTATTCCCCTCTTAAAAACACCCATTTCAACCGATTCCTTAGTCGAATTCGAAAAAAATATCGAATTCTTCTATTGCCGAGAAAAGAAACCGCCAGCACGATACACCAAAACCAAACTATTGGGCAAGCAGGCGTATACGGCTTTGCGATGGATCAAACTCCAAAACTGAAATCAAAATCCTATTGGAAAGAATTCCTAGGCATAAGAGTACCTGTTTTTACAGGGGCAGAACGTTTGGCAAAAAAGTACAATATACCACTTGTATATGCATCCATAAATCGCTTAAAAAGAGGTTATTATGAAGTAAAATTTGAAGTTTTAGAAGAAAACTCAAAAAGCACCTTAGATAACGATATTACGGATCGTTTTTACACAAAATTAGAAACACAAATTTACAAAGATCCTTCTCAATATCTTTGGTCTCATCGTCGATTTAAGCATGAAGGAAGAGAACCTAAATGAAATCAGTCAGTATGCCAATAAATTTTTCTGCTAAAGTATTGGCTTCCGCTTGACTAGGTGCTTCAGTGTATATTCGAATTATAGGCTCCGTATTAGACTTTCTCAGGTGCACCCAACTCTCGTCAAATTCAATTTTGACGCCATCAATGGTTAAAGGTTGATGTTCTGCAAATCGATGGCTGACATTATCTAGAAGAACATCCACGTTCATCCCACTTTTTAATTGCAATTTCTTCTTGCTCATGAAGAATTCAGGATAGGTGGCTTTTAAACTCGAAACCGATTGCTTTTTTTCGGCCAATAGAGATAAAAATAAAGCGATACCAATCAAAGCGTCTCGCCCATAGTGGAGTTCAGGATAAATGATTCCTCCATTTCCTTCACCACCAATAACCGCATGGGTTTTTTTCATGGCTCGAACCACGTTTACCTCTCCCACAGCTGCTGCGGTGTATGTTCCTCCATATTTTTGAGTTATTGATTTCAGGGCACGTGTGGAGGACAGATTGGAAGCGGTATTTCCTGGTGTTTTCGATAAGACATAGTCGGCACAAGCAACTAGTGTGTATTCCTCTCCAAACATCTGACCTTTTTCATCGACGAAGGCCAATCGGTCCACATCAGGGTCGACAACAAGGCCAAAATCTGCTTTTTCCCTAACAACCGTTTCGCAAAGATCACCCAAATGCTCTTTAAGTGGCTCAGGGTTGTGGGGGAAGATGCCTGTGGGCTCGCAATACAATGGGTGCATTCTAACCCCTAAAGCTTTTAAAAGGGGTGGAATGGCTAAGCCACCCGTTGAATTAACCGCATCCACTACAACACTCAGGCTACTAGCTTGGATAGCCTCTTGGTTTACTAACGGGAGGGCGATAATAGCAGCGATGTGTTCCTGAATGTAATTTGACTTAATGGAAAGTGTTCCGAGATCATCTACTCCCACAAATTCAAAAGCGTTTTTGGAGACCAATTCTAAAATAGTAGCCCCGTCGTTTGCCGAAACAAATTCTCCTTTATCGTTAAGTAGTTTTAGTGCATTCCATTGTTTGGGATTATGACTAGCCGTTAATATAATCCCCCCTTGGGCTTGCTCAAAAACTACAGCCATCTCAACTGTCGGGGTGGTAGATAGTCCCGCATCAAGTACATTAATTCCTTGTGCTAGAAGAGTATTTTGGACCAAGCCTTGAATCATTGCTCCCGACAATCGAGCATCACGACCCAGAACTACTGATATTGGTTTATTGGAATGAAGTTGACGCAACCAAGTTCCATAAGCCGCAGCAAAACGAACAGCATCTAGGGGGGTCAGGTTCTCTTCGGGAGCACCACCGATGGTGCCACGGATTCCTGATATAGATTTTATTAATGTCATATTTCAAAAGTACGGATTCCCCTTTTGAGAGTGGACTGGGCCTTGATTAGTTTTCCACAATACTTGCTTATAATTATCAAGATCGCTAACTATAAATTGTCCGCTACCGTTGTACCTTTGATGAGTGAATTATCTGGCACACATCTACCTCTCTGGCTCCAGCGTGCTGCACTCTGTAGGTAATTTTATTGCTGATGATGTGAAGGGCTCCGATTGGAAAAATTATCCCAAAGCAATTCAAGACGGGATAACCCTTCATCGTGCCATTGATTCATTTACCGACAATCATATTTTATTTAAAAAGCACGTTCGATTGCTCTTTCCCAAATACCGACATTACAGTAGAGTGATTGTTGATATGTATTACGATCATCTTCTTGCCCATCATTGGTCGCGCTATCATCCTTTGTCACTAAATAGATTTGCTCAAAAATTTTACAATGATTTGAAGAAATATTTGAACCTACTCCCAAAAGGATATAACCAACGAATACTCATAATAAAAAGAGAAAATTGGTTGCTGAAGTACAGATCCAAGGAAAGTTTAAAAGACGTTTTAAAACAAATGGAGAGCCGTACTCAGTTTCCTTCGAACTTAAGTGAATCAACAGAGGAACTAACACTTCATTGGGATCTTTTAAGTCAAGATTTTAAGATTTTTTTTAAAGACCTGTGTGTTTTTTGCAAAAGCCACCCAAAGAGTGGCGTTTATCAAGAATTACCGTATTTTAAGGATCTAAATTCAGTATTATGACCCGAAATCTATTAATCCTATTTGGAATAATCCTACTCATACAATGTCAGAATCCTTCAAACCATCCCAAAGCTGCAGTTGTTTCAGCTAGAGAGGAAGCCTCTTCAATTGGCCTTGCCATTTTAAAACAAGGGGGGAATGCTTTTGATGCAATGGTAGCAACCCATTTGGCCCTAGCGGTCTGCTACCCCAATGCTGGAAACATCGGCGGAGGAGGCTTTTTAGTGTATCGGAATGCCGATGGAACCGTTGGAAGTTTGGATTTTAGAGAAAAAGCTCCTGCTGCTGCCACAGAAGATATGTATCTTGATGCTGAAGGTGAAGTGATCCCAGACAAGAGCACACTGGGAGGTCTAGCAGTAGGTGTTCCAGGCTCAATTGATGGGATTCTTCGTATTCATGAAAAACTCGGTTCACTCCCCTTTGTCGATTTGGTTCAGCCGGCTATCGATTTAGCAGAAAAAGGGTTTGTTGTAACAGAAAAGCAAGCCGAAAGCTTAGCATCTAAGAGAGAAGAGTTTATTTTGATTAATGGGATAAATAGCCGATTTTCGAAAACGTATCAGGTGGGTGACACTATAAAAAATCCTGAAATGGCGGCATCGCTTCGACGCATTCAGTTGACGGGCAGAGTGGGATTTTATGAAGGAAAAACAGCCCAGTTGATTATTGATCGTTTAGCAGAAACTGAAGGAATTATTTCTTTAGAAGATTTAAAAAATTACGAAGCCGTGTGGAGAGATCCACATCAATTCAATTACAAAGATTTAGCGATGATATCAATGGCACCCCCTTCTAGTGGAGGGCTCTGTCTAAATCAATTGTTCGGAATGATTGAACCTTATAATATTGGTCAATACGATCATAATTCAATAGAAGCCATGCAGCTAATGATAGAAGCAGAGAGACGCTCGTATGCCGATCGGTCAGAATATATGGGTGATCCAGATTTCGTCACTATCCCCATAGACAGCCTAGTATATCCCGCCTATCTCAATCGCAGAATGACCAGTTTTAATTGGAATAAACCTACGCTTTCGTCGGAAATAAAAGCAGGGGAAATTCAATGGGAAGAAAGTGATGAAACAACCCACTATTCTATTTTAGACCAAAATGGAAATGCTGTGGCTGTCACTACTACCCTCAATGGAAGCTATGGGTCTAAAGTATATGTGGAAGCGGGTGGTTTTTTCCTAAACAATGAAATGGATGACTTTAGCAGTAAGCCAGGAACACCTAATATGTTTGGAATGATTGGTAACAAGGCCAATGCTATTGCTCCTGGTAAACGAATGCTCAGTTCAATGACCCCAACAATTGTTGAAAAAGACGGAACACTATGGATGATCCTAGGGACACCAGGAGGCTCTACGATTATCACTTCAGTTTTTCAGACCATTCTCAACGTCTATGAGTTTGGAATGGATATGCAAGCCGCAGTGGAAGCGCCCCGATTCCATCATCAATGGCTTCCCGATTTGGTGGAATTGGAACCGGGTAGGTTCACCAAGGAACAAATCCAATCATTGAAAGAAAAAAACTATCCTATTGAAGAAAAAGAACCACGAATCATTGGTCGTGTAGATGCAATTTTAGTTTCAAAAGAGGGCATTATTTCAACAGGATCCGACCCAAGAGGGGATGATGCGGCCGCGATTTGGTAACAATAAAACAACGACCCCATACTAGTGTTTTTCGAGTGGAAAATGCTATTTTTGGAGGCTTATGAAGGAGGAAAAAGGTGTGATCGAAGTCCAAGGAGCTCGTGTTCACAATTTAAAAAATATTGATGTTTCAATCCCTCGTGAAAAACTAGTTGTGATCACAGGCCTGTCAGGTAGTGGTAAGTCATCACTAGCTTTTGAAACCATCTATGCGGAAGGTCAACGTCGTTACATGGAAACTTTTTCCGCCTATGTCCGCCAATTTCTAGGCAACTTGGAACGTCCAGATGTGGATAAAATAGATGGCCTTTCCCCTGTCATTGCCATTGAACAAAAAACAACTTCTAGAAGTCCACGATCCACAGTGGGTACCATTACAGAACTATACGATTATTTACGACTTCTCTTCGCACGGATTGGAACCGCCTACAGCTATATCAGCCACAAGAAAATGGTAAGCTATAGCGATGCTCAAATTTTGGCCTTAATACAAAAAGAGTTTCAGGAAAAAAAAATAGCCCTCCTCGCTCCTATTATCAAATCCAGAAAAGGCCATTATCGCGAGCTTTTTGAAAATCTTCTCAAGCAAGGCTTCATACGAGTCCGTGTAGACGGCCTTATTGAAGATATAAAGCCAGGTATGAAGCTAGATCGCTACAAAACCCATGATATTGAATTGGTTGTGGATCGTGTCAAAATGGACAAAACAGCCAATCTTGATAAGCGATTGGAAGATTCCGTAGCCACAGCTATGGAATTTGGTGACAACAGCTTATTGATTATAGATTTGGATTCAGAGAAACAACGTTATTTTAGTCGTAATCTGATGTGTCCTGATAGCGGACTTTCCTATCCCAAGCCAGAACCCAACAGCTTTTCTTTCAATTCCCCCAAAGGCATGTGTCCTAATTGTAAAGGATTGGGGGTGCAACAGGTTTTGAACCAAGACAAAATTATTCCAGACAGATCAATACCTATCAACAAAGGCGGTATTATCCCACTAGGGGAACGAAAAAACAATTGGGCATTTAAACAAATAGAAGTCATTGCCAAATGCTATGGCTTTTCGTTAAATGATCCCATTGAAAAAATTCCTAATGAAGCCTTACAAGTCATCCTCAAAGGGGGTAAAGAAAAATTTTCAATTCCGTCCAAGTCACTAGGGATTACACGCGACTATAAAATTGATTACGAAGGGATAGAAAATTTCATTCAATATCAATATCTGAATAGTGAATCTTCTGGAATCAAACGATGGGCAAAAGCTTTTATGGATGAAAAAAAGTGTTCCAGTTGCAATGGGCAACGACTCAAGAAAGAAGCGCAATACTTTAAAATCAATGATGCCACTATTGGGGAGTTGACGAGTATGGATTTGATCGACCTCTATAGATGGTTCGAGCAATTACCGGAAATGCTAACCTCCAATGAAAATAAAATTGCTTTAGAGCTACTTAAAGAGCTGAAAATGCGAACGCGTTTCCTTCTCGATGTTGGTTTGAACTATTTGACCCTTAATCGCTCGTCTCGATCGCTCTCAGGAGGAGAAGCTCAACGGATACGGCTTGCAACTCAAATAGGTTCACAACTTGTTGGGGTGCTCTATATTCTTGATGAACCCAGTATTGGTCTCCATCAAAGAGATAATCAACGCTTGATTGCGTCTTTGGAGTCACTTCGGGACATGGGTAATTCAATCATCGTTGTGGAGCACGATAAGGACATGATATTACGGTCCGATCATGTCATTGACATGGGACCGTTTGCAGGGAAAAATGGGGGTGAGATAATCTCAGAAGGTCCTCCAAATGAGCTTAGCAACCTAAAGACGCTAACGGCGGCTTACCTCACGCAACAAAAAATAATTCCCATACCCCAAAAACGACGTACCGGAAATGGGAATGCCATCGACCTAAAAGGATGCACAGGAAACAATCTTAAAAACATTAACCTTAGCTTGCCTTTGGGGATAATGATTGGTATTACTGGGGTGTCTGGAAGTGGTAAGTCCACACTAATCAACGAAACCCTTTACCCAATTCTCAATGCTTATTATTTTAATGGAGTTAAGGAACCCCTTCCCTACAAGTCAATTTCTGGTTTAGAATATTTAGATAAGGTAGTAGATATCAACCAAAGTCCTATTGGACGAACGCCTCGAAGTAATCCAGCGACTTACACAGGTGTTTTCAGTGAAATTAGAACTCTTTTCACCAAAACGCCAGAAGCACAAATCCGAGGATATAAGCCAGGTAGATTCAGTTTTAATGTGAAAGGAGGGCGTTGCGAGACCTGCCAGGGAGGGGGAATGCGTGTCATTGAAATGAATTTCTTACCCGATGTCTACATTGAATGTGAAGACTGTCAAGGAAAACGCTTCAACAGAGAAACTCTTGAGATAAGGTATCGTGGAAAGTCTATTGCCGATGTCCTATCCATGACCATAAACGAGGCAGTCACTTTTTTTGAGTCGATCCCCAAAATATACAAGAAATTAAAAACCATCCAAGAAGTTGGGTTAGGCTATGTTGCTTTAGGTCAGTCCTCCACAACGCTATCGGGTGGGGAAGCTCAACGAATAAAATTAGCTGCGGAACTTTCCAAGAGAGATACAGGAAAAACAATTTATATTTTAGATGAACCAACAACTGGATTGCACTTTGAAGATATTCGGGTACTTATGGAAATGCTCAATCGATTGGTAGACAAAGGAAATACTGTATTGATTATAGAACACAACTTGGATGTAATCAAATTAGTTGACTACGTTATTGATATTGGCCCAGAAGGAGGAAAAGGTGGCGGACAATTGGTTGGAGAAGGCACACCCGAATCTCTTGCAATCCAAAAAAACAGTCATACCGCCACCTATTTAGCTATCGAATTAACCCCAAAAACATAATCCATGTCAACTAACAAACATCCACAAAAAAATTGGAGTGCAATCAAAGCAAATGACTCTTGGGCTCTATTCAAGATCATGAGTGAGTTTGTGGAAGGTTATGAGCGATTAGGTGCTATAGGGCCTTGTATTTCAATTTTTGGATCGGCCCGAACAGAAGCAACGGATCCCACTTACCAACTGACCAAAAAAATATCATATGCCATAGTAAAGCACGGTTATGGGGTAATTACAGGAGGTGGTCCAGGCATCATGGAAGCTGCCAATCGGGGTGCACAAGAAGCAAAGGGATTATCTGTAGGATTGAATATAAATCTTCCTTTTGAACAACAGAGCAATCCCTATATTGATACCGATAAGAGCATCAATTTTGAGTATTTTTTTGTTCGAAAAGTAATGTTTGTTAAGTACGCACAAGGCTTTGTAGTAATGCCTGGTGGATTGGGTACCCTAGATGAATTATTTGAAGCTCTCACTCTAATTCAGACTGAAAAAATCAAATCGTTTCCTATTTTACTTGTTGGTAAGAATTATTGGTCTGGTTTGATGGAATGGATCAAATCGCAGTTACTTACTAAGAAAAATATAAGTCCAGAAGATTTGAACCTGATTGAAGTCGTAGACACTCCAGAAGAAGTCCTTCAAGCTTTAGATAAGTTTCACACTAAGGACAGCTTCCGTCCGAATTTTTAAATATGCAACGAGTTCTATTTTTATTTCTCTCTCTATTAGTGAACCTATTGCAGGCACAACAAGCGGTAACCTATGAGGTAGATGCTGAGGTTATCGCAGAAGAAAGAAAAATAAAAATAAGACAGCAGGTGCATCTTGAAGCTGGAGCTATTGTCAATGATACCTTGTATTTTAACGATTGGAATCATGCCTATAGCAGTTCAAAAACTCCATTGGCTCTTTGGTTTGCAGAAGAATTTGACCGCAGTTTTTATTTAGCTCCAAAAAATCGTCTTGGACAGACTGTTATACAATCGATCAAAGAAAAACAAAGCCTCCTTTCTTGGTTTCGACCCGTCAATCACCCGGATCAAATTGGGATTTTAATTCCCCCAGTAGCCCAGCAAAATGGGATTACGCTTTATTTTGAATACGATTTAATTCTTCCTGATGCCAAATTTTCTAAATATGGTTATAATGAAAATAAAAAATCGATCCGATTAACCGAATGGTTATTGACCTACACCGGACCCAGTTCATCATTGGAGCGTTTGGTGAGTAATTTGGATATAGACGATCAAAACAGCTACAAAGCCCACTACAAGGTTCGCTTTGAAACACCAGATTCCTATGAAATTATTTCAGACCTTCCCAGAATAGAAAAATTAGTATGGGAGGGTAGTTCCCTTTATTGCCCCACCTTTGTAATGAGTGAAGAAACTGAATTTGTCACTTATTCCATGCCAGATGGGGCCCAGATTTTTTCAGACATAGGGTATCCTAAGCAACTTCAAAGCGAGTCACAAAATCAATTTGAGCGTATTTACGCGTTCCTTAGAAAAGAGATTCCAGACTTTACCCAGTCAAATTTCATTGTTTCTAAGATCGATTACAATAAACGTCCGTTTTATGGGCTGAATCAGCTACCCAGTTTCATTAGCCCCTTTTCAAAATCATTACTCAATGAATTAAAAGTGATTAAAGCCTTTTCACGAACCTATGTCCAAACTCAAATGATGCTTCCAAAAAGAAAGAATCAATGGATTTTAGAGGGTCTTCCTATCTATCTTGTTATTAAATATATCGAGACTTACCACCCCAACCTTCGCTTTCTAGGGGATCTTTCAAAGTTATTCTACTTAAGGACCTATGGGATTGCTAAAATGTCATTTAACGACAGTTTTATGACCTATACGGAGTTTATGCTTCGTAACAATCTACATCAAGAAGCAGCCACAGAGAAAGGAAGTCTAACTCGCTTCAATGAACGCATAACCGTTCCCTATCATGTGGGAATTGGCCTTCGATATCTAGAATCCTACATGAATAATGAACGGTTTGAAAAACTGATAAAGCAACTTATTTCAAGTGAAAATGCTGGGATGATACAATCGTATTTTAAGTCAAAAGATCAGCAAGACATTCAATGGTTTTATGACACCTATATCAACCAACGCTGGGGGGTTGATTTTCAAATTAAAGAACAATCAAAAGACAAAGATTCCATAGAGTTGATCGTTACAGAGAATAATAAATTACAAATTCCTGTCAAATTGAGTAGATTAAAAAATAAAGAAATAGTCTCACAAATGTGGGTTTATCCTAATCCGGAACGAGCGTATAAGTTTGACAGAAAAGGGAGCGATCAAATCGCCATAAACCCATTCTTAGGCTTACCCGAATTAAATAAAGAAAACAACTGGAAATCTACCCAACAAAAAATTTTCAAGAAGCCCTTGTCGTTTCGTTTAGTGAAAGATACAGAAGTCCCAGATAGAAATCAGCTTTTTGCCAATCCAATATCGAATTACAATGCCTACGATGGAATTTCGTTTGGTGGAAGATTTCACAATAAAAAGCTCACCAGACAAAATTTTCAAATGGATTTTCGCCCTCAATATTCTTTTCTCGAGGAAAATCTTGTGGGTAGTTATCGATTGGCCTTGAGAATAAACTCTTTAGAGCGAAAAAACTTCCTTACTACATTATCCCTAAACGGGACTAGTTTTCATTACGATACAGGACTTCGCTACCACGTCGTCGCTCCACAACTGGCTTTTTTCTTTAGAACACCCGATTTCAGATCAAACTTACGCCAAGCTTTGAGTGCGTCATGGTATAATATTTCCAAGGATATTGATGAAGGAATAGAAACAACTCCAGAGTATGGCGTATTGAAATTAACGCATTTATATTCCGATAAAGCCACATTAAAATACCTTACTATGGCTTCGAGCTTGGAATTATCCAATTCTTTCAGCAAAGCGAGTTTCAATTTCGATTACCGCAAACTTTTCCCCAGTGGTCGTCAATTCCAAGTCCGTTTTTTTGCTGGTAAGTTTATCAGAAATGCAGCAAAGAATAATAATTTTTTTGACTTCAGTCTAACTCGTCCCAATGACTATTTGTATCAGTATCAATACCTGGGACGTTCTGAAACCTCTGGTTTTTTTAGTCAACAATTTATTTTGGCTGAGGGAGGTCTGAAAGCCAATTTAACGGAATCCAATGTGAGTGATTATTTGTTTAGTACAAACTTAATGATGAGTCTTTGGAAATGGATTGAAGTGTATGGTGACGTTGCGTTGGCAAAAAATCTCAATCAACCCATAAAAAAGTATTGGGGAACAGGAATTCGTTTAAATCTAGTCCCAGATTATTTGGAAATGTATTTTCCCATCTACAACCAAGACGGACTCCAACTCAATGATTCGTCTTACATCCAAAACATCCGATTCGTTTTAACTGTTGAAACCAAACAATTGGCAGCATTATTTACGCGTAAGTGGTTCTAATATTTAAAACCGCATTTTTTTGTAATTTTGTGCTTCATGACTTCCAACCCAACCTCAACTGCCAAAATTAATTTTGATAGTTTCCAAAAACGTGTCCTTTCAGACTATCGTATTGTCTATTTAAGCCGCTCCTGTAGTTTATTGGGCCGTAGAGAAGTGTTAACCGGCAAAGGGAATTTCGGAATCTTCGGTGATGGCAAAGAGCTTCCTCAAATTGCAATCAACCACTTTTTCAGAAAAGGAGACTTTAGAGCGGGTTATTATAGAGATCAAACACTACTAATAGCGCAAGGGCAATTGAGTATTTCTCAATTCTTTGCAGCGATCTATGCCCACCCAGATTTGGAAAAAGAACCAATGTCTGGAGGGCGACAGATGGGGGGACATTTTACAACACGAAGTATTGACGAAAAAGGAGAATGGATCAATCTAATGGATCAGTTCAATCACAGTTCAGATATTTCGCCTACGGGAGGACAAATGCCCCGTCTAGTTGGGTTGGCACAAGCATCCAAGCTCTATCGTGAAAATAAAATCAAAAACAATGAAAAATTCAGTAACAACGGCAATGAAATTGTTTGGGGGACCATAGGGAACGCCAGTGCGGCTGAGGGTTTGTTCTTTGAAGCCGTCAATGCCGCCGCTATAATACAAGTTCCCATGGTATTGTCCATCTATGATGATGGTTATGGTATTTCTGTGGGTAATGACAAACAAATGACTAAAGGAAGTGTTTCTGAGGCACTGGCAGGATTTCAAAAAATAGACGACTCCACGGGATTGGAAATACTAACCGTCAAAGGTTGGGATTTTACAGCCTTGATGAAAACATATAGCCATGCAGAGAAACTGGCCAGGGAGAAACATTTACCCGTTCTAGTTCATGTTCAAGAACTCACCCAACCTCTTGGCCATTCCACATCAGGCTCACACGAACGCTACAAAAGCAAGAAAAGATTGGAATGGGAGGAGGAATATGATTGTATTCTAAAATTCAAAGAATGGATTCTGGCTCAGGGGATAGCAACTGAAGAGGGGTTATCTGAATTGGAAAAATTAATTGACAAAGAAATCCGAGAAAATAAGAGAAAGGCGTGGAAGGAATACCGCCAACTCATGGACCAATCCAAAGAAGAATTACTCAAGGTTTTTGAAACCGTCCGCCCGATGACTCAAAATGATGTAAACTTTGGGCTATTGCACAACAACACCGAATCCTTGGATGATTTTAGTTTGCGAGAATTGATGCAGAACGCAAGACGGGGCATCTTGGGGTTGGGACGCTTCCCTGTCTCTGTTCGCCAACCTTTGATAGATTGGATTGCAAAAACCAAAGAAGTCCTTAAAGAGCGTTACAACACTCACTTATACAATGAAAACCTAGCTTCAAATAACGATATTCCTGTACAATATAAAGAAAAGCAAACTGCTGTAGATGGGCGTATTGTGCTAAGAGATAATTTTGATGCTCTTTTTGCTAAATACGACCGATTGCTTCTTTTTGGAGAAGATGTTGGCAAAATTGGGGATGTTAATCAAGGGGCCGAAGGACTTCAAAAGAAATATGGTGAATCCCGAATTTTTGATACTGGTATTCGTGAAGCAACTATCGTCGGTCAAGGAATTGGACTTGCACTACGGGGGTTTCGCCCTATCGCCGAAATACAATATTTGGATTATATGCTCTATGCACTTCATACGTTAAGTGATGATTTAGCATCTATGAATTATAGAACTAAAGGTCAACAAATTGCACCATTAATTATTCGGACAAGAGGGCATCGTTTGGAAGGTATTTGGCATTCGGGATCACCGATGGGGACCCTAGTGCATGCCCTAAGAGGCATTTACCTTCTTGTTCCTAGAAACATGACACAAGCTGCAGGCATGTACAATGCATTATTACGAATCAATCAGCCCGCAATGGTTATTGAAACATTAAACGGATATCGATTGAAGGAAAAAATGCCCTCCAATCTCGGAGACTTCACCACTCCCCTTGGTGCGGTGGAAATATTAAGGAAGGGCTCTGATATTACTGCTCTGAGTTATGGAGCAACCCTAGCGATCCTACAAGAAGCTGCTGAAACAATTGCTAAAATGGGTGTTTACGTTGAAGTGATTGATGTGCAATCTCTATTGCCTTTTGATATAGAAGGTGCTGTGGGAACTAGTATTGCAAAAACCAATCGTTTGCTGATTGTTGATGAAGATGTTCCAGGGGGAGCCACAGCCTATTTGCTTCAACAGCTTCTCGATAAGCAAAACATTTTTCAATCCCTTGACAGCAGTCCGCAATTATTGAGCGCTAAAGCTCACCGTCCGCCCTACGGCAATGATGGAGATTATATTACTAAACCCTCCAAGGAAGACATCATAGAAGCCTTGTATACGCTCATGAGTGAAAGTGATCCCACTGGTTTTCCTTCTCTTGGCTAAATCCATACATCAATAACTAACTGTTTTAGGATAGCTTCTGGAGATGTACTTCCACCTCCAATGATCCCTTTACTTTTTAAATCGGCTTGATAAATCACTTGCAAGGCTTTGCTGCACTTTTTCAGGGAATAATGCGAAGCGGCCAGCTGGTACTCTTTGACGAAATAAGGTGAAACTCCTAAAACAGTTGCGGCCTGTTGTTTGTTCTCCAAAGCGTGATATTGCATGACGCGCTGAAAGTAACCAAACAGACTGCTAATGGTAAGTACAAGTGGGTATTGTTTTTGGTTTTGCGATAAATAATGTGTGATACGAAGTGACTGGCTAAAGTTCCGTTGACCAATGGCCTTCTGTAATTCGAAATTATTGAATTCCTTGCTAATTCCAATATGATATTCAATGGATGAAGGGTCAATGATATCCCCCTCTGGAATAACAAACTTCAACTTTTCCAGGGCTTTTTGAATTCGATGTAAATCAGCACCCAAATAATCTTGCAATACCCTAACCGCTTCAGGTGAAAGGGACACATCCAGAGCTTTTGCACGAGATTGAAGCCAGTTCCCAATTTGATTTTCATAAAGGGGTTTACTATCAAATACGACACCTACTTTTTGAGCAATTTTGTATAATTTTTTCCTTTTATCAAAGGCTTTATTCTTCCAACAAATCACTAAAACTGTTTGCCTTGAAGCTTGAGAGAGATACGCAGCCAATTCATCCAACTGTTTATCCATGTATTGCGCTTCTTTAACAACAATCAATTGTTTTTCCGATACCATTGGGAATCGCTTTGCTGATTCAATTATCTGTGAAACCGAACTGTCTTTGCCGTACAAAATAGTATGATCAAAAGCTGCAGCAGCTTCATCAACAAGGGCTTTGGTGAGAGAATCTACTATAGAATCAATAAAAAAGGCTTCGGTCCCAGACAACAAATAGAAGGGAGCGATTTTTTTTGCACTGATTTGTTTTAAAAGGCCTTGGTAATCCTGCATCTGAAAAAATATTGCACTTTTGTGGTATGATTCAACTGAATTTTCCCACGTATAAATTCAAACTTAAAAATAGGGAAAATAAACCCTTGGTATGGGATCCTGTTCGAAAAAAATGGGTGGTATTACAGCCCGAAGAATGGGTTAGACAACATTGTATTGCTTTTTTACTAGAAGATAAAAAATATCCTCTGGAACTTATCAATGTTGAAAAAAAAATTCAGCTTAATGGGCGTTCAAAACGGTATGACATCATCGTATTCCGACCCACTGGGAAACCTCACATCTTAATTGAATGTAAAGCTCCCACTGTATCCATAACCCAAAAAAGTTTTGACCAAATCGCACAATATAATATGGCTTTGAATAGTACGTATTTAATGGTTACCAATGGGATGGATCATTATTTTTGTCAAATAGATGCTGCGCAGACAAAATATCAGTTTTTAAAAAGCCTGCCCGTATTTAAACCATCTGAATGATGACTTTAGCGGTTGTTTTATTGAATTGGAATGGAGAAAAATGGTTGCGTAAATTTCTTCCCAATACTCTTGCCTGTTCTGTGGAAGCCGAAGTTTGTGTTATAGACAATGGCTCCACTGATAATTCAATAGATTATATTCGTCAGTTTCCAGAAGTCACCCTCATAACGCTAGAGAAAAATAAAGGCTATGCCGGTGGGTACAATGAAGGACTCAGTCATATCAAGGCAGACTTGTATTGTCTCTTAAATACAGATGTAGAAGTCACCCCAAACTGGATACCCCCACTTATGACCCTATTTCAATCCAATTCAAACATTGCTATTGCCCAACCCCATTTGCTTGATTATAACCGTAGAACGCATTTTGAATATGCGGGAGCAGCAGGAGGGTATCTAGATGCCCTTGGATACCCATACTGCCGGGGGCGGATATTCAATCATTTGGAAGCAGATAAGGGGCAATATGATAAACCAGTTGGGGTAGCTTGGGCGAGTGGTGCATGTTTCTTTATTCGCAGAGAAATTTTCGAATCACTCGGGGGCTTTGACGATTCCTTTTTTGCTCATCAAGAGGAGATTGATTTGTGCTGGCGTGCGCGAAATGATAGCCATCTCATTTTTGCTACTGGTGCTTCTAAAGTATACCATGTTGGAGCGGGAACGCTTTCCCACAGCCCTTACAAGCAATATTTAAATTATAGAAACTCCCTTTTCCTACTCATCAAAAATCTTCCGTCATACTTGTTATTTCCAAGACTTCTCTTGCGTATGCTATTGGATGGAGTCGCTGGGCTTGTTCATCTTTCCAAAGGAGAATTTCAATTAACAGGATCAATTCTTACCGCCCATTTTCATTTTTATAAACGGTTTTATTATTATTTCAAACAACGTAGAAATAATAATATAAAAAATTATAATCACACCTATTCAATTGTGATACAGTATTTTATTAAAAAAAACAAAAAGTTTAATCAACTGTAAATATATCGCTGATAAAACAGTAATTTTGATTTCTCAAAACTTAATTACAACCACAATGAAAAAACAATTACCTCTTTTGCTAGTAGTTGCTGTACTCATGGCCTCCTGTGTTTCGCAAAAAAAATTCACCGAGCTAGAACAACTACAACAAGAAACAAAAAACATGCTCGACAGTGCCACAGTGAAGCTCAACACTTGTAATGACGAAAAAGCGGCTGCTGAGGCTACATTAGCTTCTCTTCAAGAGCGGGTAGCTTTCCTCAAAGCCAACAATCAAGATTTGATAAATAACATTGGAAACCTAACCACGCTTTCCCAAAAAGGAGCAGAAAACTTAGAGAAATCTTTAGAGAGCATGAAAGAAAAGGACGTTCGAATCCAAACCATGCAAGAAGCTGTTACTCGAAAAGACTCTGTCACACTCGCATTAGTCACCTCTTTGAAAGGTGTTTTGGGTAATTTGAATGATGATGATATAGAAGTTAATGTTGAAAAAGGAGTCGTTTATGTCTCGATTTCTGATAAACTTTTATTTAGAAGCGGTAGCTATACAGTGACAAAACGTGCCAAAGAAGTCCTTGGGAAAGTTGCTCAAGTAGTGAATGATAAGCCAGAGATTGAATTCATGGTTGAAGGACATACTGATAATGTTCCAATCAAGAAAGAAGGTATCGAGGACAATTGGGATTTAAGTGTAAAACGAGCCACAGCGGTTGTACGAATCCTACAAAACGATTTCAATGTATCTCCTGAACGCATGACTGCATCCGGACGTAGCTCATACATTCCCTTGTACGATAACAATACCGCTCAAAACAGAGCAAAAAATAGAAGAACACGCATTGTTGTTCTTCCAAAATTGGATCAGTTTTATGATTTGATTAATCAAGGCATGCAAGCGGCAAACTAAAGAATTGTTTCTTATTTTTAAAAGCGCCCTTCCTTGAGGGCGTTTTTTTATACTACATCCGAAGACCCTTTCCCTTTCCTAAGAACTTTGAAAGGAACTATACTCAAATCGATAACCGTTGAAGGTTGATTACCGCCATATCCCATTTCAACCATATAATCGATAGAATCACACCACATTTCGTAGATAGCATTTGGATTGGTTTCATAAGCCACCACAGCATCCTCATGGTGAATAGAAGTAGTAATCAATGGGGCTGATAGTTTTTCCAATAAATGATTAATAAATGAAAACGCAACGATTCGTATGCCAATACGTTTACGTTTATCAAAGGGTTTTGGAAGTTTTTTTACGGCAGGCAGCAAGAAAGTATAGGGTCCTGGCAAGCATTTGTTTAAAAGTTTGAAAGTCGGAGTATCAATAGGCTTTACATAGGCAGACAAATCAGATATATCTTTAAACAAAAAACTAAATCTTGACTTCACCATTTTAATCCCTTTCAGCTTGGCCAAACGAGCAATTGCCTTGGGCTGGTTGGAAAGACAACCCATGGCATAGACCGTATCGGTTGGATATATTATCACACCCCCATTTTCTAAAACTTCGACGACTTCATCAACATGTTTAGGGTTTATGTTCCCCTGTTGAATGGAACGAAGTGGAACCATCAGGAAAGAATTTGAAGTTTGGCAAAGCGCAAGAGCAGATTTTTTTCACCATGAGGTTTAGGAAAAAGGATCATCGCTTTTTTGTCGCTCCCCTGCCCTTCAAGGGACTGTACCGTTCCATTACCAAAACGGCTATGGGCTACACGCATGCCAACCGTTAATGACAATATTTCTTGCGATGAAGCTGCTGAAATCGATTTTTGAGCAGTAATTCTTCTTAGTTTTCCCAATTGTCCTGCGGAGGGCTGGGTGTTAAGTTTCACTCCTCTGGGCGCCGATTTAGCAGGTGTTTTGGTAGTATTTGAGTCTCCGAAAATAGACGGGTCCAATAATGGTTTAAAAGCATAAGTATCTTTGGGAAGGTCTATTTCTACGTATCGATCTTCAATCTCTTCTATAAACCGACTGGGTTCTGCATCGATTAATTTCCCCCATCGATATCGACTAAGTGTATAGGTTAGAAAGGCCCGTTCTTTGGCACGGGTGAGAGCCACATAAAATAATCGGCGCTCTTCTTCCAATTCAGCTCGGGTATTCATACTCATGGCTGAGGGAAATAAATCTTCTTCCATGCCAACGATATAGACAAAGGGAAATTCCAACCCTTTGGCAAGGTGAATGGTCATTAAAGCGACTCGATCAATATCAGATTCATTCTCCTTATCAAAATCTGTAGCAAGGGCTACATCCTCCAAAAATTCTATTAGGTCACCCTTGGAATCTACCAATTCTTTTTGTCCTTCCGTAAAATCCCGAATCCCATTCAGTAATTCTTCAATATTTTCTATTCGCGCCACACCCTCAGGGGTGCCATCTTTTTTCAATTCTGTAACCAAACCCGCTTTTTTGGTGACCAAATCTGCAATTTCAAAGGCATTTAACTTTTCATTTTCAATCTGTAATGCCTCAATAAGTCGGACAAAATTACTCAGTTTTGTCAAAGTTCCCCCGTTGACTGGTAATTGAAATTCGTTGGCCTTTTGTAACAATTCAAAAATAGATACTCCGTGCTGTTTAGCGCCTACAAGCAGCTTGTCCAGAGTCGTTTGTCCAATACCCCTGGACGGGTAATTAATGATTCGCTTGAGGCTTTCTTCATCTTTAGGATTGACAATCACTCGTAAATAGGCCAAAACATCTTTAATCTCTTTTCTTTGATAAAAGGATAACCCCCCGAAAATTCGATAGGGAATATCACGTTTTCTCAAAGCATCTTCCATCGCTCGTGACTGAGCATTGGTGCGGTAGAGAATGGCAAAATCACTGTTTTTACGATGCTCTTGTATTTTTGTATCAAAGATGGACGCGGCTACAGCTCTTCCTTCTTCAGCATCTGTGGGAAGTCGTTGTACTTTAATCTTAGCCCCATCATCATTAGAAGTCCATACCTCTTTGTCTATTTTATTTTTATTGTGTGCAATAATTGAATTTGCAGCTTCAACTATGGTTTTAGTAGATCGGTAATTTTGCTCCAGTCGATAAAGAGCTACATCGTCATAATCCTTCTGAAAGTTTAATATATTATTGATATTCGCCCCTCGAAAAGCATAAATACTTTGTGCATCATCCCCTACCACACAGATGTTCTGAAACTTATCTGATAAAGCACGAACAATTAAATACTGAGAATGATTAGTGTCTTGATACTCATCAACCATTAAATAACGAAATCGGTCTTGGTATTTGGCCAAAACATCTGGAAAACGATTGAGGAGCTCGTTAGTTCGCAGAAGCAAATCATCAAAGTCCATCGCGCCCGCCTTAAAGCATCTATCCACATACTCCTTATATATTTCACCCATTTTTGGACGCTTGGCAAGGACATCTGATTCTTGTAAATCTGGGTTTTTATAGTAGGCATTAACGGTAATCAAACTATTTTTGAAAGAGGATATGCGGTTGCGAACTTGCTTGTATTTGTAGATATCTTTATCAAGCCCAGTTTCCTTAATGATGGAGGCAATTAGTCGATCTGAATCTTGGGTGTCATATATGGTGAAATTACTTGGAAAGCCCAATTTATCAGCTTCTGCACGAAGCAAACGGGCAAAAACGGAGTGGAAAGTACCCATCCAAAGATTTTTTGCTTCGCTCTCCCCTACCAAATCAGCAATCCGCCCTTTCATTTCACGAGCAGCTTTATTTGTAAATGTGAGTGCCAAAATTGAAAAGGCATCTACCCCTTGCTGCATCAAATAAGCAATTCGATAGGTCAAAACACGTGTTTTTCCCGAACCAGCTCCAGCAATTACAATCAATGGGCCTTCTCTATGTAAGACAGGCTTAAGCTGTGCTTCATTGAGCTCATTGAGATAGTTTGCTTCCTCTTTCATGGTTTAAAAATAAAGGAATAAACCGTCCTCCCTATCCCTGTACAACTATAATTATAAACATCTTATATTAGTGATCTCAAAAAAAATTATGAATCGTTTTATTCCATTATTTCTCCTCATAACAGTGAGTAATCTTACTGCTCAAAATTCTAAAAAGGATTACCAGAGACTGGAGTCCAAAGTCATTGAATGGCGCCATGATTTGCATCAACATCCTGAACTTTCGAACCGTGAATTTCGAACAGCAGAGAAAGTAGCCAAGCATCTAAAATCTCTTGGAATGGAAGTACAGACGGGTGTCGCCAATACAGGAGTCGTTGGCTTGTTAAAAGGAAAAAAACCGGGGAAAACTCTTGCCCTTCGCGCCGATATGGATGGGCTTCCAGTGAAAGAAAGAAATGATCTTCCCTATCGATCCAAAGCTATTGGGAAATTTATGGGAAATGAAGTCCCTGTTATGCACGCATGCGGGCACGATACGCATGTTGCTATACTTATGGGAGCAGCGGAATACTTAGCCAAAAACAATAATTTTTCAGGTAATATTAAATTTATTTTTCAACCGGCGGAGGAAGGCCCCCCTCCCGGAGAGAAAGGAGGCGCGTCTTTGATGATTGAAGAGGGGGTTTTGGACAATCCGAAGGTCGATGCTATTGTAGGCCTACATATCAAATCTGAATATCGCGTCGGTGAAATTGTTTATAAACCCCGTGGATTTATGGCCGCATCCCAACGTTTTGTTATCGATATCAAAGGAAAACAATCCCATGGATCCACACCTTGGCAAGGAGTTGATCCTATAATGATTGGAACAAAAATTATCGATGGAATACAAACCATTGTTAGCAGAAATCTTGAATTAACTAAAGAAGGTGCTGTCATTTCGGTAGGGTCATTTCATTCAGGAGTACGATTTAATATTATTCCAGAAAGTGCCCAAATAATTGGAACCATCAGAACATTGGACCGTGATATGAAGGAACAAATCCGGGATAGAATGACTCAGCTGGTCCCTACCATAGCCAAAGCGTATGGTGGAGAAGCGGTTATCTCTATAGTAGATGGTGCCGATATCACTTTCAATGATCCCGAGTTAACAAAGCAATTGGTGCCCAGTTTAAAAAGAGTCCTCTCAGAAGACAAAGTCTACCAAATCAAAGCAATTACAGGAGCAGAAGACTTTTCCTATTTTCAGAATGAAATTCCCGGTTTCTTCTTTTTCTTAGGAGGTACCAGTCTTGCCACACCAGCAAATGAAATTCCATCGCATCATACTCCTGATTTTATTGCAGAAGATGATGCTTTGATTATTGGGGTTAAAGCCATAAGTCAAATTGCTATCGATTTTCTTCGCAACTAATTTTAGGGGGCAAAATTAACCTATTGATTTCTTTGTTTCTAAATGTTTTTTATACAAAATATAACTTGAATATAAAATTCAATTTCCTTAATTAATAAATTGTAATACAGTTATTTGTATTATTATAATAATCTGTTAATTCAAGTTTTGTTTCACACTACCAACAAACGAGTAAAAGAATTTTCAAACGAATTCTCGATTGTATAAAGTATCTTGTAACTGTGAATCGGTTGGATACAAGTCTTGATTACCTAAAGGGAATTGGTCCCAATCGCGCCCAACTGCTACGGGAGGAATTGGGCCTTCATACTTTTTATGATTTATTGAATTTTTTTCCCAATCGCTATGTAGATAGAACCCAGTTTCATGCACTTGACAGACTACCAAAGAATAATGCTGAAATACAGCTCAAGGGAAAGCTGACCGCAATTAGAAACATTTCCCAAAAAAGAGGAAGTAGATTGGTGGCGCATTTGGAAGATGATTCGGGATCTATTGAGTTGGTTTGGTTTCGAGGGCAAAAATGGATTCAGGAGCAACTTATTATAGATAAAGAATATGTAGTTTTTGGACGACTCAATTGGTACGGAAACAAGGTCAGTATGCCCCATCCGGAATTAACCCCCAAAGAAGCTTTTGAACCCCGTGCTCATCTGGGCTTGCATCCCATCTATCCAACAACTGAAAAATTGATTCAAAGAGGTGTTAGTCAGAAAGTTATCAAACAAGCCCAGCGCCAATTACACGAAACCATATCAGGTCGTTTTACAGAGCCCCTTCCCAAAGATTTGATTCAATCTATTCGCCTAATTGATAAAGATGAAGCATATCAATCTATTCATTTCCCAAAAGATCATCACCAATTGACTTCAGCTCAATTGCGGCTCAAGTTCGAAGAGCTTTTCTTTATTCAATTGCAGTTACTTAAGAAAAAACAATTACGTCAACAACAAATTAAAGGTTTCTCATTTGAAAAAGTAGGTCGTGTTTTCAATACGTTTTACAAACAGGCGCTTCCCTTCGAACTAACCAATGCTCAAAAAAAGGTATTAAAAGAAATTCGACACGACCTGGGAACGGGAATTCAAATGAATCGGCTGCTTCAGGGAGATGTCGGATCTGGAAAAACAATCATCGCTTTAATGAGTATGCTCATTGGAATAGACAATGGATATCAGGCCTGTTTAATGGCGCCTACAGAAATACTAGCACAGCAACACTTTCAATCACTCTCTAGTCTTTTGGAAGAATTTGACGTTTCCATCGCTCTTCTAACAGGCACAACAAAAAAAGGAGAACGAGCTCAAATGCATGAAACCCTTCAATCGGGGGATCTGCAAATATTAGTAGGAACACATGCTGTTTTAGAGGAAAAAGTTCAATTTGCCAATTTAGGTTTGGCCATTATAGATGAACAGCATCGCTTTGGTGTAGCACAACGAGCCAGACTTTGGAAAAAAAACAAACTCCCCCCTCATGTATTGGTGATGACGGCGACTCCCATTCCTCGTACCCTAGCCATGAGTTTGTACGGAGACTTAGATATTTCTACGCTAGACGAACTCCCTCCAGGGCGAAAGACAATCAAAACAGTTTGGAGACGTGATACCAATCGGCTTAAAGTATTCCAATTTCTCAAAGAAGAAATCAATAAAGGACGACAAGTTTATGTGGTTTACCCCCTTATCGAAGAATCAGAAAAATTAGACTATAAAGATTTAATGGACGGGTATGAAAGCATGCAACGGTCCTTTCCAGCTCCTGAATATCAGATCAGCATCGTTCATGGACGAATGAAACCAGAAGCCAAAGAGTTTGAAATGCAACGCTTTCAAAAGAAGGAAACACAACTCCTTATCGCCACAACAGTTATTGAAGTTGGTGTCAATATCCCCAACGCTTCTGTAATGTTAATTGAAAGTGCCGAACGCTTTGGTTTATCACAATTGCACCAACTGCGAGGACGAGTAGGTCGGGGCAATGCCCAAAGTTATTGTGTACTGATGAGTGGAAATAAGCTCTCCGCAGAAAGCCGAACTCGATTGGATACAATGGTACGCACCCATGATGGATTTGAAATTGCAGAGGTAGATCTTCGCCTTCGAGGCCCAGGTGATTTGATGGGAACGCAACAAAGCGGAGCTCTTCAACTAAAAATTGCCAATCTAGTCAAAGATCAAGAAGTGCTTTTCCTTGCACGAAATTGGGCAGAATCGATTGTCAACAAAGATCCCGATTTGCAATGGCCAGAGCATCAAAGCCTCAAAACAACCTATGTTGAAATGACAAAAAACAAAGCACTTTGGAAATACATCAGTTAGGCTAAAAAAACAGACTTGTCTTTGATTGAGTTCCGTTATATTTGCAAGCATACTAATCGACTATTGAGTCTTTGATACCAAAGCAGTGAAAATCTCATACAACTGGCTAAAACAATTCATCAACATAGACCTCCCTCCCCATGAAGTCGCCGATATGCTGACCGATTTGGGACTCGAAGTTGAAGGCACTTCCGAAATCACTTCGATTCCTGGTGGTCTCGATGGGGTTGTGGTGGGAGAAGTCCTCAGCTGTAAACCCCATCCCAATGCAGATCGCCTTCAGGTGACTAGCATTCGTATTAACCAAGAAGACCCCCTGCCAATTGTATGTGGGGCCTCCAACGTAGCTACTGGACTCAAAGTAGCTGTAGCCACTGTTGGTACTACTCTTTACGATGGAGATGGCAACCCTTTTCAGATCAAAAAAAGCAAAATAAGAGGCGAGCTAAGTCAAGGAATGATTTGTGCTGAAGACGAATTGGGATTGGGAACAGATCATGACGGCATATTGGTTTTAGATTCTTCATTGGAACCTGGAACTCCCTGTGCTTCTGTATTTCAAATTGAAAAAGAGTTTGTTTTTGAAATTGGTCTAACACCCAACAGAGCCGACGCTATGAGTCACATGGGTGTCGCTAGAGATCTACGAGCCGCCTGTTTGTTAAAAAAAATTCCTGTCACTTGGACTCCTCCACTACTCGATGACTTTGAAGGGCATCCCAGCTCGCATTCGATTGATATTCAAGTCAAAGAACCAGAAAGGGCCCCTCGTTATTTGGGTCTTTTAATTCGTGATGTTGTAATTAAAGATTCCCCCAATTGGTTACAAAACCGTTTGAAAGCTATTGGTATCAGTCCAAAAAATAATGTAGTAGACATTACAAATTATGTTCTTCACGATTTAGGTCAACCCCTACACGCTTTTGATGCTGAAAAGATCAAGGGTGAGGTTGTGGTTCAGACCCTTCCCCAAGACACACTTTTTGTTACGCTGGATGGTCAAGAACGAAAATTGCACTCTGAAGACTTGATGATCTGTGACGGAGATACCCCGCTCTGTATTGCAGGAGTATTTGGTGGGATTCACTCAGGAGTGAGTGAGCAAACTCAGCATATTTTTTTAGAAAGTGCCTATTTTGATTCTGTCAGTATTCGAAAAACGGCGAAAAGACATGGACTCAATACAGACGCTTCTTTTCGTTACGAGCGCGGGATAGATCCGTGGATGACTGAAAAGGCACTGAAACGAGCTGCCCTTTTAATTCGTGAACTCGCTGGAGGAACGATTTCAAGTTCTATTAATGAAAAAACACAAGGTGAGAATAGTTCAAAAAAGGTGGTGTTAAAATACCAATATTTGAATGAGACAATAGGTCAGGTGATTCCAAAAGAAACCCTTGTCGAAATTCTCCAATCTTTGGATATTTCTATAGAATCAGAGACAGAGAAGGAATTGCAACTTAGCATACCTCCCTATCGAGTTGATGTGACTCGCCCAGCAGACGTAGTAGAAGAGGTTCTTCGAGTGTATGGTTACAACAATATTACGGTCAGTCCTAACCTTAGAGTCCCTTTTCCTAATTTTGATTCCCGCAGTCCTCATCGTGTAGAAGAAGAGCTAGCCCAACTACTTATTGGTTTTGGATTTTCCGAAATTTTGAATAATTCACTGACCTCCCCCAACTTTCAGTCTATGGATTCCAGCTTAAATGATACCGAAGGAGTTCATTTATTAAACCCATTAGGCAAAGAGCTCGGGCAACTTCGAAGCAGCTTATTATTTTCCGTTCTTGAAACGATAGGGTTTAACCTAAATCGTCAAGCCAAACAACTCAAACTCTTTGAATTGGGCAAGTCTTATTCAAGAAATAAGGATTCTTTTCATGAAAAAAAACAAGTCTCCCTTGCTTTGGTTGGCGATATTTATCCAGAGAACTGGGACGTTTTGGATTCTCCTTCTCCGTTTTCATATTTTAAAGGTATTATCGAGAACATTTGGAAACGGATGGATATCCCCTTGACAGACTGTCAATACGCTGGACATCCAACAATATCAGAAGGAATAGAATGGAAAATAGGTGATAATACCCTCGGGCGAATGGGTATTGTACTTTCGGGTATCACTAAAAAGTTTGATATAACTAAGACCGTTTTTTTTGCCGAACTGGATTGGGACATCTTACTTAAGCATGCTTTTAAAAAAAATTCGACATTCACTCCAATCCCCAAATTCCCAGGGAGCCGAAGAGATTTTGCGCTTCTTGTATCAAAGGAAATTAGTTTTCAAGCCATAAAGGACTTAGCATATCAAACCGAGAAAAAAGTGTTGAAAAAGGTGGGATTATTTGATGTATATGAAGGCAAAAAGTTGCCCAAAAATCAAAAATCATATGGTGTGAGCTTTGAGTTTCAAGATTCCAACAAAACTTTAACCGATAAACAGATTGATAAAATCATGAAAAAGCTACAAGATCGATTTGAACAAGATTTAGAGGCAAAGCTTCGTTAACAATTAATTAATTTTTTTAGTTTGTGTTTCAATCAATTATGTCTAATTTTACTAAGAAATGTAATTGATCATGAAGCTGAATCCTCTTTCACCCACCAACCTAGAATTAGTTTTAAGAACGTCTGTTGAAAAGAAACGTTCCTCAATTTCAATACTCCAGCAAGCAAAAAACTTAACTTCTCAAGATCGTTTTATAACTAAAAACAATTTTGACTTTGATCAGCTGGAGACAAAAAATATCTTCTCATTAGAGGAAATCAAACAAGTTTGTATCGATTACCGTTTGAGGTTTCTAGATATTACATATTTTAAAGGAACTATACCTCAAACAGCAAAAAATAAAATTGCGGCGATGGAGGACACTCACCAAACAGAACTTGGTGGATTCAAAATAATGGCTCCTTCAATAATGTTTCGTCTCGCTAAAACAGATGACCCCTTATTATTTGTACCTCTAGGAAACGATTATTTTTATCTTATTCATAAATGGGGAAAAGATTTACACCCCTTGCGTAAACTTCGAATGCTTCCATTCCAAAACATTTGGAACTTATTGATCTTCCTTCTTGGGATTAGCTATTTATTAACACTGGCAACTCCCCTGGGTATGTTCACGAAAAATACAGATGCAACCGCTTTCTGGATGCTTTATTTTTTCATGTTCAAAGCCGTTGTCTCTGTAGTACTCTTTTGTGGTATTGCACTGGGAAAGAATTTTAATCCGGCCATTTGGAATAGCAAATACAACAAAACCTAAATGCGTCCATGGAACAGTCTTTTGTGCATATTTACTCTGGCTCAAGCGTGACTGTTCTTGCATTAAAAAATGCTTTACAAGCAGATAATATCATTCCTGTAATTAAAGACGAATCTGAATCGGCTCGCATGGCAGGTTTTGGAATAGTTCATGATCAGAAACAGGTTTTTGTGCATACGGATGAGCTTAAAAAAGCAAAAAAAATCATGAGCGCTTTGGAAATCGCCAAATAGTGCTTCTACAATTTTTTGCTTTCTTACGGATTTTCTACTTTGTGAGGCGAAACCAACTTGAAGGATTTTTGGATTCTTCCCAATATTTAAATCATTATGAATACCAGTTTTGCCACATTAGATTATGTGATCTTTGCCGCCTACGCTATAGTTATCCTAGGGGTCGGTCTTTGGGTGTCAAGAAGTAAGGAAGGGGAAACCAAGAATGCTGAAGATTATTTTTTAGCCAGTAAATCATTGCCTTGGTGGGCTATTGGAGCTTCTTTGATCGCCGCCAATATTTCTGCTGAGCAATTCATAGGCATGTCGGGTTCGGGATTTGCAGGGGGATTGGCCATTGCAACCTACGAATGGATGGCAGCACTTACCCTAATCGTTGTCGGGAAATTTTTTCTGCCCATTTTTATAGAAAAAGGTTTGTATACCATCCCGGAATTTGTTGAAAAACGATATTCCAGTCAGCTCAAAACCATCCTTGCTGTCTTTTGGATTGGGTTGTATGTTTTTGTTAATCTCGCCTCTGTACTTTACCTCGGTGGATTGGCCCTACAAACCATATTAGGTATAGAGTTGATGACTGGAGTATTGGGCTTGGCATCATTCGCAGCAGCCTATTCGCTCTATGGTGGATTATCGGCCGTAGCTTGGACAGATATCATTCAGGTGGTTGTACTGGTTCTTGGAGGCCTGGTAACGACTTATTTAGCTTTAGATACTGTCTCAGGAGGAAATGGATTTTTTGAAGGATTAAGCACCGTATTCCATGCCGTACCAGATCGTTTTGATATGATTTTGGAAAAAGGACATCCTGAGTATAACAACCTACCCGGTATTGGTGTGCTGATCGGAGGGATGTGGATTGCCAATCTTTACTATTGGGGCTTCAACCAGTATATTATTCAACGTACACTCGCAGCCAAGTCTTTGGCTGAGTCACAAAAGGGAATTCTTTTTGCTGCAGGATTGAAAATGATTATCCCAATCATTGTGGTAATCCCTGGAATTGCTGCTTATGTAATAGTCAACGATCCTTCCCTTTTGGGAAGCCTAGGAGAAGCTGGCATGCAAAACATGCCTACTGCTGGTACTTCTGACAAGGCTTTTCCATGGTTAATGCAATTTCTACCTACAGGTTTCAAAGGAATCGCAATTGCCGCACTAGCTGCTGCTATCGTTTCTTCTTTAGCGTCTATGTTGAATTCTACAGCAACCATTTTCACTATGGATATTTATAAGGCACTTATCAATACGGAAGCAAGCGAAACCCGTACTGTTAACGTGGGCCGTATATCTGCTTTCGTAGCCTTAATCATTGCAACGATCATGGCACCTCTATTGGGTGGCATTGACCAAGCTTTTCAATTTATCCAAGAATATACAGGAATTGTGAGCCCGGGTATTCTAGCCGTCTTTGTATTGGGGCTTTTCTGGAAAAAAGCATCAAACAAGGGAGCTATTTATGGTGCACTGGTATCCATACCCATTGCCATGTTCTTTAAAATTGGCTCTAAAGGCTGGATGGCAGGCAGCAGCATAGAAGGACTATTCCCTACCCTTCCTTTCTTGGATCAAATGGGATTCACAGCGATTCTTTCTATGGTTGTTATTGTATTGGTTAGCCTTCGTGAAAACAGAGATAAGCAAGATGCCAAGGGAATTGAATTGAAAAAAGAAATGTTTGACACCCCTGCTATTTATAACATAGGTGCTTTTGCATTGATGCTTGTGCTGGTTGCACTATATGCGTTTTTCTGGTAAGAATCTGGCCCTCTCCATCACAAAGACCAATCAATTCTAGTCAATACTATCCATACATCTTGGCTCGAAGCTCCTTGATTTTGGGATCGGACATGTAGTCATCAAAAGTACTATAGCGATCGATAACCCCTTTTGGGGTGAGTTCCAGAATTCGATTTCCTACCGTTTGGGCAAAAGCATGATCGTGAGTCGTACACAAAACGGTTCCTTTAAAGTTTTTTAAAGCATTATTAAACGCGGTGATGGACTCCAAATCCAAATGATTGGTGGGCTCGTCTAGCTGAATGACATTGGCCCGTAACATCATCATTTTTGAAAGCATACAACGCACTTTTTCTCCTCCCGACAGCACAGCAGTTCCCTTTAAAGCTTCCTCGCCACTGAAAAGCATTTTACCCAAAAACCCTCGAATGTATACCTCTTCTCTTTCTTCTTCTGATTGTGCCCATTGGCGCAACCAATCAACTAAAGAAAGCTCAGAATTAAAAAAAGCATCATTGTCTAAAGGTAAATAGGACTGTGTGGTTGTGACCCCCCAATCAAATTTTCCATGATCTGCATTAAGATTACCGTTGATGATTTCGTAAAAAGCAGTAACTGCACGAGAGTCCCTTGAATAAATAATCGTTTTGTCGCCTTTGGTCATGTTGAAGTGAATCTGATTAAAAAGAGTCTCTCCTTCCAAGGTGTAGGATAAACCCTCAATATTTAATATCTGATCCCCAGCTTCTCGATCTTGCTCAAAAATAATAGCTGGATAGCGTCTGCTTGAAGGTCGAATTTCTTCAATATTGAGCTTTTCAATCATCTTTTTACGAGAAGTGGCTTGTTTCGATTTAGCTACATTAGCAGAGAAACGAGAGATGAATTCTTGTAGTTCTTTTTTCTTTTCTTCCGCCTTTTTGTTTTGCTGCGCTCGTTGGCGAGCGGCAAGCTGACTGGACTCATACCAAAAGGTATAATTCCCAGAATAGTGATTGATTTTTCCAAAATCAATATCGGATATATGCGTGCACACGGCATCCAAAAAATGACGGTCGTGAGAGACGACAATAACCGTATTATCATAATTGGCTAGAAATTGCTCCAACCACATGATGGTTTCAAAATCTAAATCGTTAGTGGGTTCGTCCATTATCAAGACATCGGGATTGCCGAAAAGAGACTGAGCCAATAAAACTCGAACCTTCTGCTTCCCATCCAAGTCTTTCATCAAAGAGTCATGCAAATTTTCGGACACACCTAAATTAGATAACAGGGCTGCAGCTTCACTTTCAGCATTCCACCCATTCATTTCTTCAAATACAATTTGTAATTCACCTACTCGATTACCATCGGCATCAGAAAAAGATTCTTTGGCATAGATTTCATCCATTTCACTTTTAACAGCAAACAGTTCATGGTTACCTCGTAAAACGGTTTCCAAAACAGGGTGTACATCGAAGGCATTGTGGTTTTGTTCCAGTACGGACAATCTTTTACCTGTTTCAAGGTGAACAGAGCCAGAATTGGCTTCTTGCTTACCAGAAATAATTTTTAAAAAAGTAGACTTACCAGCCCCATTGGCCCCAATAATCCCATAGCAATTGCCTGGACTAAAAGTCACATTGACTTCATCGAACAAAATGCGTTTACCAAATTGTACGGACAGATTATTCACACTAAGCATGGCCTAAATTTTAGCGCAAAAGTACCAAAAAACTAGTACTTACTAATCTATTTTTTAACAGGGTTTTAATACCATTTTCTAAAACTCAAATACTATTTTTGAATTGTGAATAGATTGATATTGATCATCAGTACTTCCATTTTGTTGTGGAACTGTCAAGCCCCAAAAAGTAATGCGGTTTTTATAGGCGGACAAATTGTTAAGCCCTCGTCCTCCTTTGTCACTGTTTATTTCGGAAATCGTGTCCTTGACACCTTTCTTTTGGATAATTCTACTCGGTTTTCACGGCTATATGACTCCTTGTCTATCGGAATCTATAAAATGGAACACATCCCAGAATTTACTTCAATGCTCCTAGAACCAGGCGATAGCTTATGGGCTCGAATTAATGCAACAGACTTTCAAGAATCCCTTTTCTTCTCCGGTAGAGGTGCCAGTAAGAATAATTTTTTGAATGATATTCGATTGCGTTTGGAGCTAGAAAATGATTTTTTAGCTTCTCAATATGCAAGTCCACCTCAAGTATTTAAACGTATAGTAGACTCTCTTTTACGAGAGAAAAAAGAACAATGGATCCAAATGGATTCGTTAAATACAATGAGCCCTTATGCCCAAAAAATTACACAAGCAGCCTACATATACCCTTACGCAAGTATACAAGAACGCTATGCATTGCTTCGAGGTAACCAATGGGATTCCCTTCAAAACAATCAATTTTTGAGTTATCGAAAATTTTTAAATTTTGGAGAAAACGACCTTGCTTTTTTTGATCCCTATATTACCTATTTGATGAACTTTTTAAATCGGGAAGCCTTACATAAGGGTGAAAATTATATCGAAGCCAGACAAAATACCAATTTCAATTTGAGACGACTTGAAGAAATACAAAATAAAATTGAAGGTGCCTTAGTTCGAAATAACCTAGCCCGAGCGGTTGCCTATGAAGAATTACTCAATTTCAATAATCATGAAAATCACGATGTTTTTCTAGATTTTTATCTCAAGATAAATTCTTCTTCCTCTTATGCTGAGGAAATCAATTCGCTTCATGAGGATATAAACCAAATGAATGAGGGGAAAACACTACCAAAAATAATTCTGCAAAACGCAGAATTGAAATTGTTGACCAGTGATGACTTATGGTCAAAACCTACCGTTGTTTATTTTTGGTCTCAGACTCAAATGAATCATTTTAAAGCAACAATCAATCGAGTAAAGAAATTGAAGGTAAAACACCCAAATTATCGCTTTGTAGGAATATCCATTCAACCTTTGAATCCCATTGCACTTGAAGTTTATAAAATGATGGCGCTGGACTCTGAGAATCAGTTTGGTCTGGTTGATTTTGGGATAGCTAGTAAAAAATGGGTAATCACACTCCTAAACAAAACAATTATTGTCGATTCTCAAGGTAAAATCATCAATGGTTTTGCCAATATAATGGCCCCTGATTTCGAAAAAGCGCTTTAATTACCTTTTTTATGATCGGCTAAGAATTGGGCTAAGCCTTTATCAGTGAGTGGATGGTTCAATAGACCACTAATGGCACTCAATGGTCCGGTCATTACATCCGCTCCCAATTGAGCACAAGCAATCAAATGACGTGTATGACGAACTGAAGCAGCTAGAATTTCCGTTTCAAAAGCGTAATTATCATAAATCAATCGTATTTCTTCAATCAGATCCATACCGTCGAAACCAATATCGTCCAATCGACCGATAAACGGGGAAACATAGCTAGCCCCTGCCTTTGCAGCCAACAGGGCTTGTCCAGAAGAGAACACCAAAGTACAATTCGTTTTAATATTGTTGGATGCAAAATGAGTTATGGCTTTTACCCCTTCTCTGATCATTGGAATTTTAACAACAATTTGTGGATGGAGGGCTGCTAATTCCTCCCCTTCTCTAATCATTCCGTCATAATCTACTGCAATCACTTCGGCAGAGACATCACCCTCCACCGCATCACATATCGCCATATAATGCTTCAAAATATTATCTTTTCCAGTAATGCCTTCTTTGGCCATCAAGGAAGGGTTCGTAGTCACTCCGTCTAGAATTCCCATATCCTGGGCTTCCTTTATTTGATCGAGATTGGCAGTGTCAATAAAAAATTTCATGAATGGTCTTGTTAAATATTGTAATGATTGCGAAGTATTTTTTCATACCACCGGGTTGGTAAGATGCCCTTTAAAAATACTGAAATTTTTTGAAGCCATTGACCTGATAGGTAATGTACTTTAGGGGAACGCTGATGCAGTATTCTTTCTATAGTTTTTGCAATTTTTATCGGGTCATCCCCTTCATCAACATGTTCATTCATCGTTGTTAAAGCATCTGAATAAATCAATTCGTAGGGTGAATTCTTAATCACAGGGGAATGGTGTCTGCGTGACGCTACATCTGTTGCATAATCACCAGGGGCTAGAGTAGCAACCCGAATATTGGCTGATTGCAACTCCATTCGTAAACCTTCAGTAAATATAGATAAAGCGCCTTTAGAAGCAGAATAAATAGACCGAAACGGCAAACCCGAGTAACCAGCGATGGAGGTAATATTGATGATGCATCCGTTATCGGATTGTCGTAGCAATGGTAATAGTTTTTGAGTCAAGGAAATGGGGCCAAAAAAATTGGTTT
>ERZ802830.486-NODE-486-length-39440-cov-9.72992_pt1 | contig 39440 bp, 47 predicted proteins | sample MGYA00345654_ERZ802830 | MGnify/ENA primary metagenome ERZ802830 (study PRJEB30503, sample SAMEA104212375) | marine metagenome | biome: Westerlies Biome; feature: [SRF] surface water layer (ENVO:00010504) within the epipelagic zone...; material: water... | reverse complement strand
ACCGCTTTCCCAGTTAGTTCACACTTTCTTGACATTAACTCTCTCCATTTAGTATGTTATGCTTTTATATAGCCTTTCGCCGTTGTTCAGTCAACTTGATAATGATGAAACAAGTAAAAAATTAATAATATAAATTGAATAAAGTCATAATTAATTTACAATTTTAATATATCCTTTTTTATTATTTATAAAGAAGATAAAAAATGAAATTAACGAATGCCTTATTGCTATGCTCCTGCTTTGTAATATATTTCTTTTCTTTCGCATTAAGCGCTGATGACAGAATAGATAGATCAAAAACAACTTACGGAATTGAGGATAGATACTTCTTAAACCACCAAATAAACCTTAGTTATGAAGTTAAATCTCTTGGCCTTAAAGTTGCGAAGATGCGTTTTGAGGTTAACCTGAAAGAATCGCAATTCTTTTCAAATGCCATGATACAAACACAGGGTATTGGTGATCTTTTTTCGAACTCAACTTGGGCATTCTCGTCAAGGGGCACACTTGAAGAGTCAAAAGTCCAACCAAAATTTTATAATAATCACATAAAAACTAAGAAGGGTGTCGGTCATATTAGTATTGTGTACAGAAATGGCCTTCATAATATACTCGCCAGACCTGCAATTCCAGAAGAAAAGAAAATCGAATTATATAAAAATTTAAGTACAAGAGTCATCGATCCAATTTCATCCATCATTGAGATGTCACTCTATCCTTCCAAAAATATATGCTCAGGATCTCGAGAAGTTACTGATGGAAGGAGAATTTTCTCAATTACATATATCTTATCTGAGGATTTAGGACAATGCTCCATAAAATATATCCCATTGACTGGGTTTTCTGATAAAGAATATAAAAAAGAGAGTGATAGTCCGACTCCACTTTTCTTAATTGAATTAGCTAAAGTTAAGATTAAAAATAACTTCTCAATATTAATACCGACTAATATATCGACCAGTGAGGGTGTATCTTCATCCATTGATTTAAAAATTATGGAAGTTAATGGTGAGAGTATATCTTTTTGAGAAATTTAATATGTACTATTCCAGTTTAATATACTACATCTAGTATAGAACAAAAGATGAATTGAAAAAAATCATTGATTCGGACATGATATGTTCTTCAAGTGTTCTAAAAAAATAAAGAAGCTATTAATTATTTGGTTGATGCATTAGATGACCCACAAAATAAAAGCAATATTAGGACCAACAAATACAGGAAAAACTTATATGGCTATCAATGCCATGTTAAGGCATGATACTGGTATGATCGGTGTCCCCCTAAGATTATTAGCGCGGGAAATATATGATAAGATTTCTATAAATATTGGTAAGCAGTCAGTGGCGCTGATAACGGGCGAAGAGAAATACATACCCAAGTATCCAAAATACTACATTTGTACAGTTGAGGCGATGCCAACCGATATACCAATGGATTTTGTTGCTGTAGACGAAGTCCAACTCGCAAATGATAGTGAGCGAGGGCATATTTTTACTAAAAGAATATATGAGTCAAGGGGTCGCAAGGAAACCATCTTTCTGGGATCTGATATAATTGGACCAATTTTAAAGAAAATAATACCTGACATAGAAATACAAAATAAACCAAGGTTATCCAACCTTAGTTATGAAGGGATCAAGAAAATATCCCGCCTTAAAAAGAGAACTGCAATTATTGCATTTTCTGTAAATAGGGTCTATGAGATTGCAGATTTTGTTCGGCAGCAAAATGGAGGAGCAGCTGTTGTTTTAGGTGCTTTATCGCCAAGGACAAGAAACGCGCAAGTAGATATATATCAGTCAGGTGAAGCCGACTATTTGGTTGCAACAGACGCGATTGGAATGGGCCTTAATATGGATATAGATAATATTGCTTTTGACTCCATAAAAAAATTCGATGGTACAAAATATCGATATCTTTTACCTTATGAAATTGGTCAAATTGCTGGTAGGGCTGGAAGATATAAGAGCAATGGGTCTTTCTGTATGACACATCCAAGTCCAGATTTAAGTTTAGATATTATTTCATCTATTGAAAAACACTCATTCAATGATATCAATAATATTAAATGGAGAAATAGTGATCTAAAATACGATTCAATTAAAACAATTTTAGATAGTTTAAAGAAAAGACCAAATTTAAGCTTTTTGAAACCAATAATGGCGGGAGAGGATCACCTAACTCTAGAGCATATATATGAAAATAAATTACTTGATTACAGAAATTTAGAAATAGATGAACTCAGATTATTATGGGAAATTTGTCAGATCCCAGATTACAGACAAACAGGAATAGATAATCATACAAAGATAGTTTTAAAAATATTTTCTGACATAACAGAAAATAATGGCCATCTAGATGATGAATGGCTTGAAAAAGAAGTTAAATATTCAGCACAGTATCAGGGTGATATAGATGGGTTATCCAATAAGATCTCATTTATTAGAACTTGTAATTTTATAGCTAACAAAAAGAACTGGGTTAAAGATACAGATTATTGGCAAGAAAAAACAAGAGCCATTGAAGATAAATTATCCGACACATTACATGAAAGATTGATGCAAAGATTCATTGATAAAAGGACAAGCATTCTGATTAATCATTCTAATTTAAATATAATCAAGATTGATGACAGAAATAAAATAAATCTTGGAAATATTAACCTTGGAACAGTAAACGGATTAAAATTTAAACATCAGTCATCGACAAACTTAAATAAATTGGCAAAAAGTAAACTCAATAAGATTATTGGGAGCAAAATCAATGAGCAGGGATTATTAATTTTAGGGGGGAAGAAAAATGATTTTGAATTATCTGGTGAAAATCAGATTTTATGGCAGCAGATGCCTATCGCAAACCTCAAGAAGAGCAGTGATATCTTAAGACCACATATAGAAATTGTTTGTGATGATAACCTTATTTCCATAAACAAAAAGAAGATAACTATAAAATTATATGAATGGTTGTCTGATTATATCAAATTGGCACTACCAGGTCTGATGAAATTATATGATGCTAATTTTCAAGGCTCCTTGTCAGCTATTAAATTTTCCTTGATTGAACAAATCGGAGTTACATGCAAAGATGATCTTGGTATAGATTTTAATAAATTATCAAGAACTGAAAAAAAAGAACTACGTGTACTTGGAATTTTTATTGGTGAGAAATATATATATTTTAAGAACGTATTTAATGATAAGCAATTTTTTCTAAGATGTTTGTTGATGCAAATATATACAAATAATCACCCAAAAAAATTAGAGTTAATTGATAATATACTTATAAAGAATTCTAGAAATCCAATTTTTTATATTAAACTTGGTTATTTTTATACTAGCAACTTAATAATTAGACCTGATGTGATTGAAAAGCTACTAAACTTAATCAGGAATCAAAAACAAAGAGAAAAATCTTATAAATTCGTACTAAACGATCAGATATGTTACGAAATTGGACTTCAAAAAAGTAAAACTGAGAAACTACTCATGGGACTAGATTATATAAGAGCTAGAAAAAAAATATCCGAAAAAAATACAAGTTGGATTAAGAAGAAGAATAAAGAAAAGTATGCTGAAAATGATGTTGTGGATGGGACAAGTCCATTTTCTATATTAAAGAAAATTAACAATACTTCAAATTCATAATATTTTCTGCTATACATAAATCTAATGATCTTAAATTTTCATAAATATATTTGTTTTATATATAAATTTCATGATTTTAAATTATTTAATTTTTCAGGTATAAGTATCTAGTATGACATATGTTGTGAATCAAGCTTGTATTAAGTGCAAATTTATGGATTGCGTTGAAGTTTGTCCAGTTGACTGTTTTTATGAAGGGAATAATATGTTAGTCATCAACCCTGATGAATGTATAGACTGTGGAGTTTGTGAACCTGAATGCCCAGCTGAGGCAATCCTACCTGATACAGAACCAGGTATGGAAAAGTATCTTGAACTCAATAGGAAATATTCTGAAATCTGGCCAAATATAACAATCAAAAAAGAACACCCATCTGATGCAGATAAATACAAAGATGTGGAAGATAAATTAGAATTTTTTTCGGAAGAACCTGGTGAAGGCGACTAATTAAAAAGGAAATATAGTTAATGGAAAAGTCAAAAGATAATAAAAAATATAAGTTAAATCAATATGTTGTTTATCCATCACATGGGGTTGGAAAAATTACTGAAATTGTTGAGCAAGAAATAGCTGGTACGAAATTAGAGCTTTATGTAATTTACTTTGAAGAAGATAAAATGACACTTCGAGTCCCCATCGGAAAAGTAACTTCAACAGGTATGCGGTCAATATCTGACACAAATTTAATTGACCAAGCTTTTACGATTTTAAAAAGTAATGCAAAAACTAAAAAAACAATGTGGAGCCGACGTGCACAAGAATACGAGTCAAAGATTAATTCAGGTGATATAATTGCTCTATCTGAGGTTGTAAGAGATTTACATAGGAACCCAAGCCAATCTGAACAGTCATATTCTGAGAGACAATTATACGAATCGGCACTTGATCGGCTTGCAAAAGAAGTTTCTAGATCTCGGGGTATTAAAGAAATTGAAGCTATATCAAATATTGAAAATCAACTTGCAAAAAATGCAAAAAATGCCGCAGCAATATCTGCAGCGATATAGTCACGAATTGAAAATTTTTAAATAAATCACAAATCTTTCCCATAAGGCAGAATGAATATCCAAAATAAAATTAATATTCTTGGTGGAGATTACGAGTTTACTATGTCGATATCAGGAATGAAGAATGGTATAAATTTAAATTATATTCCTTCAAAATTACCTACAATCTATAAAAGTATTTTGAATCATGAAGTATTTGAGGTTTCTGAATTCTCCCTATCTAACTTCATAATGATGAGAGATAGAGATATCTGCAAAATGGTTGCCTTGCCTATATTTGTAAATAGAGGCTTTAGGCATGGTATTATCTGGGTGAGAAAAGATAGTGAAATAGAGTCACTAAATGATCTCAAAAAATTAAAAGTTGGTATAAAAGATTACTCACAAACAGCAGCTGTCTGGGTCCGAGGTATACTTCACGATGAGTATGGTATACATTGGAGCGATATAGATTGGTATGCACACAGAAATCAGAGATTTGATGCCCCAAAAAAAGCAAGACTATCACTTTTAGATAAAGATCCTGAGGAAATGCTTATTGACGGCGAGCTAGATGTGTATATCGCCCCTCGGCCAGAAGACCGATTACTTGATTTTGATAAAAGAAAATTGCGACCACTCCTCAGTAACTTCATCAATATTGAAAAAAATTATTTCAATAAAACTGGTATATATCCAATCAACCATTGCATTATGATCCACCGCGAAACATATTCAAAATATCCAGAACTTGGATATTTATTATTCAAAGCCTATAGTGATAGTAAGAAAGCCGCTTTGGAGAGAAAGATTGGATCAACTCTCTTGCCATGGGCTGATAAATTGTGGTCCGATACAATGCACATTTTTGAAAATGACCCGTATCCTCATGGTTTGAATAAATCAAATAAAAATAATATTGAAAAATTATTAACATATCTTTTTGAGCAAGATTTAATATCCAATAAACCCGCTATAGAAGATATTTTTGTCGAAGAATCACTGAAGTGGTCTGAAAAATTTTAGGATAATTATTAGCTAGTAATATCAAACAACTTCTAATTTTTGATGTGGCTTATCTGGCAGGATGATTTGAATATTGTCTCCTTCTTTTATAGTACCTCCATTTTTAACAATTGTCATAACACCAGTTTTTCTAATGATATTACCGTATTCATCTTTTGATATCATTTTTTTTAATAAACCATTTTTATATGCATCTATTTGCCAACATGGATTTCTCAGTCCAGTGATTTGAAGTTGAACATCGTCTCCTATTTTTAAGATTGTATCTTTTGGTAATTTAATTAATTCAATACCTGATGTTGTAATATTTTCTCCGAGGTTTCCAGGTCTAATTTCAAAGCCATCCTGCAAAAGTTCTTCAAGTAGTTCTTTTTCTATCAGGTGCACTTGCCTTAAATTGATATCCTTTGGGTGTTTTTTCGCCCGAGAAAGATGTTTTACATACTTACCAGCATGAGCATCACCCTCTACCCCTATCATTTTAATTAATTTAATTTCTTTTTGAATAGTTTTTGAAAAAGAATGTGAACTGTTAATACAAACCGCAACAACATTTTTTATTAAATCGTTCATTGGATGGAAACTAACAAATAAATATTATAATGAGAAATCTTTTACTTTATCAAAGCTAAAGTGATCGGCTATATCTTTTTTAGCATAGTAAACCTGATCAACAACACCCTCTTCATTTATTAAAATATCCGTTACAGCAATGTCAAAATATCCTTTGATTGAGAACGGAATATAACCTTTGACAATAGCCGGAATTATTTTATGAGCCTTAAATAACATTGCTGCGATAGTTTTTGCTAGAGATCTTTCAATTTCATATTTCTTGTAATACTTAAACTCCTCATCAGCCAAAACTGTGAAAGGTAACTCTCCATGTTTTCTCATGTAATTCTCTAAATTATTTTTAGGTGAATGAAATATGGCGACGTGTGTAAAATTATTTCCAAATTCATCAAACCGCCTCTTAAACTCATTTATTCTTAGATTACAAAAACTACAACCAGCAATTCTGTAAAAAGTAAGTAGAACTTTTTTCCCTCTAGTTTCAGACAAATTAAAAATTGTTCCATCTGTTTTAGGCAGGGATATTTCATCAATTTTGTCGCCCTTTGATATTTTCATCATTCCTCATTATTAGTGTTTACGATTAATAGATTTTCAACCAAATGATAACAATAAAATTTTAGAAATAAACTAATACGGATATATATTCACATATTTTCTTTTTAGAAAAAATATGTATTTTTAAGATCTTAAAGCTAGTTTTCTCAAAATAAATGATATTAAACCATAAAGCCCAATTGAGATGAAACCAAGAGTTAATAGGGCCGCAAACATTAAATCTATTTTTACTCTACCATTAGCTAAAAGCATCAAGTATCCAAGTCCTTGAGAAGATCCCACCCACTCGCCGATTGTTGCACCTATTGGTGCATATACAGCAGCTAATCTGATACCTGAGAAGAGGTTTGGTGTGGCAGCTGGAATTTTGATAACATAAAGAGTTCTTCTTTTTGAACTTCCCAATGTTTTCGCGAGGTCGAGGAATGATGAGGGGGTTTTCGTTAATCCATCATAAAAGGAGGATGTCACTGGAAAGTATATTATTAATATAGCCATAACTACTTTTGAAAGTATCCCATATCCTAACCATAATGTTAAAAGTGGTGCTAGAGCAAAAACTGGAATTGCTTGACTAAAAATCAATATTGGGCGCAAAAAAAGTACAGCTGTTTTAGAAGACTCGAGATACAATGCTGTAACAAAACCAAGTGAGACTCCAAAAAATAACCCAAGTAAGACCTCAGTCAATGTTACTATTGTATGTTCTAGAATTAACTGCCAATTATCAATGAAAGATACTAAAACATCAAAAGGTGCAGGTAATATATAAGATGGCGCAGAACTGACCCATACCCCTAATTGCCAAATTAATATTATTGATAAAATCGAAGCTACGGGATAATACCAACTCTTCATTAGGAACTCCTAATCTCTTCTAATAGTTTTGTTTGTAATAAAAATACATCTTCGTCATTAATATTTTTAGGGAATGGAGGCGGAAGACTCTTTGTTATGTATATTTCGCGATCATTGAGAATATATATGTTATTACATAATCTAGTTGCCTCACTTGGGTCATGTGTTACTAGTAATATAGTTTTTTCCTGTAAATGCTCTGCTACAAGATCCTGCATTTCTAGTCTAGTTTTTGCATCAAGCGCTGAAAATGGCTCATCTAGCAGAATAATCGGCTTATTTTCCATTAAAGTTCTTGCAAGTGCCACCCTCTGCCTCTGTCCTCCAGATAATTCGGAAGGATACTTCTTATAATGATCAATAAGGCCAACATTTTGTATAATTATTTCTAACTGATCATTATCAATCTTTTCACCGCGAAGCCTTGAACCAACGCTGATATTCTCATCTGCCCTCAGCCAAGGCAAAAGAAGATCACTTTGTGCCATATAAGCAACTCGATTGTGGACTTGAAGATTATCACTTGCATCCAGACTTCCATTAAATTCAACATGGGTATCAAGACCTGCAATTAATCTTAATAGAGTTGACTTTCCAGATCCAGAAGGTCCAAGCAAGCACGTCCATTGCGATGAATTTATTGCCATATCTTTGACACTAAAAAGAATATTACCATCAAATACTGCGCTGCCATCAATATGTAATGAGGGGATGATCACACTCATTTGCGGGTTATATCCCTTGTAAGTTTTTTAATTGAAACTTTCTTTTCAATAAGGCCTGAGCTATATAGAAAATCTTGGAAATCTTTGTATCTTGCCTCATCGTTAGCTGCTGGCCTTAGAGCAAATCTTGGTATTGTATCAAACCATGCTCTTCTATTAAGTTCATTTTGTAGTTCTTTTGATGTTGATGAAAATATCTCCCAACTTTCTTCTGGGTTATTAATTATGAATTGCGTTGCAAGTTCAGTAGCTTTTAAAAATCTTGCAATTTCACTTTGATCCATCCTCTTCGGATTAGCAACGTAGATTAATTCGTCATATGCAGGAACACCCTCTTCTTCGATATAAAAACAATGTCCAGGTACATTTTCAATATCCATTTGATTGAGTTCAAAATTCCTAAATGCACCAATTACTGCATCAACTTGTTTCGACATTAGAGCGGGTGATAATGAAAAATTCACATTAATAAGCTCAATTTCTTCTATTGATATGCCATATTTCTCTAAAATAGCTGAGAGAAGTGCTTCCTCTACACCTGCAACAGAAAAACCAATCTTTTTATTCCTGAGATCAGCAGGCGTGGATATTGGACCATCTTTTAAAACAAGAAGACAGTTCAAAGGAGTTGCAACTAGTGTTCCAACTCTTAATAAAGGAAGACCTTCACTAACTTGAAGATGAAGCTGGGGTTGATAGCTTATTGCAAGATCCGCTTTGCCTGCTGCTACTAGTTTTGGGGGCATCGATGGATCAGCTGGTGCTACAATTTCCACATCTAAATCATATTCAGAAAAATAACCCTTCTCTTCTGCAATAATTATTGGACCGTGATCCGGATTAATAAACCAGTCTAAAAGAACTGATACTTTATCGTCAGCATTTCCACTTACCGGACTCATTACCAAGAGAAGCAATATGTAGCTTGTAAATATAATTTTTTTCATTTAAGTCTCCTTTTGTTTATCGTTTTCTTATATTAATCCGAAATTCACCAAAGATTATTAAAATGGTGCGTCGGTCCGTGACCCTGCCCTACATCTAACTTATCAGCATTTTTTATTGCATCCGTGACATACTGCTTAGAGATGCTGATGGCAGTTTCAATTTCAAAACCATGCGCTAGATTAGCACAGATTGCTGAAGATAAAGTACAACCAGTTCCATGCGTATTGATGGTATTAACACGCGGGGCTTCAAACCATATTTCATCATTTATAGTAATAAGAAGATCTGGACTTTTTTTAGATTTCAAATGACCACCCTTGACATATATAGCTTTTGGACCAAGATCAAGAAGTCGCCTACCTTGGGTTAACATCTCCGACTTTGTTGTTGCGATATCACAATTTGTGAGCAATGCTGCCTCAGGTAAATTTGGTGTTAAAACATCTGCTACTTGAATTAAATCTTTACGTATTGTCTCAATTGCATCGATCTCCAGAAGCGTTGCGCCTCCCTTTGCAACCATAACTGGGTCAATTACAATATTTTTTACTTTTCTTTTTCGTAAATTTTTAGAAATAATAGATGCGATGCTAGAATTTGCAATCATACCGATCTTCACAGCATCAACAATTATATCTTGAAAAATAGAATTTATTTGTGATTCAATGAAACCTTCTGGTACAAGGTGTATATCCTGAACACCCATTGTATTTTGAGCTGTTAAAGCTGTTATTACTGACATACCGAATGTTTTATTCGCAGAAAATGATTTCAAATCAGCTTGGATACCAGCTCCACCGGATGGATCAGATCCAGCAATAGATAATACTTTTGGAATATAGTAATTTTTACCCTTCATTATGACCTCAAATTCTCTGATAGTTCGCTATTTGTTTAGAATATGCAATGGCTGCTAACTCGGGATCTTTTTGACCACATATACCAGATATAACAGCAACACCAACAGCCCCTCTTGAAAATATTTCTGTACAATGATGGACTTTGACACCTCCAATTGCAACACAGGGAAGCTTGGTGAGTGACACTATTTGACTCAGACCATCAAAACCAATTGGCGAAGTATGGTCGTTTTTTGTCATAGTTGAAAAGAGAGGACTTATCCCGACATAATCAAGAATATCTCTATCAATTAATTTAGCTTGCTTAATATTTTCACAGGACAAACCGACTAACATCGAAGAACCAACTTCTTTTCTTACATCTTTAACATCCATATCACTTTGACCGACATGAACACCATCAGCTCCAATAGAGATAGCAGCCTCCACATCATCATTAATAATTAGAGGTATATTTTGCTCTTGTAATTTTTCCTTTAATACCAATCCCTGTTTGATCATTGATTTAGTGCTAATATTTTTGTCCCTTAATTGAACAGAGGTAACACCCCCTTTTATGGCATGCATAACTGTTTCAACTAAACCAAACTCCTCACAAAGTTCAGGATCTGTAACTAAATATAGTTTTAATAAATCTGTATTAATCTTCTTCTACCCATTTGCACTTATCAAAATCATCTGGTGTAATAAGACTTAACTGATCTTGGAAGAGTGATGAAAAGCTACCCGGTCCATTTGCTAACTTATCTGCGCGGGATCCAGCTTCAGAAAATAATACTAAAGATGATATAGCTGCACTTAATGGTTCTGCAACAGATACGAATGCGCCCATCAAACAAGTTAATGAGCATCCCATCGCTGTTACGCTTGGCATTAATTTTGAACCACCACTAACTCTAAAGTTCTTTTTACCATTTGTTACAAAATCCACCTCGCCCGTTATAACAACTACACTATTATATTCTTTTGCTAGATCTCTAGCTGCATTTTCTGCAGCGCTAACGGGATCAGTTGCATCAACCCCACGAGCCTCTGAGGTCCCTCCACTAAGTCCCAAAATCTCTGACGCATTTCCACGAAGTATAGTTGGGTTTAGGTTCAATAATTCCTTTGTAGCCATACTACGATATGGGGTTGCAAAGTGAGCTACTGGATCAAATACCCAAGGGATATTTGAGTCATTAGCTGATAAAATTGCTCTTTTCATACCATCTAACCATGATGGAGAGATAGTACCAATATTTACTGTTAATGCACTGCATACCTTGGCGAAGTCTGCCGTCTCTTCAGGTGTGTGTATCATCGCTGGGGAGGCGCCTGCGGCTAGTAATGTATTTGCCGCAATATTCATTGCTACATAATTCGTGATACAATGCACGAGCGGATTTTTTTCTCTCATTTTTTGGAGGTTGTTAGACATTGAATATTCTTTCTCATGTTTACGGAGGGGTGCATGAGTAATAAAAGAAATTCATCATGACTTCCTCCGCCAGCATTATCTGGATCAGGTTAAAAGGGTTTATCTCAGCCCATAAGGCACCCCTGTCATGATTTAAATTTTAAGTGGGATATATTAATTGTCAATGATAAAGTTTATCCCTTTATTAAAATTTGACTACTCTTTAGGAATATTTGTTGCACCAGTTTCAAATGCAATAACTTGGCCATCTTTGAAGGTGTAGACACCCATCACAGCTTGAACATTACCGTCATTAAAGGTCACAAATGCATGCTCAATACCTATTTCATCATTTTCATAAATAATTCTCACTCTATCACGATTGATATCATCACTCATTGCCCATCCTATAACATCTTGTTTTTTCAACACATTACCAGATGCATGCATTGTAAATTTATAGTCCTCATGGAGTAACTCATTCATTGTGTTTTCATCTTTAATATCTATTGCTTTTCCTAAACGTTCTATTATTGACATTTTTATCTCCGTTGTTTTAATTAAAATTAATAAATAAGAGCTTTTTAATTCCTATATATACTCTAACATATTTGTAAATTTATAGATTTACAAGCACTCCTTTCAGAGATTTTTAAATATAAAACTGCATATTTACAACTACCTATATTACATGCAAATAGTGTGCCAGATACCCATTATATTTCTGAATTATTTCTCAAGTATGGTGTAGTGAGACGATAAGGCAATATTTAATTTTTTTTTGATAAAGAAAAAAACAAACATAATAGTAAATTGATTAATTATTGTGCAATATAAACATATTTAAATAATTCTCAAAGTACGCTAACTTAACCTAAAAATAATTATCTTAAGATTCTAATACTAAAGTTGAGATGCTTCAGCACAATTTTCGCATAAACCATATATTTCCAGATTATGACTTACGTATGTAAAGTCGGAATGCTTACTGAGTTCTGATAGTTTAATTTGCAAATCATTTTTTTTAATTTCAGATACTTTATCACATTTCTCGCATATTAAAAATGAGGTTGATTTTGTTATATTACAGTCGGAATTTGTACAAGCTACATACGAATTCTTGCTTTCGATCCTATGAACCTTGCCATTTTCAATCAGTTTATCAAGGGCCCGGTATACTTGCAAAGGAGCCTTTATACCGTTTTTTTCGGTATTAAACAAAATAGAATATGCCCCCAACGGTTCTTTTGATTTTTGGAGGAGATCAAAGACAATTTCCTGATTTTTTGTTAAATTATCTCTTTTTGACACTTAAATCACCCATGATAAAAATTATTTATATCTCACCTGTACTTCACTAACGATAATGATAATATAAATAGTATGAATGCCGCAACTAAAATTGTGGGTCCAGATGGAGAATTATATTCTAGGGAAATAAATAGACCACTTAGCACTGATAGAATGCCACCAAGAATAGAAAATAAAAGCATTTGCGTTGGGTTATTAGAAATATTTCTTGCCATAGCCGCTGGAATAATAAGTAACCCAGTCATAAGTAGAACGCCGATCATTTTAATTGAAATTGCTATTACACCAGCAAGAAGTAAAGTAAAGATGAGATTCGCAATATCTGGATTCATACCTTCAGATTTTGCAATATCATAACTCACAGTTGCAGCAAATACACGTTGCCAAATAAAATACAGTATAAGCAGTATAAATCCACCGCCAGACCATATTATATATAGATCCACTTTTGAGACGGATAGAATGTCCCCAAATAATAAACCCATTAAGTCAAATCTTATCGTGGACATAAAACTTATGAATACCAACCCAATTGCTAAACTTGTATGAGCTAATAACCCAAGCAAAGCATCTCCTGGAAGCTTTGTTCGATCTTGGAGGTATAATAGAATTGCAGCTATACTTCCAGATAACAAAAAAACAGTTATTGTTATATTTGAATCAAAGGCAAAGGCCAGAGCTACACCAAGAAGTGCAGAATGTGATAGTGTATCACCGAAGTAAGCAAGCCTTCTCCATATCACAAAGCATCCGAGAGGGCCTGAAACAATTGCAACACCAATCCCAGCAATTAAGGCTCTAATAAAGAAATCATCTAATATCATTCTATTATGCTACCATCCTTTGCATGAACATGATCATGATGATGCTCGTAGATAGATAGAACATTAGATACCCGATCACCAAATAATTCTCTGAATGCTGGGTTTTGTGCAACAGCACTTGGTGATCCGGAGCAACAGACATGTCCGTTTAAACATATTACATGGTCAGTTGCTGCCATTACAAAATGAATATCATGAGAAATTAATAATATGCCACAGTCGAGGTTATCTGATATTTTTTTTATCAAATTATAAAGTGCAATTTCACCATTAAAATCGACGCCCTGTGCTGGTTCATCTAGAACTAATAGCTCTGGTTTCCTCGCAATTGCTCTAGCAAGCAAAACGCGCTGAAATTCACCACCAGATAAATTACGTAGATCGGAAGCCATAAGATTTTCTACCCCCGTTAACGATAAAGCCTCTTCTATCTGATTTTTATTTAAATTATTAGTTAAGGTCATGAAATCTTTAACTCTGATTGGTAATGTCCAATCTATATTTATTTTTTGAGGTAAATATGCAATATTTTTAGTATTAGATATTATATGTCCTTCATCTGGTGTTAGAATACTTAAAACTATTTTTGCAGTTGTAGTTTTACCAGAGCCGTTTGGTCCAACTAATGTTACGATCTCACCTCTAGATACCTCAAACGATACTCCTTTAACTAGCCATTTATTAGAAATAAATATGCCAGCATTATCCAATTTCACTAAAAAATTTTTTTTTGACATTTATGACATTTAATTGTTTACAAAATGATATGTTATATTATAACATTTTTATATTTATATTACTTACGAATGAAAGTCTAACATGAAAAAAAATAATTCCCTACTCAATATGAAAAGCCTAGTTTTTGGTTCAGTCTTTTTATTACAAGCACCACTCGCCGAAGCAGCACCTGCTGTAGTTACCTCCATAAAGCCAATTCATTCTCTTGTATCTAATGTAATGAATGGAGTTGGCGAGCCATACTTGATAATAACTGATACTAACTCTCCTCATTCATTTACACTCAAGCCTGAAGATGCATCTAAGTTACAAGGTGCTGATATAGTATTTTGGATTGGTGAAGAAATTGAAACTTTTTTAGAAAAACCCCTTGGTTCCATTGCAATAAGGGCAAGAAAGATTTCATTTATGGAATCAGATGATATTCAAAAACTTAAATTTAGAGAAAATAGTATTTTTGACGAACATGATGACCATGATGACCACGAAGAGCATGATGACCATGATGACCACAAAGAGCATGATGATCATGATGACCACGAAGAGCATGATGACCATGATAAACATGACGACCACGAAGAGCATGATGACCATGATGACCACAAAGAGCATGATGATCATGATGACCACGAAGAGCATGATGACCATGATAAACATGACGACCACGGGCATCATCATGGCGAATTCGACTCACATATTTGGTTAGATCCAATTAATGCTAAAGAAATAGTTAGTATCATTGCTGATGAACTATCTCTTATTGATCCATCTAATAAGAGTAAATACATCGAAAATGCAAAAAGTACTGCAACACAATTAGATAATCTTATTAGAGAAACAGAGAAGACTCTGGACAAAGATATCAGTTACGTCGTATTCCATGATGCTTATCAATATTTTGAAGAAAGGTTTAATGTGGCAGCAAGTGGAGCTCTAACGCTAAATACTGATGTGCTTCCGGGCGCGAGACAGATAATGAATATTCGAGAGTTAATTGAAGATAAGAATATTTCTTGTATTTTATCTGAGCCACAGTTTAATCCAAAAATTATAGAAACAATTGCAGAAGATACAAATATTAAGACTGGTGTTTTGGATCCACTCGGGGCAACTATTCCAAGTGGAAAAGACCAATATTTTTTATTAATAGATGATCTCGCGGCAAGTTTAGAGAAGTGTTCATAAGGGATTTTAAGCCCCTCTCGACCACAATATTTGCTTATAGTCTATTGACTATAAATTGTTACTGTAAATTTATTTTAGAGGCATTGGGAGACTCAATGCCTCTTTTTTTATTGAAGGTTAAGTAGCAAGATTCATTGCAAGTCAATACTTTCAGACTAGTCTTTCACTAATTTAGCGATGCCCTTACAGAAGCGTCTGTAGGATTTTATAAACTTCAATTTCATTACCTTCGAAATTTCTATCTGAGAATATATCGCAGATAAGTTAATAGACATGATAGTAATATTTGCTATTATTTGAGAATGGGGGCGTAGCTCAGTAGGATAGAGCACCAGATTCCTAATCTGGGGGTCACAGGTTCAAATCCTGTCGTCCTCACCAAAGTTTTTTTCTTTAAATGATTCTTGTTAAATAACTATTACAATCGTAATTGTTGCCTTTCCCTTAAAGCAGAATCAGGTATAAATAAGTATCTAACTTTCTCACAAATTTTTTACCTCAGTAATAAATATGCAACAAAAGAATGATACATGTGTATTCTCTACAAAAAAAAGGAAAAAATTATGGACTCAAAAGAAATAGTACAAAAAGGTTATGATCTGTTTGCAAAAGGTGACATGGAGGGTTTCATGAATATGTTACATGACGACTTTGTTTTCGTATACCCAGGTGATAAACACCCATTTTCAGGAACTCATAATAAAGAAGGTTGGCAACAACAATTAATGAAAGTCCCTGAGCTCTGGAGCAATTTTCAAGTAACGGTCGAATCAATGATCAGCGAAGGTGATAAAGTTTTTATAAATACAAAAGCAACTGCTGATGGCATGGATACAATTTTTGGACACTACATGGAAGTAAAAGATGATAAGTTACTAAAATTTATAGCTTATGATGACACTCTAAGTATGTTCAATGCAATGAAAAAATAATTTTAGTTAAATATTAGAGAAGCTTAATAAAGCAATTGAAGAAAAAGGAGGATATTTTATGCCAAAAATGTTGGTAACAGTGAATATATCAAAAGGCTTTAAAACCTGGACTGATATGGCAAGGTCACTCGAAGATGAAGCTGGTGCAAATGGTGCAAAAATTATATGGGCTGGTACAAACCCCGATGAGTCATCTGTATTTGTAATGATGGATGTTCCTGATATAGAATTTATGCAAACATTCGGTTTACGTCCCGATATCAAAAAAGCTCGTGAGGACGCTGGAGCTGATGTTTCATCTACGACTGTAATTACGCCTATTGGTGATTATTGGCTTGGTTAGTTTTTATTTCTTTATTGCTGGAAAATGATCGGGCGTAGTACCCCTCAGACTAAGCTGCCTGTGGCAACGCGGACGATCCATAAAAAACGTTATATGGTAAGATTTTTTAAATATATTTGTAAAATCATTTAAACGTTTACCATATAAGATCATAAATGAACCTATAGTATAGAAGCTTATGTAATGATTAAATTTATCGCAGCAGGCCTCCTGATATCATCAGCTCTTGCAAGCTCTGCATACTCTGCTTTCTCAGAGGTTGGAATTTTTGGAACACCTACAAACAATCCTGGCCAAGGTAAAACTTCTGCAGAAATAATTGCCGTAACAGCAGATGGTATGACACTGGTTTATAGTGACGGTCCTGCAAATGCATTAGGTATGATTGATATTACAGATCCAACAAAACCACTGCCGTTAGGCTCAATAGACGTGGGTAACGAACCAACTAGTGTAGCAATAAAAAATGGAGAAGTATTTGTAGGCATCAACACTTCACCAAACTATATGAAGCCAAGTGGACACTTACTTGTTATTGACCTGGCGTCAAAAATGGAAGTAGCGCGGATAGAACTAGGCGGACAACCAGACTCTGTTGCAGTTAGTCCAGATGGAACTTTTGCTGCAATAGCGATTGAAAATCAACGTAACGAAGATATTAATGGTGCAAAGATACCACAGCTCCCTGGTGGCTATGTGGCGATTGTAAATCTAGTAAATCACAGTCTTACTAAAGTGGACCTAATTGGTTTTTCAACTATTGCTCCAAACGATCCAGAGCCAGAATTTGTTGATATTAATGACTTAGGAGAGATCGTTGTAACGCTGCAAGAGAATAACTGGATGGTGGTTATTGATCCTAATGGAAATATAATTTCAGAGTTTGATGCCGGACTGGTAACATTAAAAGGCGTAGATAACAAAGAAGATGGTGAACTAAATATGGTTGATACCATTGTGAATGTTCGAAGAGAACCAGACGCAGTTAAGTGGATTGATAATGAGCACTTTGCGACTGCTAACGAGGGTGACTATAAACATGAAGCACCAGGTCAAGCAAAGCGTGGTGGTAGCCGTGGATGGACAATCTTCAACAAAGACGGCTCCGTGGTATACGAGTCGGGTGCATCTTATGAAAGATTAATTGCTTCAGCAGGTTACTGGCCAGAAAGACGTGCTGAGAAAAAAGGTGTAGAACCAGAGTCAGTTGAAGTAGCAACATATGATGATGCACGTTATATTTTTGTGGGTGCTGAAAGAGCAAATGCTATTGGCGTTTATAATGCAAATGATCTAAGAAACCCAGAATTGGTTACTATATTACCAACAGGTTTTCGACCTGAGGGCTTACTTGCTATTCCGCAACGTAACTTGCTTGTAAGTGCAAACGAAGATGATATGAGGAATTCTGTTACAATTTATAGCCTAGAATAATCGTGAGTCAGGCGGCCCTTGGTTCGAGTCCAAGCAGTGGTACCATTTTCTGGTTAAAATTTTTTAAACAAAAGAGTCAATGTAAATTGTTGCATCTTTGATTTTAATTTTAGCCTGCTTTCATAAAATGCCGATTGCTTGGCGTATACGGTAAAAAAATCATTATTTTTTTGGTAATGATTTGAAATACTTATATTTCAAAATATAGCAAATAAGAAGACCAATTAGACTCGATAGAATTATAAAGATTATTACAAAATCGTAGTTGCTATTTGTCCAGATTAAAGAACCAATCCAAGGGCCACATGATAAACCTAGCGCATAGAATACAGATACATATCCGAATTTTTGTCCGAAGTTACTCATTCCCAGTACATCCTTTGATATTAAGGGTAATATAATTGACGTAACCCCATAAGCTGACGCCTCAAGTAGAATAAATATAAATGCAAGTGATGGTGATATATGCGTTACGTACAAAAATAGGAGAGAAATTACTGTCATATAAAAAATATAAAACAGAGAGTCTGTATCACTAATTTTCTCTCTAAAAAATAAAATTATCAGTCTGCCAACAACTTGAAAAGGGCCAAATAAAGATGCAATTATGATTGCCATTTTAAACTCTACCCCTTTTTCGAGCAGAAGAGGAATAATATGACTCACCAACATTTGATGATTAAGGGCAATAAGGAAAAACGGTAGAGATAATAATAAAAGCTTACTATCAATTCGTAGTAAAATTTTATTATTATTTTGCAATTTTTTCGGTACTTTAACTATGACGTAATTTTTCATACCTGCATATAGCATGGGGGTACCGATTATTATTATTGATATACCAATTATCATAATTGCAAATTTCCAACCATGTGTTGATGCAAAATATGTCATGATCGGAAAGGTGATAGTACTGGCAAAACCCGCGATTAATGTAATAATTATAATCGTTCTTTTAGTGTCTTTTTTCTCGGCCATAGTAATAATGGAGAAGAGCATATTATAAGTACATCCCGCAGCAAAAAAATTGACAGATATCCATCCTGAAAGAAATACAATGTATAATTCTGCTGCATAGCTCAAATAAAGAAGAGATAAACCAATCATAATTGGGCATATCAATATTAAAATTAACCCATAGCCCCTATCGATTAACCTCCCATAAAATGGAAAAGCAAAAGCCTGAACAAATAATGATAGGCTAAACGCGAATGTAAGATTATTTTTTGAGATACTTAGAGTATCCAACCAAAAATTTAATAATGCAGGAAATAGGTAATATGACGCACTATAAAATAACGTAACGGCGATTCCTGTGCATATCGCCGCTATTGGCACTGACGAAATTAACATTTTTATATTTTTAACAGTAATAGAAAATTAAATATACTATTTTAAAAATTTTGAAAATATGTGCCAATGATAGGAGTTTGGTTTTTTATGAGCAGTATCCAGCATTTCATATATCTCAAAATCTTTAAAAAGGGCTAGAATATCATGCTCATTTACATAATAATGTGGGTGCCCAACCTCATTACCCTGATCTTTTGTCCATGTATTTTCTGCTACTAATTCACCTTTCCCGTAGCCTACATTTTTTTTGGAGAGCATGCTTATTATTAAAAATCCACCTGGACGCATTACTCTCTTGATTTCATTGATAGCATTAATCACCGACTCATGATTGCCATGGTATATTACATTAAATGATACAATCGCATCAAATGAGTTTTCATCGTATGGTATGTTTGTAAATGATCCAATATGAGTGTCTATATTTTTTAGATCGTATTTTGTCACCATTTCATTTAAGTAGGCGATGCCTGTTTCACTTGCATCAATGGCGGATACTTTAAAGCCAGCTTTGGCAAGTTCTAAGCTGTGGCGTCCAATACCAGAACCCAAATCAAGAATTTCTTTTACGCCATTATCTTTCAAATAGGATACTTTGCTCGTAATAAATGGTTCAGGCGCCATCCAATCCATCCTACCCCTCTCATCAGCCCAAACAATGTTCCAGGCCTCATAGGCTGTTTCAAATTCGTTTTTCTTCATTTTGTGTAACCTTTTTTCTCAAGTATTGACTAATTTGTTCCACGACAAAAATCAAAGCGAATATCATCCCTATAATCACCATCGCTCTGTCGTAAGCCATCCAATTAAATAGGGCATTCAGACTCATACCGATTCCACCTGCGCCAACAAGCCCTAAAACAACAGATCCTCTGATAGCTTTTTCAAATGCAAAGAGTGAAGTTGTAATTAATCCAGGCATCGCAGCGGGTACTACTGCAGCAAAAGTTGCATCAAGCTTTGTTGCGCCGCAGCTTTCAAGTGCATCTGCAGGACTTTTATCAACATCCTCCATTTCTTCTGCAAAAAATCTTCCGCAAAATCCAATAGTATCAACCATTATGGTCAATGTACCTGCAAAAGCTCCTAAGCCAACAAGCATAACAAAAATTATGGCCCAAACAAGATCTGGAACAGTTCTAAATAATAAAATTAATGCCTTTACTATTTCTTGAACAAGTCTCATGGGACGAGAATTACCAAGCAAACCCTTGGATGATAATAATGCCAGTATGAAGCCAAAGATTATACCAAGCAGTGTACCCGTAAACGCCATTTGGAAAGTTTCAATTAATTCCCTTGTGTATCGAAACGTATCTTTCCAGGTTATGCTATGCTCATTTTCTCCGAGTATACCAATAGAAGGAAAGGCCTCTCCCAAAAATCTTTTAAAATATTGCGTGCTATCGAGCAGGCCTTCCAAGCTGAATTGTGAACCTTGGAATGACCAAATGACCATTACAATCAAGGCCAAATAAATAAAATATCTAGTGATACTTATTTTCTTGTATCTTCGAGGTAAATTGTTTAACTCTGATTTTTTATCTATATATATAGGACTATCAGTCATATTCAGCCTGCAGAGTTTTTATTTCTAAAGAGTTTGAGTCTTTAAAAAGACTCAATCGACCATTTTTTATAGCTAACACTTTGTTACCATACTCAAGTGCATGCTCAACATTATGTGAGGTGAATATCAGTGTTATATTTTTATTCTTACACAAATCATAAAAAAGGCTCATTACCTCTTTTGCTGCTACGGGATCTAGACTTGCAACCGGTTCATCAGCCAATATCATATTAGGCTTTTGCATCAGCGCTCTCGCAATCGCAACTCTTTGTGATTGTCCGCCTGATAGTGTGTCTGCTCTCTGCATGGCCAGATGAGATAAACTCACCATTTCTAATGCTTCCATAGCTTTTTTTCTAGTTTGATTACTTGCACTTATTTGTCCCCAATTTCTTATCCCAGCCAGTGGAAATTTTGAAACATTGTGCAAGCGACCTATATCCCCATGAATTACATTTGTTAGAACTGATAATCTAGGTACCAGATTATGTTTTTGGAATACTACTCCGATGGATGAACGCATTCTCCTCAGTGCGCCTGTCCTGAATTTCAAGATCGGCTCCCCGAATACGTTAATTGAACCTTGTGATGGTTGAGTTATTCGAGTTAAGCATTTTAGTAAGGTTGATTTACCCGCTCCATTTGAGCCTATAATTGCAATTGACTCACCTACTTCTATTGTAAAAGAAATGTCTCTTAAAACTTCAAAATCAGCATATGATTTTGATAAGTTATTAACTTCAATTGCATTCATTGTAAAATGTTTGGGCCGGTTTAACCGGCCCAAATCCCATTTCTATTTAGTCCATGATATCGAATTCAGGAAGGCCTGCTGTACGATACATATTTCTTACGACATCATAATCTGAGTCATCTACTTCGAGCAATCTTGTGCCCTCATATTTATCGTTAGCCATTTCACCCTCATCATCGAGCCCTGCTAGGATACCAGCAATAAGTATCTCATCATTGTCAACTATTGCCGCTTTTATTCTAGCTACCTCTGAGTCAGAAATATTACCATTAGCCATAAGCATATCGTAAGGCAAATCGCCTGATCGTGCTAAAACTTTATAATCTCCATTGCCGTTTGGCTCTTTTGATCGGTCATATTTTATCCAAGAACTAACTTTAACGCCTATAGCTTGAGTGTCATCACGCACCAAACCTGTATGTTGCAGGCTTTTCTTTGTATGGATTACTTTGATGTCGCTCATTGGGTCTACACCGTGGTCCATTAGCACTTGCATTGGGCAAAAATGACCGGATGTTGATCCCGGTCCAGCAAATGAAACTGTTGTTCCTTTTAGATCTGTGACTTTAGTATAGCCGCTTGAATTTTTTACAACAATTCCACAGTAATAATCAGGTCTCGCGAGCCCAATCATTGCTTTTCCATCAGTAAGCTTTGATATGGCGACATACTCAGCTGGGCCAGTAATCGCAAAATCAACCCTATTTGATCTCATTGCTTCTGCTGTTGCTGTGTGATTTGCAACATCAAAAAATTCGAATGAATCGCCAGTTACTTCTGATAAAGCATCAATGAATGGCCCCCATTCTGAAATTAAGGCATCCATACCTTGAATATCAGTAACTGCGATTTTGTACTCTTTAGCATTTGCATTTATTGAAGTGACAGTCATCAATAATATAGCACAAAATCCTATTATAATTTTACGCATTTTCTTCTCCTTGAATTTTAAAGTTTAATTAGCTTTAGTTGGGTTACTGTAAAATCGTGAAACTATATCTTTGCAAAACCATTGAGAAAACATTAAATATATGTGAAATTATTGGATAAAGTAAAATATCCACAATAAAGAAATTAAATACTTTTATTTTATCACTCAAAGATAAATAAAATTGTCTGAGATTAATTAGTAAGTGATACAATTATGTAATAATTTAGTCTTAAAAAAGCTTCCAATGAATAAAAAATACAAACGATTCGCGATATATTTTATGCCACAATCAAAAAGCTTATTTTATGATTTGGGTATACGTTGGTTTGGATGGGATCCATTGCAAGGGTCAGAAGTAAATGGACTACATAATAAGGGAACTGATGAACATCTTTTAGTAATTGAAAAGGCACGTAAATACGGTCTTCATGCAACCCTCAAGGCACCATTTAGACTCAGAAAAGGTTGTGAACTAAATGATCTAATTTCCTTTTTTCAAGATACCTGTACGCGGTATGATGGCTGCATCTTTAATAATATTTCAATTAAGAAAATTTCAGATTTTATTGCTATTGCTCCAAATTCTGATACAAGCAAAATTCATTCACTTGCAGCTGATATTGTAAAAGAATTCGATCAATTTAGAGATGAACACAACGAGTCAGACATCGAAAAGAGGGGCTTATCGAGTTATTCATTAAGACAAAAAGAATATTTCTACAGTTGGGGCTATCCGTATGTTTTTGAGGAATTCAAGTTTCATATGACGTTGGGGAAACTTTCGAATTCAAAAGATGGGATAGCCGAAGAAAAGATTTGTAATGAATACTTTGAAGAAATTATTTCAAAACCAATGAAAGTAGATAATTTATGCCTGATGGGTGAAGATCATAATGGAATGTTTCATATACTTGAAAGTACGATTATAAATTGCAAATAGCATCAACCAAACTTTGAGTACCAGCCTCAATTGTACCGCTATTATCGACTATTATAGCCTTCTGTGGAATTGCCAAATTCAAGTATTTTAGACGTCCCTCAATTTTTTCCTCGCTCTCTCGAGCCCTTTTTATGAGCCTATCTTTTACCTTAACCTTACTGGCAGCAATCCATATAATATAAATATTTGGATACTTTGATTGGATCTCACTCAATGCCCTTCTTGATCCATTAAAAATAACGTCCAAGCCGTTTTGTATTTTTGCAAGATATTCATTTGAAATACCATAGTGTAGATCATTTGCGCTCCAGTTTAGCATGAAAGCGTTATTGTCCATCATCTCGTTAAAAGTGGCTTTATTTACAAAAATATGAGTCTCTGCATCCGTTGTATTTGGTCGTGTAATGTGCCTTGTTACAAAGACTTTCTTTTTCAGAATTTTTCTTGCACCTCTGATGAGGGTGTCTTTACCTACACCAGATGGTCCGACAACACATATCAGTTTGCCAGTTACCTTAGTCATTTGAATGAATTAACATCTATTTCCCGATCAGCTATCTCGTTACGAATCATCTCGTCATGAAAAATACCAATGATCGCACATCCATTTTTTTTTAACTTGTCGATTAGAGTAATAACTTTCTCTATATTTTTATTATCCAAGCTTGAAGTGGGCTCATCAAGCAAAAAATATGGATAATTACAAATCATTGCACGAGCAATATTTATCCTTTGTTGTTCTCCACCCGAGAACGTCAGGGGTGATAAATCCCAGAGTTTACGTGGTATATCAAGGAAATTTAAGAGTTCAGATGCTTGCGCCAATGCATCTTCTTTTTCAGATCCTAATTTTATCAAAGAGTCTGATACAATATTCATTGTTGAAACCCGAGGAATAACTCTTAAGAATTGACTTATATAACCCATTTTATGGTTACGAATTCGAATTAGATCTTGAAGATTAATTTTTGTAATATCAGTCTTATCAACTAATATTGAACCTTTTGAAGGTAGATAGTTACCATATATCATCTTCATCAATGTTGTTTTTCCTGAGCCAGATTTACCCGTAAAAGCAACGAGCTCTCCTCGATTTACTGTTAGATTAACATCTTTAAAAACGGTAATTTTGGCACTATTTTGAGTGTATAACCTGAAGGATTTGGATATGTCTTTTAATTCGATCACGACTACACCTGTATTATTGAGCTAACTAGCAATTGAGTATATGCGTGGTGAGGATCATCAAGAACCTGATCCGTAATGCCCTGCTCAACGATATGGCCATCCTTCATAACAAGTACTCTATCGGCAAGCAAACGAACAACGCCAAGATCGTGTGTAACGATGACCGCAGCTATGTTTAATTCTTCCACTAATTTCTTTATTAAATCTAGAATCTTGGCTTGCACAGATACATCCAGACCTCCTGTAGGCTCATCCATATAGATCAGTTTAGGCTCTGTAATAAGACATCTTGCGATCTGCAAACGCTGCTGCATACCGCCTGAAAAGTTTGATGGAAGTTCATCTATTCGGCTAGAGTCGATCTCTACTTTTTCAAGCCAGGCAGCTGCGGCCTCTCTAATATTACCATAGTGTCTATTTCCGATGGCCATAAGCTTCTCACCTATATTACCTCCAGCGCTTATATTCATTCTTAGGCCATCTCTCGGATTTTGATGAATAAAAGACCAGTCCGTTCGCATCAGCTGTCTTAAATTAGGCTCACTAATATTACAGATATTTTGCACATAATTATCATCACTTCGAAAAATTACTTCCCCTGAATCTGGCTTATAAAGGCCTGATGCGCATTTTAGAAGTGTGGTTTTACCCGAACCTGACTCACCCACAATTCCAACTATCTCACCTGGATAAACTTCAAGAGTGATTGAGCTACATGCAATAATATTGCCGAAACTTTTTGTAAGATCTGTAATTTTAATTATTTCATTCATATTCATGGATTGTCTATTTTTTTTAGTAAATTATTTTGGCAGTAATTGGTATCTGAACATACAAACATTCTGCCACCCGCATTATCAATAATAATTTCATCGAGGTATGAGTCTGTCGCTCCGCATAACTGGCATAATGCGTTCGCTTTGGTTGCTTCAAAAGGATAATCCTCAAAATCGAGACTGATAACCTTTGTATATGGTGGAATTGCATAAATACGTTGTTCGCGGCCAGCACCGAATAGCTGTATAGCTGGATTATTATTCATTTTCGGATTATCAAATTTTGGTATTGGAGATGGTGCAGATATATAATTGTCATCAACAAGAACAGGGTAATTGTATGATGTTGAAATGTGTCCATTTTTTGATATGTCCTCATAAAGCTTTAGGTGCATTATACCATACTCTTTCAGGGCATGAATTTTTCGTGTTTCAAACTCACTTGGTTCCAAAAATCGAAACGGCTCTGGTGTGGGAACCTGATATATTAATATTTGCTTCTCAACTAGTGGGGTCTCCGGAATTCTGTGCCGTGTCTGGATTATTGTTGCCTTATTAGTATCTTCAGTTGTTTGAACATTCGTAACACGTTTAAAAAAATTTCTTATGGAAACTGCATTGGTTGTATCATCCGAGCCTTGGTCTATTACCTTTAGAATATCATCCTGTTTGATGCATGATGATGTAACTTGTATACCACCCGTTCCCCATCCATAGGGCATTGGCATCTCTCGAGATGAAAAAGGAACTTGATAACCAGGAATAGATAAGCCTTTTAGAATTGCTCTTCTTATTGTTTTCTTTGTCTGCTCATCCAAGTACGCAAAATTATATTTTAATTCGTCCATAGTTAGTCTTTCATCTGTTGGCTTCTAATTTTTCGCACAAGTTCTAGCTCAGATTGAAAATCAACGTAATGAGGAAGTTTGATGTGCTCAACAAACCCTGTGGATTGTATGTTATCACAGTGCGATATAACAAATTCCTCATTTTGTGTTGGTACATTCTGATAGGACTCACCTAGCTCTTTCCATCTCAGTGCCCTGTCAACCAAAGCCATAGATATTGCCTTCCTTTCACATTGACCCATCACCAATCCATATCCCCTTGTAAATTTAGCTAGTTCTGTTTTGCTTCCAGTAAACTGATTTATCGTTTCACACTCAGTTACCTCAATTTCAGCGACCGTTATGGTGATCTCAAGTTCTGGTATCTCCACATTAACTGCAACAAGCCCGATGCGAAGCTCTCCTATAAAAGCGTGCGTTCCTCCGTAACCACGTTGAGTTGAATACGCGAGGCCAAGTAGGAAACCTTCATCAGCCCTAGATAGAGCTTGAAGACGAGCAGCTCTTGTTGTGGGATATTGAATTGAAGACCTGGTTATATCTATAGGCTCTTCTAAAGTATCAATCTGATCCTCAATGAGCCCTTCTTTGTTTAATAGGTCTAATATTTTCGGCATATCTAGATCTTCAGCTCTATCTGTTTCCGTGTCCATGACCAGATTTTTCGGACCTTTTAAACCATCTAATAATCGATGAGTATAATCAAAAGTTGGGCCTAAATTTTGCCCACCTGGGATATCTTTGAAGGTCGCAGATATCCTCCTTTTACATATCATTTTTGATGTATTGATGGGCTTACTTGTCGCGAGACGTGGAAGAGTTGTTCTAAACGCCCGAATTAAAAAAATTGCTTCAATCAAATCACCACGAGATTGCTTTAGCGCAAGCGCAGCAAGCTCACGGTCGTATAGAGATCCCTCTGAGATTATTCTGTCCACAGATAGAGTGAGCTGTTCAGATAATTGATTTATTCTTATTTCAGATATCTTGGTATTACCACGCCTGATTTGCGATAGCCAATCATGGGCATTTTTTATTGCTTTTTCACCACCTTTTACAGCCACATACATTATTGTTTGATCCCTATAACTTTTGTTGTTCGGTTGATAACCATAATTTTTTGGTCATTTGTAAAATAGAAATCAAGGCCGATGGGAAATTTATTATTATTTTCGTTAAACAAATCGACCTCGGGTAACTTACATTTTTTTTTTATTTTAATTCCGGGTCCTTGTATATATACATGTCTGAAATCAATATCTGATTGATCTACAATTAAGGTTGATGATCTATCTGGGTATTCCGCTGTACCAAGCTTGAAATTATCTACTTTCTTGAGCTCAGACCACTCTCCAATTGCAAAGTCACACATATCAGAAGCTGTGATTTTTGCCCCTGTATGAAATGTAATCCATCTTATAATCTCTTCTCTATGATGGCTTTTGGCTAGATATATACAATTTGTATAATCACAAAGAGTTAGAATGATGCTACCAGCTGCAGACGATATACCATCCGGTACATCACATCTTGTCAGCTCAAAAGTGCCACCAGGGTAGGCGACGGCGTTCATCAATTGACGAAAATTATCAGCACTATCTGTTGAAAAATTTTTAAATCCGATTTGCATTTTATTTATCTGCTTTCTGATTTTTTGTTCGCTGTGTGTCAAGAGCAAAAAAATCAACTCTTGTACTTGCCATTTGATTTTTAATCAGGTCGATTTCTGCACTTTTCTTCTTCTCGAGTTTTTGTATAATATTTTCCATAACAAGATTATAAAGTGATGACTGAAGATGGGCATCGCAAAGCGCGGCTATTTTTGCTTTGTCAAAGCTTCTACCTTGAACATACCCATAGCCCATACACTCATTGAGGAGTAATACACATTTTGTGATTGTTATTTCACCAAAATTGAACTGGCTTCCTATTCCACCAATTCTACCCCTAACCATAACACTTGAATGCTCAGGCTTTTTTATCCACTCATAGTTGTCAGCCAATTTTAAATCACTATATAAGCTGGATAATTGACTGTAGTCCGATTGGGATAATATGCTTAACCACTTTTTTCTTTTTTTTAAAAATTCACTTTTCATTGTGTATAACTTTTAGAGAAAAAATATCATGATCCTTTTGTAATATTTTCTAAACATCTGAGTTATATGTGAAAGTTTTATGACAAAAATTAAATTTGGTTTGAATCAATGAAAAATTCATCGAGTTATCAACACGAAAATAGATGCTACAAGATAACTTCAAAAAATATTTACAAAGGTAATAGCACTCTATCGAGCGGTCATATTGTATTTGACTCGAGTGGTATTCAGGCAATAGACGATGACAAATCTACCCCTAATATAGAATTGAACATTGGTGATAGACTTCTTTTGCCCGGTATAATAGATCTCCATGGAGATTCATGGGAAAATACAATGATGCCACGTGCAAATATCTATTTTGACCCAAAGAAATCTCTCTTATCATTAGACAAAGAGCTGGCATGTTCAGGAATTACTACTGCTTACCTCGCTCAGGGTTATAGCTGGGAAGGTCGAACAAGGTCACCTGAAGCTGCGGAAAATTTCCTAAAATTATTTAGTGAATATAAACATTTAATGCAAGCTGATGTTCGAGTGCAAATTAGACTTGAGACAGAACTTAAAAACAGCGCGGAAAAGATATGTCAATTAATCTCAGATCACAATATTGACTATTTAGCATTTAATAATCACATACCGCAGGCAAAACACCAAAGAGATAAAAGCCCATTAGATTTTGCAAATTGGGCTGAAAAAAGAGGAATAACCGTTGAAGAATTATCAAATATTGTGGATGCATACCTGGATCATGATAACAAAGAGACATCGATAAATACTGCGAAGGTTGCCGAGTTTCTAAAAAAGAGAGGTCTAACAATTGGATCTCATGACGATAAAACTATTGAAACTCGCCAATTTTATAGATCCCTTGGGGCTGATGTTTGTGAATTTCCCGTTGTTAAAGAAGTTGCAGCAGATGCAAAAAAAAATAACGAGACTATAATTATGGGCGCACCTAATGTTGCTAGGGGTGGGAGCCATACAAATAACATCGCAGCCGAAGAATTGATAAGAGAAAACCTATGCGATGTACTGGTATCTGATTACTATTTGCCCGCACTAATTCAAGCAGTTGAAGTAATCACTAAAAAAGAAATAATGCCATTTTGTGAGGCATGGAATCTTATCAGCTTAAACCCCGCGGAAGCCCTTGGCTTTTTTGACAGAGGTGTGATTAAAATAGGCAATCGTGCAGATCTTGTCATTGTCAATCCGGAGACTTTCGAAGTTGAAGCTACAATTTCTAATGGATCTTTTACTTATTTAAGAGACTCTATAATTGCTTGCTTTCATTAAAATAACTAAATAAATAAATTCTACTGGACTTTTATTATTTGTGTAATTGTGAGATAATTATCTCATGATTAATTCATACCAAAGATATGAAAACCTATTATCAGTTTTTTACAATCAAGTAAAAAAATTAGGCGATAGACTATAACTTTGGTCAAAAAATAATAAGTATTATCAAGTTGATAAATCTTAGCTTATAAGTTTCTAGCTTATAAAAAATTGAAGCTTACCAAATATCCAAACAATTACTACAAATGGCGGGATTGCAACCAAAAAACTGGCTATGAATATAAATATAAGTTTGATAAAATCTAATAATTTATTTTTTTGTAATTGGGGGCTAAGTTCTATTTTTGAATTTATCGCCCAAGGACGTTTTTCATTTTGGATCCACTTTAGATATGGCATAGCAAGAAATTTTGCCCACAGCCAACATACCAACCCAGTCATGCATAGACTTAAAAAAATATAAAATATCCAATCCATCGAAATATGATAACACCCAAATCAGAGTTGGACAATCATAGTCTGGTTAATATAGCAAAATAGATCTAGAATTAAATTGCAAACGTTTTTTTTTATATATATTATTTTTTTAATATAGATTTTATATCTATTGAATACATCACAGGAGAAAAATAATGGTAACAAGAACTGGTATGCGCCTAGTAGATAGACCTGAGTTCAAACTTAAGGCAAAGCCTGTAACTTTCCTAAAAACAGCCAAAGTTTTTGAAGCCATTGAAGAAATGGCTGATAAAAACTATGGATCCGTTGTAATTATTGATAAAGATAGGGTTGTTATTGGTATAGTAACGGAAAGAGATATTGTTAAGAGATTAGTTGCAAAAGGACTGGATCCTAAAAAAACTGTTTTAGAAGATATTATGACTGCAGATCCAAAGGTTGCAAGAGAAGATGATGATGTTCTTGATTGGTTGAGAATTATGTCCAACGAGAGATTTCGAAGACTTCCAGTAGTTGATGGTGATGGTAAGATAAAAGTTATTTTTACACAAGGTGATTTTGTATCTTATACATGGCCGGACTTAATTTATCATGCCAAACAATTAGCAAAGGCATCCTTATTAAAAGGATTCCCAGTTTATGGAATTGTTGCAATGATTTTAGTGTACTCAATCGCAATGATATTTATATTTAATTATTTTATATAAAACTAGAAAATATTTTTTCATATAAAGTAATCTATATCCTCTTGGCTCGGCTTCCAAGCCTCATTAGTTGGCCAGTCTTTGGTTCGTGATACCATCGAGTCACCATATCTTACCCTAAATAATATTGTTCTGTTCTCACCATTAATATACTCATGGAGTTCACCTCTGGGGTGAACTACTAGTCCCCCTTTTCTAACTTCAACTTCTCCAGAATCTGTTCGCATTATGCCTCCACCCTCAAAGCAAAAGTAAATTTCTGTTGCGTCTGGGTGGCAATGATTTGGGCTTACTTGACCAGGTTCCCAGCAGGCAATAGATACGTCACCTTCTCCAAAATAACCCAATTTCTTCTCAACATGCTTAATTGCGTCAAATCTCTGTTCTTTAGAAAAATCATATTGTTCCATAGCTGTCTCCCTTAATTAAAAAATTTATAGATCAGATTAGAAATAATCATTCGACGAGGATAGCAACTCTTTTATTTTGCGGATTGACACCACGTCTATTATTAGCTCAAGCTGCAAATACATATTTCCACTTAAAATAACTCAAATGTTATATAATATTCAAGCTAAATTAATAATAATTTTACATCATATTAACGTTTAAAAAATAAGATCCACATGTACTTAAAGTTTATCTATTTTGAATGAAATATTTTTTTTGATTATAATTTAAAAGTTTCTTATAGAAATAGAAATCATTTGGCTGTAGAAATATTGATAGAGTCCTTACTTTGTAAAATTATTCTCATCCTAATCTAATTAATTAAAAATAAATACTAGCGTTGAATACTATGGATTTAAGAAATATAGCAATTATAGCCCACGTTGATCATGGAAAAACTACTCTTATAGATAAATTATTATCACAGTCTGGGGCGTTTCGAGAAAATCAAAAAATTGCAGAAAGAATGATGGACTCAAATGACCTCGAAAAAGAGAGAGGAATTACAATACTTGCAAAATGTACCTCTCTTGAATGGGATGATACTAGAATAAATATTATTGATACGCCAGGGCATGCCGACTTTGGAGGCGAAGTTGAGAGAATATTGAGTATGGTTGATAGTGCAATACTCCTTGTTGATGCAGCAGAAGGACCAATGCCACAGACTAAATTCGTACTAGCAAAAGCTCTGCAAATTGGTCTCAGGCCTATGGTAATTATAAATAAGGTAGATAGACATGACTCTCGTGCTGAGGAAGTAGTAAATGAAATATTTGATCTATTTGCTATTTTGGAGGCAGACGAAAATCAACTAGATTTTCCAATACTATATGGATCAGGAAGAGATGGCTGGGTTACTGATAATTTAGAAACAAAAAATGATAACCTATCGCCCCTATTTAATCTAATAATTAGCCACACACCACCTCCATTAATCGATGACGGTGATTTTAGAATGCTAGGTACAATTTTAAGTAACGATCCCTATTTAGGCAGGCTTATAACAGGAAAAATTCATTCTGGAGAAGTTTCTACAAATCAACAGATAAAAGTTATTAATTCAGATGGATTAAAAGTTGATACAGGACGCGTTACTAAAATATTAGCATTCCGAGGAATGGAGAGGACTAGTATTGAGAAAGGGATATCTGGAGATATTATTGCTATAGCAGGTTTATCGAACGGTACAGTTGCAGATACATTTTGTTCAATAGAAAATAAAATTGCTCTTAAGGCCCAACCTATTGATCCACCTACTGTCCAAATGTCCTTCAATGTAAACGATAGCCCACTCGCAGGGACTGAGGGTGATAAGGTTACCGGAAGAATGATTGGTGATAGATTGGCTAAGGAGGGTGAAGGTAATATTACTTTGACTATAAAAAAATCAGATAGCGATAGCGGTTATTTAGTTTCAGGAAGAGGTGAATTACAATTATCAGTCTTGATTGAAACAATGAGACGAGAGGGTTATGAATTAAGTGTCTCGAGACCTAAAGTTGTTATGCAAAATGATCAAAATGGAAATATTCTAGAGCCAATAGAAGAAGTTATAATTGATGTTGATGACGAGTACACAGGACAAATTGTTCAAGATCTCAATTTAAGAAAGGCGATAATGATTGAAATGAAACCATTCGGCGAAGGAAGGACAAGACTAATATTTGAGGCACCAACGCGAGGCTTAATTGGCTATCAATCAGAATTATTAACAGCAACTAGTGGTACCGCCGTTATAAATAGAATATTTTCTAGATACGAACCTTTCAGAGGAGAAATACAGGGCCGAACTAACGGGGTACTTATTTCAAATGGAAAAGGAATTTCTGTGGCCTTTGCACTTTTTAATTTAGAAGAAAGAGGGCAAATGATCATAGGATCTGGTGTATCGGTATATCAAGGAATGATAATTGGAATCCACTCAAGACCGAATGACCTCGAGGTAAATATATTAAAAGGTAAAAAACTTACAAATATACGAACTCACGCAAAGGATGAAGCTGTTCGATTAGTGTCACCACTTGATATGAATTTAGAAAGAGCTATAGCATGGATCTCGGATGATGAGTTAATTGAGGTCACACCAAAATCAATAAGAATCCGCAAAAGACTTTTAGATCCAAATCAGCGAAAAAAAATTAGTAGAGAGAAAAGTAATTAGGATGTATTAATGCAATAGAATAGAAATTCGAAAAATAGCTTATTTAAATTTTATAAAGAAATTCTATCTTTTTATTAAATTCAATGCTATTAATATAAATGTTTTGAACTCTATTTCATCATGTAAAGTACGTAGTATTAATAGGTTATAACTAATTTACTAAATTTCTACCTTAATTTAACATTTGATAAAGAGTAAAACTGGAGGATGAAAATCCTCAATTATCTTTCATTGCTTTCTAAGGAGAAATAATAATGGCAAATGGTAAAGTTAAATGGTTTAACCTAAAAAAAGGATATGGTTTTATTGAACCTGAAGATGGAACTAAAGATATCTTCGTTCACGTATCCGCGCTACAAAACTCAGGTATAAGTAACTTACTTGAAGAACAACAAGTTACCTATGATGTTGCGAAAGAAAAAGGCAAAACATCTGCAGTTAACATAAGTATTAGCGAATAACCAAAATTTTTTCAAAAATGAATACCGTATTCATCTTTGCTTAAAAAAACTACAAGAGCCGGATCGACCTCACGCATCTTTTCAGGTGTGTTGGGTCTCCACTCATCTCTTATCTCCCTTGCTCTATCTATATGATGCCCTCGCAATGAGGTGATTGCCCAAAAAGTGTATTCAGTTATTTGACATGCATAGGAACAACTTCTATCGTCATATGTATAATAGGCGCCATTTGGATATCTACGTTGTGCATCTTCAAAATACCCTCCCCTTGCAATATCCATAAACTTCGCAATCTCAGAGTCTTTATGTTGCCCAAAGATACCAGGATATGCTTGAGCATAACCCATGTGCGTTATCAGGTGCAAGCCCTCCTCGATTGTAGCATCCCATCCTGATCCACTCAGGTTCATTTCGTTAGTAAATACAGCAAGCCATGTGCCGTATTTTTCTTCTGCTAAAGCAATACATGTTTCCTCATCTTTCAGCTCCTCACATTCGTCCATATAGTCGAAAGCTTCATCTGAATAAAATTCATCTAGAAATTTATTCTCCTCTCTCCCACTAGAGAATACAACATACGGACTTCCTGTACTTATTACTTTATCAATAGCCATTTGATTGTCTACTAATCCATCCCCATTGTAGTCAATTAATTTATCCATTACTTTTTTTGCATGGTCGAGGTATTTTTGGTCAACTTTTGGCATTGCGCATATTTGTATTCCATAACTTTCAGTCACTTTGATGTTCTCGATATCGGGACACTTAGCCTTCAAGTCGCCTGAAAGACTGGCTATAAAAAGTATAACAAATATAAATATTAAATTTTTGAACATTTTTTTTCCTTCAATAGTAAATATTTTTTCTTCTTGATACCACCCTCTAGGCTATACCCCCCAATAGAACCATCCGATTTTATAACTCTGTGGCAAGGTATATTTTTAGGATCTGGATTCTTAGCACAAGCATTCGCAACAGCTCTATATGCATTTGGTCTGCCGATTAAATTAGCAACATCTTTATAACTTAATGTTGTACCTTTTGGTATTTTTTTTATCTCCGAAAATACTCTTAGCGTAAAATCAGAATAGTCCTTTTCATATGAATACATGCTTATTTACCTAATTTATAAAATTATTAGCTGCAATTGAATACCCAAGATTTTTAATACATACTTAAAATATTAGCAACTTCTCAAAAAGTAGTCTATTTTTAAATATTATATATTTTTGTATAAATGATAAGGGGCAGATATGACAGATAAAGTTGAGAGAGGCTATTTGATAAGCTGGTATAATTTGGATGAAAAAAATGAAAAAGAATATCTCAATTGGCTACACAAAGAATATATTCCACGTCGACTTGAAGACCCAAGAATTCTATGGGCAAGCCATTACAAATCTCTTGGTGACGTTGCTCATCCAGGTGAAAAAGGTAGACTAAGTCATGATCATTTGTCAATTCCGGCTGGTGATAGATTTATACTGATCTTTGGTGCTGTGGAACCTGAAGTTTTTACTAACCCTACAGTAAGCGAATATCATAACTCATTATCAAAAGATGATAAAAAGTTCCTAAGCATGAAATTAAAAGAGAGATATAATGTAATGACAGAAGAGGCACGGGGTGATGGTTTTGAAAATAGAAATGATAATTCTGAAGGCCTATCAGCATGTATACAACTTGGTAATTTTAATGCGGGTAGCTACGAAGATGAAGATGAGCTATCCAGTTGGTATGCGACCTGGAGAATTCCTTCAATGAAAAAACTAGAGGGGTGTATTGGGGTGCGAAAACTAGTCTCAGTTTCTGGGTGGGCAAAACATGCAATATTATATGAGTGGCAATCAGCTTCTGCAAGAAACAAGATTTTCCTTGATCACGAGTCTCATAATCAGAAAATGGAAGCTTGGACAGATAGAGTTGTAAGAAAGTTAGTCCATGCACCTGGATCACCAAACCTGGCTGAGAGAATTTGGCCCCAAAGCTGAAAGGTAAAGCTATGAGTCAAATCTCTAACTAATTATCTAAAAAATTAAATTAAAAATGGAGTATTCATGAATAAAAGCTATCTAATTACGGGAGCGAATAGGGGTATTGGATTAGCTCTTACAAAAATTATAATCGAAAAAGGCGATAGGGTAATAGCTTTATGCCGGAAACCAGAAGAAGCTGAAGAACTTCGTGCAATTTCCAATACTCAAGGTAATCTCAATATTTTTAAAGCAGATGTAACAAAAGAAGATGAACTGATAAAAATATCAAAATCTATAGATAATATTGATTTTCTAATATGTAATGCTGGCATTATGGGACCCAGAGGTGGAATGAATGATAAAGATACTAACTATCGGAATATATCTGAAGTGCTAATGACCAATGTCGCAGGGCCTTTCTTCACTATTAAATCATTTATAGGTAAATTGAGAGAGAGCAAGGATCCAAAAATAGTAATCCTATCTTCACGAATGGGAACTCAGATGCACCACGGAAGTGATGCATATTTCTACAGAGCTTCAAAAGCTGCAGTAAATAATATTATGGTCTCTTTTTCTAATGAGTTAAATCAATTTAATATCCCCATTACTTCTTTTCATCCCGGGTGGGTTCAAACTGATATGGGAGGAAGCCATGCCTCTCTATCTCCCGAGGAGAGCGCAAGCTCACTTATTGAGCAATTTAAGGAGTTAGGCTCAAAAAATACTGGAAAATTTTATAATTATGAAGGTAGTGAAATAAGCTTTTAGCCGCCCGTATTGATTGATGGTAAATTCAATAATTGGGCGGCTTTCAGTACTTTATTTTATTTTTTCAATCTTAACTTTTTCAACTCTATTATCAATAGTTTCTTCTACAATGAATTTAAAACCAAAAACTTCTACAATATCACCCACAACGGGTATTTTCTGTAGCTTGTTCATGATTAATCCAGATATAGTATTTGCATTTGGATCATCGAGGTCGTCACTATCAAGTGCTCTTTGTATATCTACAAGCGGCGCTAATCCATGAACTAACCAGAAACCATCTTCTTTTGTAATTTCAAATTCATTTTCAACTTCATCTGTTTCATCGGCTATTTCGCCTACTAATTCTTCAAGAAGGTCTTCCATGGTTACCATTCCAGAAAATGAACCATACTCATCTATCATGAAGGCTATGTGACTTCTCTCGACTCTCATTCTTTCAAAGAGATCTTTTATCAATGAAGTTTCTGGAACTATCATTGGTTTTCTTGAGAATTTACCAAGATCATTCCATGGGTCATCCTCCCCTTTAAATAGAGCATCTATCAAATCCTTTACTACGATTGTACCAACGAGTTTGTTGTCTTTATCCAATAATGGGAATCTTGAATGCTGCGTTTCTGCAATCACTTGCTTATTCTTCTTTTTATCTCCGTCTAGGACTAGTACCTCTGACTGAGAACTTGGAATCATTACACTTTCAACAATCCTCTCATCAAATGCAAAAAGGTTATGAAGTCTTGTTGCTTGTTGTTCGTCCATTTCACCGTGCGCAACAGATACATCAACTAGACCTTTTATCTCTTCTCCTGTAAAAATATCCTCGTATGTTGATGATGCAACTCCCATCCACCTAAGTATTGATGAGGCAGCTGTTTTTAGAGCAATATTGAGTGGGTATACCATTAAATAAGTCACCCATAAGATATGTGCACATGCTTGGAATGTAATTTCAGGATTTCTAATACCAAAGATTTTTGGGACTTGTTCACCGACAACAATGTGCAATGAGGAAAATGTTATGAAACCAATCATAAATGCTACAAAATGTATAAGATGCTCTGGCAAAAAGTTTCCAAGAACTGGTTCTATCAGTGCAGCAACAGTCGGCTCACCGACCCAGCCAAGCCCTAAAGATGCCATTGTTATACCCAATTGGCAACAGGCAAGATAATTTTCTTGAAAGTTTAAGATGTGCCTGGCAAGCTTACCTGCAAATGCATTTTCATTTGCCAGTTGATCTATTCTGAGGGGTTTACATTTTACAATTGCGAATTCGGCTGCAACGTAAAATCCGTTTGCAACCAAACAAAAGAATGCTATAGCTAGGTTAATAAAGACAGCATCGTTTGCGACAGTTTCTGTAGCCATTTTAGAAGTATTATATCCTTTCTTTGATCACACAGATAAATCTATTAGATAATTTTTAATATGATTTCCAATTTATGTGAATTATCTATGTTGATACTCATATATTTATTAATACATGCCTCGAAACACTCAAATTATGGGGGTGTATCAGCTGACAGAATACTTATACAATTTTCTATGTCTTTTGTCTAATAATTATTATGGTTGAATCAGGAGTTTCTTCTTAGCTTGATTTTTTTCCTCCCATCAAGATAAAACAAACCCTGCATAACTTATCACTATTATTCACCCATGCATGATTTGTTCCCCTTTGGATAACAATATCCCCTTGACTCAGTAGTACCTCCTCATTATCTAGTAAGAGCGTGATCTCACCCTCTAGGATTATTGCATAATCCACTGTATTTGATTTGTGCATAAATGGGTGTTTCTTTGTCTCTACAATTGTATTTTCAGCATCTAATTCTGAAAAATATGTCTTACTATCATAAGCTTTATCACTAAAAAGCTTATCTGGTTCAAAAGATGAGATTCTACAGATTGTTTCATTTAATCCAGGAAACATAACAAATTCGTCATCAACTTTGTTAATATCCCCCACAATTTCGATGGGGAACTCTGATGTTCTCCAAATATTATTTAGACTAACCCCAGGCCTAGAGTTCTTTTCCATTTTATTTTGGACATTATCATCTGAGATGATAATTGACTCCCCCTTATCATCTAATCCCGTTATAATCCGTCGACATTTTTTTTCCATAGATAATAAATAGCATAATCTATTAATTAAGAAAATATAGAATGGATAATAACACTTAATTTTTCTGTACCCGACAAACCATATATTATTTCACTTGATAGTTTCAGGTATTAGATTTAAAAGTTATAATTGAAAATGAATATGCGCCGGTAGCTCAGCTGGATAGAGTACCTGACTACGAATCAGGGGGTCGGGGGTTCGAATCCTCC
>ERZ802830.485-NODE-485-length-39531-cov-6.56272_pt1 | contig 39531 bp, 30 predicted proteins | sample MGYA00345654_ERZ802830 | MGnify/ENA primary metagenome ERZ802830 (study PRJEB30503, sample SAMEA104212375) | marine metagenome | biome: Westerlies Biome; feature: [SRF] surface water layer (ENVO:00010504) within the epipelagic zone...; material: water... | reverse complement strand
CCGCACCCCTGAGGTCTCAGCGACAGCACCATGACTGCCCCCATTCCTGCCAGGCAAGCGATGGCGTTTTTGAGCGCCTGTCCAGGCCAGAACGAAGATGCATTGATTTCAGTCTTGGCAATTCCTTCAAAGGCCTGCTTCCTGTATCGACGCACCAGCATCATTCTTGCCAGCAACAGGCCTGAAAAGACCACAGGAAGAACACCCGCATGCAAGGCAAAGAAACGCGTGAGGGTATGATGCCCGAAATGCTCCCCTCCTACAGTCAATCTCTCAAGGTAGGAACCAAAGACCGGGCTCAATGACATGATGTGAGTCCTTACTTTTGCCGACCAGTAGCCCTGTTGATCCCAGGGAAGCAAATAACCTGTCAGTGAAAAACTGACGACAACAAGTGCCATGGCCATGGCAATCCAGAACATTAATTCTCTGGGTTTGCGATACCCTTTGAACCAGATCTTCTGAATCACATGCAATAATACCAGAATAACCATGGCCTCTGCCGCATAGTAATGAATACCTCGCACAAGCCATCCCAGCTGCATGACATGTTGAATATAATACACACTCTCCCATGCGGACCGTGTACTGGGGCTGTAGGACATCCAAAGAGCCATGCCGGTAATGGCTTGCACAGCGAACATGAAGAGTAGGATGCCTCCCCAGGTGTGGCGCCACTTGGCTCCTCCCGGGATCTCATTGAACAACGCGGACCGAATGACCTTTTCGAGGCCGGTTCGGTCATCAATCCACTTGAGCAATCTGCGCATTAGCTGGTTGGAATTCTTTCTGAAATCCCGGTTTTAAAGCTTTTGTATTGAACCCAGATTTCATCGCCATTGCGGATTTCCACCTTCAATGGATCCATGCCTCGCGGGCTGGGATTTTTCGGGTTGGCTTTCGTACCGTCAAAATGAAACTGACTTTCGTGGCATGGGCAGTTAAACTGGGGCTTCTGTGAATCGATCTGAACAAAGCAACCTGCGTGAGGGCAGATAATGTTGAAAGCGGCCAAGTGCTCGTTTTCGGTGCGCCTGAGATAAATGGAACCCACTGGAACATTTGAATAATGATTCCATGCGTCTTTCCTGTTGGAAAGAATATCGAACTTCATAGGTATTCCATTTGCCGGCAAGGAAGCTAATCGAGCGACCATGATGAATGCGCCTGAGCTTTCGTTTCTGTTGCGTCTTAGGGGATCCAGAAGAAGCGCTAGACCACCCCAAAGTGGACCAAGAAGTGCAAAACCTCCTGCGATCATGGTGAGCATCCCACGCATGAAACCTCTGCGATCCGAGCTGGTTGAGGGTTGGGGCTTTTTTATCATATGCGCCAGACTTACTAAAACAAGCATACACTTTTACCCTTCCCAAGGCAATGGAGAATTGCTGAATCAAAGGCGATGTTCCCGCAAATCCTTCTCCTATTCTCAAACTGGACCCTGCGCTCGTTCGCGCTTTTGTAAACGGGGAATTTCAGCCTTTCACCTGCGGATGCCTCATATGAAAGACCTCTTCACAATTCACGGTCTTCGGGCTCATATCCGGATTGGTCTCCATGATCTCACTCATCCATTGCCACCATTTTTGACACACATCGGTACTCGGAATCGCGTTCCATAGACCCTCGTTTTCGATCTCGGCATACGCAAAGAGGTATCTTTTATCAGGGTGTAAGAAAATGCTGTAGGAGCGGACTCCATGCTCCAACAGGGTAGCTTCCAATTCTGGCCAGATGGGGTTATGCCTTTTCTCGTACTCTAGTTCACATCCCTGCTTGATGGACATGATGAATGCTTTACGGATCATGATGGGTTGATTGGAATATCAATACGCTCAGGGGTGCGATTGCTTGTATCATATATTACCGCTGTTGAATGGCCGGATAAGCTTCCGTAGATTTCACCTGGATTGATCAACTGGCACGATTTGCTTCTGGAAATTTCGAATTGATGATTGTGCCCAAAGCACATGACGTCAAATTTACCTGAGTCTGCAAGCAACCTTGCGATGTTATCAAAGTGATGCATTCCGAATTGTATTCCATCCAATTCGAGTTCAGCCAATTCGCCATGCAATTGGATGTGTGAGAACGCTTGACTGTTTTGTGTGATGCGAAACAAGTCTCCGTCATTATTACCAAAAACGACATGGACAGGCTTGCTGAATCCTTCACCAAGCGCTTTGATGATAAACGGTGAACACAAGTCACCACAGCACAGCAAAGCATCAGCGTCTTTCATTATTTCCAGCGCTTTTTTAAGCTGCGTCAAACGATCATGAATATCAGACAAAATGGCAATTTTCATTGTGGATTTTAACTTTTTAATTCTTGGATAGATGTTTTTGATCTTTGCAGCCTCTGGTATCGCACCAGAATGTTTCCTCTTTTTGAAGTGTCATGGTTTTCAACTTTTCCCTTAAAAGTTCAGCTTTGCCTCGTGGATCCGCTTGCTCTTGAGTTCATCCTCTTCTCGCAAGAATAAATAAAGTGAAAGGGTTCATCGATATAAATTTTTTCAGACAATGATTATGTTTGTTTTATAACTTAAACCATACTGAACTTTCTCGGCCATTATCAGGTAAATGATTTAAGTATTTCTTCCTTTTAAAGAGAAGGTCACCACATTCTTGAATTATCCGCAGCTTAATCAAGGTGAGTACGACTTTGTCTTGCTTTGATTCCGCCATTTCACCAGCTTTTCCTTGCGATCACGAGCAGTGATTTATTTACCATCCACAACCTCATGGGATTGTTTTTAATTTTAAGCCTTTCCGCGGATGCTGTCCCGAAAAGACCAAATATCGTCATGTTTTTTCGGATGGTCAAGGTGTCCACGATGTGGGATGTTGTAGCTGTGAGATTCCGACGCCTCATATTGATTCACTGCACAAGGATGGAATCAACTTGGTTCAATTTTAGGCCGCTTCTGCTATCTGCACTCCCTCCAGGTTTGGTTTATTGACCGGGGGCAACCCAAGTCGTTCAAAGGATCGGCTGCTTTCAGCACTGATGTTTTTGGCTGAAGAAGACAAGGAAAGAGTATTGAAGAATCATGAACGAACCATCGCATCTCTTTTGCAGAAATCCTCATACACGACTGCCATGATAGGTAAGTGGCATCTTGGCCATGGTCGTGAATCCTTTTTTCCCATCACCACGGATTTGATTATGCTTATGGGCACACTGCGGGTTGTATTGGTTATTCAAATATGGTCTCAATCGCGTTTGAAAATGGAAGTTTTCATCAAAGAGGTGGTTGTTTGCTTACTGCTAGTATCAAGAATGAAGTATGCGTATTCCATTGTCCTCCAAAGCAATTTTGCGTTCCTTGAACAGATTTCCAACGGTTTGTTTGAATACTTTTTTACTGACCCCAAAATGACTCCTGATGAGCTCGGGGCTGCTTTTATCGTTTAGAGGTAGAAAGCCATCGTTGCATGAGAGTTGATCCAGTATCTGAGATGAAAGGGAGACTACTCTTGCTCCACGGTCAGGGTTGAGGGTGAGGTCGATCTTACCATCATCACGGATTTGTTGGATATACCCTTTCAGCTGATCGCCTGGATCAAGATGGGCGATTGAGGGGTCCCGGTAAAGAAGGCCTACGTGTGATTCATTGATCAACGCATTCAAACCCATGGGAGTACGTTCTGAGATCAGCAGCCTGACGGACTGGCCTCTTCTGTAACGAGGGGCTTGTTTTTCTAGCCAGCGGTTCAATCTTGCACTCGCCACGAGGCGTTCAGATGTTGGGTCAAGGATGATACGGACGACAATGATTTGATCTTTTCGGACGGGTTTTGTCTGTTCTCGGTAAGGCAATAACAGATCCTTTGGTAAACCCCAGTCCAGAAACGCACCTACATTGGGGTGAACGCTTGTGACTTTTAATCCTGCAAACTCCCCGACAATCGCCTTGGGTCGATCGGTGGAAGCAATGAGTCGATCCTCTGAATCGCGATAAATAAAGACTGTGATCATGTTGCCCTCCTTCATGCTGTCAGTCACGTAGCGCGAAGGCAGGAGGATTTCTCCATGCTCCGCACCGTCGAGATAAAATCCCTGCGGTGTGTGATGTAGAATTTCCAAAGAATTAAGTCGCCCAATTTCAGCCATGTTGGACGCATCCTGTCATAGACTTGAGGAGGAGGCACGGTTAATTCAGGTAAATGTCATGTCTTCAATGACACTCAAAAGGGATTGTGATATTCGATTTTGTGCATAAGGATCATTGACCAATTCTTTTGGGAAGCATAAAAACAGTTAAATCCAAAAAGCCTTATGTATACCTATCCTGTTAATGCTGTGTCTGGTTTTAATTCTCAAAAAGTATTTCGGCATGCATCAAATTCTTTACGTCATGGTTTCACGCTGATTGAGCTTTTAGTGGTTATCGCCATTATTGCAATTTTAGCAGGAATGCTTCTTCCAGCGCTCAGTAAGGCTAAATCTAAAGCCAACAAAACCCTGTGTTTAAGCAATCAGCGGCAATGGGGTATCGCTATCCAGATGTATGCAGCCGATCATGCCAATTCCTTTCCAGATAATTCCCAAGGTCAACATTTGAGCTGGATGGGGCCTTCCATGGCATCTTTCTGGAAGAATTATTTGATTGAATCCAAAAAGACAGAAGAGGAGAAGGGGAAGTTTCACCTCATATTTTGCCCTACTGACAAATGGCATCGGGTTGCTGACATGTGGAGGAATTCAGATCCCAACGCGCATTTAAAACCCGTTCTCACAGGTTATTTCTATCTTCCCGGACGCACCGCTTCGAGTGCTGATTATGATGTAAGTGGAGTTGAGGGCTGGGTGACTCGCAAAAAACTTGGTGGACGTTTTAAGAATGCTCCAATTTTGACCGACCGTCTTCAAGGGCTTGGCTCATGGAATATGTCGAAGAACAGTGGCAGTGTAAACTGGTTTACTGAAAGCGATGGTAAAAGCGTTCCTGCCGCCACCCACCGCAGCCGTGATGGATCCCCCGAGGGTGGTAACTTTTTATTCGAGGATGGTCATGCCGAATGGCGTCGATTTAATCTCAATGACGCACGATCAACCATCGATCTTGGGGCGCGGATAGGCACCTGGCTTTGCTTTTATAAAATCCCCGTGGCGGATTAACCATTTCGGTCATCCTGCTTATTCGGCAGTATTGCCCTGCTTCAAACCTTTATGAGTTACCGATCCGCCCTTGTTATGTGATTGCGGTGTGGGGGAGCCAAAGAAAGAGTAATCCCTGAGAGGCTCCTTGCTGAGCCACCGATGTTCTTGGAAATGTTCTTCATTCAACCCAAAGGAAACATCTGGTTTCTGCTTGGGATATTTTGGGAGATATTCATGTGCGGCAATTCTTCCGTTGGGCTTGATCAATGCGAGATATTCCCCGTCGGTCGACAGCTTGAAATTTGTGTGTAAATCATCTACCCAATTGGTTCTGTTTTTGCCTGATGCCCACACCAGCAAGAATTCACCTGGCCCAATTTGGGCATGGGGGAAAGTCCATTTTCTGAAGTTTTTAAAATCATCTGTCAAATGCCAACCAGCCAGAGAAAGCGTTTTTTCTGATGCGTTGTAAATTTCAATCCAATCAGAAAAATCGCCATCCGCATCGGTGAGCTGGGTTTTGTTTTCAGCGAGGAACTCCGTGATGAGTAAGTCTGGTTTGCCTGCGTAATATGTCAACAAGTCAGGATTCATAATCAGGCCTGTTGCTGACAATACCAGCAAGATGGTGATGAACTGCCAGGGAGAAAAGATGCCATGCTTCTGTTCGGGTCTCATTGTTTCCTGCGTGGTTTTGGCTAAGCGCTCAGCAAATCTACTCCTGTGACATATTTAGACATGCGTGTCACCCGAAACGGTAAAAAATTCACCAATCGTTCATCGAGTGTTGAAATGTCTCCCGAATATTTTAATTCCACCACGACACTCTCCTCCAGATTACGAATCCGATTGAATTGACAATCAAAACGGTCAATGGCGATAAAGCTCAACCCCGTGTCAATCGTGATGCGATACATGCCGTCTGCTGAGAGGTAGTATTTTCTGTGATAACGATTGCACATCGCAGGGAGAACCAGTCTGACATCGTGTCGGACATTTTCCGGTATGTCGCATTTCTCCCAATAGGTATCCAAATCATGATAGGAAAAACCGGGGGTAAGATTAAGTGGTGGCAGTTTATAACTGTTCTTTGTGCCCACCATGCCGCTTTTGATCTTATATTCCAGTGTTGTTTTTTCTTGGCTCTGGAGAAACTCCCCATACCAGCGGAGTCTTATTTTGGTGCGAGCAGCCTGACCACTCAGATTTTCATGGTAATTGGATAAATCAGGCGTATCGAAATAGATATTGTTGATGAATCTTGGGGGAAAACATTCAAAAAACAGGGCAGGGGAACGTTTGATCCACATCTCAATTTCAACTTCCGGCAAGTCCTGAACATGATATTTGCGCTCGAACCGATAACCTTGCCTCGGTTCATGTATTTCCTTTTCGGATGTGGATGCATCGGACACGCTCACTTTATTATCCTCCGATGCCACGATCATCAATCAAGCTTATCTTGATTTCGGGGTGAATGCTCGCCAGCGCTGTTCTGCAACTCTGAATGTGCTCTATGTCCTTGAACTGAATTTGAAAGGATATTTCAAAAAGCTCCTTGGTTTCATCTATACGCCTGAGTCTGAAATCTCTGGCCTCCTTGGCCAGCAGCTTGGTGATCTGAGGAATGCAGTCCTCTTCTGATTTTTTCCCTGATAAGGTGAGATAAAGATTGGGTTTTGTTTCTCCTGGCCTTGTAAAATGACGCAATGCAAGGATTGCGACCACCACGAGAAAAGCAACTCCGGTGATCAATGCTTGCTGGGAACCCATGCCCAGACCGATCGCAATGGCGAAAAAGAGGTAGCTTAACTCTTCTGGTTCCTTGATAGCTGCCCGAAACCTTATGATCGAAAGTGCCCCAACCAATCCCAAAGACAATGCCACCGACGATTTGACGATGGTAATGATCAGCATGGTTGTCATGCTCAATATCATGAAATTCCTCCCGAACATTTCCCTGTTCGACAGTGCATTTCCAAAGTGCACATAAACCTTGCTCAACAAATAGCTGAAAAGTGCAGCCAGCAGGAAATGCACAATAAACCATACGACATCAATCTCCGCATTTTGAGCGGCAAAAAAGTTTAATAATGATCTTGGATCCGTATTCATGGGTAATGTTGAGACTGAACTTGAGCGATTCGGGTTACAAAATCTACAAAATAAACGTGAAACACTTCAAACTCCTGACAAACGAACAAGTATTTAAAGCATATTGTTGTGTTTCAGGTGTGAGGCCTCATTTTTCCTCATCTTGGAGTTGCCATCGAATGTTGGGGTTTTTACTGCCTTTCCGCAGGATGCTGGTTTCCAGAGCATGAGGGTTACCCCCTGCAGAGCCCTTCAGAGCTTCCAAATTGAGTGAGACATGAGTTTCTACGTAATTTGACCGGCACTTGAACGAGATGCTTTATTCCTAGTTCCTAATTCTCTGCGGGTAATTCCAGTTGGTTTTCGGAAGAAGCAATGACTGTTGCCACGGTTGCGTCGCCAGTGACATTGGTGACAGTGCGCAACATGTCGAGTATCCGATCTACACCAAGGATCAGTGCAATTCCTTCGCTGGGGACATGGATGGCTTCAAGGATAATGACAAGCATGATAATGCCTGCACCGGGTACTGCAGCGGTTCCAATGGAGGCGAGGACTGCGGTCATCACAATCGTGGCTTGAGCTGCAAAATTCAGATCCATCCCAAGAGCTTGTGCGATGAATACGGAAGCCACCGCCTGATAAAGAGCCGTACCATCCATATTAATGGTGGCCCCAAGCGGAAGCACAAAAGAAGAGACCTCTTCTGATACGCCAAGACGTTTCTGGCACCGATCCATTGTGACAGGGAGCGTTGCTCCACTGGAGCTTGTGGAAAATGCGAGTAATTGAGCAGAGCTGATACCTGAGAAAAATCGTTTGTATGGTATCTTGGTGAAGAATCTGAGGAGGAGCGGATATACAATGAAGCAATGCAAAGCCAGTCCAGCGACTACTACAAGGCAATAACTTCCCAATGCTCCCAGAAGATCAAATACTTGCCCTAAATCATCCTGTGCCATTGTCACGATGGTATTGGCCATAAGCCCAAAAACTCCTATTGGAGCCAATTTCATGATCAAGTGGACAATCTGAATGACCGCCTCCATCAAACCATCGAATACCTGCAGAACAGGTCGACTCTGTTTGTCTGGGGTCATTGTCAAGCCTACTCCCAGCAACAGTGAGACAAATACAAGTTGAAGCATGTTGTTGTTGTTGGAAGCGGAGGCTAGAAAATTGTTTGGGATAATATCTACCAGGAAATCGAGTGTGCCTCTCTCTTTGACATCCAGCGCAGCAGTTTGACGGGTTGAGGCATCATTTTGATAAGACGACTGCAGTTGCGTGCGTGTTTCCTCAGGAAGATTTTTTCCAGGCTTGAACAAATTGACAAGGCCAAGCCCGATGATGACCGCTACTGCGGTGGTTCCTATGTAGAGCGCAATTGTTTTTCCTCCCATACGGCTCAGCTTCTTGACATCGGACAATGAAGCAACACCTGTTACAAGAGAGGTCAGCACCAGAGGGACGGCAATCAGTTTGAGTAAATTGATGAAAATAGCTCCGAAGGGGCTCACCCAATTCGAGGTCCATTCTCCCCAACCTTTTGAAGCGGCTATCACACCAAAGATCACACCCAGCAACAAGCCCAGGATTATTTGCCAATGCAGCAATCGGTACCATGGTTTTTTCATACATTTGACCTTAAAAAAAACACAGTAAAGTAATAGGAAAAAATCCTGTTCCCTTCTATCGGAGGCTGGCCTCTGCTGTTCATTGATATCGCACAGGAGCTGGTGAAGTCATTTAAAAAGGGATTTATGATTTTAATTCAGTTCCTCGACAGTGACTTCGAAGCGATTGCCCTTTACTGTCATCGCATATTGCATTGGTTTTTTGACTCCATCGCGCTGGCTCGGCATGGAGGAAGTTTTTTTGGGCTGAGTCTGGGCGTGGGGCTTGTCTTTGTTTTCGATATGCTTCTTAAGCTCCTGAGGGAACATGGCATGAAGGACTGCCATATCATCATTAGCAGGAAATCCTGCCAGCTTTAATTCTTTCTTCAGCATGTCCATCCGTGGCTCAAGCAGGTCTGCCGGACGGCAATCGATAGACTCCTCTTTCGCCTGCCCCTCCGCCTTCTTGCGAAGTTCCGGGTCGACGGGGCCAGGTGTTTTCCCGTATTTTCCAAGGAGAATATCCACAACAGGCTGTGAAAGCATTTTCCATCTGCCAAATTTTACATTGAGCATGGATTGAGTGCCCACAATTTGCGAGGTCGGTGTGACCAAGGGAATCCAGCCTAACCTTTCCCTGACATAAGGGATTTCTTTCATGACGTCCAATAGTTGGTCTCCCATTCCTTGCTCCTTCAGCTGGTTTCGGAAATTACTCATCATTCCTCCCGGTACTTGATAAACGAGTATGTCTGCATCGACTTTTTCGTTCTTAGCATGCGTGAATGCGTCCAGTTCAAGGTAGACCTGTTTGAAATGATCGCTGATTTCAGCCAGTGCCTGCGTGTCATAATCAGGCTTGCGCGGACTGGTTTCCAACATGGATTGCATGAGCAGTGTGTCTGGTTGGCCTGTTCCATTTGCAAATGGAGCAATGGATGTATCTACTGCATCAACGCCGCTTTCAATGGCAGCATAGTAAGAAGCTGCCGCCATCCCTGCCGTGCTGTGACTGTGTAATACGATGGGGATTTTAATTTTTTCTTTCAGGTTTTTTACCAAGTCTGCCGCTTTGGAGGGGGAAATCAGTCCTGCCATGTCCTTGATGCAAACCGAATCACAACCCATGGCCTCAAGCTCGACTCCAAGCTTGAGGAAGTTGCCGATGGTATGCACCGGGCTGGTCGTATAGCAAATGACACCTTGTGCATGTTTTCCTGCTTCCTTCACGGCCTTCACCGCCGTACGGATATTGCGAACATCGTTGAGAGCATCAAACACCCTGAAGATGTCCATGCCGTGATTGGCTGAACATTTGATGAAAGATTCAACCACATCATCAGGAAAACTCGTGTATTGGACGATATTTTGCCCTCTAAGCAGCATCATATGAGGTGTGTTGGGGGAAAGTTTCTTCAGAGTGTCGAGGCGGTCGAAAGGGTTTTCGTCCAGAAACCGCAGACAAGAATCAATTGTTGCGCCGCCCCACGTTTCAAGTGCGCCAAATTGAAGGTTATCCAGTTTCTCGACAACAGGTATCATTTGCTCGGTCCGCATGCGTGTTGCTGCCAGAGATTGATGCCCATCTCGAAGGACCGTGTTGTTGAAAATGACTGGGGTGTTATCTGCCATAGTTTTACTTTGTCGGGCATCTTTAAGTCTATCAAGAGCAATCTGGTCAATGACTCTGTTCCTGCAGTATCAAAGTCCATTCCCTGATTCCTGTATACGCATTGGAAAGTTGTTTGCTGCTGGTTTGATATTGAAAAAACGTGACCTTTACCTCCAGCTGAATCAACCTCTCTCTTCATGCAACGCAAAGTAAAACAGAAGGATAAAAATAGAGCATTGCGAAGCCTCTTAAATGATCCTGGAATCATCGTGAGTCTGGGAGTTCATGATGCTTTTTCTGCATTGATTGCTCAGCATGCAGGATTCAATCTTTTGTTTTTGGGTGGATTTGGAGTCAGTGCATCGCGGTTTGGATTGCCGGATCTTAATTTTCTGAACCTCTCGGACATGGAACTCGCGGTGCAGCAGATTACACGTCAACTTTCCATTCCCTTGATTGCAGACGGAGATACTGGTCATGGCAACCTTCCTCACGTGCGACAGACCGTTGAACGTCTCGCTGCTGCGGGGGCATCCGGTATCCTGCTGGAAGATCAGTTGTTTCCAAAAAAATGCGGTCACTTTCACCAAAAGCAGATTATCACAAAAGAAGAAATGTTGGGGAAAATCGAGGTAGCGGTTGACTCCAGACCTGATGAAGATTTTGTGATCATTGCACGAACTGACGCACGCGCGCTGAACGGACTGGAAGATGCTATCGATCGAGTCAATGCCTATTGCGAACTTGGAGCGGATGTGGCTTTCATTGAGGCACCGGAAAGTTGCGCTGAACTGGAGAGGATAGCCGGCAGGGTTTCGTATCCGCTATTTGCCAACATGCTGGTCGGCGGTAAAACCCCGATTCTGAGTGTCTCAGATCTTGAGCGCTTGGGTTACAAAATTGCGGTCAGTCCAATTGAAACACTCATGGTGTGTGGAAGTGCCATGCAATCGATGATGAAAGCCCTTAAACAAACAGGTCAATTAACCCATCATCTGGAAGATAAAATGTCGTTTGACACATTGAAGGATATTTTGAATCTCGACGGATTGTTAAACACCCAAAAGTGTCACCAGCGAGTTCAATAGGATTTCTGAAATTCATATTTGATTCGAATCACGACCTGTTTACGAGACACATCTTTCTGTCATGCCCGAGTGAGGGGAGCTGGATCATTGGAAAGCCTTCAAATGGGATCCAGATGTCGGGCAGTTTCTGGAAGTGGGCTGCGGCAGGGCAACGGATGAAGACGCACATTGGTCGAGCTGAGGTTCAGTGCAATGATGCGGGGGGAATGGGACATTCGATTCCTTTCTGTGGGATGCTGATGATTTCTTTTAACTGGTTGTCATTGAGGTTCTGGTCGGTTAACTTTTTTTCATGAACCACATGTTGACCACAATTAAATCAAGAATGCGTGTACACAGCGCATGGATGATTACCTTTCTAACTTGCAGTATGTTCCTCTCTTCTGTTGTTGCAAAAGGTTGGGTCAAATACGAGGGACGCAAGGGGCCTGGTAAAAACAAACACATCGTATTTATCACTGGAGACGAGGAATACCGCTCCGAGGAGGCAATGCCCATGATGGGGAAAATCCTTTCGCTGAGGCATGGATTTGATTGCACTGTCTTGTTTGCAATGGACGATGCCACCGGAACCATAGATCCAGATAATCAGACTAACATCAAGGGCATGCACTTTATCAAGGATGCAGATCTGGTTGTATTGTTCACGCGCTTTCGGGAATTGCCTGATGATCAGATGAAATACTTTGTAGATCATCTTGAGGGGGGGAAACCAGTCATTGGCTTACGCACCTCAACGCACGCTTTTTCTTACACTCGCAACAAGGCCAGCGAATACGCTCATTTTCACTGGCAAAGCAAAGGATGGGAGGGTGGTTTTGGGCAGCAAGTATTGGGTGATACTTGGGTGAATCATCATGGTCATCATGGTCAAGAAAGCACTCGCGGGGTGATTGAAGGAAGACATCAATCGCATCCTATTCTTACAGGCGTCAAAGATGTCTGGGGGCCAACCGACGTGTATGGAATGGCACATCTACCTGATGATATTTCAGTTTTACTGCATGGGTTGACCTTGAATGGTATGAAGTCGGATTCGCTGCCTAATTATGACAAACCGCTTATGCCTGTCGCATGGGTGCGTGAACACAACGGGAAACACGGGGAATTAAATCGGATATTCTGTAGCACCATGGGTGCGGCTACTGACCTAGAGAGCGCTGATTTACGTCGTTTGTTGGTGAACGCATGTTACTGGGGGCTTGGAATGGAAGATCTCATCAGTGCAGACAGTAGCGTTGCATATGTGGGTGAATATCATCCTACTCCATTTGGTTTTGGTAAATTCGTCAGAGGGGTCAAGCCGGAATCGCATGCATTGAAGTAACTCTCTGATGCTCATTGAAAACTGTCGCTCCATCATGAAAGCGTCAGTTTTTTCATGAAATAGCTCGCCTTGATTCAGACTCCCATTAAATGATACTACTCGACCAGGTGAATTGAACAAGCTCGAGCTTGTTCAATACTTTTTTTGCACTGGTGAGAGTTTTAAAATTAAGAAATGATTCATCCGAATGACAACCACGGAACTACTTCTCTTGTATTGCACGTTGATCCTCCTTGCCTCACTGGCTGGAGGGTGGATTCCGTTGATGGTCCGCTTAACGCATACGCATCTTGAAATAGCTTCCAGTTTCATATCCGGTTTGATGCTAGGCGTTGGATTACTGCATTTGCTGCCGCATGCCTGGTTAGAGATCGGTTCTATCGACCGTGCAATGCAGTGGCTGCTGGCTGGATTTCTTTTTACCTTTCTTATTCAGCGGTTTTTTCACCATCACATGCATGATTTGCCGATGGAGTCGCAACAAAAGTCAAATGGTGATTCGCAAGCTTCATCGCACAAACATACTTCCTGCAACGATCCATCACACCAGGGTCACGATCAAGGGGCATCCCAGACTATTGTGGAACCCTACATCGAACGAGCCATAGGAAAGCGATGGTCCTGGCTGGGGGCAGGAATGGGATTGGCCCTTCACACACTCATCAACGGCATGGTTCTCGCTGCGAGTATTCAAACCGAAATGCAACACAGTGCAGGCATTCGTTGGGCTGGGTTGGGGACGTTTTTGGTGATTTTACTTCACAAGCCTTTTGATGCCTGGACGATTGGCACATTGATGTCCACTGGTGGCTGGACCAAAGGACAGAGACATTTTGTTAATGCCATATTTGCTCTCATTATCCCGTTGGGCGTCATTTTGTTTCTAGCTGGATTTCACCAGGCATCAGGAGGCAACCATCAAATTCTAGGCTACGCGCTTGCATTTGCTGCCGGGACTTTTTTGTGCATCGCTTCCATTGATCTCCTGCCTGAACTCCAGTTTCACAAACATGATCGATTCAAGCTGACTTTTGCTCTGGTTTTAGGGCTCGGGCTAGCAGTTTTGATCGGTAAATTTGAATCCAGTGGACATGATCATTTCCAAGAAGAGTCTTCGGAGGTGCATGATCATACGCATTGAGCACACTTGATTTTCTGATTTCAGCTTGTGGGTAAGATCCATTTTCCTCAGCAAAAAGCCGCTTCATTAGAAGCGGCTTTTTGCTGAGGAAAATTATTTCATTGAGGGGAGGTATCATCCTCCCATTCATTGATGCGCATGATTTCGCGGATTTTCCGTCGCTCGTATCGGTGTTTCAGAGGTTTTTCCGGTCGATTTTCGACTTGTCGGAAAGGATGCTTCGTATTGTGGACCAGTTCGGACAGATGGGAATCAGGTTTTACCATAATTTTGCTTCTTACCAATGGTTAAACAATTTCTTTTTACTCAATGAACTCGGCTTTGTGCCAAGTCCATAAGAGACATTCATGATCTAAGACACACCTAAAGTTAGTTCAGTTCAAAAAAAATCAAATTCGATAGAAGAGGATTTCACCTTTGGACAGCAAATGTCCTACCCTTTGCTGTAATTTTCCTCTCATGCAATGCAATTTATCTACCAAACAAACAGTGCGGATCGTTCGGATTTCAGACAAAGCCAACTTCAATCGCCAATGGGCGGAGCTGGTCAGGGGCATTGAGGCATTGCCTGAAGGTCATTCAACAGATCCTGTGGACCAAAACCCCCTGGTCCAATATTTGTATGGCCATCGTCAGCTGGACCAGTACCTGACCCATTTACGAAATCAGGCATCTCGTTGAATATATTGCTCGATATGTGGAAAAAAAAGTGGATCGACTCTTGAAAGCCTTGGTCTTGGATTGTAGTAGTTAACTAAATGAAGAAATTCTGGTTGCCCACATTTGTATTTGCCATCGTAAGCGTTATTTTTTGCTACACGATCTTTTTGACTGCACGGTCTGAAGAATCAGGTGGCCCGCGCATGTGGCCTGTATTGGTGTTTTTCTTTCTCTATTTGGGCGCATTTACCTATTGGGGTTGCAGGACTGAACCGGAGCATCATTGAATCTGCGCGCCTCAACGGCGATCAAGTCCCTAAAAATCAGGCTGGATCAAACATGCGTCTGGCTGCATATTTCCACCATGGCCTCTCCAAACACAACTTTGCGTGGTTTGTATGTATTTTCCGTATCATGGACACTGTTCCTTGCGAGTCTTCAAATCACTCAAGCAGCTCAGACCCGCACATTGACCTATTCCTCCTCGGGAAAAGAAATGGAGGGATATGTTGCATCTCCTGAACTACCAGAGGGCGAATTCAGGCCCGGGGTCCTCCTGGTTCATGATTGGACTGGGCTACAAGATGATGCCAGGCAAAGAGCCAAGCGCATTGCCGATGAACTAGGTTATATTTGTTTCGCGGCAGATGTTTACGGTAAGGGGGTCCGGCCTGAAAATCCCGAAGAGTGTGGAGTGCAGGCAGGGATATATCGTGGCGACCGCACACTTTTTCGCCAGCGCTTGAACGACGCTCTCTCCCAGCTAAGAGCAGTCCCCGGGTGTCAACCGGATCAGATTTTGGCGATCGGATATTGTTTTGGAGGAACAGGAGTGATTGAGCTTGCCAGAAGCGGTGCGGATGTTCTTGGAGTGGTTTCTTTCCACGGTGGATTGGATTCCCCGAATCCTGCCGACGGAGAAAATATCAGATCCAAGGTTCTGGTTTTGCATGGTGCAGATGATCCTTTTGTTTCAAAGGAAAATATCGAAGCCTTTGTCAACGAGATGAACCAGTGGAACATCGATTGGCAAATGGTTTCTTATGGAGGGGCGGTGCACTCGTTTACCAAAAAGGAAGCGGGCGATAACAAGGCATCCGGTGCAGCTTATCATCCGAAAGCGGATCAGCGAAGCTGGAAACATATGCAACAGTTTTTTTCTGAAGTCCTGCCCAACGGGAAAAAAGGATGGTCTTCCTTATTTGATGGTCAAACATTGACGGGGTGGGTTCAGAAGAACGGTAAAGCTACTTACACCGTTGAAAATGGCGTTGTGTTGGGAGTGACATCAGAGGGCAGTCCAAATTCGTTTCTATGCACTACAAGAGATTATCGTGACTTTGAGCTCATCTTCGAGGTGAAGGTGGATGATGCTCTGAATTCAGGGGTGCAGATTCGTTCTCGCAGTCTGGACACTTTCAAGAATGGCAGAGTCCATGGTCCGCAGGTAGAAATATCCACGAATGGAAATGCGGGTTGGGTATACGGCGAAGCTTTGGAAGGCGGCTGGCTCAGCCGGGATAGATCCAACGAAAAGGCGCGGGGTGCTTTCATGAAAGGAGAATGGAACAAGTATCGTGTCCGTGCCAAGGGGGATCTTATCAAGACATGGATCAATGGGGTTTCGGTGGCAAATCTGGTCGGTAATGAAGAGAGTTTTAAGGAAGGTTTCATTGGTCTTCAGGTGCATGGGGTGAGTCGAGGTACAGGTCCATTTGAGGTGCGTTGGCGGAATATTTATCTCAGGTCGCTGGAGAATCAGAGGAGCATCAAGTAATCAGAACAAAGGCGGCATCCCTCTTGTAAGGTTCATTTCGAGTCAGCATCGACGGCTTGTCATTATTTGCAAAAGCCTTTAAAATTTCTCAAAAATTTATCCTTTTACAACAATATGAAAAAAATGTCATTACCCTTGCTGGGCAGCTTATTCATCCTCTTGTTTTCTCTTTCGGATTTGCAGGCGGAGCATCACCATGAGTTGAAATTGGACCTTGGCGAAGTGGCTCCTGAGTTCATGGCCATCGATCAGGATGGGCACTTGTGGAAAACATCAGATCTTCTGGGGAAGAAAAACCTTGTTGTCTACTTTTACCCCGCAGCAATGACGGGAGGATGTACCAAGCAAGCCTGTGCTTTTCGCGATGATGCCTCCAAGTTAAAAGACTTGGATACGGTGGTCGTTGGCATCAGCGGTGATGCTCCTGCGGGGCTCAAGGCCTTTCAGCAAATGCATGATTTAAATTTCGACCTTCTGGCGGATTACAATGGCTCCATTGCAAAGTCATTTGGAGTACCCCTGCGTGACGGCGGTCAGATCAAACGTGAGTTTCAGGGCAAGACAATTGAATTGGAACGAGGAGTGACTACCGGGCGTTGGACGTTTGTCATCAATAAGGACGGAAAGGTCATTTATAAAAATACCCAGGTGAAACCGGACCAGGACAGCGCAAACGTCATAGCCGCTCTCTCTAAATGACTTGTTCGTTTTTTGCTTTGAAGTCAACGTGTTCCTGAGCTCGGTTGGTGAGTGAATGTCATCTTCCAGGCTTTTCTGCATGCCGAGGCATTGAGCCGCAGATAACAGACGGTGTTATGAAAAAGATGCCTGACATCGAAATGGGTAACATGTCTAGATCATTTTTTCATGGTGTCTGGATCCTTGCTCTTTGGGGCGCAATTCAAAATGTCTGTGTTGCTCAAAATCCCATACTGCCTATCGGCCTGTTGCGTGGCATGCCGTCCTCTGATACCGACGCTTTCGATGTAGAACCATTATACAAAGGTAAGTCCGTTCGGATACAGGGTGTTATTCATCAACGTATTCTCTGGAAAGCCGCTCGCTCAGATAAACCAAATCATGCTTTCCTGATTCAAAATCCGCTGGCGGATTCAGATCGACAATCCAATACTTCTGACGGACTTTTTGTGTTTACAGGAAAAGAACCGATACCCAGACATGGGGGCGGAAGCCACCATGTGCCGAGTGTCGGTGATTATGTCCAGCTGCAAGGTGTCGTTGGGCATCGGTATGGACAAACGGAACTAAAAAAACCGACTTTGATCAAAGTCCTTCGGCGACATGTCGATGTATCAAGTATGCTCCCGCGGGTGGAACTGGACTCCATGCTGGATCAAGAACGGAAGCGTTCCAAGCGTAGCTACGAAAGTCTGGAAGGTATGCGCGTTACCCTGAAGGCTGGAGCTGTGGTTCAATCGGGGCGTCAATTTGTGGGGCAGGGTCAGGACGCCCTATTCTGGGTTTTACCCTCCGGGCACCCCGTGGCTCAACGGAAAGCCTTATTCCACAATAGAACCTTCCGAGACGCGCATCCGCTGGACGATTTGCCTTACTCACGATTTGATAATGACAATGGGGCCCGTATTCTTCTTGCTAGCTTGGGGCTGAAAGGGCACTCACGAAAATTAAGTCTTAATTTGCCAGCGGTAAGGACAGGCGATGAAATCACGCGCGCTTTAACCGGCGGGATTGTATACTCATACTCGCAATACAAGTTCATGCCGATGGAGCTACCTTCTGTTCAACAAGGCGCTCATCCCAATAAGAATATAGTGAAGGAGCCTGCCGGACTCGACCGACGCAAAGGCCGATTTAGTGTAGTTACTTATAATGTCGAGAATTTATACGACCATCGAGATGATCCAGCCGATCCCTGTGATGCTCCGGATAACCCCGGGACGTCAAAAGTGAGACCTCCCTTCAACTACCTGCCACTCGGAGAGTCAGAGTATCGGTCGCGCTTAAAAGCGTTCGCATCCCAGATCATCCATGACATGGGAGAACCCGAATTACTGCTGCTTCAGGAAGTGGAAGATCAGGATATCATCAGTTTTTCTGAAGCTTCTCCGAGTCGAGAAATACGACGGCCTGATGGCTATCCAGATGTCTTACAGGAACTGGCCCATATCATTCATCTTCAGGGTGGGGCTCTTTACCGAGGTGTTTTGAATCGTTCCGGTGCCGATGAACGAGGCATAAGCTGCGCGTTTTTCTATCGATTGGATCGCGTTAAATTACTTGAAATGGGCAATGTCCACCGGTGGGTTGATGCAGTGAAGGAAGCATTTCCACAAATGGAAACTTTCGGAGATGCTCGACGCGTGCAGTCATTGGCTATTCAGGCAAATATCCCCGGGACAAAACGAACGATCGAAAAAGTCTATGCGCGGCCATCTCAACTTGCTCGATTTGAGTTCAATGATTCAGCTCAGAAAAGCAGGGCAGAAAATGCTGAATTGTTCGTCTTGAACAACCACTTTGCCAGTCGACCTCAGGAGCGTGTTGTTCTGCGCAGGAATCAGGCAAAATTGGCTTCCTTTGTTTCTGCCGCATTAGAAAAGGCATTTCCTGATTCATATGTCATGGTGGCTGGAGACTTGAATGTTTACCCCCGTCCAGACGACCCTTATCCTGATCGGCCTTCAGATCAGCTGCGAAGTTTATATGAAGCGGGTATGCTGAGTGCATACGATTGGGTCTTGAGCAGGCAGCCGGCGAATGCCTATTCCTACATTTATGAGGGGCAGGCTCAGACCTTAGACCATTGTTTTCTTTCAACATCACTGCACGGCCAGATGATGCATGCCCAATTTCTGCATATTAATGCCGACTGGCCTCAATTCCTTATCACACGTGAAAATGGGTTCACAGCCAAAGGCGTTAGTGATCATGATCCCTTGATCATGACTTTTGACTTGTGATTGACCTTTGAGGTTGACCTTTGAGCTGGGTTCCAACAAAATAAATCCCAATCCCACAGCTCTTTGAGAGCTTTACTATAATGTAATCACTCGAGAAATATGTACAAAAAAAACCGTAAAAGATTAGGGCAGAACCGCTTAAGGCGATCGTCTGCCGCTTTCATGGGCTTACTTGGAGGCTTGCTCTTCGCTGCCTCTGGAAGTCAGGCACTTGGGCAAATTGACGATGGCTTAATCTCCTATTGGCCATTGGACGAAGTTCAAGGCACCAAAACACCCGATTTAATCAGTTTCTATGACATGGAACTTGTTAACCTGACTTCGGATGATCTGGTTGATGGCAAACATGGGAAAGCTTTTTCATTTTCCAACGAGCGTCAAACCTTGCTCCAGAGAGTGCATGAGCCTTCAGACAACCTGCCGGCCAACAAGCACGAATCCTACACCCTTTCCATGTGGGTGAATGTGACCGGAGAAGGGCAAAACGACCTCCGTATCTTCTCGGAGGGCAATACTTCCAACAGTAACCCTCTCTTCAACATGGGAACCCACAACGGTGGTGCAGACGGAAGTCTTGATTTTTATCTGCGCCAGTCTGGCTGGGATACTTTTGGTCACGCTTACTCAATTCAGCAGCCCTTTGACGGTAGCTGGCACCACATCGCGCTTGTTCAAAGCGATGGCGCGCGTACGTTTTATGTCGATGGTGTCGCCGATGAACTGGAAATTCCGGACAAGCCCGAGGGTGACTGGCTGGTGAACAATACCTCCATTGGCGGTATTCTTCGAGCAGCTGCTTCTCACTGGGTGACTGGCCTCATCGATGATGTCGCCATATGGAACCGAGCCTTGACTGAAAGTGAATTGGGTGAGTTATCTTCCAGCGCGCTGGGTGACTTGCTCGGCGGTCAGGAAGCTGATCCGGTTGCCGAAGGTCTGGTGGCCCACTGGCCCCTGGATGTCATTCAGGGCACCAAGACTCCTGATAAAGTCAATGGCTACGACATGGAACTCACCAATTTGAGTGAATCCGATGTGGTGGCAGGAAAAGTAGGCAATGCCTTTTCCTTCTCCAACGAGCGTCAGACACTGCTTTCTCGCGTGCATGAGGCTGATGAAGATCTGCCGGCCAACAAACACGAATCGTATACCCTTTCCATGTGGGTGAATGTGGTCGGTGAAGGTCAGAACGATCTACGTATTTTCTCGGAGGGTAATACTTCCAATAGTAATCCCCTTTTCAACATGGGAACTCACAACGGCGGTGCTGATGGAAGTCTTGACTTCTATTTGCGTCAAAGTGGCTGGGACACCTTTGGTCATGCTTACTCAGAGCAGCAGCCATTTGACGGGACCTGGCGCCATATCGCGTTTGTTCAAACCAACGGCGCGCGTACTCTCTATGTCGATGGTGTTGCTGATGCACTGGAGATTCCAGACAAGCCCGAAGGGGACTGGCTGGTAAACAATTCCTCCATCGGTGGTATCCTTCGTGCAGCCGCCTCCCATTGGGCGACGGGTTTGATTGACGAAGTTGCCGTTTGGAAACGTGCCTTGAGCGAAGATGAAGTCAACAGCGTGATCACTAACGGCGTTCCAAGCGCAGGCGGTGGCAACCAGCGCCCATTGGCCATTGCAAGCTTCTCCGCAGAATATGCCTCAGTTGCCAAAGGTGGCACCGTGGTTCTCCAGTGGGATGCTTCACCAGATGCCAGCCTTTGGGTCAGTCATGGTGTGGGTGATGTAACCGCCAACTCGGAGTTTGGAGTGGGTAGTGTGGAGGTTCCTTTGGAAGGCACTTCCAACTTCACCTTGTATGCCTCACGCGGTAGCGACACCGTAAGTGCGAGCACTATGGTTACTGCTTACGATGGCATAGCAGACGGATGGACATTGATTCAGGACTTCGAATCAATGAATACGGATGCCAGCGTGAATGGACAGGAGCGCTGGAAAAACCCTGAAGGGACCACAGCAGTCATTGAGACTGGTACCCCATCTGGTAATGCATTGACCCTCAGCGGTACTGCATTGAGTGCGGTTCTTCTTGGTTCCCAGACCATTCTCGAGGGAGAAAAAGCCACCTTGTTCTTCCGCGCCTACACTGCCGAAGGTGATGGAGGATCCGTTCAAGTCAATGTGGGGCTCAGCGAAAAACCGATTCGTTTCATTGGTGACTTTGATGCTGATGTCGGTCCTTTCGTTCAATTTGGCGATCTGGAAGGCTTTCTTGACCTTCTTTCCATTGATGGATACGGAGGAACACTTGATTGGACAGGTAAGTCGGTTGATTACGAAACCACCTACAATGTCTGGCTGGACGTTGATAACCGAAACCTCGATGATGGTGACAAGTTTACCATGTATTTCCAGAAGGCCAGCGGCGGAGACCGTGAAGAAGGCTTCAAAGATTACACATCCGATCGTAATCCTGCTGGGAGTGTCGATCTAGGTTTGCCCGGGCCGGATCTGGATACGATTTTTGTCAGTTCTCACAATAATGGTATTCAGCAAGGACAATTCCTCATTGATGACATCTACATCAGTAAAGGCTCATTCAATGACGGCATTCCTGCTGAAATTGACGGATTGAATGCAACGGATGAGATTACTGATGATTCCACTCCACCAGGGGGTGGTGGAACTGGAGAGCCCGCCGCAGCAGCCATGGTTGCCTCATCTGATGGAGCGCTCAGCGCCCCCGCAGTGGTGGACTTTGGAGCGCTCGACGGCAGTGCCAGTTTCGAGTTCCACTTCACCGCCATCAAGGCCGGTGCTTCAACAGCGATTGCAGGCAACAACGCCTTCGCCATCAAGTTGGACCAGTGGAACGAGCAGGGTGTTTTCGGCACCACCGAATTCGGTGTTGCAGACAATCTGTTCACCGCCGTCGAAGGTGGCAGTGTGAACTCTGTGTTCGATGCCCCCGTGCATGTGGTGATCGTCAGTGACACGGCTGCAGGAGAAAGTCATCTCTACATTGACGGTGCGCTTTCAGGCACCTGGGCAGGCAACATTCCCTTCTCTGGTGAGACCAAGGTCATGGGTGCCCGCCTCGAGCAGGCCACCGATCACATGGGTGAAGGCAGCGTGATGCACTCCTGGGCAACCTACTCTGGACTGCTCACCGCAGCTGAGATCGCAACCATGTTCGAAGCACTTCCCGATGTCTCCACCGGTGGTGGTGACGGAGAAGTTGACTTACTCAACGGACTGGTGGCTCTCTGGAACTTTGACGATGGCACTTTCAATGACTCCGTTGGCGGATTTAACGGTGAAGAGCGTGGTGCAGCCCCCATCGGTTTCACCGATGGTCCTGGCGGATATGGCAGTGCTTTAGCTCTGGACGGTGTAGATCAGTTTGTTGAGATCACCGGTGGAGCCGCTGAAGACCTGACCTTTGAAGGTGGAAGCATGACGCTTTCAGCATGGTTCAGAGTCGGTGCATTCGATAAAGGTTGGCAGGCACTTATCGCCAAGGGTGAAGGGGATCGCTGGCGCGTCCATCGCCGTGGTGGTGATGGGAGCGGATTGGCCCATGCAGGCGGGGTCGGTGAAGGCCCAGCCGGCGCCGACATCAGCCTAGGCGAATGGCACCATCTGGTAGCCATCACCGATGGAGATGCAGCTGAGTTTGGAACACGTCTTTATGTTGACGGAGAAATTTACTCCGAAAACGCTGCAACACCAAGCCTTGGTGAAAACGGCAAACGTGTGATGATCGGTGGGAACCCGGATACGGGCAACCGCACGTGGAACGGGGATATCGATGATATCGCACTCTGGGATCGTGCGCTCTCGGGTGCTGAAGTGGCATCCCTCCTTGCCGATGGCCCGATTACTCTTAAACCAACGATACTTCCGCTTGACGGTGTAGCTGATGCAGGTAGTGGTCTTGACGGACGTTACTGGCAGGCCGAGCCCAAGGCTGTTTTAAACCTACAGGACAAAGGCGAAGCCACGGACATCGGGTTGCACATCGTCAACAACTATTACCCAACCGGAACATTCACAGCCACTGGTCTGGATTTCCAGGGTGGCAATGACTTGACTCCTATTCGGGAATGGTTGCAAGGCGATGGAGAATCCTATGTTGGCGCAGACGGTAACATGGATGATGGTATCATGAGCTTCACTGGCTACATTCGTATCGATAACCCAGGTGAAATTGCTATTCGATCCGCATCCGATGATGGATCAATCGTTTGGATCGCTGGACAGAAGGTTGTTGATAATGACGGAAGTCATGGAGCACCAGGCCCAAGTCCGGACGGCAGCTACAACTTCGAAGAGGCTGGTTTGTATCCGATTGAAGTTGCTTACTTCAATGGCGATTGGACCAATGATGCAGGAGAGCACGGTGGTGCGAATCTGGGAATCACTGCAAACGGGGACCCAATCCCAGGTGCGATCCTTTACAGCGCATCAGATATAGGTGCCACTGCCATTGCTGCCTCCTCAATCGCTGCTGCAGCAGGTGATGCAGGTCTGCATGCTGCGTATTGGACCACAGAGCCCAAAGGAGCACAATTTGGAGAGGACTCACAAGGTCCCATCTTCCAGAATGTTCAGGGTGATGACCATGGTTTGGCCCTGTTTGGCACGGAACCACAAGGTCGGTTCGTTGCAACAACCATGACCTACACGGGTAACGACCTGACGCCTATCCTTGAGTGGCTGGGAGATGATTCCGGTTCATTCATAGGTACAGAAGGCAATCTGGATGATGGAATATTCCAATTCACAGGTTTACTCAACGTGGCAGAAGCAGGTCAACATTCCTTCAGAAGTTCTTCTGATGATGGATCCGTGGTTCGCATTGGTAATCAAATCGTTGTCAACAATGACGGCGGACATGGTTCGCCTGGCCCTGCGCCGGATGGCAATGCCTTCTTCCCTGTTGCAGGTCTATACCCCATTGAAGTTGCTTACTTCAATGGCGATTGGACAAATGATGACGGTGACCACGGTGGAGCGAACATTGAGTTGACGATGAATGGTGAAAGCATTGCTGGCCATCTTCTTCAACCTGCCGGTGGATTGCCACCTATCGTGGCATCCGGTGGAGTCTCATCCATCTCACTTGCAGATGATGGCCATGTCGTGATTGAGTTCACAGGGTCTCTGATGAGCGCTGACAATGTGGGAGGTCCATACACGGCAGTTGAAGGTGCTACCTCGCCTGCAATGATTGCTCCTGACAAAGCAGCTCAGTTCTACAAAGCTGAGTAAGAACTCAACGCTTTCATAACATAAGGTTATGTGCAACCGAACTCCCTCACGGGAGTTCGGTTTTTTCTTTGGTATCGCCTCCTTTTGGCTACATCACAGTATTCCTCGTATCTGGAGTTGAGGTGGATTATTTAAATTGCCTTGTGACATGAGGGTGGATAAGTTGATTTGATTCCCTTTGACTTGATGAAGCAAATCCAGTGCAGCGTAATCTCGTCTTTCAAATTGTAATTATGGATAAATGTCTATCTCATGCAAAGAGTTCACGAAGCAATTCTGAAAGCTTTTTTGATCCCCTTCCCTACCCAAGCCACTTTCGGCTTACACCTGAAAACCCCTGTAAATCCATTTTGAAATATCCATTGAAAAAAAAACCAAATGCAAATCACTGCATTTTTGGATTACTCTTTTTAATGCTTTTCATCGAGACTGGATGTGGCAATCAGTCAGGGGAACCTCCTGTAAAAACAAATCAAATATTAGAAGCCCTATTCATCGATAACACAGTCAAAACAAATATAGAATTTCATCATCAGGCTGGAAATCCGCACGATTATTTCATGCCACGCGACATGGGGTCTGGTGTTGGGCTCATTGATTATAACCTGGATGGATTGCTTGATATTTACCTACTCCAGAATGCTGGGCCAGACTCGGGAATTAAAAACCAGTTGTACAGACAAAATCATGATGGAACCTTTGAGAATGTATCCAATCAATCAGGACTTGATATCGATGGGCATAACATGGGGGTTGCAGTAGGCGATATATCCAATGATGGCTACCCTGATATTCTTGTGACGGGTTATCAATCCACACGCCTTTTTTTGAATCAGCAGGGGAAGGGATTCGTTGAAGTTACCCAAGTTTCCAACATTAACAATCCAGGATGGGCAACATCAGCGAGTTTTCTGGATTTTGACAGAGATGGATGGCTGGACATCGTTATCGCAAATTATGTTGAATATGCTCCCACTGAGTTATGCCACGGAAGTGATGGTAAACCCGAATTTTGTGGCCCTGATGGATTCCCCTCGGCAACGTCAAAATTATATCGCAACACAGGCAAGGATGCTGTCTTTGAGGACGTCTCAATAGATTCGGGATTGGCCATGCATCCGGGACCGGGCTTGGGAGTTGTTTGTCTGGATTTCGACGGAGATCACTGGCCTGACATATTTTTTGCCGATGACGCCAAACCAAACAGATTATTTATCAATCAACAAAATGGTAAATATAAGGAGGAAGCCCTGAAACGTGGACTGGCGCTGGATGCCATGGGCCAAACAAAAGCAAATATGGGCGTGGCTGTTGGCGATATCGATAACAATGGGATGGTGGACATATTCGTGACTCATCTAGCCACCGAAAGACACAATTTATGGCATCAGGAACCATCCGGATTTTTTACAGACCGCACAGCTTCTTTTGGTTTGAATCAATCAGTTTGGAGGGGAACTGGCTTCGGTGCCGTTATGGCAGATTTCGACAACGATACGGATCTGGATATCGCCTTTGTGAATGGGGACATCAGGGCTTCCTCAGAAAACCCAGTTACTGGGCAATCCAAAATGGATCCATTTTGGATGAATTACGCGCAAAGAAACCAACTTTTCTCAAACAAAGGTGAGGGTCAGTTCAATGATATCTCAAATCAAAACCCAGATTTTTGTGAGGAGCCAAATGTCGGCCGCGGGCTCGCAGTAGGTGATTTGAATAATGATGGCAAGCTGGATATGGTCATTTCCAGCATTGATGCGCCAACAAAAATCCTTTACGGAAGTAATAGAGAAAAAAACAACTGGATAATTATTTCGGCTACCGATCCTCAAAAAGGAAATCGCTTTGATATCGGTGCGGAAGTTACTGTTACAGCTGGCAACAAACGATGGAAAAAATGGCTGAATCCGGGTGGAAGTTATTTGTCTTCCAATGATCCCAGACTTCATTTTGGCTTGGATGATTTAACAAAGGTTGATGCTATCGAAGTTCGCTGGGCAAACGGAAGCAAAGAACAATTCCCAGGCAGAAATTCAGGCTCCATACTCAAAATTGAGAAAGGCACAGGGCTGAGTCATTGATGTAATCAAAAAAAACATCCTGAAGGGATGATTTTTTGTAAATGAAACACAGAGTAAGGAATGAGAAAAAAAACAAACTCAACGGCTAAAAACTCCGATAAAAGCAACCAGGGGAAGCGTTCATCCTTACCATACATTGCTTTCCTGACATTGCTTTTTGTGGCTTTGATTTCGCTGAAAACCCTGACAAAAGACAAAACTGGCAATCAGAGTCCGACACTGCCTGCGCCAGATTTATCCGAAGTTGATTCAATGCTTATCAAAGCCATCAAGGTCGCAGAGCAACGTGTCAAGGGCACACCATCAAATGCCCGGTTCTGGGGAGAATTAGGAATCACTTACTGGGCGAACGAACTGGACGAACCTGGAAGGAAATGTATCCAAAAAGCCCAAGAAATTGATCCAGAAAATGGCAAATGGATTTATTACAGAGCCTTGACATTTCTACCGCAAAACACTGAAGCGGCCATTCCTCTCGTTGAAAAAGCCGCTGACATTCTGGACGAGCAATCATATGCTCCCCGGCTTCGGCTCGCCAATATATTGAGCGAAGAAAGCCTCCTTGATCGTGCAAAACCACATTACGAAAAGATCCTTCACTCCTACCCTGATAATCCAATGGCCAAACTGGGGCTAGGGCGTCTGGCGATGGCTAAAGGCAATACAGAAGAGGCGATAAAACATTTTGAGGAATGTAAAGATCATGAAAACACTAAAAAAACAGCCAATAGCGCCCTGGCTACCCTGTATTTGCGAGCTGATAAAGCGGTATTAGCCGATACCGCTCAACAAGCCGCTGAAGCCATAGAGGGTGATGTTCAGTGGCAGGATCCATACCTTCGTGAGGCAAGCCGCTTCAAATTTGGTCTTACCGCATGGTTGGACAGTGCCGGGAAATTAGTGCGCAGAGGGCAATATACCTCGGCTTTACCCATCATCGATAAAATCATCACCAACTATCCTGATGAAGGAAAGGCCTATATTTATCTTGCTAAGATAAAACTTGCTGCGCACCAGTACAAAGAAGCAGAACAAGCCTTGGTGAGCGCACTGAGCTATGAGCCCGATTCAGTAGAGGCGCGCGTTCAACTTGGGGTGGCATTGATGTGGCAAAAAAGATTTAAAGAATCCATCAGCACATTGAACAAAGCCATCGAACAATCTCCAAATTTACCAGAAGCGCACTATAACCTTGGACTCAGCCTGGCATCGAATAACAACCTTCAAAAGGCAGCAGATGCGTTTTCGACTGCGATCAAACTAAAGCCAGCTTTGCCTGATTCATATATAGGATTAGCCACTGTTTTTCTGCGTGCAGGCCAACAAAGGGAAGCTAAAGCTACACTGGAAAAGGCGCTGAACATTGCTCCAAGACATCCAAGAATCATTTCAATGCTGAAACAGTTACAGTAAGTTTCTGCAAGGATCGGCGTTTGATTCTGGTTACTTTTAGGAAGACTTGACTTGTGATTGTTACTCGCAATTTGAGCTCCAATGCTAAGTGAGGCGGAACAAATACTGCAAAAAGCCCTCAAGATTGCCCCAAAACATCCGAGAGTATTATCCATGCTGGAGCAGTTAAAGGGATCATTTTGAAAGTCCGATTGCATATCTGATCCATATGCGTGGTCGATTTGATCATTGATTCACCAAGGAAACAGGAGGCATAGTTCCTAATTATATGGACGAATCAAACAGAGATTTAGCCTTGGTGGGTGCAGGTTACTGGGGAAAAAACCTGGCCAGAAACTTTCGTGATCTCGGTTCCTTACATACTCTTTGCGACACGAACCCAGAAATTTTGCAATCCTACCGGGAAGGGTATGAAGGAGTTCAACTGGTCACAGATTATGACCGCGTCCTCTCGAATCCAGATATACGTAAAATTGCCATCGCAGCTCCAGCGGCATTGCATTTTCGATTGGCAGCAGCTGCGATCAAGGCCGGTAAGGATGTTTTTGTTGAAAAACCAATCTGCCTTGATCTTGCGGAAGGGGAATCACTCGTCCAACTAGCAAAGAATCAAGACCGCATATTGATGGTTGGTCACCTCTTGCATTATCATCCCTGCATCCAAAAACTGAAGGAATTGATCGCAGACGGAAGTATTGGAAAACTTCATTATATCACTTCCAACCGATTGAATTTGGGTAAGTTCAGGCGTGAGGAAAATGCTTTATGGAGTTTCGCACCTCATGATATCTCGGTTATTTTAGGCTTGGCTGGAAACACCTCTCCTGATTCTGTTGCCTGTCACGGTGGTCATTACCTAACTGCGAATGTGGCAGATACCACCCTGACAGTCTTGAATTTTCAATCCGGTTTACAGGCCCATGTCTATGTGAGTTGGTTGAATCCTTTCAAAGAACAGAAACTCACGGTTGTTGGGTCGAACGGCATGGCAGTGTTTGACGACACCAAACCTTGGGATGAAAAACTCATCCTCTTTGAACAATACCTGACGTGGGAGCATGGCTATATCCCAACTCCAAACAGAAAAAAGGCGACTGCCATCAATGTGATACAAAACGAACCACTGAAAGAAGAATGCCAGCATTTTTTAACATGCTGCAATGACCGCCGCTTACCTCAAACAGACGGACTGGAAGGAATGCGCGTCCTGAATGTATTACAGGCGGCTCAACAAAGTTTGGATTCCAAGGGCCACGTTGTTTCGATAAACGGTAAAAGCATTCACCTCAGCGAGGAAAAAGCACCAGTCATTCATTCAACCGCTATTGTGGATGATGGAGCAAAAATAGGCGAATCGACCCGCGTATGGCATTTTGCACACGTTTGTGGAGGGGCAGAAATCGGAAAAGAATGTTCTCTGGGGCAGAATGTCTTCATCGGAAACAAGGTTCAAATAGGCAGTCGAGTTAAAATTCAAAACAATGTCTCTGTTTATGATGAGATTACCTTGGAAGATGAGGTTTTTTGCGGACCAAGCATGGTATTCACCAATGTCTATAACCCGCGATCGGCGTTAAACCGAAAAGCCGAATACAAAAAAACATGGGTAAAAAAGGGGGCTACTTTGGGAGCCAATTGCACCATCGTATGCGGAATCACGATAGGCCAAAACGCATTCATAGGTGCCGGAGCCGTGGTCAATAAGGATGTCCCCGATTATGCCCTGATGGTGGGAGTCCCAGCCAAACAGATAGGCTGGATGAGTGCTCACGGGGAGCAATTGAATCTTCCCCTTACTGGTAATAGTGAAACCACATGTCCACATACAGGTGACCGATATAAATTGACTGAAAACACCATCGAACGTCACCCCCCCACCCCATAAAACAAGTTAAAAAACTTACCATGAAATCCCACGGAACAGGTGAAGTTCCCTGGTAATTTTCAAAGATTGAACCCGACGTGATCATCGAAAATAAAGCCTTGGTATTTCACCCCGAAAATATTGAAATCGGCAATCATGCTTATGCAGGGCATCAGACTATTCTAGAAGGTTATTACAAAAACAAGATGATCATTGAGGAGGATGTATGGATTGGGAAACAGTGCTTTTTGCATTCTGCCGGAGGTATCCATATTGAAGCCAACGCAGGAATCGGACCGGGGGTAAAAATTCTGACCAGCGCGCATACCTATAGTGATCCCAAAAAGCCAATCATGCAGCAATCCCTCGAGATGAAACGGGTGCTTATTGGTGAAGGGCCTGACATCGGTGTCGGAGCTGTCATCCTTCCCGGGGTCATACTGGAAAAGGTGTAAAAGTGGAGGCAGACAGCGGTGGGCTCTCGGTCATTCGAAGCAGGTGCAGTGATTGCCGGAGTATTGGCCAAGCGCATTGATTCGCGATTTTAGATTCATTCATGTCTGAATCTCCACAAGAATCATCCTCACTTCCCTTAACTGGGAAGACACTCTTTGTCGGACCACAAGACATCGCATGTTTTGCGTCAAGAATCGCGGAAGGGACATCGAAGAATCTAACGTGAGTTGAGGGATGAAGGAAACGTATGTTCCCCATCAAGAGTTGCTCGACTTATGGCTGAGAGAGGGTTACGTGCTATTAAACCTCGAACATTTGCCCCAAGAACCAGTGATGGACTGCTGATGAGCCTGCTGACAATCTCGTAAAAGTTGCTCCGAAAGTTGAAACGACTGAACAAATTTGGGTTGGAGACATTACTTTCATGCCCACCTCATCAGGGTGGTCCTACTTGGTAATCGTCATGGATTTGTACTTAAGGCGGATTGTGGGGTGAGGTCTGACTACCCATTTACGAGAAAGCCTCGTCGTGGATGCTTTCCGGCAGGCAGCACGCACTCGGGACCTTGACAATGAAACTATTTTTCATAGTGATCGAGGAAGTCAGTATGGAAGTGTTGTTTTCAGAGCTGCGCTCAAACGTTGCAACGTCCTTCAAAGTATGTCACTGGTAAGGCCAATCCTTATGACAATGCTTGGATTGAATCCCACGAGGACACTCACATCGCACCGTTTGAATACATCGAATGATATTAAAACACCCAACGGAAACATTCCTCTATCGCGGCTATCAATCACCTGTCCAGTTCGAAAAAAATAATCAACTAGATTGAAAACTAACTGGTACAAATATCCGATGCACCTCAGTTATTTTACTCAAATCAAATAACTTGCAATTACAAAAGGAGACGCGTGAGCTGATTTTTTCGATGCTAAATCCCTACAAACTTTTAGTAAGCTCCGAACTGACCAAACAAGAAGTTACAACGCTAAAGCGGAAGGAACTCTCCTCATTAAAAGGCACTCCGTCATCAATAATCTTGAATTCACCGAATACCTGAAGTGGAGAGTCCGAGACTTTCAAACATTCGTGTAAACTTACGGATCAATTTTTTCCTACAGAAAAATTTTGAGTAATCGCAAATAGCGATAAGGTCGGAGTTCCCAAAACCATCTACCATGACCAATCGTCCTTCAATATTCGACTTTTTTTGCAATAGTAAATTATCAGCATGCAAATCACTAACAACTGCATTTGCATTCAAGAACAAACGATAAGTATGCAACAAATACTCGTGAATTTTCTCACTCATACCATCTTCTTGCAAATGGAGAGAAAGTTTTTTTGCAATACGCATATCGTGGTCTAGGATCAATTCAAATTGATACCCCATCCCTAAGTTGGTATGTACTCTTCCATAATAAGATGGAATGACTTCAAGGGGCTGGGGTGAAAGCTTATATTTTTGAATATACTTAATCTCTCTTTTGATTCGAGTTTTTGTGCGGCTGCTAAAACTTTGCACAACCTTGATGCACCTTTCGGGGTATTTGGGGTGACGATAGCAACTTCGCTCACGCCCAGAGCCAATCAGAAGGTCATCGTTCAGTATAATCATTTATATTTGACTTAGACGGAAAATAGCATTCATTTTGGAAATCCCGGTCCTTTTGTAACCATTTGCCTCCAGCAGTTTTTGGAGCAAATGACCATCAGGCCCAAAAATTTCGCAAATAATTAACCTGGGCCACAAAGAAATAGAAGCGTGGTTAAAAAAACTGGAGAGCGCTGGAATTTCCTCACCCTCAATATCAATTTTAAGGGCGTCAATGCGAGAGACTTTCGTTTCATGTATTAAATCTAAAAGGGGCTTTCCCGGAACCTGACGCCCAGTCTTGGATGTTTTTTGATGAGTAGTCGTTTCCCCAAGATTGCGAGAATGTTCGGAAACAGTAACTTTACAAGAAGAACTAGTTAGTGCGCATTCGACGACATCAACCTCCCCCTTGTGAATTTTGTTCAGACCGAGATTAAACATGATGCGTTCTGTCATCGTGGAGTTCGGCTCAACAGCAACAACCCTGAGATCGGGGTAACCGAGTGATAATGCCCAGAAGGTGTAAAATCCAGCATTCGCACCAATGTCAAAGAAAACACTCCCCGGACCAAGCGATTCACTCAAAGCCTTGCGTTCTTTGCGGTCGTGAAAGTTTTCCATCGTCAGCATCCGTTGTTCTGAAAGGTTTCCCCGTGCAACAAGTCTCAGACGAAGTCCCCAGACTATTCGATCGTAGTATAATTGTTTTCCTTGCTTGATCGGTTTGCGCAGCAGGTACGCTATACGCTTGTTGACCTCATTCGCAGGAAGTATTGAGATAAGCCTTAACAACAAAGCTGATAAACCGCGAGGCCGCCAGTGTCCCCATCGGGAGTCGGTATCGAATGTGTAATTACTTTGATTCATAACGAATAGTGATGACTTTGATAATTCCTCATAACCTCTTTTCGCCTCAATGTTTGCTTGAATATTCCTTTATATGGGCTTCGCTATTTGCAGCACTATACTGGTCGAAAAATCCAGACTTTAAGGAAAAGGACGTTAATACCAAGTAAGGTTTTAAGGCACGAGAATCAAGCCACGCAGCAGAAAAGCATTATGAGTAAAAAAACAAAGTTTACCATTGATTAGGAAATTAAAGGAACAAAATGCACACCTCAAATTTTTTACTTCTGAGGAAATACCTAAATGCTTCTAGGAAGTATCCGAAAACCCATCAATATAACTTTGAAGAAGAATCGCTGCTGACATGGAATCCACTTTTTGTTTCCTTTTATCTCTACGAACGTCTGCCTCGATCATAACCCGATTTGCCTGCGCGCTGGTAAGGCGTTCATCCCAGGTTTTGATCGGTGTTGAAATTTGCTGTTTTAGTTTTTCGATGAATACTTTTACTTTTTCAGCGGCAGGACCATAACTACCATCCATATTTCTGGGCATTCCCACCAGAATCAGTTCCAGTTTGCCTTCCCATTCATTTTGGAGGTAGCTTACGATTTTTTCCGGAGGTTCGGCAGCAACGTAATCGACCGGCTGTGCGATCATCTGCATCTCGTCACTAACCGCAACACCGATCCTCACTGTTCCATGGTCCAAAGCAAGTATGCGCATAATGTTAAATCCTAGACGGGTAAGTTATGTTGTTAATTCTTAATGCATTTCATGGACTGCTCAGCCGCTTCTATTGTGCGGTCAATGTCCTCTTCAGAATGCGCCACCGAAAGAAATCCTGTTTCAAATTGAGAAGGCGCCACATAAACAAATCTGTCCAGCATGCCATGGAAATAACGCGTGAATAAATCTCGATTACATTTCATGGCATCTGAGAGATTGATGACCGGGTGGTCTCCAAAATAACCGCAAAACATGGAACCACATCTTTGTAATGTCACATCCAGGTTGGCTCTTTCAGCGGCTTTTTTCATGCCATTCTCCAATCGATTGCCCAATTGATCCAATCGTTGATGAACTTCACCAGATTTCAAAGCCTCAAGAGCAACGATTCCAGCCGCCATGGCTAAAGGGTTTCCGCTCAACGTCCCGGCCTGATATACGGGCCCGAGAGGTGCCAGGCAGTCCATGACATCTGCTCGCCCACCAAAGGCGCCTACCGGCAAGCCTCCCCCGATGATTTTGCCCAAACAAGTCAGATCCGGCACGATACTGAAAAGCTGCTGGGCCCCACCTGGGGCAACCCGAAACCCAGTCATGACTTCGTCAAAGATCAGCAATGAGTCATGCTGTTTCGTCACCTCACGAAGGCCCTCCAGGAACCCATCCTTCGGCAAAATCAATCCGGCATTCCCAACAACGGGCTCAAGGATGATACCGGCAATTTGCCCTGGATTTGCCTCCATGGCTTGGCATACGGCATCAAGGTCATTGTAAGGGAGCACGATCGTGTGTTGCGTAAATTCTTTGGGAACACCGGCACTGTCAGGATTACCGAAAGTAAGAGCCCCTGAGCCTGCTTTGACCAGCAAGGAGTCTGAATGACCATGGTAGCAACCGTCAAACTTGATGATTTTGTCTCTGCCAGTAAAGCCTCGGGCCACTCGTATGGCACTCATACATGCCTCTGTTCCAGAGTTGCACATACGCACTTTGCCCACACTGGGAAACAATTCCTTGATCAACTCCGCCATTCGCGGTTCATAAGGATTTGGAATCCCATAACTGGTTCCCCTTTCCGCAGCAGACTGAACCGCTTGAATAATCCCTGGATGGGCATGCCCAAGGATGGCTGGCCCCCAGGTACCGACGTAATCAATGTAATCGTTGCCATCCACATCCCAAATGTGGGCGCCTTTTGCACGATCCACAAAGAATGGTTCCCCTCCAACGGCTCGAAAAGCCCTGACGGGAGAATTGACTCCTCCCGGAATATGTTTCAGAGAAGCTGCGAAAAGTTCCTTAGACCGATCTGTCAATCGCATAAATTATTCAGGATTGAATTGAGTTAAATTTCCAATACTTTTTCGAAAGAGGTCAGGACTCGAGCTTTACCTGATCGCACCACGATCACATCTTCCAGCCTGACTCCTCCCACACCATAATAATATAAACCGGGTTCCACCGTCATGACATTTCCTGATTTGAGAGTGTCCGTTGAAGTCTTACCCATTCTTGGCCATTCATGAATCTCCAGCCCAAGACCATGGCCGGTACCATGATAAAAACCGGACATTTGCCCATTGATTCGTTTGGTTGGAAAATCATGTTTTCTGAACACACCTTCAACTGCCTCATGAACGCCCAGGCCCGAAACGCCGTCTTTGGTGATATTGATGGCATGCTGCTGAGCTTCCTGAACGGCTGCATATTGCTTTTTCACACCATCACTCGCCTTGCCTCTGACAACGGTTCGGGTCATGTCACCGAAAAAACCAGTACTCTCACTTCGCGGAAAAATATCCAGTATGATGGCTTGGTGCGCCATGAGAATCCCTGATCCTCTGTTATGTGGGTCGCAAGCCTGATTCCCACCCGCAACAATTGTATTGCTGGCAAGGCCTCCTTCCTGACAAATCGCCGTATGAATGACTGCGCGCAATTTTTCTGAACTAAGAGGTTTGCCTTGGAAAGTGAGGATTTTCTTCTGATTGATTTTGGATTGCTTGAGTGTGCGGACTGCAACTTGCAATCCAATCTCGGTCATGCGAAGTGCTTCTTGAAGGTATCGAATTTCCCTGGGAGTCTTGATCAATCGTTCAGGAAAAACTTCGCTTGGGTTCAATACTGTTTCCGGGGAATATTCCCCTATACGACGTGCCATTTGCAGAGGAAAGGCTTCAGGCACCTGTATGGATTTAATGCGATACTTCTTGAGCATCCAGGCGGCAACCTCACCCCAGCCTGGGTGCTTCACTCCCTGCCGTTGAAGGGCTGATTGAATCTTTGAAAGCGACAAGATTTCGCAATGCGGTGCTTCCTTTTTCGCTCGATCGAATTCAAGGTCGCTCATGCACAAATACTCCCTGCCCTTTCGGCGCAGATAAATGAATGGGTCCGGGGCAAACATGCCAGTCGCATAAAGCATGTCTGCATTGTGATCACTGTCCGCAATGATCAATACATCCGGGGAAACGTTTTTTTTGGGTTTGGATTTTTTGGCTGCCATGGAAGTCTGTTCTGAGTTATTGAATGAAGGTTGGAGAAAGTAAATACAAGCGCCCGGCCTCCAATCGGGGGATATCAAGACCTATGTCGACTTTCACCTTATTTTGTGCACTTGCTTTGCCCAAAAACCGAAAGAATGAGGACAAAGAAAACGGTTTTTCATAGGCGATCAAATTTGCAGTTTCGATACCAGCAAGGGATTTGGCGCGATCAACAGCTACTTCAAAACTGCCTAGTTCGTCCACAAATCCAAGCTCATAAGCTTGGGTTCCCGAGAGTATACGACCGTCAGCAAAATCCTGCCAAGCTGGAGAAAGGGCGCGACCTTCATCCCCATCCTGATCTTGAGACCAGTTTCTTCCCTTGAGGATAACTTCCTTGAATCGCTGAAAAGTTGAATCAACCATACCCTGCACCATCGCTTTTTCTTCATCGGAAACTTCTTGAGGCCGCTTTTCACCACTCAGCATGTCCTTGAATCTCCCACTTTTGAAAACGTTGGGTTGAACCCCGACCTTGTCCATCAATGTGCGGTAGTTGTAACCGTGCATGATCACGCCGATACTTCCCGTAATTGTCAAAGGGTGCGCCACAATCCAACGACATGGGGCCGAAATATAGTAACCACCTGAAGCAGCCAACCCCGCCATGGAGGCGATCACGGGTTTTCCGGTAGACTCCTGAAAGGACTGTATTCTCTCGTAAATTTGGTCAGATGCCAACACTTCGCCTCCGGGAGAATCTACTTTAAGGATGACCGCCTTGATCGCATAATCATCCCGCGCCTGCTTGAGCTGTTCCTCGATCCATCTGACCATGCTCATACCACTGCGGTCCAGAGTCAGGTTGGATATAATTCCTGATACGTCAGCTATCAGGATTTTGTTTTCAGAATCGTTATTTTCGGTGACGGCTTCGTCCATTGCCCGCCGCACCCCAGAGCCCACTCCAGCTCCAGAGGTTGATTCCAGGTAGTAACCTAAATTGCTCAACATGCTGAGGAAGAGCAGACCAAACAAGAAGAGCACAACCAACCACAGGCCAAACCTGCGACGCGGCGGCGGATAATATCCACTGGGAGGGATAGGGCCACCCGGTGGTTTCCCCCCAATCGGAGAAGCATAAGAATTCATAAGAGAAATTTAGACACGATTATCAATGGGAGCAAGCGGTATCGAGTGATGACCACGATCTGCGACAAGGTCAAAAAATATTAATAAATTGCTGATAGGTATTTCTTTTACAAGCAAACGAACAAACCTTCCGAGAGGACTGTACAACCCTGAAAGGAAATTGCTAGCCACCCAACCAATTCAATCACCACTCCAAATTATTCACATGGGGGCAAAACGTCCGTCACCTTACAATGTCGTCGACGTTTGTCCCGAAACGTGGGGCTTTTTTATGTTTTGCGCCCAGTCTTGGAAGCCTTCTTGATGATTTTTTTCCGGGAAGTTTTTTTTGATTTGGCAGGGCCTCGGCCTTGGAATGTCAACTCGGCTACACCCGATTTATCCAGATGCCCTAGACCAATGGATTCCAATTTTGAATATTGCCCCATGGTAGCCTCAGCAAGAGGAAGCTTTAATTTGGCTGATCGCCCAAGTTTCAAGGCAATCCCTGAATCCTTGGCTGCGTGTGATGCCGAAAAATAGCAATCGTGATCACGCTTTTGCATGTCTTCACCATCTGTATCAAGCACGCGGGAATTCGCTCCCGTTTGTGAGAAGATCTCGCGAAGCATATCCAAATCGTGCCCCAATGCTTCTCCAAGCCCTAATCCTTCAGCCAATCCAGCGGTATTGATATTCATCACCATGTTGACCAGGGCTTTGACCTCTGCTGCTTTTCCAGCGGAGCCAACATAGCGCATGCTTGCGCTCAGTTTTTCCAATAGAGGCTTAACGCGCTGATAGGTTCGCTTCTCGCCGCCGCACATGAGGTAAAGTGTTCCCTCTCGTGCTTGCGTAATACTGGAGGCCATGCATGCTTCCAATGATTTGGCACCAGCTTTTTTCGCTCGCTCTTCCACTTTGATGTGCGTGGAAGGACTGACGGTTGCACAATTGATGAATATCCGCCCTTTCGCATTTTTGAGCAAACTATTACCCGTCGCTTTGAATAACTGATTCATGGATGCATCATCAGAAACAACAGTAATGATGACATCGGAATTAGCAGTGACTTCATCAAGCCTTTTACAATGCAAAACATTAAGTGAACCAGCAGCCGCCGCTGCTACTTCCTCGTTGATATCAAAAACAGCTGATAAATTATAACCACAATCTTTGAGTCGCAGGGCCATGTTTGCTCCCATGCGACCCAATCCGACAAATCCAATTCTCTTAGACATATTTTTCTGAGATACGTTGTTTGAACCGTTCTGCAAACTCCGAAAGCATGAGGGTAGAAAAGTTTGAAGATTAAACAAACAAAACCTGTCTCCCCTTAATGATTTATGGAGGAAATTACTTAGCTAAATCATAAGGCCATCTTATCTCTCATGCCAAGAACGGAAATATGCGATAACGACGCAAGTCGACTTTGTTACGATGGAGCCATCATCCAAGGTTCTTACCGTAAACGGGTCATGGCAATACAAGGTGACGGAAACTTTTTTACAGATAAGGGATACATTCCGATACCGAAAACAGTTCCATAAAGCCGTTGAAAAAGACACATGGGGTATAAAATGATTGACAATCAAGAATCTATAGCTATCAATGATCAACCCTCGGCTCAAGCAGGACACTTCTCCATGTACGTATCCAGCTTCAAAGGATCCTGAATTTTCATGTAACTTTTCAAATCAAGACGTTGAAATTCCAGTAGAGGGAGCAGATGATTGCCCACTTATTTAAACTCCTTTGCTGCTCCTGACGCTGCGGGCGGGTAAACAACGGAAGGGGTAGAAACAATACAAAATGTCATGAATATGAGTAAACTAGACCTGGTATGGACGGGACTGTCGGCACTGGTAGCTGCTTGCGCTGTTTCCTGCGCCACATGCCCATTTCAATCATCAACATCAAATCAGCATCCAAACGTGGAAAAATCACAATTCGGCACCACCCCCGAAGGGGAACAGGTAGAACTCTACACCCTGCGCAACAAAAATGGCCTTGTTGCAAAAATATCAACTTTTGGTGCCTTGCTCACGGAAATGCACGTACCAGACAGAGACGGAGGCATGGGTGATATCACTCTGGGGTTCGATAATCTGGAAGATTACATCAAAGGTCACCCTTACTTTGGCTCCACCGCAGGTCGCTATGCAAACCGGATTGCCAAGGGCAAGTTTACTTTGGACGGAAAAGAGTATCAGCTAGCAACGAACAATGATCCTAATCACCTCCACGGAGGTGACAACGGCTTTGATAAATGTGTGTGGGATGCCCGCCCCCTCGAAACCGATAATGGTCCGGCCGTTGAATTCAC
>ERZ802830.484-NODE-484-length-39543-cov-9.63607_pt1 | contig 39543 bp, 40 predicted proteins | sample MGYA00345654_ERZ802830 | MGnify/ENA primary metagenome ERZ802830 (study PRJEB30503, sample SAMEA104212375) | marine metagenome | biome: Westerlies Biome; feature: [SRF] surface water layer (ENVO:00010504) within the epipelagic zone...; material: water... | reverse complement strand
GGTTTTGATTGTTGTGAGCCATAGGGTTCGTCCTTGTGAAATAAAGGGTCAGGGGAAGAAACGAGAGCTCGTTATCCAATCAAGAACGAAAGGGCGATTTATCAGCGTTTATGCGTAAAATTATAGCACAAATGGGGCTCAAAGTCAAGTCCTATCTTGTGCTAGTGCATTGTTTCTATTGATAAAAAAGGTTAATTATGGGTCGTTATACAAAGACTGTTTTGACAGTGATTGCAGGGTGTCTTTTGGTGCTTGTGGGTGCTCAAATTGACTTCCCGCCCAAGGCGTATGCTGAGACTGGTGCCGCAGGTGCTGAAGGAAGTCAGAGTAAGTTGGCGGCTGTCACAGAGCAAGGAGACGTCTACTTTATGGATGGTAACGAAATTATTTACCATTGCCTCTCAGGTAGGTGTTCAAAAGTACTGGATTGACCCAAAAAACCCCCTAGGACACCTGAGGGAATCAGAAGTGTCCTAAGGGAACAGGAGTCCGACGTCTTTCTGACATCTGAAATGAGAGATGCATAAGCGATGCCAAGGTGTGCCTTGAGCACAGATATTGGATACATACAAAAGTATTATTGGTTGCTGATAGTGGTCGTATTAATCTCAATAGTGGCGGGAAAGGAGACCTTCCGTGGTTACCTGGCTGATCTAGAATCGCATGGCAAGGAGTCCCTGTTCTAGATCAGTCTCCGCCATCTTCTGTGGTACCTAGGTCGACATTCACACTTCAGGAATCTCGTGGATTATTCCAAAGAGTTGCCAGTCGAGCTTTTCAAGAGCTCGTCTCAATTCGTCAACATTGGTACTGATGTAGACGACTTTTCGCTCGCTTTAGACGGCCATTCAATGATAAAAAGCTTCAATGATCAGAGAACGCATTGAGACTAAGAAGACTCGTCAAGGTCTGAGCCAGGCTGCACACCAGAATCAAAAACTTAATGCATCATGGGTATCGGAGCGATTGTTCACCACTTTATTCAGTGGTTTGGTGTATCCCCAAATCTGGGAAGATCCTGAAGCAGATCTTGTAGCCTTTGCCCGAGCTCCCGGCGCTCGCATGCTCACCATCAGTTCAGGCGGCTGTAACGCATTGTCGTATCTCACAGCCGATCCATCTGAAGTGGTCGCGTTGGATCTGAATCGACATCACATTCATTTACTCAAACTGAAGATCGCCGGACTGATTGGTTGTGCTGACCACCAAAGCTATTTTCAATTTTTTGGTAAAGCCGATTCAAAAGAGAATCGTATTCTTTATCAACGTTACATCCATCCGCACCTGCCGTCGGAATCTCAGGCGTACTGGAATCACAAAGGGCTTTTGAAGCGGAAACGCATTCGGCTTTTCGAAAAAAATATGTATCGCTACGGACTCCTCGGCCGATTTATTGGCATTGCGCACTTTCTAGCCAAACGATTAAAGGTGGATTTAAAGCCACTACTGGCGATGCGTACGATTGAAGAACAAACTGCATATTTTGATACGCGGGTTGCACCCATGTTCGAGCGGCCTTTGATGCGCTGGATTACGAAACAAAAAGCGTCTTTGTTTGGTCTCGGTATTCCACCGCAACAGTATGACTCACTTGCCTCCTCAGCAGATGGCCATATATTAATTGTATTGCGCGAACGGCTGCGAAAACTATTGTGCAATTTCCCGATACAAGATAATTATTTTGCGCAGCAAGCAATCGACCGGCGCTATTTATCGGACGGGGACGCCGGGTCTCTGCCTCTATACCTGCAGAAACAACATTTCGAACAACTAAAAGCACGCGCAGAGCGGATCACCGCGATCAATGGTTCACTGACATCGGTGTTGGCAGAGAACCCAGACGCATCCTTCGATACCTTTGCGTTTTTGGACGCACAGGACTGGATGAAGGATGAACAACTCGATGCCCTTTGGACCGAAGTGACGCGCACGGCAAAGTCTGGTGCCCGAGTTGTTTTTCGAACAGCAGACCTGGACTCGTTATTACCTGGGCGTCTTGATCAAGGCTTGCTTGATCAATGGGCTTATCTGGAAGAGATATCGAAACATGCCACCGCTACTGACCGTTCGGCGATCTATGGTGGCGTGCATGTGTATGAGTTTGCAAAGACCTCATGACCACCTCAGATCACGGCGTATTGATGGATGATGTGTATCGATACCAACGACACATCTACGACGCATCGCGCAAATTCTATCTGCTTGGCCGTGATCGGCTCATTGACGCGCTCGACCCATCAGATGATATACATATTCTGGAGATCGGATGCGGGACTGGACGTAACCTCATCCAAACGGCAGCCGCATATCCAAGCGTTCATCTTTACGGTGTTGACATCTCGCGTGCCATGCTGGATACCGCGAACCAGCAGATCACGCGTGCAGGCTTGAGACCCCGCGTTCAGTTGGCACAGGCTGACGCGCGTGATTTCGACCCCGAGTCACTTTTCGGTCAGGCACGATTTGATCGGGTGTTCTTCTCGTTTTCCCTGTCGATGATTCCGGAATGGCAGCGAGCGCTTCAACATGGTCTGAGATTGACAAAGGATACGGGCAGTCTGCATGTCGTCGATTTCGGGCAGCAACGGCGGCTACCAAGGTGGGCAAAAACCTGTCTTTGGGTCTGGCTTAGGTGGTTTCACGTCCATCCAGATCCCCGCCTGATTGACATCATTGAGTCAGATGCTTCGCTCGATCATCGGCCAGTTCAGGTCCAGTCCTTGTATCGTGATTACACGTGGTTGATTCAGATCGGTGTAAAACAGAATGCATAAGGGTTCGCACTGCGCACCCGTGACATCGCATGCGTTGCCTTTTTATTGACGCTTCATAAAGATCGTCACTTCGGTCACATTAAACCCGAATTCTTGGTAGCTCCTCACTCCTCAGGATTTGTAAAGTCGTATCACTTTCTGGTCGCTTTCGTTCAGAAAATGCATTGCACGAACAACAGCAACTTCAAGTCGCTTCACCATCTCAGGTGAACCGATCCCCTGCCTTCCGTAGTGTTTCAGCATTTGAGATTGGCCATTGTCGCCCGCCCATCCTGCGAGATACAGGATATCCATTGGATCGACCCCTGCGAGTTGAAGGTAGTATTTGAAGCTGTGCCGTGAGCTGTAGGTCGTATACCCTTCTCTGTCAGGATCACACATCTTCATGTAATCGTTGAGTTGTCTACTGATGTTCGACTCTGATGTCACCCAATCTGACTTTGCGTCAGTCACCTTAACGACCGAAGGTGGTAGTGCTGACTCTTGCCCTTCGTCCATCAGTTCAAGAAGCTGTTTGAGTCGCTCTGTTCTGAAGGGTAGGGGTACGATGCGTTGACGATCAGCGGTCTTCAGTTCCGTGTCGTAGAGGCTGATGTAGGGGGTCTCTCCATCGAGACGGATATCTTTGCGATGAAGTCGCATCACCTCTGACAGAATCGTTGAGGATTGACAGAGGATCGTGAACACAAACTCCTTCCACGGCTGATATTTTCTGTCCGTTTCATCTTGGATCAGCGCCCAAAAGGTTTGGTAATCCTCTCTGGAGATCACTGGACGTTGCTTTTCGTCGGTCTTGATGTCGATCTGGGGGATGACCCACTGGAGGTCGAGTGCCTTCGCTTGCCGTGCGTAGTTCAATACAGCACGGATGACTCCAAGCTCTCGCTTGATCGTTTGATCTTGAACCTCTCTGCCTCGTTGGGCGTTCACCCATGCTCTGAGTCCGTCGTTGATAGACTGATTGGTCAGTACTTCATAGCCGACGATGTTCATGAACGATTTCCATCGGCTAAGGGTCTTTTTGTTCTTTCGGTCATTGAGATCAAGGTTTTTTCCGGAGGCGTAGATCTCCCAGAGATCGCCGAAGACGATGGGTGCTTTCACAGCTTTGTCTTCGGTATAGGCAATCCACGCCTCTCTTTGTAACTGGACTTCAGGAGGCATCATGTGGACTCTTGGTTTCAGACCACTTCCATCCTCTCGTGCCTTCATCTGATGGGTCTGTTCCCAGTGAACATAGTCGTCAAAGGCTCCGGACAAGTCACGGACATTGTCGATGTAATCAAGCTGATGACTGCGTTCATTGTCATCGTCCATACCTTGAAGCGATCCATCATGGGGATTGAGATCAAACATCTTGAGGTGTGCTTCGGCTCGACGGCGACGCTCCCGCTTATCCAAGATATGTGGATTACGCTCTTGGATGTTGGCGAGAGAGGTTTCAAAGGTTTGGTGAAGCTCTTTCCATGCAGACAGCACGTCTTCGACAGAAGCTCCAACTTTAAGACCAAGTGGACGCTTCCACGACTTTTTTTGCCCCCAATAGGGGTGTGATAAAACAGCCTTCGGTACACGGCGTTCGTACTGCCAGTAGCCGTTATTTTGAGTCAGATATTTGAGGTTCATGAGCTCATCCATACGACCAGTGTAGGCATATGTCCCTACAAAAGTCCCTAAAAACACGGTATTTCGGAGCTCTAAAATTATCTAACTTGTTGAATTTATGGGTTTATTTGATAATGGAGTGGTGCCCAGGAGAGGACTTGAACCTCCACGGAGTTTCCCCCACTAGCACCTGAAGCTAGCGCGTCTACCAATTTCGCCACCTGGGCCAAGGTTTGCGAGGGTGCGGATCATAGTGAGGACTCTACCGCAAGTCAAGGATCAGCTAGACTAGGACGATGGCATCACATCCTCGCTCAATCCTTGTCATCACAGGTCCTACCGGGATCGGTAAAACCGATCTGGCGATGCGGCTTGCCGATGATTCGCCGTTACGGATTATCAGTGCAGATTCCGTGATGGTTTATCGGCACCTTAACATCGGCTCGGCAAAGCCGGCGGTTTCAGAGTTAGAGCGTTATCCGCATGACTTAATCGATCTGGTTGAGCCTGAATATCCGTTTGATGTTGGACAGTATCTGTTCCATGCTAAGCGATCGATTCAGCATGCGTGGCAACGTAACGAGGTGCCTTGCCTGGTTGGCGGCACGATTCTCTACCTGAAGTCTTTGTTGGATGGATTAGATCCGCTACCAAAAGCCGATCCTGATATCCGCAAGAGGATCCGAGAGAAGGCAGAACAGCAGGGTTGGCCTGCGATCCACGATTGGTTGAAGGGCCTCGACCCTGGTGCGGCGGAGATAATCCATCCCAATCATTCGTCTCGAATAGAGCGAGCCTTAGAAGTGCGGTTAAAGACTGGCGAATCAATCCGGTCGTTTTGGACTGAAGGCCCTTCTGAATTCATGATTGGCGATCAGAGGGCGGATCTGGATGTATTAGCGCTCATACCAGCAGATCGTGAGAAGCTCAAAGAACGAGTGAATCGACGATTTGATTCGATGCTGGATCGTGGTTTTGTTGATGAAGTTCAGTCGTTGCGTACGCGGTCTGGGTTGACGAAAGCATGTCCGTCCATGCGCAGCGTGGGGTACCGTCAAATATGGCAATACCTTGATCGCGAAATCTCAGAGACAGAGATGCGCGAACAAGCGCAAGCGGCGACTCGGCAGCTGGCGAAACGCCAATTGACTTGGCTGAGATCATGGCGAGCTGACACAAACACATTGATCAAGGTATCGGATTCGTTACCTATTACAGAAGGAAAGACTTGGTTGTCTAAGGTATTTGATCGTGTTCTTTGAGCGCGAAACAGGCGGGGAGCGCGCCATTATTTGCTCCGTCACCATTCGTGAGCCCTATTACATCCCAGACCATGAGGAGTTCTTTTCTCTTGTGACGTCTGCCGGTGCTGAAGTTGTAGGTGAGCTCGCTGCGCAGCGCCAGCGGCCCAGCCCAGCAAACTACATCGGTGTTGGAAAAGTCGAAGAACTCGCTGCTCTGGTTGAGACAACCGAGGCGGATCTTGTGATTTTTGATGGAAATTTGTCTCCCAGTCAGGAGCGTAATCTTGAAAAACAAGTCCAGGCCCGCGTGATCGATCGTTCAGGGCTGATTCTCGACATTTTTGCCAGTCGAGCAAAAACATTTGAAGGGAAGCTTCAAGTCGAGCTCGCTCAACTGGATCACATCAGAACACGCTTGATTCGCGGATGGACCCACTTGGAGCGCCAAAAAGGAGGGATTGGCTTACGGGGCCCTGGTGAAACTCAGCTCGAGACGGATCGTCGTTTGATTGCGGTTCGAATGAATTCTCTGAAAGGTCGTTTGGAGAAAGTTCGCAAAACCCGTGATCAGGGCCGGCGAGCACGCCAACGAAATGCGATTCCAACTGTTGCACTGGTGGGGTACACAAATGCGGGAAAGTCGACGTTATTTAACCGTTTAACCGAAGCGCACATCTATGCCGCAGATCAGCTTTTTGCGACATTGGATCCGACACTCCGAAAGATCACATTGCCAGGCGGAGCGGTGACGATTTTGGCGGATACCGTGGGCTTTGTTCAAAACCTGCCTCATGCATTAGTGGATGCTTTCCGAGCGACACTTGAGGAGGCAGCAGAAGCAGATGTTCTGATGTTCGTCCAAGATGGAGCGCATCCAGATCGACTCATGCAAGAGATGGCTGTTCTTGAGGTGCTCCACGAAATTGGTGCTGATGAAGTACCTCGGATTATTGTCATGAATAAAGTCGATATGCGGCCGGAAGTCACCCCTGGACTGGATGAGTCTGGCAGAATTTGGATTTCAGCCAATAGCGGTGCCGGACTCGATGAGCTCAGCATGGCTTTGGCCAATGCGATTGGGCAAACTCCCGAAGAGCACGAGTTAATTTTGAAGCCGACAGAAGGTCGACTCCGAGCCAAGTTGTATCAGGATGCGGATGTGCTCTCAGAGTCGATGACAGATTTGGGCGAAACCCAGTTAAAAGTGAGGATCTCAGAGACGCGTTTGGCTTCTTTGCTCAGAGAGGTTGGTCGCGACTCAGTTCGCTGAGTATCATGCAGGGCCTCATGGAGAAACTATGACGATCGAAGATTCCGCATTAGAGCAACTGAAGACCCCTCCGCATTCCAGAGATGCCGAGCAGTCCTTGCTGGGCGGGTTATTGTTGGATGCTCAAACCTGGGATCAGGTTGCTGGCATGGTCACTAAGGATGATTTCTATCTTCCCGAGCATCGCTTGATTTTTGAGGCCATGTTTAAGGTTTCTGAACGTAATCGACCATTGGATGTGCTGACGATTTCTGAGCACTTGGACGTGATGGGAGAGGCTGAGAATGCTGGCGGTATTGCCTATTTATCTGAGTTAGCTGCCAGTGCATCGAGCGCAAGTAATGTCACCGCTTATGCGGAAATCATCCGCGACCGAGCAGTCCTTCGCCAGCTGATCCGTGTTGCCGGTGAGATGTCAGAAAACGCGAGAAAGCCGGCTGGTCGGAGCGTCAGTGAAATTCTTGATGAGGCCGAATCGAAAGTCTTCAAAATCAGCGAAGAGCGTCCGTCAAGAGGTGGACCTGAAGCGGTGAACCATTACTTGAAGGTCGCGCTGAAAAAAATTGATGAGTTGTATGCATCGGATTCCGAAATTACCGGTATCTCGACTGGGTTTAAAAAGCTGGATCAGATGACAGCAGGTCTGCAGCAATCCGATTTGGTGATCGTTGCTGGCCGCCCATCGATGGGTAAAACGACCTTTGCGATGTGTTTGGTTGAAGCCTGCGTGATTAAGTCTGAAAAGCCAACCTTGGTCTTTTCGATGGAGATGCCAGGCGAGTCTATTGTGATGAGAATGCTGTCTTCGTTGGGCCGGATCGATCAAACCAAAGTCCGGACCGGAAAACTCAGCGATGAAGATTGGCCGCGGTTAACCTCTGCCTTTAGTTTGTTAAATGAAAAGCCTCTCTACATTGATGATACGCCCGCGTTAACACCAACGGAGCTGCGGTCTCGAGCGCGACGCATTGCACGTCAGCATCCTGAAGGGCTTGGCATGATCATGATTGACTATCTGCAATTGATGCAGGTCGCCGGCGTTGGAGAGAACCGAGCTGGTGAGATTTCAGAGATTTCACGATCACTCAAAGCGCTGGCGAAAGAACTGAGCTGTCCGGTTGTTGCCTTGTCACAGTTAAACCGCTCGCTGGAGCAACGCCCGAACAAGCGGCCGGTGATGTCAGATCTTCGCGAATCAGGTGCAATAGAACAGGACGCAGATGTGATCTGTTTCATTTACCGTGATGAGGTTTATAACGAAAATACCGAAGACAAGGGCATTGCTGAAATCATTATCGGGAAGCAAAGAAACGGTCCCATCGGAACGATGCGGCTTGCGTTCTTAGGTCAGTTCACACGGTTTGAAGATCTCGCGGAATCCTATTACGAGGACTATCCCCATGAGTAAGTCCTTGCAAGATCAACTCCTTGCTCTTGGTGTTGCTGACAAGAAAAAGGCGAAACAAGCCAAGCATCAGCAGCGTGTCAAATCAAAAGAGCCAAAGGGTCCGGGAATTCAAGAAAGTTTGCTTGAGTCCCAGCAAAAAGCACGCGAGGATAAAAAGGCGCGCGACCAAGCATTGGCTGCTGAGCGTGAAGCGAAGCGGTTGAGTGCTGAAAAGCTCGCGCAAGTTCGAGATATGGTGAAGTCGAGCTTGATTGATCGTGGACCAGAAGCCGCTCGTGTGGATTTCAGATTCCCATATGGAAAGAAAATCAGGCCATTCCCTGTGGGTGCTGATATTCGTGACCGTCTGGCACGGGGATTACTGGGTCTCATCGAGATTGATGGTGCGATTTGCATCGTTCCACGTGACGTTTTAGAGAAGTGTCTTCATCGACTGGATGGCCAAGACATCTTTTCACATCTTGCAAAGCTTGAAGAGCAAGATGATGACTATCCTCCAATCCCTGACGATCTCGACTGGTAAATGCCGATTGATGAGCTAGCGGCGCTTGGCGCGTCGCTGTGTTTTGCTGTGGCTGGATTACTCGCCGTCGAACCCTCCCGCGTCCTTGGTGCCATCCGCTTCAATCGGATTCGGATGTTGGTGATTAGCGTTCTTTTGCTGACAGTTTCTTGGTTCAGTGGCGGAATCGATACGCTGAGCATGGATGTTTTGCCGGTGCTGGTGATCTCGGGGTTAGTTGGAATCTTTCTCGGCGATACTTTTTTATTCGCGGGTTTGAGGCGTGTTGGCCCACGTAGAAACGCTGTGATGTTTGCATTGAATGCTCCATTGACTGCGATTGCTGGCATTTTCTTTTTGGACGAGCTGCTGTCCTTTCCTGTATTTCTCGGATGTCTTTTCGTAACGAGTGGCGTGATGATCGCGATTGCTTATGGCCGGCGTCCCTCAGCATCCAGTCATTGGGAAGCTGTGCATGGGTCACTGCCTCTTGGACTTCTTTTCGGGTTCTTGGCCGCCGCCGGGCAAGCGGGAGGCATTTTGTTGTCGAAACCCCTGATGGAGCAGGGGGTGGATCCGGTTGCCGGGTCTGCAGTTCGCGTCGCCATTGCAGCACTGGCTTTGTTCATCATTTACGGATGGACCGCGCGAGGGACTGCAAAAGATCATTCAGTCTGGACTCGGACGATCATCTTAAAAACCATCGGAAGTGGGGTGATTGGGATGGGCGTCGGGATGACTCTGGTGATGTTTGCACTGACCGGTGGAGAGGCCGGGATTGTATCGACGTTAAGTTCTGCCGCCCCGGTAGTGATGTTGCCTATTCTCTGGGTGACTTCACAGGAAAGACCTGCACTTGGAGCCTGGATCGGTGCTCTGATTGTTTTTTTCGGAACCGCTCTGATCCTCAACCTCGGATAATGCACTCAATTTGTGCAAAATATGCACAATAATGGCGCATTGGCGCTTGTGAAAGGGAAGCCTGAGTGCTAGCTTTTCCAAGCATGGCGGCGGGCACACCCGAATCTTGGCATGGCACAACTGTTGCTGATGGAAGTGAGGGTGCCTACAGAATATTGATAAGGCCCGTAGGAAGATTAAAACAAACCGCTTAATTCAGGAGTTATTCCATGAAATTTTCTGCAAAGATTGCAACAACTGTCGCGGCGTCAGCTGTTGCTGTTGCTCAAGTTGCATCAGCCGGTACGCTGGATGATGTCAAAGCCCGTGGTGAATTGAAATGTGGCGTCAGTGGTGGCGTTCCAGGTTTCTCGGCGCCGGATGATGCGGGTCGCATGCAAGGCATTGATGCTGCCGTTTGTGATGCTATTGCTGCTGCCGTTTTGGGCGATGCAAGCAAAGTCACATTTATCCCACTGACTGCCAAAGAGCGTTTTACTGCACTGGCGTCTGGTGAAGTGGATGTGCTGTCGCGCAACACGACCCACACATTGACACGTGAAGCGTCACTGGGTCTGAACTTTACCTACTACAACTACATTGATGGCCAGGGTTTCATGGTCATGAAAGATTCTGGCATCAAGTCAACACTTGAGCTGGACGGTGCGAGTATTTGTGTTCAGGCCGGTACAACCACCGAGCTGAACATGGCTGACTACTTCCGGAACAACAATATGTCGTTCACGCCAGTGGGTTATGAAACGTCTTCACAAACGCGTGAAGGTTTCGAAGGTGGTGCCTGTGACGTACTGACTTCCGATAAGTCACAGTTGGCTGCTTTGAGTACGGAAATGAAAGTTGGCCCAGCGGGTGTGACGATTCTTCCAGAAACCATCTCAAAAGAGCCTCTCGGACCTGTTGTTCGTCAAGGTGATGATCAGTGGATGGATATTATTGCAATGACTCTATACGCGTTGATCAATGCTGAAGAGCTGGGTATTACCTCAGGAAACATCGATAACCTGAAGGCTAACCCGAGCAATCCAAACGTTGCTCGCTTGGTTGGTACTGAGGGCAACATGGGCGAGCTTCTCGGGCTTGGACCTGATTGGTCGTACAATGCGATCAAGCAAGTTGGTAACTACGGCGAAATCTATGAGCGCACCGTTGCCAAGATTGGTATTCCACGTGCTGGATCAGTCAATGATCTTTGGACGCGTGGGGGAATCCTTTACGCCCCACCGATTCGTTAATCGGAACCAATCCAAGACCGGGCACTTGCCCGGTCTTTTTTCTTAATCATCGGATTGTATTGTGACAGAACGTACGCGTATTCCTCTGCATCGAGACCCTAAATTCCGAGCGCTGCTGATTCAGATCCTGGCTTTAGCGTTTGTTGTTTATGGTTTTTACTCGCTATTTCAAACGACTGTCGACAACTTGGTTGCCCGTGGTATTCAAACCGGCACGAGTTTTTTTGACGAAGTAGCGCCGTTTCAAATCGGATTCAGTCCATTTTTTGATTACAAGCTTGGTGAATCAACCTATATCGACGTGTTCTTCGTGGGGATTCAGAACACCATCTTGGTTGCTGTCTTGGGCATCGTTGCTGCCACACTTCTCGGATTTTTTATCGGTGTTGTCCGTTTGTCACCCAACTGGTTGATCTCAAGAGGCGCACTCGCCTACATCGAAATCTTCCGTAATGTTCCATTGCTTCTGCAAATCATGTTTTGGAACTTTGCGATCTTTCTACGGTCACTTCCAGCGCCAAAAAATTCCATTGAAATGGGCGCTTTTTATTTAAATGCACGGGGTTTCCACACCCCGCTGCCTGTGATTGACGATTCAACTGGTTTTGCCTTGTGGATGGCCATGTTGGCTGTTCTCTGTGTTGGCCTGATTGTATTTGCCAGACGTGCCAGAGCCCAGTTTCAGGAAACGGGACAGCAGCTGCCAGTCGTTTGGCTCTCCCTGGGCGCCATCATTGGTGGTGGTTATATCCTGTATCTCATCGCCGGTTCGCCATTGATCTTCGATGAGCCAGTCTTGGGTCGATTTAATTTTAAAGGGGGTGGGCAGCTTCCATTACCCTTATTCTCCCTATGGTTTGCACTGACTCTCTATACGGCGGCCTTTATTGCTGAAAACGTTCGTGCTGGCATTCAATCGGTATCACACGGTCAGACTGAGGCATCTCATGCACTCGGTTTGTCTCGTAAAGACACTGTGCGCCTGGTGACCATTCCGCAAGCACTTCGGGTGATTATCCCGCCAACCATCAGTCAATATTTGAACTTGACGAAAAACTCCTCATTGGCGGTTGCTGTGGGTTACGAGGAATTGGTTGCGGTCTGGGCGGGAATTACGCTCAACCAGACGGGACAGGCCTTGGTGATTATTGGAATGACCGTGGCTGTCTATGAATGTTTGAGTTTATTCACTTCTTTTGTACTGAATTGGTACAACAAACGTATTCAGTTGACGGAGCGATAAGATGGCTGATGTAAAAACCTTCGTTCCTGCTCCTGATCGAGCTCCTCCCAGTAGCGCAGTCGGCCCCATTGCTTGGATTCGAGACAATTTGTTTGGTTCGATTGGAAGCTCCATCGCTACTTTGGTGTTTTTCTATTTATTTTTCAGTTACGTCCCGCTCTTTGTCGAATGGGCGTTGATTAACGCGAATTGGACGGGCTCTGATCGATCCGTGTGTGAAGCCAATGCGGCGGGTGCATGCTGGACGTTCATCAACGTGCGTCTCGAGCAGATCTTGTTTGGTCTCTATTTCGCGTCAAATCCTGATGAATTATGGCGTCCTACATTGATTTTCATCTTGTTTTTCGCGCTGTTATTGCCGCTACTGTTTGAAAAAACACCGGGTAAGAAATGGTTAACGATCGCATTGTTGGGTGTATTCCCAGTGGTCTTTTACTTCGTCGTGTACGGAGGATATTTCGGAATTTCACAATCCAATACCACGCAATGGGGCGGGTTTCTTTTAACGTTCGCGCTCGCCTTTGTCGGCATTTTGTTGGCGCTGCCAATCGGGATCTTATTAGCCCTGGGTCGACGGTCTGAGTTACCTGTGATTCGGTCGATTTGTGTGATCTACATCGAATTTTGGCGCGGAACACCGCTCATCACGATTTTATTCATGGCCTCGGTCATGTTACCTCTGTTTTTCCCGGCCGGTGTTGAGTTCGATAAAGTCGTGCGGGCGATGATCGGAATCACGCTGTTCCAGTCTGCTTACACAGCCGAAGCGGTGCGTGGAGGATTGGCTGCGATTCCCAAGGGTCAATCTGAAGCGGCGATGGCACTTGGTTTGGGATACTGGCGGCGCACGGTATTTATCACCTTGCCGCAGGCCTTGAAGATTTCGATTCCTTCCATTGTAAATACCTTTATTGCACTGTTTAAAGACACGTCGCTGGTTTCGATCATTGGCTTATTGGATCTTCTGAATATGGCGCAGACGACAGCGCGCTCGATGGAGTGGAAGGGTTACGACATCGAAGCCTTTTTGTTTGCTGGATTTGTTTACTGGGCGTTCTGTTATGGCATGTCTCGATACAGCCAAAATCTTGAGCGCAAACTCGATACCAATCGGAGAAATTAAGATGACTACCGATACGCAGATGGCACCAGCCGAACTCGGTGAAAGCATTATCACCATTGATGGCTTGAACAAATGGTATGGGCAATTTCATGTGCTGAAAGATATCGATTTGGATGTGAAGCGTGGCGAACGGATCGTCATTTGTGGACCCTCAGGGTCCGGTAAGTCGACGCTCATTCGCTGTATCAACCGCTTGGAAACACACCAAGAAGGGTCGATCGTAGTGGATGGAATTGAGCTGACAGACGATACCAAACACATCAATGATATTCGTCGTGAAGTTGGAATGGTGTTTCAGCACTTCAACTTATTCCCGCATTTGACGGTGTTGGAAAACTGCACACTGGCTCCAATCTGGGTCCGGAAAACGCCCAAGCGGGAAGCCGAAGAGTTAGCGATGCAATATCTCGAGCGAGTGAAGATCCCTGAGCAGGCCAATAAGTATCCGGGGCAGTTGTCTGGTGGTCAGCAGCAGCGTGTTGCGATCGCACGGTCACTATGTATGAATCCTCGGGTGATGCTGTTTGATGAGCCAACATCTGCGCTGGACCCAGAGATGATTGCAGAAGTGCTTGATGTCATGGTTGGTCTTGCTGAAGATGGCATGACGATGCTGTGTGTGACTCATGAAATGGGTTTTGCTCGTAAAGTTGCTAACCGTGTGATCTTTATGGATGGCGGTCAGATTGTTGAGCAAAATGAGCCTGAAGAGTTCTTCAACAACCCTCAAAATGATAGGACTCAATTGTTCCTCTCACAAATCTTGCAACACTGATCATTTAACGGTGGAAAAGCTGATCACTGCCCCTATGATAGGTGCAGTGTTTCATTAATTTGGCTAAGGAGTCTCCATGGCTTGGAATGAGCCCGGAAATAATGGCCGCGACCCCTGGGGTGGCGGCAACCGAAATAATCAAGGTCCACCTGACCTTGACGAAGTCGTAAAGAAACTGCAACAGGGCCTTGGTGGACTGTTCGGGAAGTCTGGCGGTTCTGGAGGTGGTTCAGATTCGGGCGATGGTCCCGGGTTTGAGTTTTCTGGAAAAATGGTCGGTATTTTAGCGCTCATCGCGCTAGTGGCTTATGGCGCACTCGGTCTCTACAAAGTAGATGAACAAGAGCGGGCTGTGGTTCTTCGGTTTGGGCAGTTTTTAGAGACAAAGACCCCAGGTCTTCGCTGGAATGCACCGATTATTGATGAGGTGAATAATATCAACGTGACTCGAGTTCGGACGCATACCTCGCAAGGTGTGATGCTGACCGAAGACGAGAACATCGTGGACGTCACATTAGCCGTTCAGTACGTGATTTCCAATCCACGAGATTTCTTACTAAACGTCCGCGAGCCTGAAGTCACACTGACGCATGCAACCGATTCGGCGATCCGTCATGTGGTGGGTTCAGCTGAAATGACCGCCGTAATTTCCGAAGGTCGTGAAGCGCTCGCAGCAGATACACAAGTGCGTCTGCAAGATTATCTGGATAGTTATGTTGCTGGGCTTCGAATCGTGAAAGTGAACTTGGAGAACAGCCAACCCCCGAGCCAAGTGCAGGGTGCGTTCGATGATGTGATCAAGGCCCGAGAAGATGAGCAGCGTCTCAAAAACCAAGCAGAAGCGTATTCTAACGGTGTCATTCCAGAAGCGCGCGGTCGTGCACAACGAGTACTCGAAGAAGCGAATGCATATCGTGAACAAGTCGTCGCGAGAGCTCAGGGTGAGGCGGATCGTTTCCTGAAGTTACTGGCTGAGTATCGGAAGGCACCTGATGTCACGCGTCAGCGTCTTTACATCGATGCGGTGCAGGAAGTGATGCAGCGCTCCTCGAAGGTCATGGTGGATGTGGGTTCCGGCTCGAACATCATGTATCTGCCGTTGGATCGGATCGCATCTCAAGTTGCTCCGTCCATTGCTAATCAGGGTCGCGGGTCATCATCGTCGGTCCAGCAGTCTGGTGGAGGGATGACTCCAGGCGACATCCGATCAGTGACTGATCAGGTCATCCAAGAGCTTCGCTCGCGTCAAACCGATGATTCACAAAGAGGGAGTATCCGCTGATGTCAGGACGTCAAATGAGCATTCTGATTGGATTGGTGGTTCTTTTGGCCATTGTGTCCAATTCTTTGTACGTAGTGAACGAGCGTGAGCGCGCTGTACTGTTGAAGTTTGGTGAGGTGGTCTCGACCGATATCCAGCCAGGATTGCACTTCAAAATGCCGGTTGTGAATGATGTGCGGCGATTTGAAGCACGTTTAATTACCTTAGATTCCAGTCCACAACGATATTTAACGGCTGAAAAGAAAGCATTGATTGTGGATTCCTTTGTTGAATGGCAGGTTGCTGATGCTGGTAGATATTATACCGCCACCGGCGGCGATGAATTTACAGCAAATAGCTTGCTTGCCTCGCGAGTTGATAACGGGCTTCGAAACAAGTTCGGTGAGCGGACTGTCTATGAGGTTGTTTCCGGTGAGCGTGATGCGCTGATGACAGAAATCACGAAGGAACTCGACGATATCGCCCTCAACGAACTGGGAATTCATGTTCTGGATGTCCGAGTGAAGGGGATCGATCTTCCACCTGAAGTCTCAAATGCGGTGTATGCACGGATGAGCACAGAGCGTGAGCGTGAAGCTCGCGATCATCGCTCACGTGGTCGAGAGTTAGCCGAAGGGATTGAGGCTGACGCTGACCGTCAAAATACGGTGATTGAGGCGAATGCTTATCGGGAAGCAGAACAGATTCGAGGTGAAGGGGATGCGATTGCGGCTGAAATCTACGCGACCGCGTACAACCAGGATCCCGAGTTCTACGCGTTTCACCGATCGATTCAAGCCTATCAGGACTCCTTTGCTGGTAAGGAAGACTTACTGGTGATCGATCCTGAGTCTGACTTCTTCCGGTATCTCAAGGATCCAACCGGAAAATAATTGGATCACTCGGGCAGCTTAGAGTTGCCCGAGTGACTCACCCATCTTGACAGACTGTCCGTCTGTGAGTTCCGAGCTAAATCCTTTTATAGACTGTGGTAGGACCGTAATGACGGTAGAGCCGTATTGGAAACGCCCCACTTCATCGCCTTGAGCAAATTTATGATGCGGCCCACGATGATAATTCCATTCGGTCACACCACGACCTGGCGGGGTAATTAATCCTGCAAATGGTGTTTCGACCGAGGCCACCAACATTGCCCCAACTAAGACCATGCAGAAGGGTCCGTGCTCGCTTTTGAAATGCAGGATGACACGTTCATTTCTGGCAAAGACTGCTGGGATGGTCGTGGTCGTGGATTCATTGACTGAGAACAATCGTCCCGGTACGTGAACCATCTGTTTGAGTTCGGCATCGATCGGGCAATGCACCCGATGATAGTCTTTGGGAGACAGATAGATCGTCAGGTAGTGACCTTCATGATAGGTCTTGTCGTACTCATGACTTCCCAATAGTTCCGCTAATGCAAAGTGATGTCCCTTTGCCGTGAGCCGCGTATCGCCAGAGAGTTGTCCACCACTGAAGATGGTGCCATCGGCTGGTGAGGCGATTTGGTCGGTGCCGGCGAGTGGTCGAATGCCGGCTTTCAACGCACGTGTGAAAAACGCATTAAAATGCGGATAGGCGTCGAGAGAGGGCTCGGCGACTTCGTCCATCTGGATCTCAAAACGCTTAATGAACTGTTGAATCAGTGTATTTTTCACCTGAGGGATTTCGCAGAAAGCCAGTTGACCAACCGCACGGGAAAGCATGTGGCCAGGGAGGCCATATTGAATCAGGGTATTGAGATTCTGCATCAGACTCATGCGTTGCCTCCGCTTAAGGTATCGAGAATGCGGTAGAAGGATTCAAGACGTCGTTTCGACAATTTGCCTTTTTGCACCGCATCGATCACGGCGCAGCCGGGCTCTTGGCGATGTCTGCAGTCACGAAAACGGCATTGATCAGAAAATTCCCGGATATCAATGAAGCCCTGTTCGACATCCGTCCTCGAAATTTGTTCCAGTCCAAAATCCCGAATTCCGGGTGAATCGATAATGGAGCCACCGTCTGCGTAGGGATAAAGACGTGCCGTTGAGGTGGTGTGTCGGCCGAGTCTTGTTTGTTGGTGCAAATGACCGACTCGGATTTGTTCGTCAGGCAGAAGCGCCTGAACTAGGCTTGATTTGCCGACACCGGATTGACCAATAAATACGGAGCTTTTATCGATTAAGTGCTTGGAGAGCTCATCAAGACCTCCGGTTTCTTTTGTGGTTGCTTCGACCACCGTGTAACCGATGATCTCATACAAATTTTTGATTGCTGCTAAGAAATTTCGGTTCACTTCAGACTGACGCAGTAGATCCACTTTATTCATCACAATTAATGGCGGAATCCCAGCGACTTCTGTGGCCACCAAATATCGGTCGAGAAGCTCTGGTTGCGGTGCCGGTTCCAATGCGGTGACGATGACCAGTTGGTCGATATTGGCCGCCATTGCCTTGATGACACCGCGCGAATCCGGCCGTTCAAGGACGTTCCTTCGTGGCTCGCAGGCCGTGACGATGCCAGCATCATCGGTGGTTTGAAAGACAACCTGATCACCGGTGACGAGCGATGACAAGTTAGCGCGCAGGTGGCAACGGACCGGTTCGGCGATCGGTTGGCCAAAGCCGTCCACAGCAACGACTTCGACTTGTTTACCAAAACGAGCGACGACGCGGCCAGCCTGTTCTTGGCCCAGAGCACCCGATTCAAGCAAATCTTCGACCTGTACTTTGTGCCGTGAGGCCCGGTCGAGACGCTCTTTCTGAATTTTTTCGATGCGCCACGCCTGCTGACGCGTGAGTTTTCTTTTGCTCATGTTATTTCAAGCGATGCGTGACTTCCGTTAGATCGAACCTCATTATTGCAGGCATTGAAAGGAGAAACTATGTCTGATCCCTATGGAGATGCTGAAGCATCCCGATACGAGAACCCGGTTGCCTCGAGGAAGTGGCTTTTGGAGTTACTTGAAGAGGCGGGTCGCCCGCTGGATTATGAGGAATTAGCCGTATTAACGAAGACCATTGAAGCGAATCGTGATGGATTGTTTGCACGGCTCGCTGCGATGTGTCGGGATGGTCAGGTGATTACGGATCGGATTGGGCGATACGTTTTGGTCGATCGTGCTGGTCTCTTGTCGGGTCGTGTCGTTGCACATCGTGATGGATTCGGGTTTTTTGAGCCGGATGAAGGGAGTGATACGTTATATCTGCACGATCGCCAAATGCGCAAAGTGTTCCACGGAGATCGAGTGTTGGTTGCTGTGATGCCACCGTCGCGGCATTCGAAAAGTAAACGTGAAGCTCGGATTGTTGAAGTGCTCGAGCGCACCCATCAGCGGATTATCGGCCGGTTGCGTGAACAAGCCGGCGTTCAGTTTGTGACACCAGAAGATGACCGATTTCTGCACGAAATTTTAATTCCTGATCATCAACTCAATGGCGCGACATTTGGTCAGTTTGTGGTGGTTCAACTCGATCATTTCCCTGAGTCGAATCGTCAACCGGTCGGGCACATTATTGATGTCGTCGGTGCCGCATCTGATCCAGGGATTGAGGTTCAAGTCGCGGTACGGACCCATGATCTGCCGTATCAGTTTTCTGAGGAAGCAATGGCACAAGCCAAAGCCTTTGGCGATACCATTGATGCACAGACCGCCAATTCTCGGTTGGATCTCCGGGATCTGCCATTTGTGACAATTGACGGTGAAGATGCCAAGGATTTTGATGATGCTGTTTGCGCGACTCCGCGTGGCAAAAATGGCTGGACGCTTTGGGTTGCCATTGCTGATGTTGCGCACTATGTGACAGACAACTCACCTCTGGATCAGACTGCCATTGAGCGCGGGACTTCAGTGTATTTCCCCAGTGAAGTGATTCCGATGCTTCCTGAGACACTTTCCAACGGGCTGTGTTCATTGAATCCGCATGTGGATCGATTGGCGCTGGCTGTGTGTCTTGAGATCGCCTCGACAGGTCGCGTGACCAAATATCGATTCCATGAGGTTGTCTTTCAATCTCAGCAACGGCTCACTTACAACCAAGTGCAGGAAGCATTGGATGCGGTTTCTGCCGATCATCATTCGCCTGAGGCTCTGGCGACAGCGATCCAGAAAACAGAACGTTTCAGTTCAAATGCTGTGGCCCAGAATGTTGCTGATCTGTATTCGCTGTATCAGGTCCTGCGTTCTGCTCGAGAAGATCGCGGTGCACTCGATTTCGATTCTGTTGAACCGAAATTCAGTTTTGATGAAAAAGGCAAAATCACGGGTGTAGTGCCGCGTGAGCGTTTGGAGGCTCATAAGCTCATTGAAGAGTGCATGCTTGCCGCTAATGTGGCTGCCGCCCGATGCTTGAAGAAGTTTAAATTGCCAACGTTGTATCGGATTCACGAGGGACCGAGTGATGAGCGGTTGGCTGCATTACGACAATTTTTAGGATCTATGGCCTTGGGATTGGGTGGTGGCGTGAAACCCGAGCCGTCGGATTATCAAAGCTTGCTTGAGCAAGCCCACGGTCGTCCTGATTTTGCATTGATTCAGGCGATGATCCTTCGTTCGATGCAACAGGCGAAATACGCGCCTGACCCGGATATTGGCCATTTTGGCTTGTCTTACGATCATTACACCCATTTCACATCACCCATTCGTCGCTATCCCGATTTAACTGTACATCGACTGTTAAAGCGGATCGTGCAAACCGGTGCGCAGGATGATGCTGCACACTTGGTTCGAGACGGGTTGCCTGATATGCAACGCATGGTGGCTTTGGGTGAGCATTGCTCGATGACTGAGCGGCGGGCTGATGAAGCCAGTCGTGACGTGGGGCAATGGCTAAAGTGCCAGTTTATGCGTGAAAAGTTGGGTGAAGAGTATCAAGGCACCATTACTGGTGTGGCGGGCTTTGGTCTGTTTATTCTTCTTGATGCGCTCTTCGTGGAAGGAATGGTGCATGTGACCCAGTTGCCGGCCGATTATTGGGTGTTCAGTGAACAACAACACACGCTAACCGGTGAGCGCACGCATCAGGTGTTCCGCTTGGCGGATTCCGTGCGAGTCAAAGTCGCGCGCGTGGATCTTGATGCGCGTCGCATTGATTTTGCGCTTGCAGGTGATGGCCCGGTCGGTCGACCAAGAAAGTCCAGTGTGAGATCACGGTTGAAAGAAGGAAAGATCCCGGGGAAGAGTCAACCGAGGGATCGTTCGAAAAAATCAGGGAAGAAGCGCCGATGAGCCAGCATCGACGAAAGCCGTCGAAAAAACAGGACAATCCGGGACTGGTCGCAGTATCGGGAATGCATCCTGTCCGAGTGGTATTAAAGCAAGATCGCGTCTCCGAAGTCTGGATTCGTGATGGCGCTAACGAACATCGTTTGAAAGATGTGGTGATGACTGCGAAATCCCAAGGTATTCGCGTGGTTGAGGTGGCCGCGCGTGATTTTGATGAGGTGGTCTCCGCAGAGACCAATCATCAGGGCGTGATTGCCTTGACCAAACCACGTGACATGGAGCCTGAAAATGCCTTACCGATTCTTTTGGATGGTTTGGATAACCCCTTGATACTGGTTCTGGATGGCGTGACCGACCCGCATAACTTCGGTGCTTGTCTTCGTTCTGCAGAAGCCTTTGGCGCAGCCTGTATCGTGGTTCCTAAGGATCACTCGGCGCCGTTAAACCAAGTGGCAAGAAAAACATCATCGGGTGCGAGTGAACTGATTCCTGTGGTGAAAGTGACAAACCTCGCGCGATGTTTGCGAACACTGCAAAACGACGGCTTTTGGGTTGTTGGTGCGGCCGGTGAGTCGACCGTCGGGCTAGATGCAGCTGTTCATCAAGGACCAATGGCTTTGGTCATGGGATCCGAAGGTGGTGGGTTGCGCCGGTTGACTCGGGAGGTCTGTGATGCACTGGTCGCAATCCCGATGCCTGGACAGATTGAAAGCCTCAATGTCAGTGTCGCAACCGGGGTCTTATTGTACGATTTTCAACATCGGCGTGGAGCTCTAGAAGCCTCCCGTGCTTATGAGGAGCGAGTGTAATGCGCTGTCCGTTTTGCCAAGCGCTAGATACCAAGGTGATTGATTCACGATTACATGCGGAAGGCTCACAGATTCGCCGTCGTCGTGTTTGCCCAGCCTGTGATCAGCGATTTTCCACGTACGAGAGTGCCGAGTTGGTGATGCCGCGTATTGTCAAAAGTAATGGGCAGCGCGAGAACTTTGATGAAGACAAATTACGCAGAGGTCTGATTCGGGCACTGGAAAAACGACCCGTCAGCACCGTGCAGATTGATGCCTGCATCCAACGAATTAAGCGTGCTCTGCAATCAGAATCCGATAAAGAAATTGAGTCTCGGCGGATTGGTGACCACGTGATGCGCGAGTTGAAGGCCCTCGATCAAGTCGCTTATGTGCGTTTTGCATCGGTCTACAGAAGCTTCAGTGATGTGACAGAGTTTATCGGTGAGATCGAGAAATTATCGGATGAGTGAGTATCGTGATCTCGAGCGTTTGGCAATGCGCCGAGCGTTGTTATTGGCCACTCAAGGACTCTATTCAACCGGAGAAAATCCTCGGGTGGGGGCCTGTTTCATCCAAGGCCAGGAAATCATAGCCGAAGGTTTTCATCGCGCTCCGGGTCTGCCGCATGCAGAAATCGAAGCAATTCGACAAGCTGCAGACGCGTCATTGCAGGGGTCGACCTGTGTCGTGACTTTAGAGCCCTGTTCTCATGTCGGAAAGACGGGTCCCTGCGTTGACGCTTTGATTCAAGCTGGCGTTTCTCGTGTGGTGGCGGCGATGGAGGATCCGAATCCATTGGTTGCTGGACAAGGGCTTGCTCGGTTACGTAAGGCGAATATTGAAGTCGTGGTTGGGCTTTATGAAGCAGAGGCTCGTCGATTAAATCCTGGGTTTATTTCACGGATGACCACAGAAAGACCCTATGTGTGGTTGAAGTCGGCTGCGAGTCTTGATGGGAAGACCGCGATGGCAGATGGTGAATCGCAATGGATTACAGGAACAGAGGCCAGACGGGAGGTGCAGCAACTGCGCGCGCGGTGTCAGGCCTTGATGACTGGGATTGAGACGGTTTTGAAGGATGATCCGAGACTCACAGTCCGTTTTGAAGAGTCTGAGATCCGGCTACCTGAGGGTGTTGAGCCGCTTCAGCCGCTTCGAGTGATTCTCGATACTCATGGACGCCTCCCTGAGACAGGCGCGTTATTTGATGCAGAGGGACCGATTGTGTGGGTGACCGGCGATGATTATTCCCATCCGCAATACGAGTCCGGTCGGATTGAACGATGGGTGACACCACTGGTGGACGAACGAATCGATCTTCGGGCGGTCTTGTTGTCCTTGGCAGAGCGCGGGGTCAACGAGGTGTTGGTTGAGGCGGGTGCGACCTTGGGTGGATCGTTGATCAACCAAGGTTTGGTGGATCAGGGCGTTCTCTATCTCGCACCGAAACTCCTTGGGCGGTCCGCGCGATCCCTGTATGATGTCGCCCCCGCACAACTGGCTGATGCGCCAGAAGTTTTGATTCAGGAGATCCGTGCGGTGGGTGATGATCTTCGAATGGACTGGACACTAAGGACACGCGCATAACATGGCTTTGGCATCTGTCGAAACATTGATCGCTGATATCCGCGCCGGAAAAATGGTCATCTTAATGGATGATGAGGATCGCGAAAATGAAGGCGATCTGGTGTTGGCTGGGGCGCATTGCACGCCGGAACAAATTAACTTCATGGCCAGGCATGCCCGTGGTTTGATTTGTTTGACCCTGACCGAGTCTCGGTGTCGTCAGTTGGGTCTGCCACCGATGGTGGTTGAGAACACCGAACGACATAAGACCGCGTTTACTGTCAGTATTGAAGCCGCCGAAGGTGTGACCACAGGGATTAGTGCTGCTGACCGGGCTCGGACCGTTCAGGCGGCTGTTGCCGCAAATGCAAGGCCCAGTGATTTGGTCCAGCCTGGACATATTTTCCCGGTTCAGGCACGGCCTGGTGGTGTGTTAATGCGCGCAGGTCATACCGAAGCGGGTTGTGATTTAGCACGCCTGGCTGGTCTTGAACCGGCAGCCGTAATTTGTGAAATCATGAATGACGATGGGTCTATGGCGCGTCGCCCAGAATTGGAAGCATTTGCCGAGGCTCATGGGCTTGCCATTGGAACCATCGCGGATTTGATTCAGTACAGAGCGACCACTGAAACGACCGTTGAAATGGTGCGCGAAGAAGCCATCGAGACAGAGTTTGGCCCCTTTCGTTTGCAGATGTTCCAGGATCAGATTTTAGGTGGCACTCATCTGTGTTTAATCAAGGGGCAACCCTCTCCGGATCGGCCTTGTTTGGTTCGAGTGCATGTTCCGGACACCTTGCGTGATTTGGTGCAAGCATCTTGGCAGGGTCGTGGCAGTTGGCCATTACCACAAGCGTTGAAAATGGTTGCCGATGCCGGAGAAGGTGTGGTGGTGATCTTGGAGAATCGTGGCGATGAGCCGATTGAAGAACGGTTGGCGCAGTATGTGGGTGACACCTTACCGAAGCCTGGTACACGATTGGTTCCATATTTAACCGTTGGGACGGGTTCGCAAATCTTAAAGCACGCGAATGTGGGTAAAATGCGTCTGTTATCGACGCCAATGAAATTCAGCGCAATCTCGGGGTTTGATCTTGAGGTTGTGGAATATGTGGAATACGAGGGGTAAACCCATGCAAATGATTGAAGGACAATACACAGAAGCCGACGGCCGCTATGCCATCGTGGTTGGACGGTTTAACCAGTTTGTGGTGGACTCGTTGGTTGAAGGCGCGGTTGATGCCTTGGTGCGTCATGGAGTGGATGAGGACAACATCACCGTGATCCGTGTCCCCGGGGCTTATGAAATCCCGCTTGCTGCTCAGGCAGTGGCTGAGAAGGGCGACGTTGATGCGATCATCGCCTTGGGTGCGGTGATTCGTGGATCCACGCCACATTTTGATTATGTTGCCGGTGAATCTGCCAGTGGCTTGAACAAGGTGCAGATGGACACCGGTGTTCCTTGTGCATTTGGCGTGTTGACCGTTGATACCATCGAGCAAGCGATTGAGCGTGCGGGTACCAAAGCGGGGAATAAGGGCGCAGAAGCGGCATTGGTTGCGATTGAAATGGTCTCGGTACTGAGACAGATCAGTGAGTGAGACACAGCCGGCTCAGCCGACGGCTTCACAGCGTCACCGAGCGCGCGAAGCGATCATTCAGGCGCTCTATCAATGGGAGCTCTCCGGTTATCCGCTGACTCAGGTGGTCGCCATGTTTCGGGCCGATCATGATCTGAAGCGTGCGGATACCGCGTTTTTTCATGATGCTTTATCGGCCATTGATCTGAATCATGACACGTTGGTGGATGCGTTAAAGCCGTATTTATCGCGTGAATTTGCTGAGTTGACGCCCATTGAGCGCAATATTCTGTTGCTCGGGGCCTATGAGTTGTCTTATCGCATTGATATTCCGTTTCGAGTGGTGATTTCTGAAGCGGTGGCATTGAGTAAGAAGTTTGGTGCCACCGATGGTCATAAATTCGTCAACGGTGTTCTGGATCAGCTTGCTGTGAACGCGCGGGCGATTGAAGTTCAAGCACACGGGTCTCGTGAACGAGTTTGAACTGATTCAAACCTACTTTCAGAGGGATGCTCTGGATCCCTCCGTGATTCTTGATAATGGTGATGATGCCGCGGTTTTTTCTCCGCGATTGGATTGTGAGACGGTGGTCTCTGTGGATTCTGTCATTGCTGGCCGTCATGTCCCAGATCTCTGTCCTCCAGATGGGTTTGCCGCTCGGTTAATCGGTCGAGGGCTGAGTGATCTAGCGGCCATGGGTGCCACTCCACGGTATGTTTTATTGTCGTTAAGTTTGCCAACACTTGAGGTCGGTTGGGTGGAGCATTTTGCCCAGCGTTTCCATCAGTTGTGTGTGCGTTTTGGTGTTGATCTCATCGGGGGTGACACAACCAAAGGGCCCTTGAGCGCTCATATCACTGTGATCGGGGATGTGCCGACAGGGATGGCGGTTGGTCGACAAGGCTTAAAGCCAGGCGATGATCTGTGGCTATTTGGACCAGACTTAGGTGGTGCAAGAGCCTACCTCGATGTCTTGCAGAACACTCAGGCCGATCATGCACTTTGGGCAGAGCGCTATTGGCGTCCTGAGCCACAGTTCGATTTCGGTATCGCGTTACGTGATGTCGCGAGTGCCATGATCGATATTTCTGATGGTCTTTGTCAGGATCTCATGCATTTGGTCGAGCGAGCGAAGAAACCCGCGTCGATCAAACTGCAATCTAAGATGATTCCGCTGTGTGCGGATTTAGTCGACCGACTGGGTACTCAAACAGCGCTCGAATATGCACTCACCGGTGGTGATGATTATTGTCTCTTAGCATCGATTCCCTCGACGGCGCGAGTCCCTGAAGGTGGGCATCGTATTGGTCTGGTTGTGCAGCCAGAGAATGAATCTATCCTCTTGGATGGGCAGCCACTGCCTGCATCTTGGCAGTTGGGATGGGATCACAGTCGATGAATCAACTGAAATTCTGGGTTGCCGTTGGGCTTGGGAGCGGGCTGTCTCCGAAGGCCCCAGGAACCACTGGAACGCTCGGCATACTGCCTTTGCTGATCGTGGTTTGGGATGCATCCCTCTTCGTTTGGGGACTTGGTTTTGTGGCGCTTTGTGCGCTTTCGATTTGGAGTATTCCTGAGGCTGGCCGTCGACTTGGGGAGCCTGATCACGGTCAGATCGTCATTGATGAATGGGCCGGTATGTGGCTTGCCGCCTTTGGGATCAATGCCTTTACGGAGGTGTCTGTCGGGATCGGTCTTGTTGTTGGCTTTATTGGTTTTCGAGTATTCGACATCGCCAAGCCTTGGGCTGTCTCTTGGTGTGAAAAACATCTCCCCGGTGCCTGGGGTGTTTTGATGGATGACGTAGTGGCAGGCGGATATGTTCTTATTCTTGCGCTGGTCTTTGGTATGCTTAGCGGCCACTCAGGATAAGACCATGACCATCGAACACATCGACAACTGCCAACTCCCGACCCAATGGGGCACCTTTGACATGCATGGATTTCGGGAAACCGAATCTGGCAAGGAGCATGTGTGTCTGGTGATGGGCGATCCAGGCCATGAACAACCGGTATTGATCCGAGTGCATTCGGAATGTTTGACGGGCGATGCGCTGTTTTCTCAACGTTGTGATTGTGGTGCGCAGCTTGAGCATGCCATGGCGGCTGTTGCGGCGAAAGGCTCGGGGATGATTTTGTATTTGCGCCAGGAAGGTCGTGGTATCGGTCTTCTCAACAAAATTCGTGCCTATCACTTGCAGGATGATGGGGCAGATACTGTGGATGCCAATGAAGCCCTAGGCTTTGCAGCGGACCAGCGTGATTATTCGATTGTTGGACCGATGTTGCGTCATTTTGGTGTCACAGAGGTCGAATTATTGACCAATAATCCAAGAAAAGTTGAGGCACTGGAGTCACTCGGGATATCAGTGGTGAAACGGCATTCGATCGAGACAGGTCTGACGCCGCACAATCAGAACTATCTGAAAACCAAATTGAATCGGCTGGGTCACTTACTCAGCCAATCTGAAAACTTCAGCTAAGCCGCTCTAAAATCGCCGCGGTGATGCCGCGAGCGTCGAGTCCGACGCGCTCAAGCATTGCTTCAGGCTTACCGTGAGCTTCAAACCGATCAGGAAGGCCGATACTGAGTAAGGCGACAGACAAGCCTTGATCTACGTAAAATTCACCAACCGCAGATCCTGCCCCACCCATGCGCTGATGCTCTTCAACCGTGACGATGAGTTTGGCGTCGGCATGTTGCCTTAAGGTGTCCTCATCGAGTGGTTTGACCCAGCGCATATCGATGACTGTGGCATCCAAGGTGTCGGCTGCTTCGAGAGCTGCAAACACGCGCGATCCAAAGCCTAAGATGACGATTCCAGACTGTCCTTCGCGACGAAAGACCGCCTTTCCGACATCGACCGTATTGAGGCTACCATCTGGCAATTCACCAGGCCCTTGACCTCGCGGATAACGCACAGCAGCTGGGCCTGGATGTTGATAACAGGTTGAGAGGAGTAAGCGGCACTCGGCCTCACTGGAGGGTGCTGCAATGATGATTTCAGGAAGCGTTCGTAAATATGCGTAGTCATAGACACCCGCATGGGTTGGCCCGTCTTCACCGACCAGGCCTGCCCGATCAATGGCGAAGGTCACATCCAACCCTTGCACACAGACATCATGAATCACCTGATCATAGGCGCGCTGCAAGAAGGTGGAGTAAATGGCAATCACAGGTTTGCTGGTTTGTGTAGCCAATCCTGCACCAAGGCAGACTGCGTGTTGTTCGGCAATGGCGACATCGTAGTAACGATCAGCGAATCGATTCGAGAATTCAATCAGATCAGAGCCTTCGCGCATGGCAGGCGTGATGCCAACCAGTCGTGAATCCTGTTCGGCCATGTCACATAACCACTGGCCAAAAATGTTCGAGTAGGTTGGTTTCGGTGTTGCCTCGGAGTCTGATTTGGCTTTGAGTTTTCCGATTGCGTGATATTTGATGGGATCATCTTCGGCGGGAACAAAACCGCAGCCTTTTTGAGTGACCACATGGAGGAATTGTGGCCCAGAGAGGTCCTTCATATTCTGTAATGTGGTGACGAGACCTGTGATGTCATGGCCATCGATGGGCCCGATGTAGTTAAACCCAATCTCTTCAAAGAGTGTGGCTGGGCTGACCATTCCTTTGAGATGCTCTTCGGTCTTTTTGGCAAACTGAGCCAGTGGCGGCAGGGGTTCGAGCAGTTTTCGGGCCTCATCACGGCTTCGTGTGTAGGCTTTGGATGACAGGAGTTTGGCGAGGTAATCCCGAATACCACCGACATTTCTTGAAATCGACATGTCGTTATCATTGAGGATCACAAGCAGATTGGCTTTTTCACTCGCAGCATGGTTGAGCGCCTCAAAAGCGAGGCCTGCCGTTAAAGCTCCATCACCAATCACCGCTACGTGCCGACGACTGGATTGATTGATTTTCGCATCCAGTGCCATTCCAAGGGCGGCACTGATGGAGGTGCTGGAGTGTCCAACGCCGAAGGTATCGTAAGGGCTTTCTTTGCGATCTGGGAAGGCCGCGAGGCCTCCTTCTTTGCGGATGGTGGTGAGCTGTTCACGACGCCCAGTCAGGACTTTGTGCGGGTAGGCCTGATGACCAACATCCCAAACCAGTTGGTCAAAGGGTGTGTCCATACAGAAATGTAAGGCCACAGTCAGCTCGACCACTCCAAGCCCTGCCCCAAAGTGGCCCCCTGAGATGCCAGCGGAGTACAGCAGATACTCTCTGAGTTCATCAGCCACCTGCCGTAGTTGGTCTCGATGGAATGAACGCAGATCATTCGGTGAGTTGATGCCTTCCAGTAATGGAATACTCGGGCGTTCACCCGGGATGGTGTGGAAGAGTTTCATGGATGGCATTAATTCGTTCGCTCCACGCTTAATCGCGCTAATGTTTCTAACATGGTGGTGTCTTTGTCGATCCGCGCAAGGGCGTTGAGGGCAATTTCGACTAATGCAGAAGCTTCTTGTCCACTGGCTTCGATACCCACCAAGCTTGGAAAGGTCGATTTACCGAGCATTTGGTCGCGACCCTGTGTCTTTCCTAACGTTTCTGTCGAAACGGTCTCATCGAGAATGTCATCTTGAATCTGAAAGGCTAAACCGATCGCTTCACCGGCTTCTGTGAGTGCATCCCAGTCAGTGTCGCTCGGTTCGCCACAGACCGCGCCCATCAGCAGACTGGCAGTGATCAGTGCACCAGTTTTTTTCGCGTGCATCGCCTTTAAGGCATCAAGAGAGACTGCCTTGCCTTCCGATTCCAAATCGATGGCTTGTCCCAAGGCCATGCCTTGAAACCCTACAGCATCACCTAAGAGCCTGAGTTGTTTCACGCGGTGGGCATCGGTTCGCGAATCGTCTTGGCCAAGAATCGAAAAGGCCAGTGCTTGCAGTGCATCACCCGCCAAAATAGCGGTCGCCTCATCAAAGGCGATGTGCGTTGTGGGTTGACCCCGGCGTAATGCGTCATCATCCATGGCGGGTAAATCATCATGGATCAGTGAGTAGGCGTGGAGCAGTTCAACAGAGATAGCGGCTGCGTCTGCCGAATCTTGGGAGGCGCCGACTGCTTCGGCTGCCGCATAGACTAATGCCGGGCGCAAACGCTTGCCGCCCCGAAGGACGCTATATCTGGCGGCCTCTAAGAGCTTGGAGTCGCCCAAATGGGTGCCAAGTGCATGGTCTAATGCTGCATCAATCCGAATTCGGATGTGGTCGAGCCAATCTTGATCCAATGCGTTCAGGCCTCCGGATCAAAAGGCGCTTCTTCGCCAGACTGTTTGATTTCAGTGACTTTCTGAGAAGCCGTATCCAGGATTACGTGACACTCTTTCGCTAACTTGACGCCTTTTTCAAAGGCCTCCAGAGAGGTGTCTAGTGGCATGGACCCTTGTTCCATCTGACGGACAAGCGCCTCAAGCTCTGCGAGTTTGGCTTCAAATGATGGTGTGGTGTTTGAATCAGACATCCTCAGACCCCGATAAAGAAGGTGTGGTAAACAAGTCGCACAACGACACCCAAGATCATGAGGCCAAGACCAATCCGGTTCACGACAAATTCCTGGCGGGTCAACTCGAGACGTTTCTGCCAGAAAAAGATCACGGCTTTGAAATCACCTGTTCGCTTGATATAGAGCGCAAATGAGAGAAGCACGATCAAGACGCCAAGGCCGAGTGAGCCCTGTTCGACTTGGACTAGCCAATCCATGAGTTATTCCTTTTTCGTAATTTGCGATGCGGCGACTGATTCCAATCGCGTGATTGCACCATTATAGCGCCACTCGTAGATCACTTGTGCGGAGAGTACACGTTGAACGTAATTTCGAGTTTCAGTAAAGGGAATCGAAGCCACCCAGGCATCAAGAGGCATCGATTCATCGGGCATCCACTGTTTCACACGATGCGGTCCCGCATTATAAGCCGCTGTGGCCAGAGCTGGATGGCCAAATCGTTCGAGCTGTTTTGCCAGATAATAACTGCCGATCCGGATATTCGTGGATGGATTGATGAGGGTATTATTGCCCCGCCACCTGAGATTAAGCTCTTTGGCGGTTTTGCGACCCGTTCTTGGCATCACTTGCATCAGTCCAAGGGCACCAGCAGGGCTTCGGATATCATGCATAAATAGGCTTTCTGACCGCATCAGTCCCGACAGCAAAGATAGCGAGATAGCGTGGCGTTTGGCTGCGTTTTTGAGGGGTTTCTCAAAAGCGAGGGGGTAGCGTAATTCGTAATCATCGGTGAGCCCTGATTGATGGGCGGTGACTGCAGACCGTGAGTGCCAATTCCAACGGTTAGCGAGCACAGCCGCTGCCTTTTGTTCTTCTTCATCCAATCGTCCCGTGACAAAGTTCCATTGTCTGCGAGCCATGACGGTCAGCCCTTCTTCAAACAGCAGTCGCGCGACGGTGACATCGGTTCTTTGATTCACAGTTGTGATCAATGATTCAGTTGGTCGTTTGGTTTTTGGTGTCAGGGTGTAGGAAATCGCCAGATAATCAGCAGCTAAGAATCCATACCAGGAGTTGGATTCAGCAACCTTACGAAATCCTTCAAATGCGAGATCCGAGCTTCCGGTCATCGCCAATGCTCGGGAGGCCCAATAATTCCATTCAGTTTCGTTGCGCTCTTCTGGGGCGAGCTGAGAAATTGCTGTCAGGACATCGGCCCATTCTTGGAAGTGAATAAAATATCGCACCCGCCAATGGTTCAAGATTGGGTGTGATGGAAGGTCCATGCGAAGCAGTGGGGCAGCCGCGGGATCTAAGTTGATCGCCATGGTCCGTGCTGCGCCTAAAATGGCCTGTTCTCTGACAGCATCAGGAATCTCTCGATTTTTGATCAATTCGAGGAGTCGGTCGGGATTGCGGCTCGCGAGTCGTGACGCGGCCATATCCACCCATTCTGGAAATTGGGCAGCTTGTTTGGTCAAAAATGCAGCAGGTTGCCTGCGCGCCTGAGCCCAAGCATTGATGTGCTTGGTGGCAGATTGGTCCAAGGGCTTAGCAAGCCATCTCGCTAACTGAAGCTGACGTTTCTCCAGTGCATGATCAATCCTGCGAAGACGAACTTCCTTCGTGATCAATCCACGTTGTTGAATCAATGAAAACAGGGTATCGCAGGCTTTTGGTTGGCTTTTTCCATGGGTCCACAAGCGAACCGCTTCGCGATGATCGGCATCTTTGGCTTGCTTGAGGCGGTAGCGCGCTTCGAGCTTGTAACAATTCAGCGCAACGCTATCGGTTGGTCGATAGAGAAAGAGAAAGTCTTTGTGCCAGTTGGCTCGGCCGAGTCGAAATAGCTTTTTCCAACGCAGATTGGCAATGGCTGCACTATCGGGATATTGCGCCATTAAAGTTTCGAGGTCTTGCGCAGAAATAGATCCCAGACGTTTTTCCGTCAACTCAGCGATGAGTTCAGGATAGAGCGGGGAGTGTTGCCAGGCATTTTTCAGAGCGTGGCTGATTTTTCCGGTTCGTTCGACCGAGACCCATGCTCGGGTAAAGGAATCAGCGGTCGCCGCTGTTACCGTGCCCATGGCTACGCATCCGATGATCGCGATTCTTTTGATAATGTCGCTGATGCCTTGCACATGCACCTCTTTGCCCAAACACTGTCAGTGTGACGAAACCAATCGTCAGTCGCAATGGGGGGAGTGATCATGGCGCAAATTCTTTTAACCGGTGCTACTGGATTTGTGGGCGACGCGCTATTGCCTGCATTGCTGAATGATGGTCATTCGTTGATCTGCCTGACACGTGATCCTCACAAGGCGGCCGAACGGTTCTCGACAATTGCTGCATCGATCCAGTGGATCAGTGACGTAGAGCAGGTCACACTCATGCCTGAGTGCGTGATTAATTTGTCCGGTGAAGGGATTGCGGATTCCCGATGGACCGATCGCCGAAAGCGAGTCCTGCGCGCGTCTCGGATCGCGGTGACCGATGCGTTAGTCAAGCATTTCAATTCGCTCCCCGGTGAGCCATCTGTGGTGATCTCAGGAAGTGCTGTTGGTTACTATGGACCCCAGACTCAGGAGGTTACCGAAGACCACGCGCCTGGATGGGATTTTGCGGCCCGTTTGTGTGCAGATTGGGAGGCGTCAATCGATCGGCTGGAGACTGATCAAACCAAAGTTTACAAATTACGAATCGGCGTCGTGCTTGGCCGTCCGGGTGGGTTTTTGGGCCGCCTGGAGTTGCCATTTAAGCTCGGCCTCGGTGGGCCTCTGGGGAACGGTCGCCAACAGTTTTCATGGATTCATCGGGATGACTTAGTGGCCATGATCCGTTGGCTGACGTCTGGGACTCCTGATGCCGGCGCCTATAACGCCACCAGTCCACACCCGGTGAGTAATCAAGAATTCACCCAAACCTTTGGTCGTGTGCTGAAACGTCCAACCGTTCTTAGAGTGCCTGAATTTCCGATGCGGATAGTGTTGGGGGAACTTGCGGATTTGTTATTTCAAGGACAGGCGGTCATCCCGAAGCGCGCGCTCGATCAGGGTTTTCAATTTGATCACCCTGATCTTGAGGAGGCGTTAGGGCATTTATTCCGGTGAGACGCGAGCCAGTGCCCCTTGTGTCAATACCCGAACCCGCTGTCCTTCACGGAAGACGTTAACGTTATCGACTTCCTGCACAATCGAAAGAGTTTTGCCTGAGTCCATCTTGATGGTGAGTTCGAGGCCCTGTGTTCGCGTGGCTTGTTCTTCAATCATGCTTCCGACGACCGCACCGCCGACTGCACCTAGGATCGTAAAGATTTGTTGGCCTTTGCCCTCGCCAACTGATGATCCAGCAACCCCGCCGATGATGGCGCCGGGTAATTGCCCTGCTCCGGATTGTTTGCCTTCGATCACCACAGGGTTGGTGCTTAAGACTGTGCCAAATTCGACTTTTTGGACCTGTCGGGCTTCTGACCTCGAATAGGTACTGCCCTGGAGCCCTGAGACGCAACCGGTGAGCCCCAATGTTAAAAGGCTGATACTGATTGCTGTGAGGATTGATCGGTTCATCCTGTACTCCCTAGTCCTGTTGTGATGTTTGAATATCATATAGTGTCATCGAATTGTGATTTAAACGTGACACTCTGCCATAGTAATACTGTTAATGACTTGCCTGGGGCCCGCCATTCCATGACCAAAAAAACCTTCGTACTTGATACTAACGTTCTTCTGCATGATCCGATGAGTGTATTCAATTTTCATGAACATTCAGCGGTGATTCCGATGACGGTCCTTGAAGAGCTGGATGATATTAAAGATCGGAAGAAAAATGTCGCTGCTGAAGCACGCTCGGCGATTCGGATGATTGATGAGGTGCTTGGGCATTCCACCCCAGAGGCGATCGCGCGTGGAGTCGAGATCCCAATTGCCTTGAAGGGAGACAGTGGTACGCAACTGGGGACCTTAGCGATTCATCGCTCACCGCTCGCAGATGAGTCAAAAGGTCGGCTTGATGACATTGAGTCCAATGACAACCGGATCATTAACTGCGCGCTTGAGATTCAAAATAGCGATCCATCGCGAGAAGTGATCCTAGTGACCAAAGACATCAATATGCGCTTAAAAGCCTTGGGCGCCGGTTTGAATCGCGTCGAGGATTATCGGCGGGATCAGTTGGTCAGCGATGTGGAATTGCTCCCGTCGGGTCACTTGGAATTTGACACTGAATTTTGGAAGTTGGTGTCCGATGTGGATTCTTGGAGCGAAGGGGCGAAAACCTACCATCGAGTCCCGAAGACGATATTTACGGAAGAAATTTATGCCAATCAGTATGTGATTGATTCTACCGACGACTTCGCCGCACGCATCAGTCAAATCGAAGATGATTCCGTGGTGTTGTTGGATATTGGTCGTCATCGACTGGAAGAGATGGAAGCTTGGGGTATTCGTCCGCTCAATGTGTATCAGGGAATGGCAATGCATGCCTTGTTGGACCCAGGCCTTGATCTGAACCTGTTGATTGGGGCAGCGGGGTCTGGAAAAACGCTATTATCACTGGCCTGCGCACTTGAGATGGTGGTTGAGCAAAAACGCTACTCGAAGATTGTGGTCACCCGGTCGACGCCACCTGTGGCGGAAGATATCGGTTTCCTCCCAGGCACGGAAGAAGAAAAAATGATGCCTTGGTTAGCGGCGATTCATGACAATCTAGAGGCACTTCATGAACACGATGATAACCCGGAAGCATCGATTCGATTTGCCCTGGAAAAAGGCAATATTCAGTTTAAATCGTTGAATTTTATTCGGGGTCGCTCGATTCAGGATGCGATGATTTTGCTGGATGAGTCACAAAATTTAACCCCGCAGCAACTCAAGACCATCATTACTCGGTGTGGCAAAGGCTCAAAAATTGTGTGTTTGGGGAATCTTGCGCAGATCGACAGCAACTATCTCACCGCGTTAACCTCCGGGTTGACCTATGTGGTTGAACGATTTAAGGGTTGGTCGGGAGCCTCAACACAGCATTTGGAAGGTGTCGTGCGCTCGCGTCTGGCCTCTTATGCGGAGCAAAATCTGTAAGTGCGCATTTGGATTCTGTTAGTTGGCTTGATTGGGCTCATTGTCTTGAGCCTTGGCGCTGTTCCGGTCCATTTTGATGAAGCGCAATACACCACTTGGCTTGCCTATCCAGATTTAAGTTACCAAACCAAAGGCCCGTTGGTGACAGCGGTTCAGTCGCTTACCCATGGGATCGAGTGGCTTCCACAACTGGTTCAAGTCAGGCTTCCCGCCTGGATTGCTTGGCTACTATCCGGTGTTCTTTTGGTGTGGTTGGGTCGACTTGCCGGTTTTGACCAAGAGGCTGGGCGTCGATTATTGATCCTTTTTGTCACCAGTCCGATGATTTTTGCGTTGGGCATGGTGCATACCACGGACATTTGGCTACTCTTTTTCATGTTGTTGGCCTTGTGTGCGTTTGCCTCGATTTTGCATTGTCGACCGAACCAGCAAACTGAGCTTTGGTGGCTGTTACTGGGTGCCTCGCTTGGCTTGGGGGCGCTTGCGAAGTTATCGATCGCACTGGTGCCTTTGTCGATCTTGCCTTGGGTCGTGATACGAAGTCCGCGACTCATTTTTACCCCGGGGCCCTATCTGGGGGCGCTCTTATGTGGCTTTGTCATGACTCCTTGGATTTTGTGGAATTTAGATCATGAGTTTGCCCACCTCTCGCATGAGTTTGGCCATGTGGATTCTGAGAACGATAGCCTTTGGCATACGATTGATTGGATTCCAATCGTCCTGATCTCGGCGATTCCGGTCATGCTTTTGTCGCTGTTTGGTGGGTTAAAGGTCAAGCTTGATGATTTGGCGAACGAACGTGAAGAAGCGGTTCGGGACATGCTTCGATACAGTTTCTGCGCACTCATTGTGCTGTTTGTCATCAAAGGATTCATGGGCGAAGTGCTTTTAAACTGGGTGTTGCCTCTTGTGCCTGTGTTGTTGATGATTTTTGCGATGCGGATGCGTTGGTCCCCCGCCAATACCTTGATTGCGGGCACGGTTCAGATGGGCATTTTGGTCGCACTGATTTATCCCTATGCATTGGGATTAAGTATGAACCAGGATCCGTTTCAAAAGATCAGAGGTTGGGATCGTGTAGTTGAGGCGGCTGCCGAGCGCGCGGGTCCGACAGAGGTAGTGACCACCGATCATTACTCAACGTTGGCCTGGGCCTTATATTTTTGGCCATCGGATATCGATCATGATCGGCGATATCTGTCGCCAACAGGGCAAGTGATTCCGAGCGTGACACGCAGACGAAACCAATATGACAATTGGGATGTTTTGAATCGTCCTTACCCTTCATTGGTTCACATCGGCCAGTATTCCGAGCAATTGGCCAGGCGTTGTCTTGAGTTTCAAGACCTAGGAGAAGTGTCGCAGGTGATGCCAGACGGCACCATTCGCTCCACCCTGAATGTCTTTCGTTGCCTCGGCTTTAGCCCAGACCCTCCGTGGCCTTTGGTGAATTCCCATTAATGGGTCATTAGGCAGAGCGTCGGTTGAGTGGGTTCCTTTGGTGGATAACGACATAGCTGAATCTGTCTGAGGCCATGGCGATGCCGCGTCGTGACTGCATGGGCTGGGTCATGGTCCATGATTGTTTTGACAAGCGCATCTAAGACATAGTCATCAGAGGGCGCGATCCAAATCCTGGCTTGTCTTGGAAGGAGAGGGATGATCTTTTGCACGATAGGACTGAGAGCTCGGCGTTGGCCAGTTCGATCGTAGTGACGGATGAGTTGCATGATGGTCTCGTTACCAAGAAACCAGGCCTCTGTGTGTGAATTGATCTCGAATGGTCCGACTTGGAGATGCCGCCGACAGAGATGACACAATAACTGTCGAGTCGTGTTTTGACACTGGATGCAGGGTTCGCTGTAAAGTTTTGTGACCTTCATAGAATTGACGAGTCCTCCAATTTGCTCTTCAATGCCCTGAAAATGTTTCATGTTGAAAGGTAGAAGTATGTTGCAAGCACAGCGTTTGGTATTGATTGATGCACTGATGGACAGGGGTCAGAGCCAGGTGCGGACACTCCTTTTGGTGTTAGCAGGCTCAATGGTCTTGACGCTGTCAGCGAAGGTTCAGGTTCCATTTTATCCAGTCCCAATGACCCTTCAGACGTTAGTGGTCTTGTTGATTGGTGTTGCCTTCGGTTGGCGGATGGGCTTTGCCACGGTGTTGGCGTATTTGGCTCAAGGAGCCATGGGATTGCCAGTGTTTGCTGGAACACCTGAAAAAGGTCTTGGTCTGTTGTACATGGCTGGTCCTACCGGTGGATATCTCGTGGGCTTTGCGTTAGCGGCCGCGGTCACCGGTTGGCTGGCTGAGCGTGGATTGGACCGCTCTGCAATTGGAACTGCGGTTGCGATGGTTGCAGGTAACGTTGTCATTTATGCCTGCGGATTGGTATGGCTCTCGAATTTCGTGGGCATGGAGAAGGCCGTCGCTTTTGGGATGACGCCATTTTTATTCGGTGATTTGGTCAAGGTGGCATTGGCGACCGCAACACTCCCGATGCTTTGGAAGTTCGTCAACCGCCACCAATTGTGATGGTGTGAGGCGACTTATTGAGTCGCCTCAAATTCCTCAAGAAGGACCGCATGGCTTGCCAGTCCGAGCCTCGGTCCATACTGCGTAATTAAGTATCCCGACGCATGTACGCCAAAGCGTGCAGATCGTTCAAAATCCCAGCCATTGGCTTGTCCAAACAGAAACGCCCCTGCAAACATATCGCCGGCACCGTTCGTATCAACGGGTGTCACAGTCCGACCAGGAACATCGATGCGCGTCTGTCCATCAAACACCGAGGCACCATCTTTGCCGCGAGTGCATACCCATTGCCTCGCAGTATTTGAGAGTGCTGACAGTGCGTCTTCAATGGATGCCTGTCCAGTCCAAGTCATGGCCTCCTGCTCGTTACAAAACAGTAAGTCCACGCCATCACCGACCATGTCTGTGACTTGATCTTTAAAATAGGTCACCATGGCAGGGTCTGAGAATGTCAGTGCGATCTTAATGCCTGTTTCTTTGGCAATTTGATGCGCGCGGATTGCGGCTTCTCGCGCCTTCTCTGAACTGGCCAGATAGCCTTCGATGTAGAGCATGTCAGAAGCTCTCAGGGCGTCCTCGTCAAGCTCATGGGCACCCAGGTCACCGGTGATTCCCAAAAAGGTATTCATCGTCCGTTCCGCATCGTCGGTCACCATGACCAAGCAGCGGCCGGTCGTGCCCGCTTCCCGGATTTGATCAAGGTTGGTGGCGACCCCGGATTCGACTAAGTCTTGGTGATAGAAAGCACCCAGTTCATCGTCGGCGACTTTGCAGCTATAAAACACGCGAGATCCAAAGTTGGCCGCAGCAATCAATGAATTCGCGGCAGACCCTCCGGACGCCTGTTTTTTCAAGACGGCCTGATTACGCAGTTGTTCTTCGAGACCGATCAACTGCGAATCATCGATCAAGGTCATCATGCCTTTTTCGACGCCCAGTGCCTCAAGCAGCGCATCTGAGACGTGGTATTCGGTATCAACAAGGGCATTGCCGAGACCATAAACATCGTAGTGCGCCATCAAAGGACCTTCGCAATCGAGTCGCAGAGAGGATCGATATTCGCAGGCGTGATTCCTGCAACATTGATGCGACCAGAGCCGACGATGTAGATGTGATTGTCGTGACGAAGTTTCAGGACTTGGTCTTGGCTGAGCCCTGAAAAACTGAACATCCCTTTTTGGTGGTTGATAAAATCGAAGTCAACGGTTTGCTGGCGATCAGTCATGCCCTGTACAAAGGCTTGGCGCATCTGTTTGATCCGAGCGCGCATCTCAGCCAACTCTTGAATCCACAGTGCTTTCAACGACTCATCACCGAGGATGGTTGCGACAATTTTGCCGCCATGAGCAGGTGGGCTTGAGTAAATGGCTCGGATTGCTGCTTGAATATGACTGAACGCATTGACCGCTTCTTCAGCAGTCTCTTCCACAACGGTAATTGCGCCGATCCGCTCGTTGTACAGACCGAAGTTCTTGGAATACGAGCTGGCAACCAAAACGGCCAAGCCTGCGTTGAGCAGAACATGAAGACCGGATCGATCTTCTTCTAAGCCTTCACCAAATCCTTGATAGGCAAAGTCGACCAGACAAACCAAATTTTTCGCAGTCGCCTGATGCGCGATCGCTTCCCAGGCGGCTTGGTCAAGATCGATACCGGATGGGTTGTGGCAGCAACCGTGAAGGATCAGGACGTCGCCATCGGCGACGCCTTCTAAGTCAGCCATAAAGCCTTCGCCATTTAAGCCTTGAGACGCTCGATCGTAGTAACGGTAATCCTTCACAGGGAAGCCAGCGGCCTCAAAAATGGTGCGATGATTGGCCCAACTTGGATTGGAAAGCCAGACGGTTGCTTGAGGTCTTGCGCGTTGTAAAAAGTCGGCGGCTACACGTAAGGCACCAGTCCCACCAGGCGTTTGCGCGGCTTTTGCCCGGCCTTCGCGCATGCTGGCATGACCCCCTCCGACCCGCCGTCGTTGCGCCCGGC